>Ga0315284_10007819_pt1 | contig 15259 bp, 7 predicted proteins | sample YL17G09_16_MG_FD_203696 | JGI IMG/M metagenome (GOLD analysis project Ga0315284, IMG submission 203696) | Sediment microbial communities from Yellowstone Lake, YNP, Wyoming, USA - YL17G09_16 | ecosystem: Environmental > Aquatic > Freshwater > Lake > Sediment | place: USA: Wyoming | collected... | reverse complement strand
TTGGCCGAGACAAATAACACCGGCACGTAGGAAAAGAGCGGTGCCTTTTCGGCAATAGCTTTGCGAATCTCATCCGCCGAGTTCTCATCTTTCTCGTAGATATCCCACTTGTTGACCACGAAGATCAGACCCTTGAAGAGGTCGGCGGCCTCGGTCGCGATACGCAGATCGCCCACCACCAGGCCATCGATGCTGTCGAGCACCACGACAGCGATATCGCATCGGGAGATGGCGCGCAGGGTGCGCAGGGTCGTATAGAATTCCAGGTTGTCCTTGTAGATATTTTTCTTTTTTAGGCCGGCGGTGTCGATCAGGAGATATTTGTCGCCCTCGATCTCGAACCGGGTGTCGATGGCATCGCGAGTGGTGCCGGGGATCGGCGCCACGATGGTGATATTTTTGCCGGTTATGGCGTTAATCAGCGAGGACTTGCCGACATTGGGCCGCCCCACGATAGCGACCTTGACATCCTCCGCGAACTCATCGGTTACGCCCCTGGGGAGCAGATTGGCGATAGCATCCAGCAACTCGCCGATATTGCGCCCATTGGCAGCCGAGACGGGATAAATCTCGCCGACACCGAGCGCATAGAACTCACTGGCGTCGATCTCGTCGTTGGGGGTGTCTGACTTGTTGGGGACGATAATGACCTTCTTGCCGGCGCGCAGAAGCTCGCGGGCGATCTGCTGGTCCTGGTCCTGGACACCGACCTTGGTATCGAGCAGAAAGACGACAACGTCGGCCTGCTCTATGGCGATGCGGGCCTGCTCGGTGACGCTGGCGGCCAGGGGATCGGCGGCGCCGACCAAAAGCCCGCCGGTGTCGACCAGCATGAAATCGACGCCGTTCCAATTGGTGGGGCGGTAGAGGCGGTCGCGTGTGACGCCGGGCATGTTATCGACAATAGCCTGGTGCGTCCGTACCAGGCGGTTGAACAGGGTCGATTTGCCGACATTGGGCCGGCCGACTATGGCGACGATTGGCAGAGACATGGTAGTCATCATAGATTATGGCGATGGGAATGTCAAGGATGGCGGGGGCTGCCTTATGTGCTGTCGGGGTGGCCTCACCCGACAGCTTTGGGTTCTAATAATAGCGTCGGGTCAGGCGACCCGACGCCGCCGATTATGGTCATGAACCTGAACCTAAGATGTCGCTCTATCCACATATATAGGCGTGTTATGCTACATCGTTTTGCCGCCAGCGCTCACTTTCCATGTCCAAACCCAAATGCATAATAAATCACATAAAACCAATTTAGAAAGCCATGCAACATTGCCCATAGAATCGAATGATTGACCGACCATGAAATGGCAACCGCTATGGCCGTTCCGAGGCTAATACCGGTGTTTGCCGCCACTGATTTACCTTCCACTTGCTTATCCTTTCTCCAGACTATCAGGCATTATATGCTTTAATGAAAATCATACCTTAAGACGGAAATTCTGTCAAGAATACCTATGAAGGATGTGGACCCAAATAAAATAGCGGGCGAAGGGGCTCGAACCCTCGACGTCCAGCTTGGGAAGCTGACATTCTACCACTGAATTACGCCCGCTGGAATTGAAATCTGCATTCATGCGGTCACAATGAATTGTGACACGCATATTCAACCGCAATATACCCTGCCCGGAATAGGGAGTCAAGAGGATTGGGGGGCATAAGCCGTGGCGCACGCGGACATACGCCACGCACATTGTTATTGGGGTTTTTGAGCCTTCAGAAGATGCCATATGGCTTGTGGTGGGGCGGGGGCGGGGGCACTGTGCGGGCCAAGGAGTAAATTAGCATCGTCGCGGCGTCGGGAACCCATTCCCGACGCGAGAAGGGCCGTCAGGAAAGGGTTCCTGACGGGGCGGGAAGCAATCTCATGATATCAAAATGCGCCGGCTTTGTGCGGGGAGATCGCCGCGCTCGCCAAATGCTCGCTCGCGATGACTCGCCTTTTTGAAAGTCATTCCACCACGCCAATTTTCTCCGCCACAACGGTGAGGCCGCCCATATCGGTTTGGACGACGCCTTCGATATCGAGGATCGGCTTGCGGAATATCCTCTCCCCCACGCGCTGGTAGATATCGGGGAAGAGCGTCACCTCGAACATATCGAACTGGTCCTCCATCGAGAGGAAGACCATCTGCTTGCCATTGGCAGTCTTGATCCGTTTGCGGTCGGCAACCAGGCCGATGATCCTGACACGCTTGTTTTCGAGGCGTGGCAGGTCGAGGCTTCGCACATGGCCGTTGCTGACCGGGATTCGTTCCATCGGGTGGCACGTGACCGACATCTCGAGGATTTCAGCCTCGGCCTGAAGGCGCTGATCGATAGTGTAATCGGGCAGCGACGGTAAGAACGCCAGGCTGGGATCAGGGACAGTAAGGCCATCGAGCGTGGGGGTCTCGCCTGCCATCTTGAGCCGTTTTTCGCCGAAGACGCGCATGAGCCAGAGGAGCTGGGGTCCGCACAAGGCAGGACCGCCCCTGCCTTCAGGGCGGGGCGGGCGGGCTTGCCCCTGCCGACGCGAAGCGTCGTGCGGGGTCTGCCCCAGGCAATCCAACGCGCCGCACTTAATCAGGCTCTCGGCCTTATCCACCGAGGGCCTTACGCGGGCGAGGAAATCGAAGAGGCTGGCAAATGGCCCCTTCTTGCGCTCGGCGATGATATTATCAATCGTCTTGCGCGAGAGGTTGCGCACGAACAGCAGGCCGATATAGAGGTCGGAGCCATCCACGAAACAGACATCGGAGGGGCGATCGATCGTGGGCGGTTTAAGGCGCGCGCCGAAACGCCGGGCCTCCTCCACGTAGACGCGACGCTGGTAATACCCCGCGAAATTGTTCAACATCGAGGCCATATACTCCACCGGGTGATGGGCCTTGAGGTACGCCCCGCGATAGGCGAGCATAGCGTACGTGGCGGCGTGAGCCTTGCAGAAACCATAGTTGGCAAACTGCACGATCATATCGAAAACGTGCGATGCGACAGCGCTTCCGACCCCGCGCCGGGCGGCCTGCCGGAAAAAGGCGGCCCGAAGTTCAGCGAAATCGCGACTGGACCGGTCCTTGGTCATGGAGCGGCGCAGGAGGTCGCCCTGCTCGGGCGTGAAACCGGCCAACGCCACGGCGACTTTAAGCACTTGCTCCTGGTAGATGATATTGCCGAGCGTCTCTTTTAAAATCGGCTCCAGGCTGGGATGCGGGTATTCGACCGGGAGCCGTCCAAAGAGGCGTTCGAGGAAAATCTTCTTCATGCCCGATTCCGAGGCGCCGGGACGGATCAGCGATAGGGCCAGCGTAATATCGTTGAGCACTTTTGGCTGCATGGCGATAAAGAGCGCGCGCAGGCCGGGCGACTCGATCTGGAATATGCCGATAGTCTTGCCTCGTCGGATTAGCTCGAACGCCTTGGGATCATCGTCGGGGATATTATCGGACCGCGTCCCGGTCTTGACCGCGATGATGTCGCGAGCCTCCTCGATGGTGGAAAGGCCGCGCTGGCCGAGGAGATCGATCTTGACCAGGCCGAGATCGTCGATTGAATACATATCGTATTGCGTGATGGCGATCCCCTTGGCAGCAAGCTGGAGGGGTACATAATTCAGCAGCGGACCTGGTGAAATTACAATCCCCCCGCAGTGTATGCCGAGATGACGCGGGTAACCCTCGATACGGGCCGCGATCTCGATAATCGTCTTGTACGGCTCGGTGTGGATCGGCAGGTGATGGGCCTCGGGGATCGACTTGATGCGATTTTCAATGCCGCTGATCCTTCCATTCGACGACAGCCGCCTGGTGAAATCAGAGATTTCGTCGCCGGAGAGGCCGAACGCCTTGGCAACCTCGCGGATGGCGCCCCGCACGGCGAACGTGTTGGTGGTGGCAATCATGGCGACTCTGTCGCGGCCATATTTCTCATAGACGAATTCGAGGACATCGTCGCGGCGTTTCCAGCAGAGATCGATATCGATATCGGGGGGATCCCGGCGGGCCTCGTTGAGGAAACGCGGGAAATAGAGGTCTTGCTTGATCGGGCAAACCTCGGTGATTCCCAGGCAGTACGAGACAATCGACGATGCCGCCGAGCCCCGTCCCACGCAGGGGATACGCTCTTTTTGGCAGAAATCAATGATATCATGCACGATGAGGAAGTAATCGACAAAGCCGGCGCGCTCGATGACGTTAAGCTCGTATTCCAGCCGGGAGATGGCGTCACCCTTAAGCCTGGCATAACGTCTCCGCAAACCGGCGAAAGATAACTCATACAACAAGCGCGCATTCGTTTTGCCGGATTTATTCTCGTATCGCGGAAAATTGAGTTTACCGAGGGGCAATTCGAGATCGCATTTCTCGGCGATCTCGGCGGTGCGGCTCAGCGCCCCGGGAAAATCCTGAAATAGTTTCGCGTAATCGCTCTTGCTCCTGAAATACGCCTGCGGGTCCTCGCATTTATCCGATGGCAACTGGTCGACCGGCACGATCTCCCCTATGGCGCGCAGAACCCGATGCGTGTGGTAATCGTCGGGAGCCATGAAGGCGACCGGGTTGGCGGCGACAGTTTTGATATCCAATTTATCAATCACCTTAAGCGTTTTTCGCAATCGTATCTGGCTTGTAACATCTCCGAATGTAACAAGCCCGAAATATAGATCATCGCCGAATACCTCAAGCATAGACGCGAGCATCGCCGGATTTTTCATTCCGCAATCCGCAATCCGCAATCCGCATTCAGCAATTAGCCCGTTGCGACAAGCGGCCATGTCATCAAGTGAGGGAATCCGCTGATCCAATTTGGCAATGGTCGAGAGGCGGCAGAGGTTGCCGTAGCCTGCGAAATCTCTGGCGGAGAATAGCACCGCGCCGGCCTCGGTATCGAGCTCAACTCCCAGGATCGGCTTGATGTTGAACTCGCGGGCTTTCACGACAAACTGCACCGCGCCATAGAGGCCGCCCAGGTCGGCCAGGCCGAGCGCCCCCAAGCCCGAACGCGCGGCGTGCTCCAGAAGTTGCTCGATTTTCGCGGCGCCGTGGAGGAAAGAGTAGTTACTGCGACAGCGAAGGGGTACGAAGCTCGTAGCCATCGACAACCTCCCGGAATTTGTCCCCCAGGCGCATGGTGCGGCCGGTGTATATGGCGTGGTAGCCCAAATGGGCGCGGACCTTGTCCAATCCGCGCGCCAGGTCAAATGATTTCTCGTCCGAAGGACCCTGGCAGCTAGCAAATAGCTGTATCTGCCGGAAGGCCGGCGTGAGGTTCATGGCCGTGATCCCCAGGTGGCGGACACCGGTTTTGCGGGTATATATCTTGTCGAACAGCGCGGTGACATAGGGGTGGATATCGCCCTCGGAGTTGGAGGGGAAATTCATGGTGCGGTCCGCACAAGGCAGGACCGCCCCTGCCCCTGGTGCGGGGCGGACATCATCGACGCCGGTGTAATCGACATAGCGCAGCTTGACAGCCACTCGTCCGGCGACCAGGTTCAACTCCCGCAGTTTCTGGCAGACGCGTTCGAGGAGGTAGTAGAGCGTGCCGCCGAGGAACTCGCGGTCGACCGAGTCGGCGTTGAAGGTGGTCTCGCGGCTGATCGTCTTCCGGTGAAGGCCGGGTTTGACCTCACGCCTGTCGATCCCGCGGGCGTAGTCGTGCCATTCGCTTCCACGGACGCCGAACAGCTCGACCAGCGCCGGCCTCGGGACTTTCAACAGGTCGCCGACCGTATGGACGCCGAGCTCGGAGAGCGCCTTCTCCGTTTTGTAGCCGACATTAGGGATCTGGCGGACCGGCAGCGCAGGCAACATGGCAAATGCCCGCTCGTGGCCGATGACGGTAAGGCCATCGGGTTTGCGCATGCCGCACGCGATCTTGGCGAACATCTTGGTGGTGCTGATACCGATCGAGCAGCGGATATCGAGCCGTTTGTGGATATCGTCCTTGAGCGCCTGCCCGAGCTCGCGCACCGATCTGAAGCGACCCCGGCAGCCCGCCTTACTAACGGCGGGCGAGCCGGTCAAGTCGAGATAGGCCTCGTCCATGGAGACCGGCTCGATCTGCGGGGTGTAGTTGCCGAATATCTCCTGCACGGCGCGCCAGTAATCGATATAAATCTTGATGTCGCCTTTGAGGAATGCGGCGGTGGGTAGGCGGCGGTAGGCCTCGGCCAGCGGGGTGCCAAACCGCACGCCCAGCTTCCGGGCCTCGTAGGAGGCGCAGATGACGACCCCTCTTGTGCCAGGCTCGCCGCCGACCACGACCGGCTTAGCGCGCAACGACGGGTTGAGCGCCTGCTCCACCGAGGCCAGGAAGGCGTTCATATCGACAAGGGCGATGATGCGATGGTTGGTTGACATATTCCCCGTTTCGTAGAGGCACGATATATCGTGCCATTTGATTAACCGCCATAGATGCACAAATGGGCAGTAGTAATATAAGGGGGATTGGGGTTTTGTCAAGATAATGTGGCGGGCGTCAAAAATAATTTTTCGGCTTCAGGAATTGTTATGGAGCGAGGGTTTGCGGGCGGTGGGGGCGCTGGGGAGAGGAGTTTGTGGTCAGGCGCCCTGGCACCTGGCTCTTTCAATTATAAAATCCGGTTCTCTCAACAAGAGGAAAAAGTCAGGTCGCAGGCGACCTGACCTACCTAATCAGATATAGGCAATTTATCATAGAAGGAATATTTTCCATCGCTGATAAATAGCCAGCCGGTTCTACCAGGATCCAATGTGAATTTACATAAGAGGCCCCTAATTGACGGATCGGTCTTTTTCAAGGGCCTCCATCGGTCGCCTTCGAGTACAGCAAAGGAGTGAGGATCGGGGGACTTGTGATCCGGGTTGGGGGCGTTTTCATCAAGGAAATATCCATAATGAAGGATTTTATCGCCATCGTTAAAAATAAAGCCTCCCACCGGACCAGCCGAATTTTTCCTATAGGCCTCCATTTCCTCTTTCATGCGTCTCTTGCCCTCCTCGGAGCGGTCATTAAATTTGACCGGTGGCTGCATTCCGCCATAGGGTTTCGGAAATGGCCGTACTATTTCGAAAGCGCCGGTCTGATTTCTGGCTACGCCTTTATAGCTTGACGGGCTCATATCGGACTGCGACCCCATTATTACCGGCATCTCTCCGGAAATTCCATTGATATGGCACTTTGATATAAAATGGTCCGGCGGCATAATTCCGGTATTAATGCCAATTCTATCATGGCCATGCCAAATCTCGACCAATGATTTACCGGCGGGTTTATCGCCAGCAATTCTATAAATTCCGAGATGATAAATACTGCTGGAGTCAGGATCGTACGGATACTCCATGGCAATAAGTTCGTCGATTCCGTCATCATTTATATCGCATGCGATTAGCTGATCGATCCAAACATCGGGGGTTTCAATTCTTTCCTGGGTCGGATTCCCATACTGTTTGAAAACTTCTCCACCAAATGTGTATTGGCGCATCTCATTGACATTGCAGGTAATTATCGAGTACCTGCCATCGCCATCGAAATCGCCACAACACCACGTCATCGCCGAGATGGGGCCATCCTTAGGGAGAGAATATTCCAACGTCAAGGAACCGCATTTCCAAACCCTTTGGAATTGATAGCCGTCAAATGAATACAGCGCCAGCCTTGACACTCCCATTCCGACTCCTCCACGGCGCGATTCGAAAGCCAATCCGCCGACACCCTGGACAGCCAATAAATCGCTGTGATCGGTTTGCATGAATGGCCCTGAATAAATGGCCGCGACATCCTCAAATGGAAAATCGCCTATGATTGGAGGTTCATCGCCAAAGGCAGCCATGGAGAGAGAGAAACAGCATAAGGCCGTCAAAAATATGTCAATCTGGAAATGTCTAATCCAGGTCATATCATGCTCCCATTCGCCATAAGGTACCAAAGCGCCAGAGTTACCGGGTTAACCATAACATATTAATTATTCAAATCTCTCTTTCCTTTTATACGCCTACATAGAGCCATTCGTCAACATAAAAAGGTGGTTATGCGGGGCGTTGAGGCGGCAAGGGGCCCAGATGGGCCGCCCAAGCAAAGCAATCGGGTGGCATGCTCAGTCCGGCAGCTGCCGGACTGAGCATGTGGCCTTTATCAAACATCATGCTTATCGCGTCTGCGACGCGAAAAGCATGCCACCCTATGCATAAGGGTTCATTTCTCGCCGTAGTTTTTCGCGGTAATCGGGCGGGAGAGCAACGGGTTTGGGGATGTTGTTGCGGGCGCAGACAAGTTCGATGTCGGCGGTGACAGCGAGGGCGTCCTTTCGGCTTCGCTCAGGATCTTCGACCTCTTTGAATATCTCATAGCCCAACACGAAGCTGGCGCGGGAAAGGCTTTTCACGCGGACGGCGACAGTGATGATCTCATCGAACAGGAGCGGCTTGATATATTCGACGTTGAGCCGGTATACGATGAACTCGTGGCCGTCCTCTCTCATCTGGCGATACGAGATGCCAAGCGAGCGCCAGTACTCCAAGCGGGCGATTTCGAGATAGGTGACAATCTGTGAATGATGCACGACGCCCTGCAGATCGACCTCATCGAACCGCACGCGCCAGGATGTTTTGAAGGGGGAGTGCATTGGTGTCATTTGTTGTAGGGCCAATAACAATGTCGGCAGACGGGCCCCGCGCAAGGCAGGGGTAAACTGCCGACCTACCATTGTCGGGGGCAAGCCCCCGACCTACTGAACGCTCGCTTGTACAGCTTGGATGGCCTCGGAGAGCTGTTCTAGCCGGAACGGCTTATTGAGGATGTAATCGACACCAAGCCGGGAGGCATCACCGGAATCAATCGTCATCCCCCAACTGGTAAGAAAGATGAAACGCGTGTCGGGATAGAGCGATTTCAGGTCACGGGCCAGGCGCGGCTCATGGTCTTTCTCGAGCGAGTAATCGGCGATGACCAGCGAAAAGGGATCGCCCTGCGCCAGGCCGGCCTTGAACAGCTCAGCGGCCTCGGCGACACTACCGACCACGCTGGCCTCGTATCCAAGATTGGAAAGCATGCTCGAAAGCAGGTCGCGGATGATGTCCTGAGTGTCGATCGCCAGCACGCGGGGCGGCCGTTCGGGCTGATCCGCATTTTCGTATCCACGCTGCAGCGGTACATAAAGCCGCCAGGAGTCGACCTGCTGTCCCAGGTCGGTCTCGATCTTCCGCGATTCAAGCCGTCCATTGATCTGCCGCAACCACGATGGGCGTTCGCCAGTGCGGGGCGTTTCTGCCAGGGATGTCCCCTGGAGTTCGAAGACAATCGATCTGTTTTCGCCTTTGGCGGTTAATTTAATAGAGCCGTTGGAATCGGTGTTGAAAATCGCGGCGGTTATGAATTCTAACAGCGAGCGCTGCAATTCATCTTTGGGAATGTCGGGCGCGGGCAATTGGTTACCCTTGTCATAATCGATCTTAATATTGCTCTTATTTCCTCCGGAGACCATCCTGATCACATCGTTGATGACATCATCTATGGAGGCCTTACTGTCAGCCACAGGCCGAGGACTGACGGGCTTTGCTGCCAGCCCCCGGGAGCTATCGCGAGCGGCTTTCTGAATCGATTCCAGCCAGATGAAAAGCTCGCGCATCTCCGGTCGCTGCTTGAAATTGGAGTACTGCGCGGTCAGGCGGTCAAGGTCGCCGGCGATTCCCGCCAGGGTCTCCGGCCTGACACGGCGCTCGGCCTCGGAAAAGCGCTTGAAATCGCTTTTGGCCTGCCTTGAAATTTCGGTCATCTTATTATAGAGGCCGTAGATTATCCTGAACGAATCGGTTAAAAGTTCGAGATCAATATTTGCCCGTCGCTTACCCTCAAGCCTGATGAAAATCCACTCCCGTCCGACATTAAGCGATGTGTAAATATAGGCTCTATCCAGAGCAAATTCAGCGAACGGAGGCTGTTGCGTGGTTTCGATCGTGCCTGCAAACGGCCCCGAGGAAAAGTTATAAAATGGGCGAAGCGACTTGCCCTCATCTGCTGTTTCGGACGACAGCAGCAACCGCCAATTGTCGCCATCGCGAGCGCAAATATCGAACTTATCCCCGCCGAAGAAACGAGTCACAGCCCCGGCAATCCCACGCGCCGATCCCAGGCCAGCCTTGGCGGCCGAGATGTCCGAAAGCTCCTGGCCGAGAGTCTTCATAAGGAAAGCCAGGTTCTCCCTGGCAGTCTGCATATTGCGCACCTGCCGTCCCAGAACAAGGGCCGCGCCCAACTGCTCGCCGAACTGCTCGAGGAGATCGACCTGCAGCGAGCCCGGCTGGTATTGCCCCTTGCCAAATAGCGAAATTACGCCCCAATTCTCACCCTCGGATACGATGGGGATCAGGGCCATGTACGAGAAACCCTCCTGCTTACCGCCGAAGAATTCGTAATCATGGCTCAGGCGAAGGTCCCTGATTATCAGCAGGCGCTTATTCTTGGCGGTGCGACCAATAGCGGTATCGCCAAATTCGATTTTCTCAAGCCGTCGAGCCAGCCGCGCGGTCAGCCCCATGTACGATCCCAGGACCAGGTTCTCTCTCGCCCGGTGAAATACGTGGATGGCCCCGCCGGAGAGCCCCAGCATTCCGATTATCTTATCCAGCGCGAAATTTAGAAGCTCAAGAAGAGCGATATTCGATGCCGCCAATTGCGTTATCTCGCTGGCGGCGCGATGTTGCCGCTCCTCGATCACCCGCGAATAGAGAGCCGCTTTCTCGTGCGTATGAGCTAAAAGCATGGCTACGATAATGCCAACGTAACCCAGTAAGCCGAAGATGCTATATGATGAAACGATTCCGGAAATCCGATCCTGGGGCGACGCTGTAAGATAGGTCAGGATCGACACAACAAAACAAATGACGCCGACCAGCCAAAAAATATAAAAAGAGAATCGTCGCGCCTGCGAGCTTGACGCCAAGAAAATCACCGATCCGAGAATTATTCCACCAATAGGGAAAAGAAGAAACTCCATAGTTGAATTATGTTGTTCGGTGTGTCGAGTTGTCAATCAAATTCTAAAATAGCCGTCATATTTGCTGCAAAAGACGTCCCTACCCCGCCGCCCGCAGGGCGGTTCGCCGGAGGCGAACCCGAAACCCGGCGCCAGCGCATGTTCAGGCGCAATTTTTGCTACGAGGCCCGAGCGCAAACCATGGCCGGTTCCATACCGCCGGGTTTCCCGACCCCCGCCAGGGGCGGGGGTCCGCCCTGCGGGCGGCGGGGCATCGCGAGATTCTCGAAACGTGGCCCTCAATGGAACTTTCGAAAATCCAGAATTGTTCAATATTAACGATTGTTCATATGTTCAGGGGAGGATACAATGTCAAAGGATATTTGCGAATTCATTAGCGTCGATGATAAAAAGGTTATGCGGATAAGGAAAGCCCTGCCGGATCAGGAATCCGGCCGCAGAATGGCCGATGTTTTTAAGGCGCTGTCAGATTCGACCAGGCTCAAGATCGTGTCAGCTCTCGAACTCGAGGAGCTTTGCGTCTGCGATATCGCCGCCCTTGCCGAATTGAATCAATCTCTGGTTTCGCATCATTTGCAGACCTTGCGGCAACTAAACATCGTTAAATACCGCCGGAATGGCAAGATGGTCTATTACTCGTTGAGCGATAGCCACGTCAAATCGCTGCTGGCGATAGCCAGGGACCATGCGCGAGAGGCTATAGGATAAGGCAGCCAATTGCTTTATAATTTACCCCGTATTTATGGATAAGGATTTGAAGAAAAACGGCGCGGAGACTATTAAGCTCCGGGTCGAGGGTATGGACTGCCCCGATTGCGCCATGAAAATCGAGAAGATTATTTCCTCGGCCAACGGAGTTGAAAGGGCGACAGTCGATTTTTTAAGCGGCATCCTGACTGCGGTCGGGAAAGACATCTCATCATCAGAGATCGAAAAGCTGGTCAGTTCGATTGGGTATAGAATCGCGCCGGATTCGAGTTCGGAGGGTCAAACAACTGTCTTGTCGATTCCCGATATGGATTGCGCCGACGAGGAGCGGCCTATAAGGCAGGCGCTGAAACGGATACCAGCTATTAACGGACTCCGTTTCAATTTGATAAAGCGCGAATTGACTATCGATCATTCCGGGCCAGCCAACGAAATAATCGAGGCAATTCAAAAAGCCGGCTTCAAAGCCACACCCGTAAAAGGAAAACCGGAGCCCCGGCAGATGGTGCCATCATGGAAGATATGGACTCTCGGTATTTCGGCCTTGTTGATCCTCGTCGGCGGCGTCCTGTCGCTCTATGGTCTATCGATTTACGTGACCCGCCCCTTGATCCTGGCTGGGATCATCATCGGTGGATGGCATATCGGCCATAAAGGATTCCTCGCCGCCAGGCATTTCAGGCTGGACATGAATTTCCTTATGAGCGCGGCCGTCATTGGGGCGATTCTGATCGGAGAATGGTCGGAGGCGGGTGCCGTGGTGGTGCTTTTTGCGCTGGCGCAGCTCCTCGAATCTTACAGCCTTCGGAGGTCTCGAAACGCCATCGGCAGGTTGATGGACCTTTCTCCTCGAATCGCCACGGTTATCCGCAATGATCAGAAAATAAGGGTGCCTGTCGATGATATTGAAATTGGCGATACGGTCTTTCTCAGGCCCGGCGAACGCATTCCGGTCGACGGTGTGATTTCCGCCGGGCATTCGGCAATCGATCAATCATCGATAACCGGCGAAGCCATGCCAGTCGGCAAAGGGCCCGGAGACGAGGTTTTCGCGGGTACTATCAACTCCGATGGCGCACTTGAGGTGAAAACTACCCACGCCCACGGCGATACCACCCTCGACCACATCATCAGGCTCGTCGAGGATGCTCAATCGAGACGGGCGCCATCGCAAAGCTTTGTTGATAGATTCTCGATGATTTACACGCCGGCCGTGGTCGGAATCGCGGTACTACTGGCCATTATCCCGCCGCTGGCCTTTGGGACAGTTTGGAAGGAATGGATTTATCGAGCCTTGGCATTACTCGTAATTTCATGCCCCTGCGCCCTGGTGATCTCCACGCCGATTTCGATCGTTTCGGCATTGGCCAACGCCGCCCGCAATGGGGTCCTGGTGAAAGGTGGCGTCTTTTTGGAAAACGCCCACAGGATATCCGCGGTTGCCTTTGATAAAACCGGAACCATAACCAATGGCAAATTAAAAGTCACTGCAGTGAGAGCATTCAACGGGTTTAGTCAAAGGGCCCTGGTCAGCCTGGCGGCCTCGGTCGAATCGCACAGCGAACATCCACTGGCAAGGGCGATTGTGCGTTACGCCGAGCAGAACGAAATCGAAATCAATACGCCACGAAATTTCAGGGCTATACCCGGCCGGGGGGCCGAGGCGGAAATTGATGGTCAGCGGGTAATATTGGGGAAACTCACTTTATTGGAAGATATGGGTATTATCGGCGATGGAATTGACAAAGCGCTTTTGGGGGTCAAGAACGGATCCCAAACGACCGTCATGGTAGGCGCATCCGGGAAAATCGTCGGCATGCTGGCTATTTCGGATGAAATCAGGCTTGAACCTGCCCGGGCCGTGGAGGAACTCCGCAGGGAGGGTATAAGGCACATTGTCCTGATTACAGGCGATAACAATGATTCAGCCACCGCCGTGGGTCGGGCCATCGGGGCTGATGAAATTTATGCGGAGTTGTTGCCCTGGGAGAAGGCAGATAAGGTCCGCATGCTTCAGGCCAAATACGGCCATGTGGCGATGGTTGGCGATGGTGTCAATGATGCCCCGGCCCTGGCCTCGGGCGATATCGGCATCGCCATGGGAGCCGCGGGGTCCGATTCGGCGCTGGAGACGGCTGATGTTGCTCTGATGTCGGATGATCTACTTAAAATTCCCTGGCTTATAAGGTTATCGAGAAAAACCCGAGGCATAATCATTCAAAATATCGGTCTGGCAATTACGGTGAAGTTCGTGTTCGTTACCCTTGCAACCCTGGGCATGGCTACCCTCTGGATGGCGGTATTCGCCGATATGGGGATTTCTCTCCTTGTCATTTTCAATGGCTTGAGGGCTTTACAATCACAGTGAATATGCTCTCCCTAAAATCTGCATTTTAGCGCGGATTCCATAATAAAAACGTTGACACAAGTGTTATTGGCGCTATATTTAATTTTGTAATAGCTTCACGGTAAGCTACTTCCTAAAATAAGCAGTTCTTTTGATGCGGGAAATCGGGTTGGGTCATTTACAATTTGTATCAAGGGGTCTTTTCAATTATATAATATTTTCATCGTAAAGCCATAGGCTTTTGATCTTTATAAAATGTATTTGTTAGAAGCCAAGTTCATCATTAATGCTTTGAACGGAGGTACTTACCCGAGAAAAATCAGTGCTTCGTTTTTCTGTCCTGGTTTTTCAAATAATGCCATCGCGGCGTTATTTCAACGAGGGATATCGATAACATGTACCCCTGAATTCTAACTAATAAATCACTCGGAGGAGTAAAAGCATGAAAAAAGCACTATTGTTCACATTAGTCTTCAGCATGATCGCCCTGGTGGCCTGGGCGGCGGAGGAAGATGTCAAGGTTCCTGCCTCCGTCGAACCGGCCAACCTCGAGGCGCTGAAGCAGATTGAGGCCGGTTACGTTGAGCCGGCGCGGCCGCAGGAGGTCAGCGAACCCGAGCAGCCCCGATGGCAACCCCAATACGGCGAAAAGGGCGAGCTTCTAAACCCCGAGCCCGCCGTTGTGCCATTTGGCACTAACAACTCCGGCGATCAGCCCAATGAACCGCCCCGAATTCAAACGGTGGTTTTCTTTGAGGATTTTGAAAATCCTACCGGCTGGCGAGGCGATAGCCCCCCCAGCGGATGGACCGTTATCGATAGCGGTTCACAATCGCCCCCTGTCTGGGATAACAACGACTGGCATCAATATACTTACACCGGATGGGGCAATATAGCCAGAGTCTACTACTTGCCCACAGAGTATCAAAACGATTGGCTGATCACCCCCAGCATTGACCTCTCCGCAACCGCTGACCAGGTATTGCTTAAATTCAAGCATTATTATTGGGACGGCGGTACTGCTGCCGAAGACACCGCTTGGGTATTCGGCTCGACCGATGGCGGCTCCTCCTGGAGCCAGGTAGTTGCGACATATCTGACAACCCAAGGCTCAACTTCTGCTCCCGCTCGCCCATCCTACGATGTCACAAGTTGGGCCAATGGGCAGAACAATGTCCAATTCGCGTTCAAATATGTCGGTTACTACGATTGGTACTGGTATCTCGACAGCGTTCAGGTTGAAACTGTTG
>Ga0315284_10007817_pt1 | contig 15262 bp, 9 predicted proteins | sample YL17G09_16_MG_FD_203696 | JGI IMG/M metagenome (GOLD analysis project Ga0315284, IMG submission 203696) | Sediment microbial communities from Yellowstone Lake, YNP, Wyoming, USA - YL17G09_16 | ecosystem: Environmental > Aquatic > Freshwater > Lake > Sediment | place: USA: Wyoming | collected... | reverse complement strand
AAACAACGACGCAGATCCACCAGGCGATCAAGGCCGGGGAAGAATTCGACGCCCTCGTCGCTCGGAGGGAAGCGATGGAGCGAGAAATCAGGGCAGCGAGCGAGCGAGGAGAACCGTCCCAGCCGCGAGAGAGGGCCGCGGCGCTCGTCGCGCTCGCACCCGCGGCAGAGATCGAAAACCTCCCCTCCGCCGACGAAGGCCCGCTCCTCCCTTCCACCAGCATGGCCATCGTGGGCACGCTCGATCTTGTCGCGGCCAGGTCCGTCGAGGGCGAGGTTTTGCTCGGGGGAGGGAAAGCCCCTGCTTACCTCGCCAACGTCTGCGTCGCTCCCGCGGGCAGGCGGCGGGGCGTCGGTGCGGCCCTCCTCGAGAGGGCCCGAGCGCTGGCCCGCGACTGGGAATGCGACGGGCTGTTCGTGCACTCCCTCGTTGTCAACGAGGTCGCAGAGAGGTTTTACCTCGGTGCGGGATTCGTGGTTGAGGCGGAGGAGGGGGCGGCCGAGGCAGCGAGGAGGGGCCACTGCTTGGACGGGGTTGAGGGGTTGGGGAGGAGCGTGCTTTACCGAGACGCGACGTTTCTGAAGTAGAATGTGTAAGGAAGAGAAAGCAATGGACTGAACTGAACCTCGAAAAGGAAGGGAAAAGCCGCGTTGTTGTTGCTTTATTGGCGGTGTTTTTGTTTTGAGATTTAAAAAGAGTGTGATCGACAACGAAGAAAGAAATCGGCAAAGAAAATGAAAAAAAAACTCATCTCTCTCTCTCTCTCTCTCTCTCTCTCTCTCTCTCTCCTTCTCTATTCATACATATTTTCCGCGGCGGCAGCAGCGCCGCCGTCGCCGCAGCCTCGGCCGCGGCGGCGGGAACGGAGACGCCCTCTCCCGCGGCCAGGAGCCGGCGGTTTCCTCCTTCCCTCTTAATCGAAAAAGTCCGGCTTCCTCTGCGGGTCGAGCTCGTACTGGATAGGGTCGTATTTGTTCCTCCCCCGCGGCATCGACGGCGAGGAACCTCCTCCTCCCTGGCTCCTCTTCCTCCTCCTCTCCTCGGCCTGCCTGCGCCTCTCCTCGGCGACCTCCGCCGCCGAGAGCACCAACTGCCTCAGGAAGTCGGCGCGCGGCGGCGGGCCCCTCGCCGGCGCCTCGAGCGCCGCGAGCGCGGAGAGCGGGTCGTACCTCGCCCGCGAGCCAGTGGGGGCGTCGCCCACCGCCGCCGAGAACGACGCCGACATCGACGAGCCCACGCGGCCCGTGCCCCCGACACGCGAGGAGCCCCGCTGCTGCCCGGCCGCGACGGCGTCGGCGAGGGCGCGTACGGGCGACGGCGCCCGCGTCGCTCGGGAGGAGTTCCTGCCTCCGCTGGCCCTCGCCGCGGCGGCCTCGCGCTCGTCGGCCGAGCGGCGCAGCGAGCGGCGCGCGAGCGCGGCCTCGTCCATCCACATCGGCGCGAGCGAGTCCGCCGCCGCGGCGAGCACGGAGCCCAGCAGCATGGCCGGGGACCCCTCGCCCTTGTGGGCCAGCAGCGAGGCGATGCCTTCTCCGGCGATGGTTCCGTCGGTGGTGGCGTCGGGAGGAGGCCTCGAGGAGCCGCCAGAGAACCTCGCCGCGATCGCTGCCGCGGCCTTCTCCCGCAGCGTCGAGGGGGAGTCGCCCTCCGCGGCGCGCTCGAGGGCGGCGCGGGCCTTGACGACGGCCTCGGCGGCCTCGGCTGGAGTGAGGCGGCCAGCGGTGGCGGCGGCGGCGGCTGCGTTGGAGGAGAAGGCGTCTGAGGCGGAGGCCGCCGTCGCTGTCGAAGACAGAGACGTCTCTCCTCCACCGCCGCCGCCGAAGCGAGAGGCTATCTTTCCAAAGATCCATTTCGAGGACGACGGCGACCGCGACGCCGACGAAGAGGGAGAGCCAGCAGCAGCATCAGCAGCAGCAGCTCCCCCGAAGGCGGGCTGCCCGACCGCGCCCTTGACCGCGGCCTCGGCGGCGGAGGAAGAGGAGAAGACGCTGCTGTCGCCCCTGCTGCCGCTGCCGCTGCCGCAGCTGAGAGCTCTGGCAGCAGCAGCAGAGGCAGCGGCGCCGCCCGGGGCTCCTTCGACCCTCCCCGCGCGAGCGCCCGGCAAAGGAGGAGCCGCCGCTGCCGCTCCCCCGACGTCTGCCGCGGCTGCGCCCCCGGCCCCGTCCGCTGCCTCCTTCGCGGCGACCGCAGCGGAGGCGCTCAGCGAAGCCGCGGCTCCCGAGGCCTTCTCGGCCGCGGCGGCGACGGCCTCTGCCGCCGCGTCTCCGCCGCCGCCGCCGCCTCCGCCGAAGCGAGACGCGACCTTGCCGAAGAACGACTGAGAAGAGGAAGAAGAGGAACTCAAGGCGGCAGCGGAGGACCGCCCGACCGCGCCCTTGACCGCGGCCTCCGCCGCCGCCGCCGCTGACGAGATCACCGGAGTGCCTCCGGCTGCCTGCCCCGCGGCGCCCGCTGCCGCGTCGGCGGCGGCGGCGACGGCCTCCTTCGCGGCCGCGAGCCCCTCCATGGCCCCGGCGACGGCGCTCGAGTCGCCCGTGAGGGCCCTGGAGCGGCCGGCGTCCCGCGCCGCCGACCTCGCTGCCGAGAGCGCCTTGTCGGCCGCGGCCCTCGCCGCGGCGGCCGAGGAGCGCACCTCGGACGGCGACGACGGGACGGCGCCGAGCGCCCCCGCTGCGCCCCCGGAGGCCTTGGCCGCGGCGGCCCTTGAGCTTTCGTGGGAGGAAGCCGCTGCGCCGACATCGGCGTCGGAGGCAATGGAAGAAGCGGCGCCGGTCGCGCTGTCGAAGAAGCCGCGGGCTGATTCTCCGGCCTTGGCTGCAGCCGCAGATGCAGCCGCAGCAGCGTCCTTCGCGGCGACCCCCGAGCCTTCGTGAGACGAAGCCGCGGCCCCCACGCCCGAGTCCTTGGCGGAGGCCGCGGCCCTGCCCGAGCCGGCGCCGGCCGCAGCAGAGCCAGCAGATGCAGCAGCGGCGCTAGGAGCGGAAGAGGAGGAGGGCGACGACGACGAGGGGACGGAAGCGCCGAGCGCCCCCGCGGCCCTCGAGGCCGCCCTCGAGCCCGTCGCGTTTTGCCAATCAAAGTCCTCCCCGCGCTCGCGCCGCCGGAGCAGCTCCAGCTCCTCCTCGGAGGGCTTCTCTCCGCTTGCCCAGAAGCGTCCCGCGATGCGGTCGATCATCGAGCCGCCCTTGCCCAGGGAACTGCCGTCGAGCGTGTCTCCCGGGAGCAAGGGAAGAGGGGCGATTCGAGAGGGAGGAGGGGAAGCGGCCGGGGAAGTGGAGGAGGAGGATGTGGCCGCTGCCGCCGCCGCCGCGCCGGCTCCGGCTCCGGCCCCGGCTCCTCCCGCGCCGCCGTCGCCCCCGCCGGCAGAAGGGGAGGGGACGGCGACCATCCAGCCCCCGCCCTGCGACGGGTCCTTCTGAGCAGCAAAAGAAGAAGAAGGCGAGGAGGCGGGGAGAGGGGAAGGGGTCAACTTTCCGCCCATTGCTCCCGCTGCCACTGCCGCTCCCGCCGCTGCTTCCGCCGCCGCCGCCGCCGCCGCCGGAGCAAAGGCGGCAGCAAAGGCGCCACCGCTGCCCCCCGCGGCACCACTAGCCCCTCCTCCTCTTCCACCTCCGCCAATGAGCCCGCCGGCGAGCGCCGACCTGGCCTGCGCCGGGGTCAACGGGCGCGACGATTCGCCCCCAAAGGACGACGACGACGACGGCGAGCCGGGGCCGGGCCCGCCAATCCCTCCTGCGCCTCCGCCTCCGCCTCTTCCGCCCCTTCCACCAGCGACAGAGGCCCCCTTCCCGCTGCCTCCCCCACGAGACAGGGCACAGAGGCCCATAATCATCAGGAAGCAAGCGACGGTCACCGCGGCCCTGTCCGCGGCCTCCCTGTCGACCTTGGCGTCGATCCCGAGGAGGCCAGCCGCGAAATCCCTCAGGATCGGGACGACGTCGCCCCGCCTCCCCGTTCCTGCCAGCAGCCACATCTTGACGGTGTGCTCCATCCCCAGGGCGGCCTCAACGACGGCGTCCTCGGCCACGCCCTGGGCTTTGATGCCAAACGTCCGGAGCGCCGAGCGCGCGGCGACCGAGGCGTCGTCGGCGAGGTCCCGAGCGACGTCGAGCCCTCCCAGAGCGTAGTCCCCCGCGGCGGCGGCGGCCTCGGACGCTTTCCTAGCTGCGACGCCCGCGGCCTCGCCCGCGACGCCCGCGGCGACGTCGGTCACGGCCGCGGCGACGTCTGCAGCCTGGTGGAAGGCCTCGACGACGACGGCGTGAGGCGGCGGCGGCGGCGGCGGTGGCGGGGCGCGGGAGCGGCGGAAGATGCCAGCCGAGGCGGAGAGGGGCGTCGCGGCCGCGGCGAGGGCGAGGACGCCCAGCGCCGTGGTCAGGACCGACGCGAGGAGCGGGCGCTTGCTTCCTCCCGGCAATGTCCTGCTCGTCGTCGGCAGGAGGGACGAGGACGCGGGCGGGGGCTGCAGGTTGAGGTGGTCGCCGAGGGCTAGATCGTCGGCTGACGACGACAAAGATGATGGTGCCGACGGCGATGACTTGGATGTTTTAGATTTTTGCGAGCATCCCGAGCGTGGTTTCAAGCGTTTTTTGGTGAGAGGGACGCGTCTTGATGTCGCGCATTGTAATTACGAGGCGCTACTGCAATCTCACCGGTGCAAGAGAAGCGCTAGGGCTCGACGAAATGGCGATACCCGTCGACCCGCAGGGGCTAGCAAAGGGAAGAGAAAAGACAGCTTGCATTCCTCGTTCGCCCCGTCTCTGGTTTGAGGTTTCTTCTCGCATCTCATGCCCGGAGGCAAGGCTTCGACGTTGTCCACCAATTTATCAAGAGAGAGTGAATGAATGAGGTCTACTTACCTCGTTGTGAGCATGAGAGACTGCGCCTCTGCTCGCCGCCGACGCCGTCGCCGGCATGCTTCGGAGACACGAGCGCTCGACGAGCGGAATGAGGCCGATGACGGCCTTCCGACAGCCAATTACGCCCCTGGCGCTGCCGCGGAGCACGGGAGCTGCCACAGTCGCCGGCGACGACGTCGTAGTCGTCGCGCGCAGCATGTTTGCTTCACGAACCAAGGAGAGAAAGAGAGACGAAAACAGGGAAAAGATAAAAGGTTTTTCTAGTTTTTTCTTTCTTGCTTTTTGCTTTTTTCTTCGAACAAACTTCTCAATCGACGATGGGGAAGAGGCATTCAAAAACGTCTCGTTCTCGTTCGCCATGCCTCCAAGCGATCGCGTCGTCGTCGACCACTTTGGCTTCGAGCTCCTTGATCTCACGCCGGAGCTAGCGAGGGCCCGAAAGGCTTGCCACGAAGAGGCGTCGAAGCGAGAAGCCAAGACGGAGTGGGCGGCGATCGACCGCGACCGGACGTCGCTGCCGTCGCCCTCGGAGCTGAAGAAGCTGGCAAGGAAGGTAAGCGTCGGCTGGCATTTCTTCGAGCTTCAGTGATGCCGTTCTCTGAGCTTGCTCCCCTGGAAGTGACAAAGGAGAGAAACAAGGAGAGACGAGGGATGACGGCAAGCGAAAATAAGATGATGACAGAGGGAGAGAGGGCATCGGTTTTTTTCTTCCTTTCCCCTCTCTCGCTCATCTCGACCTCTTCTCTCCTCCTTCTTCCCCTCTTCTCCAACAGGGCGTCCCCCCGCACCTCCGCCCCTGGGTCTGGTCCTCCGCCTCGGGCGCCCTCGCCCGCCGCGAGGAGCACGGCCCGGACTACTACCCTGCGATGGTGCACATGGGAGAGGGCCACGCGGCGGTTGTTACCAACGGAGAGGGAGGCTCCCCGTCTGCTTCGACAAGGTCGGCGGTCGGGCGCCAGGTCGACCTCGACCTCCCTCGGACCTTTCCGGGCAACCGCCGCGTCGAGCTCTGCTTGCCGGCGCTGCGGCGGGTGCTGCTCGCGTTCGCAGCGCACGCGCCCGAGGTCGGGTACTGTCAGTCCATGAACTTCATCGCCGCGCTGCTGCTTGTCGCGACCGTCCTGGCCGACGACGACCAGCTCCACGGCGACGGCGACGGCGGCGACGGCGACGGCGAGGAGCCGCGGCGGCGACAACAAAACGGCGGGAGCAGCAGCAGCAGAGGGCGGAAGCCGTTCCCGCAGCCCGCCCGCTCCCCGACCCCGAGGGAGGAAGAGACGGCGTTCTGGCTGCTGGTGGCGCTGGCGGACGACTCTCCGAGCAGCAGCACGGCCCCCTTGACAGCGACGACGCCGACGCCGACGCCGGCGCCTGCGAAGAAAACCCGGGGCGGCGCCGGCGGCGGGGGCATCGGAAGCAGCAGTAGCAGCGCCGGCGCGACCACCTCCCCCTCTCCCCCCCCGCCTTTCTTCTCCGGCGGCGACGGCAGCATCCTGCCCCCAGGGATGTACGGCCGCGACCTGAAGGGGTGCCGCGTCGAGCTGGGGGCGCTAGCGAGGCTCCTCCGGCCGCGGCAGCCGAGGCTGGCCAGGCACGTCCTGGACTCGCTGGGCTGCGACGCCTCGCTGCTGGCGACCGAGTGGTTCCTGTGCCTCTTCGCGACCTCCCTGCCGGCGGAGACCACGGCGCGCCTCTGGGACGCGCTCTTCGTGGAGGGGAACAAGGTGCTGCACCGGGCGGCGCTCGCGCTGCTGAAGCGGCACTCGAGGGGGCTGCTCGCGGCGGCCAACGCCGGCGCGGCGATGCGCGCCGCGCGCGACGGCGCGGCGGCGGAGCACGACGCCGACGGGCTCCTGAATACCTGCTTCGACGGCATCGGGAGCCTGCCGATGGCGAAGATCGAGCAGGCGAGGAAAGAGGCGAGCAGGGAGGTGGAGAAAGAGGTGGCCGGGAGGGCGGCGAGGCGGGCAGGAGGAGGAGGGAGAGCGGGTCGGGGTTGAAAGAACGAGAAAAAGTCGATGAACACGGAAAGAGCTCTGCTCCCTCTCTCTCTCTTTTTTTACTATTGTTTTCTTCCGACTTTCCTCGGGGGTGGCACGCAGGCGCGCATATCTGTTCGTTCTTCGTCCCCCTTTTTTCGAGATGTTGCGCACAGCTGCGCTGGCAGCTGCTAGACGGATGCGGACAGCTGGAGGCAGCGCCGCCGCCGAGGCGAGCAGCGCTTCCTCTTCGTCGTCATCGGCCGCCGCCGTTTCGGCAGTCTCGTCAATGCTTGCGGCCGTCGGCATCACGGGCGCCGCCTCGCTCGCGCTCTGCGAGAAGACCCCTGCTGCCGCCGCCGCTGCAGCCCCTTCCTTCGACCCCGAAGCCCTCGAACGCGGAGCCAAGGCCCTGAGGGAGATCAACAAGTCTGCCAACGCGAAGCAGGTGAGAAATTGAACGCGAGAAGAGAATCAAACCACGACGGCGACGACACAAACGGCAGCGCCTTCTCCTCAACCTCCTCCTATTCTATTCTTCCCTCCTCCCGCCAACTAAAAACGCCAACGCTCAACGAAAACAACAACAACAACAACACCATTAACAAACAAACAACAACAACAACAACAACGACGAAAAACAACACAGGTCATCGAGCTCGCCAGGCAGCAAGAGGTAACAAAGGCCCAGGAGCTCAAGACCAAACAGGCCGAGCTCGAGGCGTACGCCAAGCAGCAAAGCGTCGAACAGGAGCGCGTCCGGTGGGAGGAGCAGCGGAAGACGATGCAGCAGGACGCGCAGGCGAAGGCGCAGCTGGCACAGTACCAGGACGAGCTGGCGAGGAAGCGCAACGCGGGCGAGCACGAGGCCGCGCGGGCGAGGAACGCCGAGCTGGTCGCGCTCCAGGAGGAAGGCGTGCGGCGGCAGGAGCAGGAGCGGGCGCGTGCGGCGGCGGCGATCGAGGCCGAGCGGCGCGCGACCGAAAAGTACAAGAGCGACCTCGAGTCGCGAGTGCAGCAGGCGCGCGCTCTCGCCGAGGCCGAAGGAAGGATCAAAGAGGGCCGCGCCAACGAGGACGTCAACCGCAGGGCCGCGCTGCTCGCGCTCGAGGAAGGGAGGAAGAAGGCGCTCGCGGAGATCGATGCCGTGTTTACGAACCTGGGCTCGGCGGCGTCGGCGCTGCTGTCCGACCGCGCCAAGCTCTCCGCGGCCGTGGCGGGCCTGTCGGCACTGGCTCTTGGGGTGTACGGCGCGCGGGAGGGCACGAGGGTGGCGGCGCGGGCGCTGGACAGGTGGCTGGGAACGCCCTCCCTCGTGCGCGAGACCTCGCGCTCGGGGCTCTGGAAGAAGGGGAGCGCCTCCACGACGACGGCTGTCGCGGCCTCGAACGCCAGGCGCGACTTTTCCGATATCGTGCTTCCGGGCGGCCTGTCTGACCGCGTGCGCGGTCTGGCCGCGGCGACGGCGTCGACCAAAAGGCACAACGCGCCGTTCAGGCACATGCTGTTCTATGGTGAGAATTGTTTTTTTTCTTTCCTCCGTTTCCATTTTTCTTTCTTTCGAGCGCGCGAGAGGAAGGGACAGAGAAAACTCACACTCTTTTTCAAAAACTCTCGACAGGCCCCCCCGGCACCGGCAAGTCCCTGGCGGCCAAGCGCCTCGCTAGGACCGCAGGCCTCGACTACGCGATCCTTTCGGGCGGAGACGTCGCCCCCCTGGGCCCCGCGGCCGTCCCGGCGCTCCACTCGCTGTTCGACTGGGCCGAGCGCTCCCCCCGCGGGCTGCTGCTCTTTGTCGATGAGGCGGACGCCTTCCTGGGGAGGCGCGGCGCGGCCTCAGGCCAGGGCGAGGCCCTCCGCGGCGCGCTCAACGCGACGCTCTTCCGCACGGGCGACCAGTCGCGCGACTTCTGCCTCGTCCTGGCGACCAACAGGCCGTCGGACCTGGACCCGGCGGTCCTCGACCGCGTCGACGAGGCGCTGCTCTTCCCGCTGCCCGGCCAGGCGGAGCGGAGGCGGATCCTGCAGCTGTACCTGGATCGGTACATCTCTCACGCGGCCGACGCCGAGGGCGAGGCTGGCGCCGGAGCCGCCCCGCGCCCGCTGGTGCTGAGGGCGCGCGACTTTTTGAGGGGCAGGGGCCGCCGCGACGCCATCAGGGTCGAGGGGATCTCGGACGCCGACGTCGAGGCGGCGGCGAGGAAGACCGACGGCTTCTCGGGCCGCGAGCTCGCGAAGCTGGTGGCCTCGGCGCAGGCCGCGGCCTACGGCACGCCCGACGCGACGCTGCGGCGCGAGCTGTTCACCGCCGTGATCGACGCCAAGGTGGAGGAGCACAAGGCGCGGGCGCGGTTTGTGGACGAGGGGGCCGAGAACGAGGCGGCGGCGCTGGCGCTGCGGGGGGCGTAAGGGGGTCTCGCTCTTCTTTTTCGAATTTGTTCAACGCCCTTTTTTCATCATCACGGTTTTTGTGCCTTTTAACCCGAGAGAGATTTCTTTCGTGCCTTCGTTTCTTTGTTACACGCAGCGAGTGGGAGGAGACAGAGAGAGAGCATCACCGGAAGCGCGGAGAGAGAGGTGGTGGAGGTCGAGTGCCGAGAGGTTTCGTTTTCGTCGGACGAACAAATCCCCTCCACTTTCGTCTCTTTTGCTTTTCGACTCTCTCTCTTCCCCTTTTTCTCTCGAGAAAGAGGCCCACACTTACCACTCCGCCGCAGAGCCTGAGAGCTCGCCAGCAAGTCCTTCTCGCAGAGGCCCTCGTCAAGATGGTGGCCATCAGGCTGCCGAGCTCGGGCAGGCTGCCGACGATAATGCGTTCGTCTTCGACGGCGGCGCCGACGGCGGCGGCGGCGGCGCCGACGTTGCTTCGCCGAGTCGCTGGCGCTGCTTTTCAGCTTCCTCGCCGCCGCAGCCAAGCCTTATCCTGCGCTGCTGCTGCTCTGTCTCGTGACGGCGACGATGGTGGGTGCCGATTTGCGAGAGAAGAGACAGACGCTGAAAGAAAGCAGTGCTTCTTCCTTTTCTTCTCCTTCTTCGCCAAAGTCTCTCCATCCATCGATCGGGGAGGCGCGCCGCTTCGAAATTGGCGACGGCTGTTGATGGTTCTCTCTTTGCCGATTCGGTTTCACCGTGTTTCTCAACCTTGCTTTCCTCTTTTTTAACCAACAAACAGCCCCCTCCCGCGGCTCCATCTCGCGCAGTGCTGCATCTGCATCGGCTGCTGCGTCGGTGAGTGTTTGTGGAAGAGAGAGAGAACCGTGCCTTGAGAGAGAGTTTTCCGGCGCTGTCGGCGTCGCTTCAGTCGATTGCCATCAAAATTGAAAAAGAAAAAACCTACCGCTTCTCCTGCCACTTGACTTTTCGTCCTGCTCTGTCTTCTTTTTCACCTCGCCCCGTTGCACCAGCCGATGGTCAGAGCGAGAGCGAGCGCCCTCGTGCTGGAAACTTCAGCCCGCGCATCGCGAAGCAACAGAGAGCATTTCGCATTTCGCCCTCCCCTCAACTGTTTTTCGCACTCGATCGGCGCCCGGGGTGCTGAAAAAAACTCAAAAACTCCCTCAACACCACACCACTTCTTCAAAAAAAAAAACAGCCCCTGCTCCTCTCCGCGGCCGACGTCGCCGAGGCCCCCGTCGCGGCCCTCGCCACGGCCCCTCCGCGCTCCGTCGTCCAGCTTTACCGCTCCTCGGCCTCCTCGGTCGCCAGCGCCGCGCGGGCGCGGACCCTGGCCGACAGGGCGAGGAGGGAGGTCAGCCCGGCGATCCTCTCTGTCGAGCTCGAGACCTGCTTCAACGTCGGGCTCGGGGGGGCGGCCCCGCTGGGCAGGGAGCGCGCCGCGACGCTGGCTTGGCTGCTTGCGGAGACGTTCGAGCCCGAGGCTCTCTCGCCGGAGAGCTCCTTCGGGTCTTCTGGAGGGTGAGATGGTGGTTTCCTTTTCCTCCTTCTTTCCCTCCATCTCCGTCGTCGTCGTCGTCGTCGTCGTCAAAAACCTCTCTCTCATTCTCTCTCTCTCTCTCTCCCCCCCCCCCCTCAAACCAAAACACCGCCACCAAAAAACAACGAAACAGCGACGCCGTCATCGAGGTCGGGCCGCGCCTCTCGTACGCCTCGGCCTGGTCCACCAACGCGGTGTCCGTCTGCTCCTCGGCCGGCCTTGGCGGCGCGGACCCCGCGGAGCCGCTCGTCGAGCGCCTCGAGCCGTCGCGCCGCTACCGCGTTCGCATGAAGGAGGGCGCCGCCCCCCTGAGCGCGGAGCAGAGGAAGGCGTTCGCGGCGCTGGTGCACGACAGGATGACGGAGCAGGTCTACGCCGAGCCGCTCTCGAGCTTCAGCTCGTCCTCTCTCGCTGCCGCCGCCGCTCCGGCCACGTCGAAGCCCGTCCGCACCATCCCGCTCCTCGCTGAGGGCAAGGCTGCCCTCGCGCGCGTCGACGCCGAGCTCGGGCTCGCCTTCGACGAGCAGGACGTCGAGTTCTACATCGACCTGTTCCAGAACAAGCTCAAGCGCGACCCGACCGACGTCGAGCTGTTCGACCTCGCGCAGTCGAACAGCGAGCACTCGCGCCACTGGTTCTTCGGCGCCAAGCTGGTGCTCGACGGGCAGCCGGCCCCGGCCACGCTGATGCAGCTCGTGAAGGAGACCCTGAAGAAGAACCCGGGGAACTCGGTGATCGGCTTCAAGGACAACTCGTCCGCGATCCGCGGCGGGCGGATCAGGCCCCTGCTCCCGGCGACCCCGGGAAAGCCGGGCCCGCTCGTGCCGCTCGCGAGGGACTGGGACATCCTGCTGACGGCTGAGACGCACAACTTCCCGTGCGCCGTCGCCCCGTACCCGGGGGCCGAGACCGGCGCCGGGGGGCGCATCAGGGACACGCACGCGACGGGCATCGGGTCGATGATGGGTGCCTCGACCGCCGGCTACTGCGTCGGCAACCTCGGCCTCGGCGTCGAGGGAGAAGATGTGAAATCTTCGATCCCGTCCGAGGACTCTTCGTTCGCCTACCCTCCCAACCTCGCCAGCCCACTCCAGATCCTGCTCGACTCGTCCAACGGCGCGAGCGACTACGGCAACAAGTTCGGGGAGCCGCTGGTCGCGGGCTACACGAGGACGTTCGGGCTCCGCGTTCCCGGCGCCGGCGGGGACAAGAGCTCGGGGGAGCGCCGCGAGTGGATCAAGCCTATTATGTTTTCCGGCGGGCTGGGACAGATCGACCACGCGCACCTGGAGAAGCTGCCGCCGAAGCTGGGGATGCTGGTCGTCAAGGTAAGGGAGGGAGAGAAAGGGAGAAAGAGAGAAAGGTTTTTTTTTGTTGTTGTCTCTTTCTCTCTCTCTCGTCTCTTCTCTTCTCCTCACGATCTCTCACCTCTCCTTTGAAAAACGCACAAAAAAAACAGATCGGCGGCCCTGCCTACCGCATCGGCATGGGCGGAGGCGCCGCCTCCTCCGTGCCCTCCGGCGGCGGGGACCGCGCCGCGGACCTCGACTTCGACGCCGTGCAGCGAGGCGACGCCGAGATGGCGCAGAAGCTCTGGCGCGTCGTGCGCGCCTGCTGCGAGCTCGGCGACCGCAACCCGATCCAGCAGATCCACGACCAGGGCGCCGGCGGCAACTGCAACGTCGTGAAGGAGATCATCTACCCGCTGGGGGCGACGATCGACATCCGCAAGGTGGCCCTGGGGGACGCGTCGATGTCGGTGCTCGAGATCTGGGGGGCCGAGTACCAGGAGAACGACTGCATCCTGATCAAGCCCAAGGACAGGGCCCTGCTCGCGGCGATCTGCGCGCGCGAGCGGTGCCTGATGCAGGTGATCGGCGCGATCGACGGGTCGGGGCGCGTGACGGTCGTTGACTCGGCGCCCCCGGCCGGAGACGACGCCACGGACGCGCAGAGGACGCCCGTGGACCTGGACCTGGAGCTGGTGCTGGGGGACATGCCGCCCAAGACGTTTGAGTTCTCGGGGGCCGGGGCCGCCCGCGCCGCGCGCGCGTCGGCGCCCTTGGTGGTGGAGGAGGCCTCGACCTCTTCTTCTTCTCCCTCTTCCCCCTCCTCCTCCGTCGCCCAGGCCGCGCTCTCCCGCGTCCTCCGCCTCCCCTCCGTCTGCTCCAAGCGCTTCCTGACGACCAAGGTCGACCGGTCCGTCACTGGCCTGGTGGCGAGGCAGCAGTGCGTCGGGCCGCTGCAGCTGCCGCTCGCCGACGTCGCCGTCGTCGCGCGGGCGCACACGGGCGTCGAGGGCGCCGCGACGTCGATCGGCGAGCAGCCGCTCAAGGGCCTGCTCGACCCCGCCGCGATGGCGCGCCTGTCGCTCGCCGAGTCCCTGACCAACATGGTCTTCGCGCCCATCACGAGCCTGCCGGACGTGAAGGCCTCTGTCAACTGGATGTACGCGGCCAAGATGGGCAGCGAGGGCAGCGACATGTTCGACGCGGCGGTCGCGATGCGCGACGCGATGCTCGCCCTGCGCGTCGCGTGCGACGGCGGCAAGGACTCGCTGTCGATGGCCGCAGCCGCCGGCGGCGAGACCGTGATGGCGCCCGGGAACGTCGTGGTCTCGGCCTACGCGCCCTGCACGGACGTGACGCGCGTCGTGACCCCGGACCTGAAGCTGCCCGGGCAGGGCATCCTCGTCCACGTCGACCTCGCCGGCGTCGGCGGCGGCAGCAAGGAGTCCTCCTCGACCCCCGCGGCCGTCCCGCTCCGGCGCCTGGGAGGCTCCGCGCTGGCCCACGCGTACGGCCAGGTGGGCTCGCTCTCGCCCGACGTCGACCTCGGGGCCCTCGAAAAGGCCTTCGAGGTCACCCAGAGGCTGGTCAAGAAGAAGGACTCGCCGATCGCCTCGGGGCACGACGTCTCGGACGGCGGGCTCGCCGTCGCGCTCCTGGAGATGGCGTTCGCCGGCAACGTCGGCATCGACGTCTCGCTGCCGGCCTCGGCCGCCCCCGCGCTGTCCTCGGGACAGGACGCCATCGACCACCCGGAGCTCGCGGCGCTGTTTGCCGAGGAGCCCGGGCTCGTCTTGGAGGTCTCCGGCGGAGCCAAGGGGGCGGCCGCCGTCGTCGCCGCCTACGCCGCGGCCGGCGTCCGCGCCTCGGTCGTCGGCTTCGTGCGCGGCGACGGCAGCGGGCGCGTCTCGGTCAACGTCGGCGAGGCCGCCAAGGTGATCCACGGAGACGTCGCCGCGCTCCGCGACGAGTGGGAGGAGACGTCGTTCAGGCTCGACGCTCTTCAGGCCGCTCCGGGGTGCGTGGCCCAGGAGAGGGAGGGCCTCCGCGGGGCCCAGGCGCCCAAGTGGGAGCTGCCCTACCCCCTGCGCTGGTCGCAGCCGCCGCCGTTCTCCTCCAGCTCTGGCGGCGACGGCGGCGCGGCGTCGATCCTGGCGCCCGGCTCCTCCGTCTCCTCCTCCGACGCCTCCCGCCCGCGCGTCGCCGTCCTCCGCGAGGAGGGGTCCAACGGCGACCGCGAGATGGCCGCCGCGCTCCACGCGGCCGGGCTCGAACCGTGGGACGTCACCATGTCGGACCTGCTCGCCGGGCGCGCGGCGCTCGCGAGCTTCCGCGGCCTCGTCTTCGTCGGCGGGTTTTCGTACGCCGACGTGCTCGACTCCGCCAAGGGCTGGGCGGGCGGCATCAGGGGCAACGCCGGGCTGGCGGCGCAGTTCGCCGACTTCAGGGCGCGCGAGGACACGTGGTCGCTGGGCGTCTGCAACGGGTGCCAGCTGATGGCGCTGCTCGGTTGGGTCCCCGGTGGCGCGGGCGCGGAAGGGGAGGCGGCGGCGAGCGGGGGGGGCGCGGCGGCGGCGGCGGCGACGGCGGCGGGCGCGCCCCCCTCGCTGGCGCGGCCGGCGGGCCCGGCGCAGCCCCGGTTCACCCACAACGAGTCGGGACGCTTCGAGTCCCGCTGGTCGCACGTCGCGGTGCTCGACTCTCCCGCAGTCCTCCTCGAGGGGATGGCGGGCGCCAAGCTCGGCGTGTGGGTCGCCCACGGCGAGGGCAAGGCGACGTTCCCCGACGCCGAGGTCTTTGGCAGGGTCGTCGAGGGGAACCTCGCGCCGCTGCGGTACGCCGACCCGGCGACGGGCGCGCCCACCGAGGGCTACCCGGCCAACCCAAACGGCTCGCCGCTGGGCATCGCGGCTCTCTGCTCGCCCTGCGGGAGGCACCTGGCGATGATGCCGCACCCGGAGCGGTGCTTCCTGGGCTGGCAGGTGCCCTTCTCGCCGAGCGAGGCGGGCATCAAGAAAGACGGGCCGGGCCCGTGGCTGAGGCTGTTCCAGAACGCCGCCGCCTTTTGCGCGAGGGTGCCGTAGTTTTTCCCTTTTTTTTTAAAGTGGTTTTCTCTGGAGGGTAGAGAGAGAAGGGAGAGACAGAGATAATATATGAACACAAAGAGAGAGAGAGAGAGAGAGAGAGAGAGAGAGAGAGAGA
>Ga0315284_10007816_pt1 | contig 15262 bp, 21 predicted proteins | sample YL17G09_16_MG_FD_203696 | JGI IMG/M metagenome (GOLD analysis project Ga0315284, IMG submission 203696) | Sediment microbial communities from Yellowstone Lake, YNP, Wyoming, USA - YL17G09_16 | ecosystem: Environmental > Aquatic > Freshwater > Lake > Sediment | place: USA: Wyoming | collected... | reverse complement strand
ATAATCCTTGTTGAAATCCATCTTATAAGCCGTTATACCGTACTTTCTGTACAGATCATCAAACCCAGCATCTGATTTGAACACTACAATATTCTTGAATTTATGCCTCATAATAACATCTTCTCCAACATCCGAATCACACACAATAGTATTTGAATCCGAAAACCCCTCATGATCTTTTGAACAATCGCCTATATAAGCAACAGAAAACCCCTTACCAGATACCTTGAAAAGATATGTAATCCCGTCCAGAATACGAGAAGTCATATTAATCTTGCCAAGAGAGAAATTCCCCCCCTTCATAACTTTCCTAGAATCCCCCACAGCAGCAACATAATCATTTATCCACGTTATATTATCAGTAAACCCAGAATCATAAAACTCCCCATGTGGAACCATCATAGCAACCCTAGAACATCCACCCCCATGAGCAACATCAAACTTGGTGATAAAAACATTCTTAAACCTAGAAGAACCAGAAAAATATGCCTTATCCATTACATCGGGACCATCACCACAGTCTATAAGAATATCACCGTAATTAGTCTTGACCAAAGACGACGTAGCCCCCGACGTATTGAAGAAAAAAATTTTCAGAGTAGTGGTAGTAGTTGTAGTGGTCTTCACTATACTCTTTGAATATCTTTCTATATCCGTGCAATTCACATCATCACATATAGACTTATTAACATAAGATCTAGGATTGAACGTACTATTCATAACGATATAATCCCCCCTCTCCGAATAAAAAGCGGCAAGAAGAGATATACCAAATATAAATATCACTATCACGAATATATCAGTCCCAGAAAGACCCATTTTATTCCTTCACAGACCAATCTGGCACAGACCATCCAGCCAATTGCCTATATTTACCGCAATAAGATCTGGTCTCTATGCCATCGAAATACGTAGGACTGTTTTCGCAGGAATTGTCTCCTGTCCTTTTAAATTCGCACGTCTTATAAAAGTCGCATCTTCTGTCAAACAGCTTCCATAACCAACCAAACATTTTATTTCACCTTTCTATTTTTTATTCTTTCCTTATATTTTTTAAAAGCTTGATCAAGTCTTGATTCGCACCCAACCAACACATCACTTGATTCCATCTTGAGTTGCATCACCCTCCAGGGCTCGGCACATCTAATGATTGGTCAACCGGCCCTACACCGATTGACCATTAGATGTAACGTACACTCCTGGGGCGTATGTTATGTTCCTCGCCCTTTCGGGCTCGCAACATCTCTCTGACCACGAGATGTTTTCTTCTTAGATGGGGGCTTTTTGCGGGGCGCATCCCCGTCCTCCAAATGTTTAAATTTACCTTCTTTACCGGCCTTTTCCCAAGCCTTCAGCATTACTCTGTATTCTGATATATCAATATCACTAAGAGCCAAATATGGACATAGATAGCAATCTGGATTTGGAGTCATATCTTTGTCTCTTCTATTTTTGCCAAATCTTTTTTTACACCATTTAGGTCTTTTTTTCTCTCCGCCCTTAACATAACACGGATTCTTGTGTTTGCCACAAGAAACGAATGAATAGTCGCCTTTCTTATCCTTTAGCCATTCTCCGTTGTCATCTTCTTTAAATTTGAACGATTCTGTTATTCTATCCTTTGCAGAATCATATAAACAGAATGCTTCGAAAAATCAAGTGGGTCCAAGCCACTTTAACCACCTCCATATAGACCAATCTTGTTTAACAAGAAAGTTTTGTCATTATCATTTAAACTGTTTTGTGTAGTAGGATTAAAATGCAAATCACTACTCCAAACTACAATTGTATTCCACCCGTATTTTTTGAAATGATCACTACGTATAACTTCGTCTTGTGTTTCATGCCAATAATCGCCAAATAATTCAACTATTAATTTTTTATCTTTGTTTATGAAATCTGGATTCTTTGGAGGATAACCAATCCAGAATTTACTATCTCCAACATATTCAAATCCATGATCCTTTATAACAGATTCAATAACAGATTCTGTTTTATTTTTTGTTTTGTATAAATTTGCATGTGTCAACAACCAATTATCAATGAACTCTTTATCTTTCCATTTTGCTCTGTTTGTAGAACTTATCTTGTGTTTAATATCTTCTGACCAATGATTTCCAAAGTTTGGATTACCTTCACCAGAATATCTCAAAGATTGTTTATGACAAAACTCCAAAGAACGAATTTTTCCTAAGTTTGTTTTTCCTAATAAAGAGCGTCTCTGAATTTCTGCATCATTTAAATTGTATTTTTTACCGCGATTTAACATATGACCTTTCTTAAATTTACCGATTTTAACAGCAATATTATTTCTATGTAAAACATTAAAAATAGTTGAGTCACAATATCCGTATTTTTTCTCTAGCTCTTTGCCAGAATAGCCAGATAAATAGTCATTTATAATAGATTTTTCTATTGAAATATCCATCTTATTGTACGGTATATTACCTATTTTTACGCCCATAATATCACATTATATATTAGGTATTCCTAGTTATTATACATTCTTTTGACTTCTTCCATTCCTTCTTTACGCCACTAATACAATAAGAGGCGCTTACTGGGACCAGTTTAGCCCATTTATACATATCTTTTACGTCCTCACATATATCGTATGACAAAACCCACTTATCCTTCTTCTTCAATATTCCAGACAGATTCTTATGCTCATCATGAGTCATCTTTGTTGGATATAACGTATCTCCCATAGTGTAATATGGAGGATCTAGATAGAATACTCCGCTATTCATAAGCACATCAACGAAATGAAGATTTGTTACTGTTGTTCTTCCTGCAAGCAATTCCCTAGCACGCAACATATCTCTCTTTAGAATCTTATAATTATATCTACAATTAATCTTCCATGCGCTCTTCTGCTCATATCCACCTATAGGTCCAGAAGTATAAATACCAGAAAATGTACATCTGTTGAAAAAAATCGCATAATACGCCTGTTCTACCAATCCAACTGGATCTCTACTACGCATCTCATTGAATAGTTTTACTGTTGGCTTCCTCCTCATAAGAGCAAACAAATCGTTTATCCTATCATCGTGCGCCACCACTATAGACCAGAAAGCAAATATATTCCTATCCAGATCGTTCATTACTATATCAGCATTTGGATACTTAGCCGCTATATGTAAAGCTATGGATCCTCCCCCTGTAAATACATCGTAGAACCTATCGTCTTTTTCAAGCATAGGATCTAACCTATCGCATATTATCTCAGCCAATCTGTTCTTTCCGCCTGGATATCTGAAAATCATGTTATCTCACGAATGGGATTTTTAATTTGTCTAAAATACTATCATAATATACTACCTTCTTGATACCGACCAGATTTGGACTCTTCGGCTCATCAAATAGATTATGCCTAAACAGATCGGATACTGTCATTGTGGTCTTTACCGATACAAGGGCGGTTCCATCTTCGTTCAATTTAACAACACATGCAGCAAAGATATATTCATTCTCCCTACTATCGAATATCTTATCCTTATGCCCCATCCCGTTGCCGCTATATTGAAAAGTCCACGATGTACCGAATCTGATAGACTGTTCATATGACTGAGACTTAATAGTCACAGAAACCCCGCTAGACACCATATCCCTGTTCCAATTCTTTTGATAGCTTGAATATATGTTCATGTCAGGTTCTGTACATGTATATCCTTGTGAAATGAAATAATTATGTATCCCCCACTCTCCTATCTTTCCTATCATACAATCATATTTAATCTTTGTAGGATCAGACTGATTGCGCTTGGCATATTGATTGAGGGTTGTAGTATACTGTTTTTCTGCAAAAGAACGCACCTTATCCACCATATCCTTGGATATGATAATCTCGGTATTCCTTTGAGCTAGAAGCGTTTGAGACATCATTTTATGTTTTTAGCCGCACAACTTCTAGCCTTCTTCTCGTCCATCCTCTTATAGTATCTCATCCTCACAATACGTAGCTCGCTAAGATCCATAAATCACCTCGTCTTTCTCTGTAACTTGCCCAGTAAGAGACGAAACAAAACCTGTTACTCTATATGTCTCATTAATGTTTGAAAACTTTCCTATATCAGCCTTCGACCCAGAGAACATCTTCAGAAGCGGTTCTGGATCCATATGCCTGTAAGTAGTGTTGAAAACCCCCGGAACCATCTCCCCTATCATACTGCTTATTGAATAAGAGGTTATCATAAATGAATACACCCCCATAAGACATAATATGAATATAACCATTGCAACAGACATATATTTGCTGTTTAAATTAAATGCCCTTTCAAATGATCTTGTTACAAAATATATCCCTAATGGTAATACTGATAACAACGGTCTCCATAGAGCAGATTGAGAAGATATCAAAAACACCATAACAAAGAAAACAGCCCACGTTTTTTCAGCACTATTGAATATATGCCATCTCTTAATGCAATGTAAAGCAACTATAATCCAGAACAATGGAAACATATATCTTGCAAATACATACCATACAGACATTTCAATAACATAATTGCTTACCAATACATCAGGATAAACCATTATGCCTAACAGCATTATTCCAGCCCATATAGCAGTCTGAAGATATTTACCATCAAATACCCCCCTTATCATTATGTATAATACAACACAGCCAGCCACCTTCATATGAAATGCCGCCGCTCCTATGAAACATACAAGAGCTAAAATCTTTGCAATCTTATCGTTGTAGTATTTGTAATGCTCAAAAAATATTATGAATAGCATGATGAATATCGTAGCAAATAATTGCGCCCAATATGCTGATATCATGAATGCCTGCATTGAATATGTCCCTAATATGAAAAACACAAGACCAAGAAGAGCCGTATTGGGATTCTTAGTGAAATATAACATAAACCCAAAGAAAACTATATTCAATATCACACAAGACATGAATGGTATGACGAAAGTGAATACAAGATGCGGATCTGCAAATTTAGATACTCCTAATATTAAGAAATACACACCAGCGTGGGTTATAACGTTTTCCTTGTCTGGTTTGTCTAAAATTATGAAATAATTGTCTACATCCACCCTCCCAAGAGGCAATTTATACGCACTATAGAAATTAAGAAATACTATCTGAGTAACTAAATACAAAACCCCTACCAAAAGGCATGCCAAGACTATCTGTTTACTCGCGTTTTGCATCTTTCTTCTCGTTCATAAATATGATAGTCTTTATATCGTCCTCTATCTTTGCCAATTCTGCCATCCACATATCCCACATCTTTACATCGAAATCCCCACTATCTTCCATCTTAAGCTGTTGCTCGAAAGGTATTGTAGATTTGAAATTAGTAACATAGTTTAGATTATAATATTTGTCTATCAGTATGTCTAATATATTGCCCTTCAACATGAAGAATGCAGGACAACAATACTTGAATGCATTATAATCCCCATCGCAATGATAATTGGTTACCAAAGTGGGCTTGAACATCTGAACAGAACACAATCTCTGCGCATGATACCCCCTCTCTCCGGTGTTTGTAAGAGGATCAATAAGATCCGCCTTAGCAAGACTATCCATCAGGTCCTTGGACCAATCACCCCAATAACTAAATCCTTTCCCGCCCCAAAACACACCGCCAACCCACGCATACTTATTGAAATTGTCTTTTATCTCACCAGCGATATTTTCCACCATCGTATGAATTTCTTCAACTTTCTTTGATGAAATGAGTTTATTTGCAAGATTAGCCTCTTCAATAATCTTTATCGATTCCTCAAAATCTTTCACTGTATTTGGAGCAATAAACATATATAGATTTTTTATATCAACATCGACTATCTTATGGGAGTCACCCTTGGTAGGTTCCTTCATGTATGTTATATATCCTGGGAACTTCATACCTTCGTTATAACCATCCTGATTCTTTTCTCCGTGATTCCATTTGAGATAAAGAGTGTCCCTGAAATCAGATTTTACCTCATATAGAAGATTCTCAGTATCGCCCCAGTTCCTTGAACGCTCATATAGATTTATAAAGTTATTGAACTTATGATCGCACGAATCCTTGAAGATAGCATCTATAAGATCATGTTGTACATTGAAGACTTTGCCTAATACAGCCTTCTTTCTCTGGTTCACATTAATTATAACATAGTCAGTTGGTTTCATGGTCTATATTCAATATATATTAGGGAATACGAGAATAAATAGCTTTCGTTTCTGTTAAACTGTCATAAACGTCAATGAAAGCGTCTATTCTTCTCTTCACAGAATAGTTGCTTAACACCAATTTTCTGCCTTTTTTGCCCATATCAGAAAGCTCCTCATTTGTGACATCACGCACTATTTCAAACAATTCATCGTCTGTCTTGAAGAACCTCCCCGCTGATATATCCCCAACAGTCTCCCTGTTGGCTTTTATATCAGACACTATCACTCCTATTCCGCATGACATAGCTTCTAGTACAGCCCTAGACATCCCCTCCATATCCGATGCCAGAATAAGACCGTCGCATGCACTATATAGCTGCGGCATCTCATTGTTTGGTATTGATTTCTTGTATATAATATTTGGGCATATACCGTCCCTTCCGTCATAGTTCACCCCAGTTATTATAAAATCCACATCACAGCATCTTTTTGCTACATTAAATATAGTATCGAGTCTCTTACCATATACAGCCCTACCAGAGTAGAGTAGAATCATCCTATCCTTAGTAAGACCAAGATTACTTCTGCATTCAGACTTATCCATTGGCTTAAACTCATCTGAATCAACGGCATTCTGAATAGCAATATATTTTTTGTCTTGGGGGTACATGTTCTTGAGAGCGTGACTATCAAATGTGACGATATCCGCATTCAATAAACAACAATCTTCTATGAACTTGGCAAGACCTCTAAATCTGTCCCTTACTCCAGCCCATGGTCCGTGCATCGTCATAACAGTCTTAATCCCAAAAATCTTTGCTATGGGGATAGAGCACATTGCTGCAGGCGGATTATGAGCGTGTAAAATATCATATTTGTTATTAACAAGCGATAATAACAATCTTGGTATAAGAGTTATTCCGTGAGTAAGCTTCCAATTTCTGGATTTTGTAAGCTTAATATAAGGAACCCTGATAGTACCAGGAATTATCTCGGTACAATTATCGCCATCCTTTCTGGTCAAAATATCAAGATCCGCGCCTCTCTGTGTTAACCCATCCACGAGCTGGAAAAGACACATGCCAAGCCCTCCATAATTATGGAGCTTTCCATCTACTTTTGACGGAAAATCCGTGCTAACATGCAAAACTTTCAAATCTAGAACTCCTTTCTGTAGGATAATAATACATAGAATTAAGTTTTGGTCTAACTTCCTTCCTATCGATAGAACCAGAATACATCAGCTTTAACAATCTTTTATTCACCGCAGATATTGGAGCATCCAATGCATTTGCTATATCGAGTGGCGTAGAATGTGGATGCGCCAACACATATCTATAAACCACGCTCTTAGTCACTATTGAAACCATTTTATTTCATCCACCCCGATAACTTCTTATGAGTCTCGTTATTCATCATTATTTTGTTCACTTTAGAAACACTCTCCAAAAGATCCACATTTATATCATTCATCTTTCCGCATGCCATTATAGCTTGGACATCTTTGGGTAAGCAAGCCCCACCATATGATTTTCCAGTAGGATTTGATCCATGCAAACCGACAGTCTTATCAGCCACTACAGACTGAACAATCCTATCATGTTCGCATTGGAATGCATCAGCAAAGAACTTCATCTGATTAAAAAAACTGATCCTATTGGCATAATACGCATTGGCATAATACTTAACCAATTCAGCAGATTCGTAGTTATGGAATAGATCCTTATGACAGTCTGTATCATCATACAGCTTCATGACATTAAATCCAAACCCCTGGTAAATAGATCCAACCACTATTCTAGCTGGTTTCATCATATCCTCAAGAGCATATTTCTGCCTGAGAAATTCTGGGTTATATGCCACCGCCAATTCATGACAATACCTCTGTAGTATCAACTCAAGCTTTGCAGTAGTTCCTGGAGGTGTTGTAGACTTGAATACTATATTCACTGGACAGTTCTCGAACGATGCAATACGTCCTATATCAAATGCCACCTTCTCTACTATAGTAGTATCGCATCTTCCGTTTAACCCAGGAGGTGTTGGGACACACACAAATATAAAATCCACGCCAACCACCGCATCTTTTAGATTGGTAGTTATACCGGGACCTTTCTTTATATCTTGTCTTATGATTTCATGACCAAAAGAATTAAAGTAATTAGCAACTGCAGATCCAACAACTCCACCAGCCCCTATTACAGATATTTTATGCATCATATATCCCTCTTCCTTCCGTCAGGAATGAACTTAATCAAGCGAAAACATGTAGTACATTTATACATGTAATTCGGTCCATATCCTATAAAATTCCTAGTGTATTGGATGGCAGTCTTATCGTCTATCCGAGTGAATATATTTGATATTCCCTTCTTTATACGCTCAAATTGTTCGTCTCTGTCCTCCTGAATCATAATATTTCCGCATCTGCACTTAAGTTCTTTTTCCATCCAACCACCCTTTATAATACTTGAAAGTCCTCTTCATACCATCATTGAAGTTGACCTCTGGACTATAACCTATCAGCCTCTTAGCCTTTTTTATGTCAGCCAGCGAATCCATCACATCGCCAACTCTCGGATCTTCAAACTCTACCTTTATCTTCTTTCCTGATATATCCTCCAGAATATCTACCATCTTAAGAAGACTGTATTTCTTTCCACATGCTATATTCATTACATCTCCGCAGTGTTCCCTATCGGACAAAATAGCCAGAATATTCGCATTTACAACATTATCTATATATGAAAAATCCCTTGTCTGTTTGCCGTTGCCATATATCTTTATCGGTTCTCCTTTTAATGCAGAAATCATGAACTTTGGTATCACTGCGGCATATTGCGACTTAGGATTCTGTCTTGCACCAAAGACATTGAAATATCTTAGTGTGATAGTATCCAACCCATATGTAGAACTGAATGATCTTAAATAGTATTCTCCTGTGAGCTTTGACACGGCATATGGAGATTTTGGCATAGGCAACAAATCCTCTCTTCTTGGCATTGTCTTATTATCTCCATACACGGATGAAGACGATGCATAAACCACCCTTTTTACTCCATTAGCAACACAAGCATTAAGTAAAGATAGCGTAGCGTTGACATTGTGATCGTTTGAAGTTATCGGATCGTCCACAGATCTTGGAACTGATGGCAAAGCCGCCTGATGGCAGACAACATCAATCCCCCTAGTCACTCTAGCAGCAGTCTTATGATCGCGTAAATCCCCCCTAATAAAGCTTATCTTACCATCAAGATGTATTATATTTTCTGGCAAACCTGTTATGAAATTATCAACGCCATATACGGTGAACCCTTTTGTGTTTACAAGCCTGTCAGCTATATTAGAACCTATGAATCCGGCACAACCGGTAACCAGAACGTTCATATTGCCTCCTCCTCACCTTCTTCTCTAACGTATGATTTGATGCTCTTAAGAACATTATCCATTTTGCTTTCCATATCCTGCTTCTTCAGTTCTTTTGCAGACACATATCCTTGGTATCCTAGCATAGCAGGAGCCCTATCGTTTACAGCCTCCTTAAAATCCTCAATCATAGTTAGGAATTCATTAGCCGCAGAAATAGTAGCACGAGCATTATCTTCTATCTGCTTCAGATTATCGCCAGCCAACCCAGATCCGTTGTTGGCAGTAAAAATCAAATGTTCCCTAATACCTTCGGTCTCTATAGCGATTTCGCAACCGCGTCCATTAAATAGCACCCTTTTCTTAGTATACATCTTAATCTACAATCCTCCAATCATATGTCCTACGCTTATGATCCCAGGCATCAATGCTCCTTCCTTTGGATATTATGTCTGCTAGATCAGTAGCCTCTATTATAGTATGATCCATGTTATTGTAATTGTGGCATGCATGTCTTCCTATACAGAAAATCCTCCCATGATTCTCTATCATATCCAGAACACTCAATATGTCATTCTTGAAACCCATATGATATATAGGATAAGCCCCACTCAGATAATCATTCCACATATCAATGATATCCTCCTTTTGTATGCCATATATCTCCATGAGCTTGGATTCTATATCGCTTCTCTTTATATTAGGCATATCCCTTTTCTTTTGTGTAACCTCAACACACAACAGATAATTTCCATCACCGACAGCCTTTGGATGGAAGTTAATACTAGTCCTGTTGAAAAATATACACTGCTCAGGATAGAACAGCCAAGTATTGTAAGGTCTTTTGCCTTTAACTAGGAAATAAAACAAATTGATAGTCTTATACTCAAGCTTTAGCAAAGGCTTTGATGTAAGACTCATAGCACGAGCCATATCTTTTGGTTTTATAGTAGATACAACAATAGGATCTTTGAATTCTGTCTCCTTTTTACCATCTGTTACTTTCAATATCTTTCCGTCGTATGAAAGAGGTAATGTATTCTTTAATATCAGCCCCCCATTATCTTTTATCTTTGCTTCAATCTTTTTTACAAAAACCCCCATACAAACATTTGGATATATGAAATCCTTGAACGTAAGTGTATTCTTGCCAGTGATAGCCGCCATTATCATACCGATTAGACTTGGAGTAACGAAACGAGTTCTGGCTAATTCCCAATCAAGATTCTGCGGATTACCCCATACCTTTGCTGCATAATCCCTAAAAACAAAATCGTAAGTATACCCACCCACACGCTTCCTTATATAATTGGCATATGACCCATCCTCATGCCATAAAAACTTTGTCAGGAATCCTATGCCACACCCCATACCTATAATCGGAAAGTTCTTCAATAATTCTGTTATCTTTACAGGATAGCTAAGAATCCTATTTTTGAGATAGACTGCTCCTGTTATTGAGACTGTTATCGGATCCTTAACATATTTTAAGAAATAATCGTTTGCAATATCTGAACATGGAGCAAACTTATGTGGACCCATATCGTATATTACCCTTCCACCACTCTTCAGATCCATAATCTTGGATCTGCACATACCTCCAATGTCGTCAGCTTTCTCTACTATAGTTACTTTGAACCCACTATCCTGGAGTTTGTCAGAGACCACTAACCCGGCGAGACCCCCGCCAATAACCACCACTTCTTTCATTTATTTGTCGCGTTTCACCAACTTATACACGAACAGACTCTGCCCAATGTAATATTTCATAGGCAATTCAGAAAGCCCAAGAGCATTAATAACAGCAGTCATAAGCTTCGCTATCGGCTCATTGAACTGCTTAAACCTATAAGCAAGATATCCAAGAGACAACCCCTGCCAATACTTGTCATAATACACACGCTCCAATCCGTGTTTTCTCATCAGATCGTCAAGAGTCTTTCCTGTGAAATAGAATAGATGCGCACTCTCATAGAATGGCCATCTCATACCCATTATGATTGGTATCATCGACGAAATATCAGGAACATTTACTACTATATAACCATCCTTCTCCAGATTTTCTACAGCCACTTTTATCGTCTTGCTAGGATCTGACGTGTGTTCAAGAACGTCCCAGAAAGTTATAACATCAAATCTTCCATGTTTGACATCTTCTACAGTGCCTTCATTTATGTATCTGCCCAAACCAAGCTTCTCTTTTCCGAACTTTACAAGATATCTACATGGCTCCACCCCATATGAATGCCACCCCCTATCCTTAGCGGCTTTGACGAATGCCCCAGCAGCAGCACCAACGTCAAGAATACGACCCCCTCTTATCCCAGTAATATCCTCTATCTGCTTGATAGAATCCTGGAACGTCTTTATACGCCACTTAACCTGCGAAACATAATCCTTATCCTCAGCTCCAGCATATTCTTCAAGAATCTCATCTGGATACTTTATAGGAGTCTCTATGAAAACAAGTCCGCACTTCTTGCATTCTACAAGCCTCTCCCCATTGGTTTTGAATCCAGAGGCAGCGAAATTCTCTCCTGTCTTTATGTTTGGCAACACACCAAACTCCCTGAATTCGTCATTACCGCATATATTACATCTAATATGTTTCATTTTCTAAAGAAAAACTAAAATTATTTGGTAGCTCTAGATTTGTAGGACAATCGCCACCAAGACATTCAAATTCGCCTCCAACAGTCTCCCCCCTAGGAAATCTAGTTCCGGTAGGCTCTGGCATCGAAACTATAAATGCAAACAAAGCAACAGCAACCAATATTCCTATAATTAGATAAAATTTGTTCATTCTTAAGATGTTATATTTTCAAATATAGTCTTGTTTAATTTGGTTGGAAGCTGCAACAGTGTTGTTGTAGTAGTAGAATTTGTAAACACAACAAGCTTCGTTTTACATAAATTATAATTATTCTTATAATATGATAAATCCCTATTAATGGCTGTTATTCTATTATCACAGTTTCCAGTCTCAGACTTTAAAGAATCTGTGTTTGACAAACACTCCATCACTTTTGTTTCACATGCAACGCTTTTGGCTTCTATATTCTTGCATCTATTACTCTCTATTATATCATTATTTTTTATAGAAATAGAACAAAGCCTTAACTGCTCTGTAGTACTCAAATACTGATCATAAAAATAAATGCCACTAGAAACCAATGCAATGAACAAAATCAGTGCTATTATTTTAATTTTTTCCAATTCAACACCTATGTATATATTAGGTAATACAAGTATAAATACTTGTCGCTTTTAAAGACATGGACTAAAAGGATCGCTGTGATTGCAACTACCCTTCAATAAAACAAGCTCTGGAGACATATTAATGCGTCTTAATGGAGGCATTGGAAGCTCCTTGTCCCATGAGAAGTTCTTTATAATGAATGGTTTTATAGGCTCTATTGTTATATTATCATAGAATAGATTGCCATCCTTATCCCCCCAGTAGTTGTAAGGCATATAATGAATCGTATTATCCTGAACTGGTTCTTTGCACAGATCTATCATATTCCTGTAATCTCCTAGAGTCTCTTTGCATTCAGCCAGCTTATCAGACACAACGTTTTTAGAATTCTCAACTAAAGACCATGCATCAATGCACATATCTATGCTTCTCTCTGTATGCTGAACCTTTTCAGATAGTGCTACCAAAAGCATTAACAGCAAAGCAATCATAGCAACACAAACGCCAATCATTATATCTTTTATATCCATTTTAAAATGATAAGTGGGAGCCGGAAGACAGACCGGCCCCCTTATTTATTTAATTTCCTTGGGGAGTCTGTATAACTTTAGATACATCAATCAAAGGCATAGAGTTTGCCCCCAAAGATATCTGTGGAACTTTTCCGTCCCACTTCTCTATCTGTCTTAGCTTGAGTACGTCAGGATTCTGCCTGAGCGCTTCGCCCTGCATCTCAATCGCTTTTGCCTCAGCCTCTGCATTAAGAACCCTTGCTGTTGCAGAACCATTTGCAGTTAATATAGCGGCATTCCTCTGACCTTCAGCTTCTGCTGCAACTTGCTGAGCCTGTATCTGCTTTTGAGTAAGAACATTCTTCTCTTTCAAGGCATTTTGCTCTGCTGTCTGCTTACCTTCAATAGCCTGAGCGAACTGATCACTAAACTTGAAGTTTAGTACGTTGAACGCATCAACCAGTATATTGAACGAAGATAGTTTGTTGGTTAGAAGCTCTTTTATGTCTGACGAAACCAACTCCCTCTTTGTTATAAGCTCCTCTGCCGTATATCTGGCAGTGACAGCCCTTACTGATTCTTCGATGGCTGGCTCCACTATCCTCTTATCATATTCGTATCCAACCTGTTGGTATATCACATGTGCTTTAGACTTATCAGCGTGGTAGTTCAGAGCTATGATTGTATTCACATCCTGAAGATCCTTTGATGCAGCCGTAGCAGTGGTATCCACCCTTTGAACCCTACAATCCATTATAGCTGCAGACTCAAGTATGGGAACCATAAAGTGCCATCCCTCTGTATAAGATAGCGTCTTGATTCCCTCGAATCTGTTAAACACGATTCCAGCGTGTCCTGCTGGGACTAAAAACACAAACCCAGTCACTATACTCCATACAATTAGCACGAAGATAATTCCCATGCCAATCTTAATCACACTCTCCATTTTTCAATCACCTTTGATATATGTATCTAATATATATTAGGAAGCCCCCATATAAATACTTGTCGGTTTTCACCTTAACCCTAAAACACGCGAAATTTGGAACAATGCCCCCATCATTATGCTCATTGTCACACCAACAATAGTCAAAGTAGCCAATAACCCTATCCATGACCCCGTAGCACCAACAGTTGCATCTAATACACCAAGTACCTGATTGTTGATATCTGCTACACCCACCTGAGTCTGATATTTATTACCGGAACTTTCATCTGTATGATATAGAGATTGAACCTGATTGGCACCCAATGTCATGTTATATACCTTAACAGTTTGTATCTGCCCCTGCATAGCATAAGCATCTTCTGTAGATACAGCACCGTCTTTAGTGCTTGTCTTATCAGCCCCAAGACCGGAACTCATGTCACCCTTTGCAGACCTTGTTTCAACACTACCACCTATGCCTTCCAGATGATTAATTTGACTATCTTTGGTTTCTACACTACCAACCCCTATCATCGAATTGTTGAAGAATAAAACTATGATGATAAATCCAATAACTAATCCTGCTATCCCCCAATACTTTTTTATTAGAGGATGATTATCAAAAACCCTCTTAGCTTCAGTAACCCTCTCGACAGCCCTCTCTAATTCTTCAACTTCTTTTTTCTTATCATCAGGCTTCAAAGAAACCACCTCTTAGCATAGCACTCACCGCTGTTAGTAAAATACCAATAACTATAATACCAACTAATAGTAAAGGAATACCATTAGTACCAGAAACAGAAGATGATATATGACTAGAAATAGTCGTGGTTGTCGGAGGAGCCTCTTCCACATTACTTCCCCCAAAACAAGAAGACATCATTAACAACAATATCGCCCCAAATATAATAGCCCCCCATATTCCTATCTTCTCAATCTCAATCTTATATTTAGAATAAATAACAAACAGCAAATCACCCTCTGGCTTGTTGTCCTCTATTATAGACTCCTTAAGTTTCTTAAGAGCAGCTCTCTTCTCCATATCGGCTATCTTTGTTTCCCACTCTGGAGACTTTCTGGCTATGTAATCCTTAACGTCCTTGAATTGATCACAATCATCGTCTTTGAAATTC
>Ga0315284_10007815_pt1 | contig 15263 bp, 9 predicted proteins | sample YL17G09_16_MG_FD_203696 | JGI IMG/M metagenome (GOLD analysis project Ga0315284, IMG submission 203696) | Sediment microbial communities from Yellowstone Lake, YNP, Wyoming, USA - YL17G09_16 | ecosystem: Environmental > Aquatic > Freshwater > Lake > Sediment | place: USA: Wyoming | collected... | reverse complement strand
TGATTCTTGGTTACACTGTGTGGGCAAAAGGCTGTCCTCCTTCTTGGGCGCAAGTTTTTCTCTCCAAAACACTTATGCCATGAAGTGACAGCCTTTTTCAATTGTTTCGTGAGATATCCGGGTTAGATGTAGGGTGGGCTGAGAAGTCGACCGGCTCCTGGCTAAGAACAACAATTGGCCTTCGCTGTTCAAAGTCCGGGCCATAGAGCTGTTCGACCATGCGCTCGGTTCGATGGTCCCAATTGATGATGATGAGGTGATCCTTCAGGTGTGAGGGCACGTCGTTCCTCCTGAGCAAGAAATTCTCTAGAGTCCGGAATTTCGCCGAAACTAAAGAGCCGGCTGACTCCGCTATGAACCAAGAAACCATACCGATGCCCAATATAATGGAGAACACTGAGACAAGCTCGCCGCCGCCCGTAAGAGGGCTACGTGATTGGAACCCTCCAGAAACATACACGAGCAATGACCATGCAGACTTGGGAAAGGTCGAGAAGTTCTCATTGACGTTATGTTCGTAGTAGTAGAGGCCACCAGCACTCATTAGCCACGTTGAAGCCAAGGTGACTCCACCCAGTAGGAGTTTCTCTCGGCCTGCCAAGGAGTGCCGTATGCGCCGCCGGTTTAGGATTACAAATCCGGCAAGCAGGAGAAGCAAGATCACAAGCGCCAACCACCCACCCTGGAATCTTGTTCCGCTTCCCAGGTAGCTTCTGCTCACCGGATGAATGGGGAGTGACAAGCCCGGAGGGGGTGATGTCCCAAGCAAGTCCATTCGCACTCCGGCATCGCTTTCGATTCCCTTCCTGTTCGCCTGCAAAACCTGAAGCAGTAGGGAAATGTCTGTGGCAGGAACATCGTCGCGAGTCAGAAGTAGCGCTTGCACCCCGATGGTAGGCACCTCGTCCGGCTGATTTGGATAAGTACGCTTAGTGATTGCTGCTTCCACGTAGCTCCCACTCTTCGCCAGCCGTTCAATCACCTTGCTGTCCAGCAGTATCAGTCGCGCTTCCTGGTTCTCCAGGAACTTTTGCACCGCAGGTGTAGGAATCGCGCTACTCAAGAATACTGCGTCGACAGTTTCGCTGCTGAGCGCCTTGTCGACGCTCTCAAGCGGCAAATTCCTGGCTTGGATTTCCTCCACAGACACGCCTGAAGCCTCGAACACGGATCGCGCGGTTACTTCAGTCCCGCTGCCTACCGGGCCAAGGGATACGACCTTTCCCCTTAATTCCGCGGTCGTAAAGACATACAAATCAGACCGTACCAGGATTTGAACAGCTTCCGCAAACAGGGGAGTAACAAGCACCAAGTGTACGACTGGTTCTCGAAATGGCTTGTGGCCCCGCACGGCGCGGCTAGCAATGTCAGACTGAACGAAGGCGAAAGCTGCCTTACCCGTTCTCAATAGTTCAATGTTGTCCACTGAGCCTTCGGAAGAGAGGACCTGCACTGTCAGACCGCGAAGTGCGGATATCTTGGCGATTTGATTTCCCAGCCTAAAGTAGTTTCCTCCGCGCTCTCCTGTGGCTAAAACGATGTTCGTGGAGTCATTCGCCGACGAAGGGTGAGGAAGGAGGGTAAGAAGAATGAGACATACTGTACTGGGCTTCGCTAACATCATCTCGGGGCCCTCCAATGATTCATGCCCCCGGCCTGTTCGCACACCGGTGGGCTTGTCAGCAGGCCGCCTGCTAGTCCCGTTTGGAGTACATTAGTCGTAATAGGGTTAGGTTGTCAATTTCAGACGATCGAGATGCGCGATTCCGTACCCGTCTCTTGATCGCTCGCTGCGGAACAAGTTGGTTCGAAGCTTTATAGTTTCCTCCTGCTCAACTGACAAATGCTTGGCCCTACTCCAGAAAACCCTTGACTCTCCTTGAACGTGCTTAGTAGTGTAAGCACCACCTAACCACTCTTGACGACATTTTGAGAATCCTCAAGAGTTGCAGAGGCCGATGGCATCTTTACCGCCACCGACCAAACGATTTTGCTTTCTCAGACTTGGTGGTCTTTTGTTATGAGTGTCCGGTAGCCAGAGGAAGGTGCTGCCGAGAAACTGGTGCACCCCCAAGGCGAGAGGCAAGAAGCGCATGGGCAGAGATCAACTCATTCATCCTGATGTGTCGGAGGACTTACTGCCATGAAAAAATTTAGTCTTACCTTCGCAACGGCGATCATCTTCGCGTTGGGTACGTTCACGCTGCGGTCCATGCTTACGGGGGGCAGGTCAGAGTTTGACGGAATATTGAAGCTCACACGCGCGCGTCCGTGCGAACCGATGACGCGATACGGGGATAGGTGGATTTGCAGAGCTTGGCCCGGCGCAGCCGGCACAGCGTTGAATGAAGCTGTATAACCATCAATTTCCAAGAAATCGTCCCGCCCGTCGCCGGTCACATCCGCGACAAAGTTCGGTCCATCGTGGCGGCCGATTTCCTGGATGCTGTAGCTTGGCGTGAAGTTGCCGTCTCCGTTTCCCAATAAGGTTTGGACATACATGGTCACTCCAGTCGGCGCCCCCGCGTCTGCTGGAACACGGCGACATCTGGGTTCCCATCGCCGTTGAAGTCACCCACAAGCGGCCCGGGCTGCCAGCGAATATTCAGGTGTACCCCTGCATACGGCGCATAGGTGTGAGCCAGTGCGAATGTTCCGTCGCTGCGCCCCAAGTATACTTTGATTTCCACCCCCGCCTCGGGCGCATAGTAGTCGGCAGCTTCCTTAGATTCAATGATGTCCGGCAAGCCGTCTTTATTGGCGTCCACTACTGCGAAGCGATTCATGTTCGAGAGTACGGGACGACCTGCTGAGAAGCTCCCGTCCCCGTTGCCCAGGAATTCGAAAACGTCGTGCCCTGTGACCCCCATAAGGTTATCCACCAAATGGACGAGAAGGTCGAGCTTGCCGTCCCGGTTGAAGTCGCCGACAAAAATTGCTCCAGCACGGCGGTCCGTGCTTCCGCCTGCCGTAAGGGATTGACCGGGGGTAAACGTGCCGTTGCCGTTTCCGAGATAGATGGTCAGACCGATTCCACCTGCTGACGCAAAATCGAGTTTGCCGTCGCGGTTGAAGTCACCAACCCCCATGAGTCCTATCCCCACCGGGAGCTGGGTAAATGACACGGTGCCGAAAGTGCCGTCCCCCAATCCCGGGGCAAAGCTCTGATAAGAGGTCCCCGTGGAGAAGTTATAGCCGGCGGCCAAGAAATCCCGGCGGCCGGTGTTGCGGAAATCCGCAAGCACCATGTCATTCAGCACATTCATGGATATGTCGGCGCCATCGGAAAGTTTCGGAAACTCAAACCGACCCTGGCCGCTGTTCAGCCTGGACGCGATCACCAGGGGTTCAGGATAGAAGCGGCCGATTTGGAGCAACGCCAAATCTGGCCTCGCGTCCCCATCCAGGTCGGCTATCCTGAACCCCGAAACGGGAGGATTCAGGGCTCCCCCGCGATCACCGTCCTTGTAATAGCCCATGTACTGCCCTTCCGGTGAACCGAAGTTACCCTGTCCATCATTGATGAACACGTTGACGGAATCCGCATCCTGATTGGCTTTGATGACGTCGGGATGGACATCCGAGTTTAAGTCCGCCACTGCCAGGGCCCACGCGGTGGGGTCCCCGCGATATACGCGAGCGGGCGCAAAACTCCCGTGCCCGTCGCCAGGCAAAACACACATGAGATTTCCCGCTTCACCACCGAATAGACCGCCTTGGCCTGTGAAAACTCCTGTTGTGATGACGTCAAGATGTCCATCCCCGTCGACGTCGTCCAGAGCCACCGTGACGCCCAGGTCACCCGTCCCGTAGTAGCGGACGTTCCTGTAGTCGCCGAAGGTCCCGTCGCAGGCTCCCAAATTCACGTTTGTCAGCCCGTCAGTGTCCTGCCCGACGGCGTCGACACACCCATCCTCGTTGATATCTCCCAAGGCCACGCTGAGGATGGGTCTGTTCCTTGGCAGTACAATTCCGCTCTGCTTAAATGTGCCGCCTCGTTCGTTCAGAAATGTGACCGCACCCAAAATGCCGCTGATGTCAACCGCGACGACATCCTTGTAGCCATCCCCGTTCAAGTCCGCGGCGGCAATCCATTGGGTTCCGAACATGGTAGAGGTAGAGTTCGGGTCATGATTGGGGACAAGCGTAATGACCGGCGGCCCTAGTCGGCCCGTTTCGTCGCCCGGGAATAGCGCGAGAGGGCCACGATAATTGTCGCCGATGAATCCGACAACGACATCGGGCTTGCCATCTCCCGTGAAGTCTTCGCACACCAGAGCAAGAGCGGGTCCGGGAACGTAGTACACTTTCTCGGTGGCAAATGTCCCGTCACCGTTCCCCAGCAAGATGACCTCGTGACGCCAAAGAGCTCTTGTTCCGACGGGACTCCTGTTCCTTGTCTGGTAAAGGCGATCGCACGAGCCCGAGGCTGGTACGAGCGAATCGTCGCTGGTGAGGTCGGCACCGTGGGTGAGCTCGCTAAGAAAACGGGACTGCCCCCAGGTTACGTCAAGCGCATTCTGAAGTACGCGATGCTCTCCCCGCAGATCACTGAGACGATCTTATCGGGAAAACACCCGCCCAACCTGACGCTCCGAGAGCTTCAGGACAGCATCCCCGTCGATTGGCAAGAGCAGCAGGATAGAATCTTTCGGCTGGTCTGACGAGACATTCCCGGTCCCGACACTCTGGTTCGTAGTCGGTGAAGTCAGTTCTGTAAGCTGTGGCTTGTCTTGCCCTTACAAATTGTCATAGCCACGATTCTTAGCCTTCTGTGACAGGTCTTGCTCCGTTAATGTTCCCAAGCCGAACCTGCTGGTTGACCAACACGCGGCGGCCACAGCATGAATGGCCCGGATTTGCTGCCAACCAACGGCCACAATTCAGACGCTGACGGCCAGCGGATACCTGCCGACCTCATACGCTGTGTCGAACAGGGCGACGATATTAGCCGGGGGGACGTCGGCCTGAATGTTGTGCCCGCCGGAGAAAATATAGCCGCCGCCCGGGGCCAGGGCGGCAATCTTCCGCCGCACCTCAGCCGCGACCTCCTCGGGCGTGCCATGCGGCAAGATGGTTGTATTGGCAATATTGGAATAGAAAGTAAGGCGGTCACCGTATTCGCGCTTGATGCGGACTGGATCATCGTTCCCGCGCGCGGTCGGCTGCAGCGGGTGGACTACATCAACACCCACGTCAATCAAGTCTTGCAGGAGCCAGTACGTCGCCCCGCACGTATGCAGGCAGACCTTGGCGTTGGTCTTGGATTTCACCAAATCAATCAGCCGGCGGTAGCGCGGCTTGAATATCGTACGGAACGTCTGCAGGCTCATGATGGGGCCCGTCTGCATTCCCCAGTCGTCGCCCATCCACCAGGCCTCAATGAAATCACCGATTTCGTCCAGATAGCGCGCGGTGAACTCCATCATCCATTCCAGCACGCGCTCCGCCAGGCGGGTAACAAGCTCGGGGTCATTGCCGAGATCGGACATATAATTCTCGAAGCCCCGCAGTTCGGATGAGAAATAGTAGAGGGACGCTGCTTGACCGGCCATCAAGGCATAGGGCGTTCCCTCGTACAACTGCCTGGCTTTCTCCCGCAAGCCTCGGAATCTTGATTTTTCCGTAGGATCAGGGAAAAGGAAATTCTGAATCTCCTGCTTGCTCTTGCCGGCCAGCGGAGATCGAACATTTTCACAGTAATAACCGCAGCGCTTTCGATAGACTCCCCATTCATCCTCGAAGCTGCCGTCCGGTTCCACTCTCAATGACCAGTTCTCGTTGGCGTTGGCCATGACGTATCGGGTGTCAACGTGAAAACGCTCCAAAACCCGCTCGTCCACCACCGCCAACCGTTGCATCAAGTCATAAACGTGGATGGGGCCGGATGCAGGCATCTGCAAATGGGCCAGCAGATTTTGATAAGCAACCTCGTTGATGCCGTTATGGAAATCCTGGCCAAAATCTATGGGAACCCGGTCTGGTTCTTCTCTTCGTAACGCTTTCCGCACACGTTCTCGCGAAGTCATGACTGTAGATCTCCCTGAACTAGGTTAAGCACGAAATAAGCGGGAATTTCCGATATTGAGCCTCCGCCAGGCCAAAAACTATACACTCTCCCCCCGGTTCAACTAAATCGGGAACGCCGACTTCAACATCAGCCTCACCCACCAGCCGCGCGGCTCCATCCCCACCAACCGCTGGGGCACTTCCTACGTCGTCTTCATCGACTCGCGCTGAAGAAGTCCAGGCGGCGGAAGAGATCAAGGCTTCTTTGGAGAAGGGTCTGCTCCTACTTTCGTTCGCTAGGTTGGGGACTGCTTCTTCCTGATCTCCAAGACTTCGACCTTAAACTTCACGGGCAGCTGAACCCGCAGGCCGCGGCGGATCTGTTCACCCGAGTAGTTCCCCACGGCTTGGCCGGTCATCACGGACCGAATCCGGAACTGTCCGTCTGGAAACACCGGCAACTTCACCTCCACCCTCTGCGTCTCTGACTTGTTCTTGAAGAGGGCAATCAGGCCTTCACCCTGCCGGCTGAGGCGGGCGAAGCCATCCCAGGTAGCGGCGCCGGGCTGCCTCCACTCGCCCAGGGGGAAGAACCCTTCCTGCATTGGGACGGCCTTGCGAAGGTCCTTGAACCAGCGGATTTTCTCCCCGTACCACTTCACGTCGGCCGGCGCAAGCTTGCGCGGATCGCCCAGGAAGAGGGGCGCCGAACCAATAACCGTGGCAAACCGCTCTTCAATGGGCGGTATGTCCACACTCAGGTTGCCAATCAGCATGGTCTCCACGGGAATGGCCAGCGCCCGGTGATAGAGCAAGGTTCTGGCCTGTCGGGGCCCAGCCGTCTGGGGCGTGTCGTCATCAACGTTACTCAGCCAATCCAGGTCGCCGGCGGCGAGCAAGCCATAGTCAATCACGTGCTTCTGGCCCCAAAGTTCAAAGGTAAGGTCGAGCAGGACGTCCGGATGCTCACGATAAATCTCGTCCGTGACGTATTTAATGCCCTCATAGATTCGACCCATCGACTCGGCCCACGACTGATGCTCATGTCCCTTGGCATAACAGCCCGGCGCTTCGCCGTAAGTATTGAAGGCTGTAGTCAGATCGATCTTGACGTACTTCAAGTGGTATCGCCCGATCAAATCATTGATACGCTTCGCGGCGACTTGCTTGTAAGGAGTGGCGAGGCACATCACCGCCTGCCCTCCCGCCCCTGTGTCCGTGAGTTGAGGGTGTCCCTTGGCGTCCATACGGACCCACTCGGGATGCTCGCGATACGCCGCCGTATTGGGGCTGATGGCGGCGAGAGGTACCCACAGCCCTAAGCGCATACCGCTGCGCTCGACATCGGCAACGACGCCGTCCAGCCCTTGCGGAAAAGTCTTGGTATCAACCGTATTGTCGCCGTAGTCCAACTGCCAGCCGTCATCGATCGTGAAGACGTCCATGCCCAGTTGGGACGCTACGGCCACCAACTCGCGCGTTGTGCCCGCGTTGATGTTCCGCTCGAAGGGTTCCCAGGTGTTGTAGATCCACGGCGGCTGGTAGCTGCTTCCCTTCTTCATAAGCACCCGGGAGGTGTAAGTCGGCATTACCCAACGCGGGTCAGACATCCCATGACCTTCCGCCACAAAGGCCACCGAACTTTTCGCGCTCGTGAAGGTCTCACCGGGGCCAAGGGAACGCTCGAAAGGAAAGATGTCCGTGTCATACATGGCCCGTGCACCCCAGCCCCAGCCCGCTATGTCTGTGCGCTTGGTCCAGCCGGGCGCCTCGTTCATAACGATGCATCCCTCACCAGTGCGCGAGTTGCGCAACAGGATGGCGCTGTCCTCAACGCGTCCGGTAAAGAAGATTGCGCGCGGCATGATGCCGTAAAACCCGGAGGCTTGTAACTCCTCGGGATCGGCGGGGGTAAGCCGCACGTCTTCAAATGCCAGGTGAGAAATCGTGACCGGCGAATTGCCCCGGTTGGTGATGCCAAGCCACTTCCGCACCACGGGGTGCCCGTCGTAAACGGCGTAGAAGGCCTCCACTTCGAGAGGCTTCTCCCGCGCCTTCAGCTTCACCACCAGGACCTTGCCCGCCGGTGATGTGTCACGCACGTCAGCCCCGATGAGCTCGAAACCTGGAGTTGACGTTCCTATGGCGGCGGCCAATTGTTGGCCATCAGCTTGAAAACGAAACTCCGTACCCCAAAGCTTCTTCTGCCCGGCCACCCGCATGAAATCGGTACCCGTCACCTTGTGTTTCCAACTGGGCGTGTAGAACCCCACGGCGGAGTCAAAACGCATTTCGCGCTCAACCAAGCCGTTACCAACCGCCCAACTTCTTCCATCCGCGCCATTCCGCACGTAGGCCGGCCCCTCTTGGGCAACCAGGATGGCGGGTAGAAGCAGGGCCCCCCACAGCAACGCTGTCTTTCGCATAGTGATCCTCCGGCAACAATCTGTTCGAATAAGGTGGCGGACGCGAGAACCTTCCGCCGCGAGCACTGCGGGCATAGCGGCAACCTTGCCGCTCCAGGAAACCTCAGCCAACGGTTCTGGAGGAATAACTCCTTGGCGCGGGCAAACTGCCCCCGGGGACGCCGGCTACTATGCAGGCATAGCCTTCAGGTTTCGAAAGGCGTACGGTTCTCTCCCCGCGGCACCGAAAGTTGTCACGGCCTCGGCGCTTCGGCCGTGGTTCGTAAACGTACCATCGCACAGCCTCGATGGAGGGGTACCGTCATCGAGAGCTGATTCCCTTGGCGAGCAACCTGGACGGTTAGGGCCTCGGCGCGTCCCGGCTGATGCGCCTCGGCCCTGGTGATACCGGGTTTAAGTCCACGCAGCGTCACGGTAACTTCTTTGCGGTCCCCTCCAAACGTGACCGGGACTACGTAACCACCTGGAACTTCGAATATATTCACCTTGGCTTGTCCGGGGGTGACCTCGGCCGCGTGGGCGGCAAGGACCCACTTCTTCCCACGCATCAGATCGAGCAAAGGGCCGTAGTCGAGATACTGTTTGTCCACCCACTCACTCGGTAGCAGCGAGTGATCATTCCCCAGGAAAGGGGCCATGGGATAGACCCCGAGGTACAGGTACTTCTGAAAAAACGCGTCGGCATCAGGCTTCAAATCACTTTCTGCGGCGGTCCATCCGAGGGCGGGTTTCCGCACGGTAAGAAACGCCGTGAGATTCAGGGTGGCGCCGGCGTACGTGAACTCGTCGAAGATACCGTCCGCTTGTTGGAGCACATCGACGCGCTTGTCGTGATCGTTAACGAAGATCACTTTTCCGGCGTCATGCATCAGCGGACCAAGCTTAGTAAGGAGGCTTTTCCACGACATCCGCAGCGAGCGGGCAGGTCGTCCCGCGTACCAACTCACGCCGTCGTCACGGTCTTCGTTGTACAACCGAAGCCAGTCCAGGCGGTCGATGCAGATCCCTGAAGACTCGGGGACTTTTTCGATGTGGCGCTGCGCCTGCTTCAGCAAGAAGTCAGCGTAGGCCGGCTCACCGCAATCGAGGACGACCCCGACGCCCCACGTGTAGTAAGGGTCCCCCGGCTTGGACTTCGTCGTCCTCCATTTGTAGAACTTCAGGCTTTCCGGAGGAACTCCTTTCGACACCCGAATGATCGCGTCCTGCAGGCGGGCGTAGAGGAAGTCGTTGGCGTCCTTCCAGAGGTCCTCCTCGCGCGGATAACGCCTCGGCGGGGCGGGGTAGCGAAGGAGCGCCCCAAATTCCGAGACGTTGAAATAGCTCAGCACGTAGAAGCCTTGTGCGCGCATGTGCCGCGAGTACTCCGCCATTTGCCGGATGCTGGTGCGCCCGTTGGGGGCACTCTCGCTTTCCGGATCAGCGGCCGGCGGCTCGTCTGAATACCGATTCCACACCTCGGTGTCGCCGACGGGGGGCAGAAACATGCCTGGGTAAGGAAAATCGAAACTGGCCTTCCAGTTGGTGCGGAAAGCCATCCGTCGCATCTTTTCGGCGTCGAATTCTTTCTCGGTCGCGGAGTAAGCGCCGGTGCCTGCCAGTTCGTCGGCGAGGGCAAGCGTGGGATTGAAGTACTCCGGGTACTCGCTCGTCATCCAGCGCAGCCCGCCACGCCAGTCGGCCTCGTGCGTAATCAGGTCCAGACTGAATTGCACGGGCTGCGGGCCCCCCAGGCGATGATGCAGGCGAGAAAACGTCAGGTCACCACCCGCCGTGCTCTCCAGCCCCAGATCCAGCAGGGTGTCACGCGGTGAAAGCACGACACTAAAGCCCGCATCCTTCGCCGGCTCCAGGAAGGTTGCGAGCGGGATCGCGAACAGATCACCGCCGGAAGGTATGAATCCCAGCAGGGGTTCCTCGTAACGAAAGGGAGTAGCACCGTACCATAGCTTGAGGTCCTTCACCGGCATGGCGACAAGAGGATCCCGCCACTCTTTCTCCTGGGCCATTCCCGCGGACTTCCCCGTCTCATGCCGTTCGGGATCGGACCACGCCGTCCAGAATCTAACCCCCGATGACACGGGATAGTGAAGTTGCGTCTCGATGCGTGTCGTCCAGGGCTCCCCCCCCGGCGAGAGTTCGAGTTCCCAGCGCACGCTGGTGGCGGTAGGCCGGAACCTTTCGGTCAGTTGAACCTTGTGGTTGGTGGCGGTGTGAACCATCTGCCGGCGAAATTCAACGCCTCCGCCTGCCAGTTTCGCTTTGGTGAGCGGGCCCTGAGTAACGCAACCATCGAGAACCGTCCGGCCTTGCACGGCTCTGGTCAGCCGGCGATTGGCTAACCGGACTTCTGTGATTTCAGCGTTATCAGAAATGTAAACCGTCAACGGCCCGGAACGCACGGCAGTGCCGGCACTTTGGCTCGTGCCATAAGAAACTTGCCCAAGCAATAGAAAGAGAATTACGGGGACGAACTTCATGCGGCTGAAATTAAACATTTAGGGTTTCCTCCCCTGGTCCCCCGGCTCTTTGGCGGGTACGGCCCTGGCTATCCCGCTGGTGGCGGCAGCCTCAAACTCACCGAAGCATCGCTCCAGACAACGATAAGCCACCGGGCAGGGCGGATCAGGAATCTGGCGGTGCACAACGAATGTCCCAGCGGCCTGGACACAAACGCCCCGAGAATTGGGCAGGGGCATTTTACAGGAACCCACGGAAACTGCAAGCGGCGGTCGCGGAACGCATTCCGGTTTTACTTGAGAGGGTCACAGAGCTGTGACTGCAGCTGCCCGTCACCTGAGTCTCGCGCGGGAGCCACGTCCCGAATCACGGGAGTCCCCGGTCGCGTGTTTTCAGGACCACTGGAAGGGCAGTTGGGAGCCGCTGGGACAATCCGGGCACGAAACAGGAACCGGAAGGGTTCGCGGGCAGGCGAAGGGGTGTATACTCGGAGCCGCTGGAAGGTCAAAATGGAAATCCTGGATAATATGCGTGTTAGCCCGATCCTCACGTCCATTGCGGGGAAGTTCAGGTCGCGCGGCCTCCGGCGGTGCCACTTTCCTTTTGTTGTTCCTGCAATCCTGTTTGCGGTGCTGTTCCTCTGCCGCCCGTCGGGTGCGGGTCAGGGCACATGGACACACGATCTCGATCTCGACAATCTGGTTCCCTATACCCTGCCAGCGGCCGCATGGAGCGACCGCCATTCCAACGTGGCGCTCACCTGGACCCAGCCCGCCGATACTGGCTTGCAGCAATTGGAGACCATCACGGGGTGGGGTGGCAATGTTATTGCGCCTCGCTTGCTCGGATGGCGGATTCACGAAAACGGGAATGAGCTTCCCGTTCGCCTTATCCGGCGTACGTTCCGGCCGGACAAGGTGATCGAAGTCGACGCCGCGGGCGATCTGACTTTGACCGCAACCGCGGCGTGGCCGGAGCGTAACGGCGTTGCGCTCGACTTCGAAATCGTCAATCCGTCGGAGCGGCGCCGCTCCGTGACGGTTTCCTTCGATTATCCCGGCAAGGGAGTTCAGCCGGATTGGCAAGGACCCTTTCCGGCGGGGCGCATCGTGAGTCTCGACGGTGAACAACCGGGTTCCTGGGCTACGCTCTACCCGCACCAGGAACACGGGCGCAACGTGGTCTGGGTGCGCGATTTCGTGGCCGGTCTGCCCGAGGGAGCGATGCTTGAACTGGACGCGATCGCGGAACTGAGTGACCGCAAGATTGAACTCGCAGCCGCGGCGAAGAGTTCATTCCGGCTCGCAATTGGATTCGGGCGCAATCGCGTGGCGGCCCGCCGATGCTGGAAGTCGGTTACCGATAAGATTGCCTCGGGCTGGACGCCCGCCGACGAAACCGACCGTTGGATGCGGTTCTTCCGTCAGGCGCCGGAATTGCCCGAGCGGTATCGCGGCGAGTCCTGGGCGCGCATGTACGCGCATGCCCTCTCCGGCCTGCATACCTTGTTCATCCGCGGTGAAGGTGGTTACACCGGGGAGAAGCGCATTCCGTACACGACCAAACACGGTCTGGCCATCGCCTTCTTCTGGGATACTTCGTTCAGTTGCGCGGGCGCTCGCGAGTTCGACCCAGTGGCCGCGCAGGAAGCCCTGGAAAGTTTCACGGAAAACCCCAGTCCTCGGGGCGGCCTGCCGGGCACCCTCGCTGACACCCATCGCGCGGGCGAGGGCCAGGCGCCGATCATGGCCTGGGCGGCATGGCTGACGTATCAGCGCCGCCGCGACAAAACCTGGTTGGAGCGCGTTTATCCCGGGCTGACCGGGTATGTCAATTTCTGGTTCCGATATCACTCCTCACCGCGCGAGTTGGCCGAATACTTCAATGCCGGCCAGATCGGGGACAATGACGCTCGCTTCGATTCGGTTTACGGGCGCCCCCAGCAGAACGAACCCGTGCGCGGGTTCGAGTCGCCTGACCTCAATGCCTTTTTACTGAACGAAATGCGCGTGCTGAGCCGCATGGCAGGCGAACTCGGCAAGGCGGACCAGGCAAGCGCATGGAGCGGACGCGCGGAAACGCTTGCTCGCCGAATCGTTGAGACGATGTATTTTCCTGAGGAGGCGATGTTCTACGACGTGCGGGAAGGAACGCACGAAAAGTTCAGCGGCGTCAAGAATCCCAACATGTTTCTTCCGCTCTGGGCAGGCGTACCGCTCTCCCAGGAGGAAATCCGGAAGATCGTCGAGCGGCATATGCTGAATCCGGACGAATTCTACCGGGAACTGCCATTTCCGAGTCTGTCGTACGATAACCCGAAACATGATCCCGTGAGTTACTGGCGGGGGCGCATCTGGCCGCACATGGTCTATTGGCAAATTCAGACGCTTTGGCGCTGCGGCTACCATAAGGAAGCCGAAATCACAGCCGGCCGCCTTTTGGCAATGTTCGCTAAATCGCCATTTTTCCGCGAAAACTACCCATCCTCGGAAGCGAGCTGGAAGACCAGCCTGGAAGAAGACTCTCAGCCTGATTACGTGTGGTCACACGCGACCGTGATCGAGTTGCTGCTGGAGCGCTACAAGGATCCAGTGAACGGCGATTTCTGAGCGGTATCCGAGCGGCAGACCGGCCCCGGGTGATGACGCCGGGCGTCACTGAGGCCAGAACGGACATTGACTGGAAATCTGGTACAGTATACGGTCTTGAATTGGCAGCCAGCAGGATTTGCGTGAAGGCAGGCAGGGGAAGTACTGACTAACTCGAATTTGGAAAAGGAGAATTAAATTCCATGCGTAAAGGTAAGCAGCGGCCCTCGGTGGGGGTTTGTATCGGTTTAGTTCTTGTTACCCTGGGCATATTCGGGGTGCTGTCCAGCTATCGGGCCAGGCAGCTACGTGGTGAAGAGAAACAATCGCCGACCTATAAGGTCTGGCCGTCACAGCCACCGGCAGACTGTCCTTTCCCGAAGTCCCAAGATATTACGGGCGTCGCTTTCACGGGAAGGCACAGTCATTTTGACGTCGGTGACACGTGGTATCCCTCCTGGGCCGCGAATGGAAATTTGTATTCGCCCTGGACCGATGGCAGCGTCAACCACATCAGCTCGCTTTCCTTTTCGAGTGCGGGTTTGCGCCTGACCGTAACCAAGCTTCCCCCTGGCCAAAAGGCAACGACCGGCTACGCCACGATTGTTGGCAACGATCCGATGCACCTCAAGATCATTGATGCCGGAGTCCACCCGGACGACCCCGCCCCATATCAAGGGCGCTATCCCTGTGGCAGCCTGGTTTACAACGGAGTCTGGCACTACGGAACGTACGGTCTTTTGGATTCGGACGGCGATCCGGCTAAAGGTATGAACTGGGATATTCTCGGGCCACTCGTCGGATATCGTTATTCGACCGACTATGGGAAGACGTGGCACGAGAGTCCGCACACGCCAGCGAACCCACTATTTGGCGAACCGGACAAGCCCGGCGACCCAGTAAAAATGGGCGCGCCGCATTTCGTGGACTTCGGCAGGAACATGCAGTACTCGCCGGATGGCAAAGCCTATCTGGTGGGTCATGGCGCCGTTGACCCCGATCCGAAACCCCGTCCAGCCAACCTCAGTTGGATTACCGGGGACCAGGTTTACATGGCGCGGGTGAAGCCTAGCATCCGCAACATGAACGATAAGTCGAAGTATGAATTCTTTGGCGGCCACGACTCCGCAGGCCGCCCCATTTGGACGCGTGATTTCTCCAAGATCCAGCCGCTGCTCGAGTGGAATAACAATGCCGGAGTGGTCACCATGACTTACGATGCGCCGCTCAAGAAATACCTGATGTGCATCACTGATGGCGGCAACACGATCTCCAGATACAACACCTACATCCTGGAGTCGGAACAGATTACGGGCCCCTGGAAACTCGTTGTGTACCTGCACAACTTCGGCGAGCAAGCTTATTTCGTAAATATTCCTTCCAAGTTCATCAGCAAAGATGGGCGAACCGTATGGCTTGCTTACTCCGCGAACTTCACGAACGGCTACTTGCACACTGGTTATCGCGATGATCCGCCCGGTAGTAGTTACGGCTTGACCTTGCAGGAGACCAACTTGTTGCACTGAGCCAAGGAGCAATGAGATGAACAAAGGTTTTCTACGAGCGGTAGACTTTGTCACCGCGCGGGAGCGGCAGTCTAAAAGGCAACCTCGATGAATCGACGCTCATTCCTCATCTCCACCATGTTGGCAACAACCGCGAAGTCGCTAGGAGTCTGTCGGAGATAGATTTTGACTGCGGATTTGGCAAGCGTGGAGATTTTTCTTAGAAATCCTTGGGTTCATTGTTGACAGGGCAGCGAAGACCTGTAGGATGGGGG
>Ga0315284_10007814_pt1 | contig 15263 bp, 6 predicted proteins | sample YL17G09_16_MG_FD_203696 | JGI IMG/M metagenome (GOLD analysis project Ga0315284, IMG submission 203696) | Sediment microbial communities from Yellowstone Lake, YNP, Wyoming, USA - YL17G09_16 | ecosystem: Environmental > Aquatic > Freshwater > Lake > Sediment | place: USA: Wyoming | collected... | reverse complement strand
CGTTCCGTGGGTCAAGGGCGTCCTTACCCTCTATCTACGCGGCGGAACTGGGCTGCGATGCGAAGAAATCGTTGGATTGGTGAATAATTCGAGATCAGCTTGTGGCGGCAGTTGGGGCTTCTAGGATCGGGCATTGTCTTGAAGGCGCACGGAATCTTCGCGGTCGCTTGGGTCTCCATGCCAAAGCTCCTTTCCAAGGTCAGGGTTTGAGCGAATCCAACGCGAAGCTTCGCAACCGATGGGGCGGACGATACCTGCGCGTCGGCCCGGGCGCAAGGCGCAAGATCATGCAATTCCTGCCGCCCTGGCCAAACGCAATTGCCCTGCCCTGTGTTTGTGGGCGGAGTGCGCGCGCTTGCGTAACCTACAGCCTGGGCTATAATGGTGTACCATAATCCTGAGTGGGCGAGCGCAGGCTGTCTGGGTATATCGACTGTTACTGCAACAACTCAAGCCGCCTGTCGTTCTGTGGCGAGGAGAGCGTATGGGCAAGTGGGATCATGGCGTCGCGCGGTCGATCGGTCGACGTATTCGGCGGGTTCTTGCGCAGGCAACAAGGAATGCCAGTGCGGGTGTGCCGCTGCACATTGAGCCGATGGAGCCGCGGGTGCATCTGAGCGTGGCGGGGCCGGTGGGGCCGGAGATCATCGTTGATGATGTCAACAGCGGACCATCTGCGTCCGCTGGTGCAGATGCTACCGGGGTTTTCGTCGTTGCTTGGTCGGTCTTTTCCGCGGCTACCGGGAGTAAGGAGATCCTCGCACGGCGTTACGACGTGTCGGGCAATGCGATTGGCGAAGCTTTCCAGGTCAACACGTACACGCCTGGGTCGCAGAACTATCCTGATGTTGCGATGAGCGATGATGGGCAATTCGCGATCGTGTGGCAGAGCGACCTACAGGACGGCGACCACAATGGGGTCTACGGGCAGTTGTACGACGCCGCGGGAAATGCGATCGGCCAGGAGTTCCGCGTCAACGCATCCACCCAGGGCGACCAGACGTATCCACAGGTGGCGATGGATGACAGCGGCGGTTTCGTGGTCGTCTATCAGAGCCGGACTGGCACTGATGTCACCCTCCTTCGCGGTCAGCGATTTGACGCACTGGGCACCCCTCAAGGTCAGGATTTCCCCATCAACACCGATCTGACCGGATCGGTGTCGTCCGCGTCCGTGGCGATGGATGCCACCGGTGGATTCGTTGTTGGATGGATGTTCACCTACAAACGCGTGGCCGTCAGGCGTTTTGACGCAACGGCCAATCCAAAGGGCGGCGAATTGACGGTGGCCAGCACCGCAACATCTGGGCTGGGTAATTCCGTGGTGGCCATGAACGATGCGGGTCGCTTTGTCGTGACTTGGACCGAGTGGCAAACGGGCGGAGACATCTGCGCCATGGCCTATGATGCACAGGGCGACCCCGCCGGCGCCGTGTTCCGCGTCAACAGCACCACAGCCGGAGAGCAATCGGGGTCTCGTGTTGCGATGGACGACGAAGGCCATGCGATCATCACTTGGGGGACCTACGTTCAGGATGGCACTGGTTCGGGCATTTACGGTCAGCGCTGCGACGCGACGGGAGCGCTGCTGGGCGGCGAGTTCTGCGTCGCCAGTCAGGCCGGCAGCTCCTTCGGAACTACGGACGTCGCTGCCGACGCCCAGGGGGGGGGCTTTGTCGTGGCATGGAGGTGCATAGGGACCCATGCGCAGCGATATGCCGTCTCCGATGAGGCTGGAGCATCGATCGTCGGGCGAGTCTGGGATGACGCCAACATCAACGGGGTGCAGGATGCCGGCGAGGCCAGCCGCGACGGCGTGACGGTCAACCTGTTCAACGCCGATGGCGCGTTTGCCGGCACCACAGTAACGGCCAACGGCGGCTTGTACCGGTTGGATGGGATTCTCCCAAGGGTGGGGGTGTTCGTCCAGGTTGCGCCGCCTGCGGGATTCACCTTCGCACCTGCAAACCTCGGGACCGACCCGAATATTGATAGCGATCCGGACCCCGCCAGTGGGCGCACCGGCGCGATGGTGCCGGCGGCAGGTCAGGTGATCGAACACGTCGACGCCGGGCTTGTACGACTGCCGACGTTTACAGGCACCGTGTACTTCGACAGCGATGGCAGCGGCACGCGCGGTGGGGATGAGATCGGCCTGCCCGGTTGGGTCGTCTTCGCCGACATAAACGACAACGGGCAGATGGATCCCGGTGAGCCATCGGACATCAGTGGCATAGATGGCAGCTACTGCGTGTGGATGCCACTCCCCGAAACGTACACCATCCGGCTGGTGCCGCAGGACCTGTGGACGGTGGCGAATGCAAAAACCATTGCAGTTGGCCTCGGGCAGGTTGTGGCAGACGTCGATTTCGGCAATCGCACCGCCGTGCCGATCAGGAGTGCGGGGGCAGCCAGCCCGCAGCGGCTGGTCAACAGCACGACGAAGTACAACAACAGCCCGATCGTGGCGATGAGGCCAAACGGGGACTACCTGGTCTTGTGGAGCGGTTCGTCGGGAACGAATGGCGGGGTGTTTCTACAGAAGTGCAGCGCAGACGGAATGGCGGTGGGCGGCGAGGTATTTGTGGGCGCCGGGTCGGATAGCAACTCCGGCATCGCAGCAGCGTTCGACGCCGCAGGCAACTTCGTGATCACGTGGGCAAGGTCCAGCAGCGGTTCGAACCCGGGCATTCACGCGCAGCGGTACAACGCCGACGGTGCACCCATCGGGCAACAGTTCAAGGTCAGCACGTCCGCGTTGGACACCAAGGGCAACTGCAATCCGTCGATCGCGATGGATTCAGCGGGCAATTTCACGATCTCATGGCGGTATGTCGACACGTATGATACCGGCTGGGATCTGGTCGCCAGATGCTATGACGCGCAGGGCACGCCGCTTGGCAATCCCTTCATCATCGCATCCAAGAGCGTTGGCGATGAGCAATACGCCGCGATGGCGTACGATCCGGCGGGGAATCTGCTGGTCGCATTCGGCGCGTACTACTTCAGCGATGCCAGGCATCGAATCGAGGCCGCGCGGTTCGACACGACGGGCAACCCGCTGGGGGAGGGGTTTCTGGTCAGCGCGTCGTGGGCGGGCCAAGCATCTTATCCCATGTTGGCCATGGATAGCGACGGCAACTACGTGATCACCTGGGCGACCTACGGGCAGGATGGGAGCGGCTACGCAGTCCATGCGCGTCGCTACAACTCCGCCGACGTGCCGCAGGGCGCGGAGTTTCGCGTGAACACATATACCGTCGGCAATCAGCGGTCTCCACGGTTGGCCATGAGTCCCGACGGCAAGTTTGTGATCGTCTGGCAGAGCGCCGACCAGGATGGCAGCAAAGAGGGGATCTATGGCCAGCAGTTCAACGCCGCGGGCGTGCCCGAGGGTGGCGAGTTCCAGATCAACACCACGACGCTCAACGCGCAGACACTGCCGGGAGTGGGCATGGACGCCGCCGGCAACTTCGCCGTCGCCTGGCTCAGCACGGAACGCGACGGCTCTACTCAGAACATCTACGCCCAGCAATACAAGATCGGCGTCACCAGCGGCTGGATCGCCGGGCGGGTGTGGAACGACGCCAACGGCAACGGCCTTCAGGACGTGGGAGAGACCGGGCGCGACGGCGTCACCGTCAAGCTGCTCAACTCCGCCGGCGCTGTGGTCGCCACCACGCTGACCGCCAACGGCGGGCTTTACACCTTCAACGGCGTGCTCTCGGGGCAGGAATACCGCGCCGAGTTCACGGCCGCCACCGGCACCGTCTTTACCTGGCCAGATGCCGGCTCCGATGACGCCATCGACAGCGATGCCGATCCATTCTCCGGCCGCAGCGGACCCCAGACGGTGACGGCCGACCAGACGCTGGCACACGTGGATGCGGGCCTGGCGTCGCCGGCCAGCGTCACAGGCGCCGTATTCTACGACGTCAATGGCAACGGTACGCGAGACGCCGGCGACACCGGCGTCGCTGGATTTGTGGTCTTTGCCGACGCCAACGGCAACGGGCTGTTCGACGCTGGCGAGATCTCCAGCAAGACTGATGCGACGGGAAAATACAGCCTGAGCGGCCTGCCATTCGGACTCGTAACGATAGCACAGTTGCCTCAGCACATGTGGCAGATGGCCGGCCCACGATCCGTCACGCTCACCCCTGGCCAGAACCTGACGGGCATCAATCTCCCGAACATCGCTCTGGCCCGCAATCTCGTGGCGGGACCCATCGGACCGCTGCTGACCGCCAGCGTCGATACGACATACGCCAAGAGCGATGTTGCCAGTGCGGCGGACTCCAGCGGCAATTTCGTGCTCGTCTGGACCAGCAACGGCGACATCTATGCTCGCCGATTCAGCGCCGCGGGCGTGCCCCAAGGAGACGAGTTCCTCGTCAACCAGACAACGGCGGGCGCCCAGTCACTTCCAGCCGTGGCCATGGATTCGCAGGGCAACTTCGCCGTCGCATGGCAAGGTATGGACGAGAGCAACGCGGGCATCTTCGCTCAGCGCTTCAACGCGGCTGGGGAAGAACAGGGCGACGAGTTCCGCGTGAACAGCTATACCGCCGGCAGTCAATCGCGACCGGCCCTGGCCATGGACGCCGCCGGCAACTTCGTCATCACCTGGGACAGCAATGCGCAGGGCGGCCCGGCATACGGGGTCTTCGCTCAGCGATACAACGCGGCCGGCGTCGCCCAGGGCGCCGAGTTCCGCGTAAGTGCCGCCAACGGTTCGAACCAGACCGACCCGGCGGTAGCGATGGACGCCAACGGCCGATTCGTGATCGCCTGGCCGGATTCGCGCACCGGTACAGTCAATATCTTTGCCCAGCGCTACGATGCCTCGAGCCAACTCGTCGGCGGTGCGTTCCAGGTCAACACCAGCACCGCGTCTCGCACGCAGAAGCCGGTCGTGGCCATGAACGCCGACGGCGAGTTCACTATCGCCTGGCAAACCACTACATACGGCGTGTTCGTCCAACGATATGACGCCGCGGGAACGGCCTTGGGGGCCGAGACCCCGATTGACACCAAGGGGCTCAGCCCCTCCATTGCGATGGACCCGGACGGCGGGTTCACCATCCTCTGGTCCAACAGCGGCTTCCGCGCCCAACGATACAACGCTTCGGGTCTGCGCAACGGCCAGGCCATCCTCCTGAGCAGCAGCTACCAGTACGCCGCGGTCACAACCGATGCCCGGGGGTGCTTCGTGATTTCCGCCGTCGCGGGCAAAGCCGTGCAGGCGCAACGTTACGGCGTCACCGACAACCCCGCTTCCATCTCTGGCCGAGTATGGGAGGACATCAACGGCAACGGCGTGCAGGAGGCAGGAGAGAACGGCCTGAACGCCGTGGTGGTCGAGCTGGTAGCCGGCGACTGCGTCCTCGGCAGCACTGTCACCGCCAACGGAGGCGTGTATCGCATTGGCGATCTGATTCCTGGCGAGCCATATGCGCTGAGACTGAACACGACGCTGCTGATTTCTCCAATGGATGCCGGCGCGGATGATGCCACCGACAGCGACTTTGACCCCAACACAAAGCTGACCGAGCCGCTGGTGCTAAATCTGGGAGAAAATGCCGTAGGTGTCGATGCCGGGCTGGCGTACACAGCGACGATCTCCGGAGTCGCTTTCCACGACGCCAATGGCGATGGCCTGCGCAATGCGGGCGAGGCCGGTCTGCTGGGTTGGACGGTCTATGATGACGCGGACGAAGATGGGATGCTGGACAACGCCGAGCCCTCAACGGTGAGTGCTGCCGACGGCGCCTACAGTCTTAGCGGCCTGCGCCTGGGCCGTCATCAGATCAGGGTGGTTATGCAGTACCAGTGGAGCGGCGCACCACCTGTTCCCGTAACCGTGCTGTCGGGGGAGAAGCGTAACGGCGTGGATGTCGGAGCGAGCACGGCGGTCGTGAACACCTTCGCGTTCCCCCTGGGAGGCGAGTTCAGGGTCGATACCATAACGGCCGGCAACCAGCAGACGCCGTCCGTTGCGATCGATGCACAGGGGAATTCCGTTGTCGTCTGGGACAACTGGGACTTCGGCGTGGACGGTCCCAACATCTATGGGCAGCTCTACATGCCTGATGGAACGCCGCGGGGCGGCCCGTTCCTCGTCAATGTGAACAATTACGATTACGAGGGGATGCGACCGTCCGTTGCCATGAACGCGGATGGTGCGTTTGTTGTCGTCTGGCAGGCTTATGACGTGTCCTCTGAGCAGCGGGACATCTTCGCGCGACAGTTCAATGCACAAGGTGTGCCAACAAGCGGTGAATTGCGCGTAAGCAGCACCAATCTATGGGACGTGATGCCACGAGTGGCGATCGATGGCCAAGGGGGGTTTGCGGTGGCATGGCAGAAACAACTGACCAGCGGTAACCCCGCCAATTACGACACCTATGCTCGGCGGTACGATGCAACCGGAACGGCGATGGGCGCCGAATTCCGCGTTGGGGGGCACAGCCCCTACTATGTCGCGGATCAGAAGCCTCCTGCAGTGGCAATGGACCCTCGCGGGGACTTCGTGATTGCCTGGTATGAGGCCATCGAGCTGGTGAGCTCAACGATCTACGTACAGCGATACAAAGCCGACGGGACTGCCGTGGGCGACAAGATCATGGTGAACCCGGTTTCGATGACCAGCGTCAAGCCCGCCCCCGCCATTAGCATGAGTGCGGATGGTGCGTTCGTGGTCGCTTGGAGCGGCGGGGTGTTCGGCAGTATCGACCAGTATCTATATGCGCAGCGTTACGATCCCTCGGGAGTCCCTCAGGGTAGCCCGATGATGGTCAACACCTATCGCGCGCCGTTCAACCCTGTCGCCGCGGCCGACTGGAAGGGCAACTTCGTGATTGCCTGGCAAACCATCCACCAGGATGGCGATCGGAACGGCGTCTACGCCCGGCGTTACAGTGCGGCCGGAATTCCGCTCGGGGACGAGTTCCGGGTGAACACGCACACCACATACGACCAGGACAGAGCGAGCGTAAGCGTGGGTGCGGAAGGCGATTTCCTCGTCGCGTGGAAATCCCTGCACATGGCGACCAATTACCACATCTTCGCGCAACGATATCAACTGGACGCACACCCATATGCGGTGATTGCCGGATCGCCGGAAGCAGACAGCTTCAGCCTTGGTCTATCGGGGTCCAACCTCCAGATCAGCAGTACGAACGGAACGCTCCCCTCGTCCATGCGTCTTCTGCCTTTGGCCTCCTTAAAGTCCTTGGCGGTTGCGGGATCCAGCGGACTCGATCGATTGAGCATTGATCTCACGCTCGGCAACCCAATCCCCGTTGAAGGCTTGTTCATCGAAGGCGGAAGGCTTGAGATCACGACGCAGCGAGCAACGGAGCCGACGTCGTTTCCACTGATCGTACGAAACGGTGCCGATGTGGACCTCAATCGCATTGGCGACTTGGCCTCGCTGAGCATATCGGATGGAGCGCGGGCTGAATTGGCCGGCGATGGGGCAAAGTCCCTTCAGACAGCGAAGCTGGCGATCGCGGCCGATGCCATGCTCGACCTGGCCGATGGCAATCTCGTCGTTCGGACCACAGCCGCTACACGGGATGCGGTCTTGGCGCAGATCTTCAACTGGATCAGATCCGCCCGCGGTCCCGACGGCAGTTGGCTCGGCGCCGGCCTCACCAGCTCCGCCGCCAAAGCCGACCCGACCCATCGCACTGGCCTGGCGATTGCCATCAACGATAGAGGCGGCGATCTCGGCCCCCTCTTCGCTCGCTTCGCCGGTGCCGATGTGGACACCAACTGCATCATGGTGAAGTACACATGGAACGGTGACGCCAATCTCGACGGTGTCGTCAACGCCGACGACTACTTCCGCATTGACAGCGGCTTCCTCACGCAGGTCGGCGGATACCAGAACGGCGACTTCAACTACGATGGCGTGGTGAATGCGGACGACTACTTCCTGATCGACTCCGCCTTCCTCGGCCAGACCGGGCCTCTGGGGACGAAGCCCCGGCCGGTCGAGACGCCGGTAGCCGAGGCTGCGGAGGAGTCGGCAGACGACACGCTGGTTCTGCGGGCGAGTCAGCCGAACGCCGGCGTGTTTGCCGCGAGGGAAGGTAATTGGCTACGGGATCTGCTGGGTAGCGAAGAGAGCATCTGCGGCGCGGCGGAGTGATGCTGGCGAACAAGGTGACGAACCGGGGCCGCGCGATGCTGGCCGCTCTGGAGAGTGAGGTCATGCCCCATATATAGGCAGTATAGATTGCCGCCTCTCCCGATCGTGTGCGCCACACTGTACTTGGGCGGGATGCTCAGGCATATGTGGATGCCCGCCCGCTCGCCCAACCTACCCTCGATGCCGAGCATTTCCTGCATCCTTCATCTGTCGGCGATTCGCACTGCCAGCGCCGGCCTTAGCCATGAATGCCAAGGTGATCAAGATGTAATCCGGGTCTCTCTACCAGGCGCTGGTGCGCAGCACGCCGCCACCGAAGGTGCAGACGTACATGATGCGGTGGTCCTTGGGGTCGAAGCTGAGGCGTGTGATGGAGCGGAACGGAATGTGTTCCAGGCGGCGCCAGCTTTGGCCGGCGTCTTTGCTGAGCCACAGGCCGTGGGCGCCGGTGCTAAGATAGACATAGTCGGGGCGGTCGGGGTGCAACGTGACGAACATGGAATGGTGATAGGGGTCACCGCCGGTCTTGGCCATGTCGGCGTCGGTCAGGAGGTGCTTCCAGGTTTTCCCGCCGTCGGCCGTTTTGTAGATCCCGCCCTGGGGGAACTGGGGCGCGGTGGCGGCGGCCTGGTAGATGACATTGGGATCGCGGGGATCGAGAGCAAAGCCCGTGGGCCATTTGAGACCAAGCTGGGCGGTGAGATCGCGCCAGGACTGTCCGCCATCGCCGGATTTCCAGAGGCCGCCAGCAACGGGAAAGCGGCCATCTTCGCGGTGGCCAGTGATGGCGCAGTATACGTCGTTGGTTTTGGCGTGGATCTTGATCATGAACGCATGGAGATTTCCCCGGTTGCCCAGGCCCTGCGATTTGTCAGTCCAAGTTCGCCCTCCGTCGGTTGATTTATAGACGCCGCCTTCAAACATGGTGACGTAGAACGTGAGGTTGGGCGATTTGGATTTGGGGTCGAGGCATATGGACGTACACGGCAGTGCGGGCAGACCGGCACCAAGGATGCGCCAGGTGGCGCCATAGTCGTCGGAGACACAAACGCCGCCTTTCTGGCCGGTGTTGGCGGAGATGTGTGTCCAGTGGGGGATATCGTGGCGGTCGCTACACGCGGCGTACATTCGTCCCGGTTTGGCCGGGTCGAAGAGCATCTGGTAGAAGGTGTTGCCCCAGGGGCAGCCGCGGGTGGCGGACATCCAAGTGGCGCCGCGGTCGGTGCTGCGGCAGAAGCCGATGTCGGTATAGGCGATGTAGGTCCGGCGCGGATCGGCTGGATCGAAGAGGTAGTCCCAAGTGGTTGTGACTTCCAGTCCGATGCTTGCGTAGCGGGGATCGCTGTTGGGGCCCTGTGCGCCGAGGGGCTTGTTCATGATGGGCCGCCAGGTGCGGGCGCCGTCGGTCGTGAGATACACATCGCCCTGGGTGCTGAGGATGGCCAGGTCGGGATTGGTGGGACCGGCGGCCAGGCCCAGAGGCATGATGGAGTAGCCCCATTTGAGTTGCGTCTGCACCCATGACGGTTCAACGTTGCCCTGCTGAGCGCCCATACGGAAGCACTTGTTCCAGGTTTTGCCGCCATCGCGGGTGTTGAAGACTTCGGTACCGCCGGTCTGGGCGGCGTATGCGGTTCCTGTCTGGCCTGAGGCCATACACACCATGTCGGCGGCAAGGCCGGTGGCGACGGTGGTGAAGGTTTTTCCCTTGTCGGTTGACTGGGCGATGTTTTTCTTATTGGCGGCGTAAAGCACGGACTTGCCGGTCGAGTCGACCGCGCCGGCGAGGCTGTCGATCGGCTCCCCGGGTATCGGTGAGGGGAGTGTTTCCCACGTGCCGCCGAAGTCGGCGGATGCGAGGAAGTTCGCAGCGATGACCGTGTAAACACGGTCTGGAAGAACGAGAATGTCATGACAGCGGCCGTCGGCGGTCTTCCGCCAGGTTTGGCCGGCATCGTTGGAACGCCAGACTCCCGCGGTGGTTCCGACGAGCAGTTTCAGGGTTGCCGCATCGGAGATGGCGCCAATTCGCTCCACCGGGTCGCCGGCCCAAGGGCGCTGGCCCCGGACGACGCTGGACCACGTTTGTCCCTTGTCGCGGCTGATTCTCAGATCTCCGCCGGCTGCCCAGATGACGGCGCTTTTCGTGAACACGGGGCGGCTGCGGAGGGAATCGCAGAGCTGCCGCCAGTGGAGCATGCGCCAGGTCTGCCCGCCGTCAGTGGAGCGGTAGACGCCACTCATGTCCGAGGTAATGAACATGAGCTTGGGATCGAGCGGGGAAATCGCCGGCGAGAACAGGCCGCCGGCCCCGCCAATGCCGAGAATATCGACGGCCGGTTCGGCGGCACGGGCAAGCTGAAGGCACAGCAGCGTCGCTACGGCGGTGAGGAAGATTCGGATGTTCATGGCTGTAATGGAATTAAATGTCGCGGTCCTTGCATACTGCTCTGGAAATGCCGCGTACGCGGCCCGCTCGACCGGACTGAGTTTAACCCCGTAATGTGCCGAAAGTCGAATGAACAGCAGGAGCCGCCAGCGACGACACGCCCTTCGAGTCAAGACGCTGTAAGGTCAATTGGGCCTTGATGCCAAAGGATCGAGGATCATGGCCCAGCGAGGTGGAGGCCGCCGATTTCATGCATTGATGCAGAGCGGATCGCGATCCGCAGTGACAAATCGCTATTCAGTTCTCAGGCAGCACGATGATAGTACCGCAGCAGGCCTCCCAACGGGGACTTCAACTACGACGGCGTGGTCAACGCGGATGACTATTTCCTGATCGACAGCAGCTTTATTGGGCAGAGTGGGCCGTTGGCTGGTGATGAGTCGGCAACCGCAACAACGCACGCTGCACCTGAGCCGGCTGATTCTGCCGCGATGGGAGATGTCGTCATAGTCCAGCCGGCGAAGAAGCAGGAGGCAGATTCGCTGCTGGCGGAGCTATTCTCAACCAAGCCGGTGCGGTAGCAGTCGTGTTCACTCGACCTTGAGATCGCGGAGATAATCGTCGAGGTCCCTGGAGGCCTGGCTGGCTTGTCTTGGGGTGGATGGCTGCGTTGCGGGGCCGGTGCCGGACTGTTGGAGGTTGCGATCCGCCTCATCGGCGCGGCGCTTCAGTGTGGCGGCCTTCGCCAGGGCGTCGCGTACAGGTTGCGGAAGCGACCTGTTCTGGGAATACAAAAGGAACAGTTCGGGATCGGCCGTGCGCAAATCGACTGGCTCGACTTCGCTGGCCTGTTCAACAACGGTGAGGATGGTCCGTTTGCCGGCGGGGGCGGCTGTTTCGATTCGATAGAGCGACTCGGTCGTTTCGGAGGGCTGAGAAGGTTCCAGCAGCACATAGCCGCGGCGGATGGGGTGTTCGACGATCAGCTTGCGGTCGGTGCGATCCTGGTTGTCAGCGACGTAGTACCTCGTGTAGAGATGCCGGCGGGTGAGGCTGAGGGTTGCATCCTGAATGTGCCCGGCGACGAGATCTGTGGTGTGGGTGAGGTGAGTGGAGTCGATCAGCACGGGCAGATCGATGCTCCAGGTGATCACCGCGGACCGGCCGGGGGGCAGATTCTCAAGAGTCGCATCGCCAGCAAATTGGACGTTGTCCAGGACGGCCAAAGAACCCTGGAGCAGGTAGCGCTCTGTGGAATTGCGAAGGCGCGCGCCGAGGAGGGGATTGGCTCGGAGTTTCTTCTCATTGTAGACGGTGACGGGTTCGAGCGATGCCGGATCTTCCGCGATGAGCAGCGTTGCCGTGCTGTGGCGAGGGATGCTCACCCGTTGGGCGGTGTAGCGGAAGGCGCTGGATGAATCGATAGTGGCCAGCGGCGCGGGACTGCGGCTCGGCGGAGGCACGAAAGGCGGCGCATCCAGTCTCGCGGCATTCGATGATTCCGAATCCAGCGCCTCACGCGAAGGGATGGTCTTTGGCCATTGCAGCGGTTCAGCGGGAGTGACCCCCGACCCGCGAGCCGCTCGATCCGCCGACGCCGAATCGCTCAGTGAATCGGAATCCCCGACCATCGGCCGGCCACACATCAGGTTGAGCTGGACTTGGTTCCAGTCGTAGTCGGTGTCATTGGTGATGGTGGCCCAGAGCTGGAGTCGCGGAGCCTGCGAGAGGACCAGGCGATAGGAAGGCTTCCACGCAGTCGAATCGATGGTATAGGCAATGCGGACCGGCTGATTGAACTTGGCCTGAAGGGGAATGGTGATTGTCTTGTGGTCATCGTCGGTCGCTTCCCAGGGTGTTTCCAATGCGCGGGTGAGTTCCTGGCGCAGGCGGGGGTCGGTCAGTTCCACACGCTGCACGATATCGAGCGGCACCGCCCGGATGGAGCCGGCTGCGAGAATGTTGAGCAGATGCCCCTCGACGCGCTTATCGCCGCTGGTCTGCTCCTTCTTTTCGAGGCTGATGATGGTCGCATCGATCGTTTCGCGGGCACAGATCAGGCGCACGGAGCCGCCGCGGAGTTGTTCGAGAAGCGCGGGGAGTGCCAAATTGTTGCTCAACTCGATGCACCGGGTCTGTGTGATCTGGGAGGAGGCTCTGTCGAGCGGCTGAACGATTGCGACCGGCTGCTGGTCATCGCCAACCTGCACGATGACGCGTTTCATGGCCGAATCGACTTGATTGCTCTTGAGCCGAAGCTCGAATGCGCTGCCGGGGCCAGCCAAGCCGCGATGCTCGACATATGCGACGCCGCTGGGATAGAGCCAGACGGCGGCGACGGGCAGGTCGGCCTGACCGACAGCGGACGGCGTCGAGCCGCGGGGCGGCTCGCCTGCAGTGTTTGTGCAGCCGGCTGCGGCCGCTCCGAGAAGCACCAGGATCGTGATCCATCGCATATCAGACTCCTTCATCTTCCAGATCAGGGTCAGCAACACCGTCCTGGTACGATTCTTCGGTTGGCCGTGTTGAGGGGCTATCGTACGGGGACCGCGATTCGGTGGACAGACTCTGCGGGAGCGACGGGGGAGTGGGCGGGAGGGTCTGGCCGGTCAGAGTGGCTTTCATGATCTCGAAAACCGACGTGTTGTCGACGTACTTGCCGCGAACCGGGTCGGTGCCGACGACGCGCAAGGCAAAAAGCCCGGCGGCGGGCCCGCGGGCATAGAGCGGGACGAGACTGGTGGAATGGCCCTTGGCGTTGAACCACGTTGCCGGCGTCTTCCCGCAGCCGTGGTTGTTGAGCGGCTCAAACGGGATGGTGTCGGAATTGACTCCCCAGACGAGGCCCGTTTCATGGTCGGCCGTGATGATGACGAGGGTTTCATCCCAACTGCTGTGAGAGTACACCCAATCGATGGCGGCCTGGATGCTGTTGTTGAGATCAATCTGCTCCTCAACGAGCCGCCCGGGCTGGCGGGCGATGGCCGCCCAGTCGACCGCGCCGCCTTCGACCATGAGGTAGAAGCCCGATTCACCGTGGCCAAGCACATTGAGCGCGCCGCGGGTCATTGCGGCCAGTGTCGGGACGGTGTCGTTCGGCGGATCGCCGAAGGCCGGGGCGGCGCGGATGTCGGCGGCATCCACAATGCCGTCGCGGTTCCAGTCGCGACTTTGACGCTGTTGCTGGAGCGTCAGGAGGACGCGGGGAATGCCCAGGAGCCGCCCGGGCGTCGGACCGGAGCATAGCGACTGAAAATCGGCCTTGGTCTGGATGAGCTTCCAGCCACGCGGGTGGGAGCCGGAACAGAGTTGTTGCCAGGTGGACCAGCCGCCGACGATGTCATACGCTTTTTCCTCGGTCGGCTGGCGGGGAGCGCCGCTACGGTCGTATTCGGGATGGCTGGCCCCCATGATCAGGTCGAGCGTGCCGCTGGAAAGCATCTCATTGGCGATCTCGCGGTGGCTGGATCGCCAACTGTTGTGAGCGCCGCCGAGTGTTGCGGGCGTGGCGTCGGTCCACTCGACGCTGGTGACGACGCCGGTGCGCAGACCGGCGGCCTTGGCCAACTCCGCGATGCTCTGGAGGTGAACGGCCGGCGATGAATACGTCGGGCCGTCGGCATAATTGATCCGGCCGGTGTGGGCCTTGTAGCCAGTCGCCAGAGAAGTGCCAGCGGCGGCCGAGTCGGTGAGGCCCTGCTGGAGCGCGGAATAGCCCTTGAACCGAATGGTGGAAAAACGCGTGGAGGTGTAGGGGATCTCAAGCTGCCCGTCCCACGCCGTGGCCGGATCATAGTCGTTTGAATCACCATTGCGGGCAGAGGAGTAATAGTAGCTCAACGGGGACGTCCGGCAGGCGTATTTGACCCACGCAGGTTGGTCGTAGGGTTGAGCGCCGGGCCGGCCATGCTGGTACAGCGACGCGGCAAGGAACGCATTGTACCCACCGCCGTCGCTGACGAAGATGATGATGTTCCTGGCCTTGGCGGCGAGGGCAACCTGGGAAGCGCACAGCGCCAGAAGCATCGCGGAACAGACATTACGTCGGCAACTGCTCATGAGCGGAAGTCCAGTCAGATGCGGCCTTAATGGTGGCACATCCTAACGGGAGGACCTTCAGTGTGAAACCGCGCCGGCAGCCTCTTGTCCTTCGTGTCATTGGCCGTATCACTTGGCTCTGCACTGATCGCTGCATTTGCTGCGTGGACGGGTAGCGCCCGCGTAGCCATTCTGCCGCGCCGGCGGGCGGCGGAATGGCCTGTGATGCGGAGCGGCGCTGGTCCGGGGGCCGACTGGACAGGGTGGCCAGCTTGCGGCGAACCTGCCGGGCCGCTCACAACGGGTCCGCGAGCCGAGGTGCCGATGGTACCGCTGCTACGGAAGAAGGGTGGCCATCGCCCACCGAAAAAACTGCTACAACGGCGACTTCAACTACGATGGCGTGGTCAACGCCGACGACTACTTCCTCATCGATTCCGCCTACATCGGCCAGGGCGGACAGCTGTCGATAGGGGGTGTTCGTCTGTCTGCAGTCCCTGAGCCGAATCTGCTGCCCATCGCCGTGTTGGGCATGTTGGGGTTCATCAGGTACCGCCGACGTTGATGGCAACAGCGTAAAGGAAGGATCAAAAGGGGATGTCAGGGGATTTCGGGAGTTTTCGGCGGATACCGTTGAGTTGACTGGGTTTACGGCAAAGCGGGGGGGCCGGATGGAGG
>Ga0315284_10007812_pt1 | contig 15267 bp, 6 predicted proteins | sample YL17G09_16_MG_FD_203696 | JGI IMG/M metagenome (GOLD analysis project Ga0315284, IMG submission 203696) | Sediment microbial communities from Yellowstone Lake, YNP, Wyoming, USA - YL17G09_16 | ecosystem: Environmental > Aquatic > Freshwater > Lake > Sediment | place: USA: Wyoming | collected... | reverse complement strand
GCAGATGGAAACCCGCGCTTTCGCACTTCGTCATGCGTACAAGATGGCTCGTCAATTTGCACGCGAGCAAATCAGTCGCTGATCGACTTTCGTGTCAATTTGTGTCATTGGAGTGGTCTCTTCTGGCTATTGGTCCCGGTCTGCATGACCGCCATCCCCGACAATTGGTACGATCGTCATTTCTACGTTATCGGCAATGTTTATTTCTCGTAACATCTCTTCCCAATCATTAGGTTCCGTCCAACCTGCCGAGTGGCGGTCATAATAGAGACGACACGGATCGACTCCCCAGTTTCTGCGAAGGATCGCCCCCCTCGGAACCTGCGACGAAAAGGTGGAACGTATGGCCCTCAGAACGGATATGGCTGAAGCGGTAGAACGAAGAATTCAGAATCAGCGAGTATGCGGTGATCGCCGTAAGACGGATTATCGCGTTGGGGTAATCAATGGTGACCATCCAGTTCAAGAGCGACAAGTGGCGCCGCGGCGGAAAGTGGAACGCCGCCGTTTGATTGATCCGACGACATGTGAACGCGATTACTCGGGCGATGAAATCGAGTTTATGCGGGCCATGGATGACTACAAACGCCAAAGCGGTCGCATGTTCCCGACTTGGAGTGAAGTCTTGGAAGTAGTGCGAAGCATGGGATACGCCAAAGCGGTGATTTCCTCGGTCGAATGACGACGGACGCTTTGACAAAACTGAACGGGGCGTTGGCAAATCCCCGCTAAAGAATTGGTGATCTTTCCGATCAGGGCACGAGTCGGGTAAACATTGTGGACAATGCCTACCCGACATCGACCACCATCATGAATGAATCAAAGCCGGGCTACTTTCGGCCGAAAACCATGATGGTAATGTCATCGTTCTGTGGTCGGCCTCCGGCGAATTTGCGCACGTCTGCGAGGATTGTTTTGCCGAGGCTGTCGGCATCACCGCCAACGCTCGCTTTCATGAGTTGTCGCAGACGTTCGACTCCGTAGAGCTCGCTCTTGTAATTCATCGCTTCACTGACGCCATCGGTATAAATCACGCAAGACTCTCCCGGTGCGATGGTCCGTTTGAGCACATCGTAGGGGAATCCTTCGAGGACACCGATGGGGACTCCAACGGCCTCATCTCCGAATTCTTCAATTGTGCCATCGTTCTTGCGGATCATAATCGGCATATGCCCGGCGTTTCCGATCGTCATCACTCCCGATTTCACATCGAAGACAATCAGAATAAATGTGACAAAGCGACCTTCGATCCCGCGAAGACACATCTGGTTGTTGATGCGATTGATGGCCTCGCCGATATCGTTGACGAAGGTCATTACGTTAGTCACCACTGTTGAAATTCGTGACATGACCAGTGATGCAGGCACTCCCTTTCCCGCGACGTCACCGAAGGCGAGGCAGATCTTCTTTCCATTTTCCATTTCGAAGGCATCGTAGTAGTCTCCGCCGACCGCTTGAGCGGAGTCGTACGAAGCATAAATTTCCCAGCCATCGGGTTGCGGAATGGTGATGGGAAGCAATGATCGCTGGACTCCCATCGCGATGTCCATTTCTTTGTCTTGCTTTTGTTTCTCCATCGCCGTGATGACCAATTTGGCTTGCTCATACGACATGGCGGCCTGTCCGGCGATCGCCGTCAGAAGGTCTAGATCGTCAGGACGAAATTGGTTGAACGCATTTTGAGTATCAATGTTAATGATCCCCATCGGCTCCCCACCGAGGCTGAGTAGAGGGACACACATCATCGATCGAATTGTGAGGTTGGCAATGGACTCGCTCGCCTGAAATCGCGAGTCATTTGCGGCATCGGCCGAAAGAACGCCAACTTTTTTTTCCAGGACTGTGTGCAGAATTGTGCGGCTCAGTTTGACGGTTTCGTCGTCGTTCTGGCGTCGATGTTTCATTGCCTTGGGAATCATTTTTCCGGTGGAACTTTCCATCAGAAGCACGCAGCCTCGATCTGCGTGTGGAAAAATTTTAAAAAGGGTGTCGAGGATCTTAGGGAGGATTGCATCGAGGTCAGACGTTCCTGCAAGTGCCCGGCTGATTTCCAAGACGCCCTTGAGCTTGGCTTCCGAGTTGACCTCTAGCTTACCGAAGGCCGTTGAGTGATCGGCGGTGCCCATAATTGTGGCAGAATCTTCGTCTCCCTCGATGACGTCCACTTGGACGGTTGCCGTCGCTGGCAGCGATTGAGAGGTCTTGGGAGTGGATCCCGAGAGTCTTGATGTCACACCAATGGGATCTTCAAACCTCAAGATGATCGGTCCGAGTTTGATTCGGTCTTGATGTTCAAGCAGCGTTGGAACTTCAATTTTTTCCGAGTTGACGAACGTGCCATTTCCGCTCCCCATATCCTCGATTGAGTATCTCTCGCCAACTTTTGTGACTTTAGCATGCTTGCGAGACACCATATTCGAATTGATTTGAAAGCCGCATTCGGGGTGCCGACCGACTACCGTTTCATCGGTCGTTAACTCAAAGGAAATTGACTGACCTTCAAGGAGCAGAATGAGCGTGGGCATATTTTGTTACCTGCAAATCAGTAAAAAAAGGGACGTGGTTCGATGGCTGCTGAAGACGGTGTCACATTTCTACGGGCAAACGTCGTCATCCGAAAGGGAACCAGCGAACGAGGCATGGTTTTCACCGCGAAGAGGTATCTCACTCAGGGAGTCTTATAGGCGAAATATACTTTCGACATTTCCCCGCAGTACCTGTCGACCGAGTTCCAATGCCCGATCTTCTGACCAGTGCCGAGCAATGACAAAGTCCTGAACGAGTACTCGTGTCAAGCATTCCCGATACATGCAGAATTTCGGCCACGCAAACTCCAGTTTATACATGTCACTATAGTACCCGATTTGCTTTGTTCGGGGAACGGCTTGGAGTCGAGCCCGAGTCTCAATTTCGATGTAGCTGGGGAGGTTCGAGTACCACCAGTGAGCATTCGTCACCACGTTCGGAAAGATCCAACTGTAGCTCACCAGTTCCTGATTTGAAGTGTGGGCCAGAACGGAGATTGGAAATGTGACCTGAGGGAAGGCGTTGAATAGGGCTTTGTACTGAATCAACGAAACGCGTTGGTCGAACAGGTCTTGTCCTTGAAAAACGCCCTCCAGATAGACACCTCGATTGACGCCGATCATTAGGTCGAACGGCAATCGATATTCGGCACAAAATTCGGCAATGTTCCAAAACACGAAACGACTCAGCGTCGTTGATTCGGCGGCGGATATCTCGCGACCCGCAATAAGACCCCTCAGAATTCGATCCACAGATTCGGTTGAGTCAATCTTCATCGGTTCGAACGATGGGGGGAGTGAGATTGCACAGGCCCGAGCACCGTTTGATGTGAAGTGTTCGAAGAGATGGCCGATCGAAGAGCGAAGGCTTGCTGCATCATTGAACTCGTTGCCAGTCGCCTGCTCTAGGCGATTGCGTATTTCTACTTGGGAAAGCTGAAAGACAAGATTATCCGTGCGCAGACACGGGAGATACCGTTGAGTGTCAAATCCCGTGAGCGGATCGTCGAAATCGTTTGTCAGAAAAATACGTTCGATCCCCGACTGATTCAGGCACTGATTTTCCCAGTCGGGCTCAGCCATTTTCGCGGCCGCATGGTCGTACAACGACTCCCAGTTGCTCGGTGTAATTTGGTCGTCCGCAAACCCAAAGAACTTGCGACAGATTTCAACAAGCCAGCTGACTTGAATGGTGTTGTCTAGAGCAGAGAGAAGATCCACCATCCGTCCGACCTTGTCTTTGTCGGCAAGACCTGATTCCTCGATCCGAGATTTGGGCATCCCGGCCGAATGAGCCAACTCGGTGTAGTAGTGATACCCTAGGATGTCAGCCAGCGTTGAGGATGCAGGCGAATGCGGGTTGATATGTGTATGCGAATCAATCAGTTTGAGTTTCGTCAATTCTTCAAGCAGGCGTTGATTGAGTTGCTCCGACATGTGTGACCCTGAACAGGAACGTTTGCAGAGGAAGCGTCAGTCGCTAAAGACACGCCGTCCCTATGACGTGACATTCAACGTCTGCCTTCTGTGAATCATCACCGTCTAACGAATCATGGGACCGATCCAATCTGACCAATACGGTACTCCGTTGCCGTCCATGAGATGTTTGTTGGTTTTCAATTGTTCAAATAGAGTTCGCCAGATCTGCGAACCGTCGAAGTCCCGCAGTGGTTTCCGCCGACGTGGATTGCTCTACCGGCCAATTCGCGTGAACGGCTTCCGCCTTCGACCAGTGTTGAAAACGGTGATTGCGAACCTTAGGAAATGGAGTTTTTTTGAATCGCGATCAGTTCCTCGGGCAATCGGCCGGCGAGTGTCAAAACGTGTTTGTTGTGGCGGCGATTGGCAGATCCCACAACGAATGTGCCAATGAATTACTGCGCCTTTGCGTGCACAGTTTCTCCAGCGGTTTTCGGTGGATTAAATTGGAATAAAATCTGAGCATTCGTTCCATTCCAGACTCGGAACACGCCGTCCTCACCACCGGCAATTGCCAGTGACTCGTCTCGCGTACACGCCGTGGAATAAATGAAATCCGTTTCGCCGAGAAAACTGCGGTAGTTGTCGCCGCTGATCGATCGGTGCATCTTGACTGTTTTGTCGCCGCTGCAACTGATCATGTTGTCGGTCGAGCCAATAAACTGAATCGATGTGACCTGCTTCGCATAATTTTGAATTGTTCGGTGTTGTTCTCCCGTTTCGACATTCCACACCTTGACCGTATTGTCGGCACCAGCACTGACAATGCGACTCCCGTCTCCCCTCCAACTCACGTCGAGTACATGGTGCGTATGACCTTCGAATGAGCGCACTAATTTTCCCGTTTCCACGTCAAATTGTTTGACGAACTTATCCGCACCACCCGTAACGAGAAACTTTCCGTCGCTGGAAAAGTCGATTCCAAAAATGGTATCGCTATGGGGATCGACAAAGGTGCGGAGGACAGATTTTGCCGCAACGTCCCAAAGAATCAACTCACCGCTACGTGAAGGCTCACCACCTCCCGTGGCCAAGATTTTTCCGTCCGGGCTGAATGCCAGAGACAACACTCGGTTGACGAACTGTGACTGCGCCAAATCGAGCATGTTCTCCGGAGGGGGACCAAGCGTTGCGATCACGTTCCATCTCGGATTGGCATCCCAAGCGAGAATGGATTTGTCGTCGCTGGCTGAAACAAGCAGCCGATTTTGGCCGGACACCAGCAAATCAATGGAAGACCTGTGCCCGATGATTTCTTCCAACGGCTTGCCCGTCGTACCACTCCACAAACGAATAACACCATCGTCGCCAGCCGTTGCGATAAGCTTTCCCTCGTCGACGAACGCCACACACTTGACGGTCTTTTCTGTTGCCGAATAGTCAGTCTTGGCTTGATTGAAAAGGGTCTCTACCAGGTTGGCTGCGTTGGTCTCATTGTCGAGAAGTCCCTTGGCGAGTTTTTGTTGTTCGACTGCGGATTGCTGACCACTTTCGGACTGAGCAATCGACTTGATTACGGCTTCAATGGCTTCTTGAGCCTTCTTCACCGCTTCCGTTTCCTTCATCGCTGCGGCGTCCGCATCGGACTTTTTCTTTTTGAGGACCTCGTCGTCCGGTTGGCCTTCCAGTTCTTTTTTTGCGACTTCAACAGCCGCTAAGGCGACCTCCTCTTTTGTCTTGGCTTCCATCAGCCCCTTTTCTGTGACAGGCTTCTGCTCGATGGCTTTTTTCGTGGCCTCTTCACGCTCCGTATAGTTTTTTTCGGCAGCTTTGAACGCGGCATCAGCCAACGCGACTCGCGACTTGGCAACAGTGTCCGCATCGGTCTGCATCAGAACGGTTCGCTGAGAGGCGATACTTCCTTTCAGTTCCGCCACCGGACTGCCATCAAATTTCCACAGTCGTGCATTGTTGCCTCCACAGGTCACGATCAATAGACCATCCGGTTTCACCGTCAGGCCCGTGATAGGAGCGCCATGATTTTGTGACTGCGTCTGATTTCCCGTTGAGATTTCCCAGACCCGCCATGTCGAGTCAGCACTCGCCGAGAGCAGATGTGTTCCAGCCGGACCGAGCAACGCTAATGACGTGGTTGCTGCCGTATGCCCTTTCATTTCAACGATTGGCTTGACAGGCTCCGCTGCCTTGTCACCGTCAGCAGGTTTCGCCAATTCAAAAGGAATACGCCACCCACGGATGACGTTGTCACCCGTGTGACCCGAGAACAGGCAGGTGCTGTCGAGGTTCAACGCCACGCTCGTGACCTCTTCAGACGTTTCAAGGTGAGACGTTTGAGTCCCTTCGGCGACATTCCACTGGCGAAGGGATTTGTCTTTCGATCCGCTGAACAGCCTGCTCGAGTCAGCCGAAAATTGAACTCCCCCGATCGGCCCCATGTGTCCGACGAGAATCCGTTTGGCGTTCTGATCGATCAAACCTTGAAGAGCAATGGAATTGTCAGTTCGGCCGAGGGCCAGCCATTTGCCGTCGGGTGATACGGCCATGGCCGTGACCCCCCAATCTTGAGAAAAGTTACCAGACGTCACATTCGAAGGCCGTTGCCACAGTTTAACTTCGCGATATCCTGCCGAAGCAAGGATGTCTGCGGAAGGACTGAATGCGAGGGCATGAACGAAATCACGATGAGCCGCCCCCTGAGGATAGAACGGTTTGTCGCCGACGTGGATCGTTGCCAGTGCCGGATCCTGTAAGCGATCAACGTAGTCGCCGGTTGCAATGTCGTAAAGATCGAGTTGATTTGCACGCCCGCATGCTGCCCACCGTCCCCACGTGGAGACTGCCGTGCTGTAGATGGCGTGCATCGTCGAGGGAACGGATTGCCACTGAACGGCGGAGTGTCCGACGCTGAGCCCCTGACGTGCTCCCTCTTCGATCCAAGTCCTGAGCAGTCCGAGTTCCTCGGGACTGAATGCGGCTGCCGAAACTTTATTCGGCAATGGTGGCATGACAGGATCCAGTGCCCGCGCCGCCATCAAATACATCAAACTCTTGTCAGGCTCCTTTGCAATCACCGCTGGACCCCGCTTGCCGCCCTTCAGGATGGCCGGTACGTCTTCGAGAATGAGTTTGCTTTCGGCAATCGCCACGTTGTGGCAAGCAACACATTTTTCATCAAGAATCGGTTGAATGTCCTTCTCAAAATCGACGGGTCGTCCCAATCGGACAGCTGCCGGTTCAATCTGGCCCTCCTTCTGCGCGGCGTCTTCCGCGTGAAGGGCATCAGGTACGGTGAAGAGTATGTCGAAGAACAGAGCTAAGGCGACGTACAGAAAGTGAGTCCGCACAGTGGACCTCTGTTGCAGGGTGATCGGGGAACTCATGTATGATCGATTCCAAACGCAAGTTTCAGGCGGGGATCAAGTAAATTCGCAAGCGTTTTTGGAACATACGCTGCAAGTCTTGAGGATTGGATACATCACGTGGTCATTGAAGCCGGTTGTGAAAATTAGTTCACGACCTTTAAAGTTATGGGCTGATCGACGGCCGCTTCGCCGTCCCAAGTCGTCACTGCGCGGATGACCATATTGGCAAGTTGAACTTCAGGGGCGTTACTTTCGGCTTCGACGACAAGTGTGCCTGTCGACTTTCCCGCCGAGATTGTGATTGGTTCCGCTTTAATCCCTTTGACACCGGCTGGAATGGGGAGAGTCAGAGTCACCGGACCGGCAAAGCCATTCTGCCGCTTGACTTCGCAATGGACTTCGAGTTTTGATCCCTGTTTGATGTTTCCGTCGTTTTTCGGGCTCGCAGCAACGGTATACGGTGCCGCTTTTACGGTAATGATGATCGAAGTTGAAGTTGGACTGAACTGAATTTTTGCTTCTTTGGAATAGTCAGTGGCGGCTTTGAACCGTTCCTCAGCAATTTTTTTGTCTGCTTGGGCGAGAGTGTTCTTGTCTTCGGCCAATTTGAACGCGTCTGCCGTATTGATTCCAGCTTGTGCGGACTGTTGGGCAACCACTGTCGCATCATCAACATTTTTGGTCGCCTCTGCATGGGCGTCCTCTGCCTCTTTCAAAAACGTGTGTGCAATCTGGAGTTTTTTTTCGGCCGCCACGCGGGCCTCGGAGTTCAGACTCGGATTGTTGATGACTTCGGCCGCAGCCTTTTCAGCCGTTTTCGCGGCAGCCAAGGACCTGTCGGACTGCACCTTTGCCTCAGCCACTAGTTTCAGGGCGTCTGCGTCATCAGAGGCTTTTTTGTCGCTAGCCTCTTTGGTTGCCATCGCTCTCTTGAGCGATTCCTCTGCAGACCGTGCGATCTGTTCGACGGCGGTGAATTCGACCTTGAGACGGTCGGCCCTAGCGGGGTTCTTACGATAGGTTACGGGAGCGAGTAGGGATAAATGGGCGGCGTAGGTTCCGACCGGTACCTCGGGAGGGACAAATAGGCGGATGAGTGCGTCCGAAGTCTCAGTGGAAATCGTTTTTTTTTCTGCCTGAACACTTTCGGGCAAACCCGATACTTTGACATCGATCGGTTGGTCAAAACCATTTCGTCGGACAACGTGCATGGGCACAAGAATCTGTCGACCGTGGTTGACTTCCATTCGATGCACATCCGTCGAGACTTGGAATGGAGCGGGTTCCACCACGACGGAGAGTTCGACAGATTGTGCGATGCGTGCACTGACTAAGATGTTTTTTTGCGGAACGTCCGGATTTGGCTTGGCCGCGGTCCATTGAATGGTTCCATAGCGAGCCGGGTGAGTGACGAACCGTGTGCGGGACTGCCTTACAGCATCTAACTTTCCAACAATTTCGCTGGCTTGATTTCTCTTGTTCTCAGCGGCGGCCTTTGCATCATTGGCGGCCATGTGAGCGTTCATGATCTGCAAGGATCTCGTCGCGGCATCAGCCGCCTTCTTTTTTAATCCGTCATCCTCGGGTTTCGCGGCGAATGCCGCCTGAGCAACTTCCAAGGCCTCCGCAGCCTTGGTTAAGTCATCTGTTTGTTTTGAGAGACCATTCTCTGCCGCAGTCAGGGCCTCACCTGCCGCTTTCGCTGTCGCTTGAGCCGCCTTTAGTGTTTGGACGGTCTCGAGTTCGTCGATTTGAGCCTTCGCGGTGATTTTGACTGTACCCGTCCATGCCGGCGCATCTTCCGTCGAGGAAAACACAAGAACTCCACTCGAAGGTGTCGTACCAATACTGATGTCACGACAGGAGACGCCGGGAGGAAGCCCCTCCGCAGCCACAGTGATCGGTGCCGCAAAACCATCACGTCGGAAGGCCATAACATGGACGGCAAAGTGATCGCCACGCCGCAACGCAATTTCTGAGGGAGCGGGTTGGCGTGCATTCGGTGCGGTGAGTGTACACGGCACGGCGACAACGCGAAAATCGGGGGACTCCTTCCGAAGGATCAGTCGATATTGTAGGCTCGGATCGCCACGAGTCTTGCCGTACCGATCACGCAGGCTGATTCGGTACGTACCGTGGGTTGGAGCCACAAACTTGACGGCGACATCGTCAGTCAGAGTTTCAAACAAGTTGACAAGCGGGTTGGCTGGGTCGTCATCGAGGGCGGTAATCCGCGTCAGTGATTCTTCCCCCTTTTCGTTGACCTTGACCTGATCCAGAACGAACACCGGATCGGCTGCCGAACCGGCTCGATGCGCGATCACCTCCAGCCAGAAGACGTCCTTTGGTTGGGCTTCGAAGGAATAGGAGTCAATATCACCTCGCGCTTGAAATTGCCCAGCAACGTCGCTCGGAATGAACAGTTTCTGAGCCTGCCTGCCGTCGTTGTTCGGCTCCATTTCAAGGACTGGGGCTGTGTCGCTGAGATAAACCATCACCGCATTGGAAGGTCCGTGAGCGGAATTGATCGTGAACGGGACGGCATCCATACCGGCTGAAAATGGTTCGAGAATCGTTCGTGCGTCGAGGACGTCGGCCTGATTTGGCAGCGAGATTGAGACCACTAATTGTTCAAGTGCTCGACCGTGTATAGACATTGGGGATAATTGGCCGCCCGGAAGGTTACGGCCATAAACCGTGTATTCTTGGTTGGAGCCCGGCGTTCCAGCGGGCGGGACGATGAAATCGATATGCGGGCTCGTTTTTACGCGGAGACGGTATGGATAATCATCACCGCCGGCGTACACAAAGTCGTAAACTTTCAAAAAATAGCGGCCGTTGTCGGGAAGCGTGACATCGAGCAGGGCATCCTTGTTGACCTGTGTATTTCTGGCAAGAACAAGAAGCCGGCCGGACTCGTCATAGAGTTCGAGCGTTGTGGCCATTCTTGAATCGACGCTATACGCGCTACCCTCGACCAGAATTCGCTGTCCGGACCGACCTTCGAATTTGAACCAGTCGATGTCCGTGGGGAGATTCATCCGCCCATTGATTGTCTGGTTGAAATCCATGGCCATCGCCAGGTCTCGCGTGTTATTCGGCTCAACTTCGTTCGACTCGGGTTGGGTTCCGACGACAAACGTTCGCGGGTTACTGACGCCATACAATCCCACCGCGCGAACTTCGTAGGGACCTGGCGGAACGTCTGCAGAAATCGTCACAGTGAAAGGATTTGAGACGTCCTTCAAAGTGTCAGCCACGTTCTCCAACTTGGGTAACGCGGAAATGCCAGGATGATTGAAGATCACTCGATGGATCTCCTCCAAATCATGACCGCGGGTTAATTGGAGGTCAACAACCTGTCCCGCTTGTCCACCGGTTGGGAAAATTGCGAAGAGTTGAGTCGAGGGAAGTTGTGCTTGAACTCGAGTATCTACAAGCAAAAAAAAGAGGATCATGAACGCCGCGAGAACGAATCGGCAGCGCGTGATCGATGTTTGGTTCATCGGAGCGTCTCTGGATATTCAAGCGGGAGTGCGGTCATGATTTTCAATGGGTCGGTTGCCTGTTGCATGCGGTTTTGTAGAAGGTGATCCGAGGCGAATCCGATCTTGGTTGCCGGGGTGGAACGTTTTTGTTGAGTCACTCCGCGGATCCCGCGTCGGTCTGACGCCACTCAAGCACCGAAGTGGCTGGATCCACAGGGTGGACTCTTTTGCTCCAGTGGCCTGATCGATACGGTTCGATGTTGATTCCCACAATCAGTGATTGAACAAGAACTCCTTGGAATTGATGAGAGCCCAGATGATGTCTTCATAGGCCGACTTGGTGTTGTCTTTGTGTTTTTCCAGATGGCTCATTGCAATTTTCATTTCGCCGTCATCGGGTAAGCGACTGTAAGCCCACCGATAAAGCTCCGTAAGTTTGGCGGCAGTGGGTCGGACTTTGTCGTTGGCGAGCAACCCCGAACGGCCGGCGTTATCCGCGATCTTGCTCTGAACTTCACTGCTGTTGAGCAAATGCAGACTTTGTGCGAGATTCGCCTCTTGGGAACGTTCACATTCGCAAGCGGTGTCTCCTTGTGGCTGGCCAAATACTTTTAGAAAATAAATACTTTGGGCCGCTGCCGAATCGGGGATCTGCATCGAGCGAGTCCCGGCGGGCAATCCCGTGAATGTTTGCTGCGTCGCAGTGACCTGATGAAAAGCATCGTAAAGCACTTCAGCCGTCAGACGCTTTGGGTAGTATCGAGAAAAGTTCTGTTTGTCTTTCACATTGTATTCATTCGGCAGTGAACTGAGTTGATACGTTGATGATCGGCAGATCGTTCGGACGAGGTGTTTCAGATCGAACTTGTGGGCAATGAAATCCTGAGAGAGTGTGTTTAATAACTCGGGGTTCGTTGGGGGATTCGTCTCGCGCATGTCGTCTTCCGGTTCGACGATGCCTCGACTAAAAAAGTGCTTCCAGTAACGATTCACCAGTGACTTCGCGAAGAAGGGGTTTTCCGAGGCCACCATCCAGTCGGCTAACAGAATGCGGGGATCATCATCCGACGTCACGGTGACAGGTTTACCGCCGAGACCGACCGGAGCCAGCATCTGCCCCGTCCGTTCATTTTTTGCTTTTGCGGGCCCTTGGTTGTCGAGTGCAAATAATCGCTTGTCTCGTTTTCCAAGGTCGCCACCAATGATGTTTTTCTTTCCCACGCGGCTGAAGAAGGCGGCCAAACCGTAGTAATCATCCTGACTCCATTTTTCGAAGGGATGATGGTGGCAACGCGCACATTGGATCCGAAGTCCGAGGAACAGTTGCGACACATCCTCCACCTGCTCATTCGCAGAACTGACTTCGCGATACCACGCGACGGGCGGATTGGTTTCGGCATCACCCGAAGCCGTCAGAATGTCTCGAACGAATTGATCATAGGGTTTGTTCTCGTATAAGCTGGACCAAATCCAGCGGTGAAAGCCGTAAGTCGTGGCCAGTTGGTCGTTGCCTTTGTTCTTGTTCCGAAGCAAAAAATTCCACTTGTTGGCAAAGTGGTCGGCATAGGCCAGTGAATCGACGAGTGTGTCAATGGCTTTGTTCCGCTTTTCAAGGTCGGTATCCGCGAGAAACCTCGAAGCTTCGGATTCTGTCGGTAATGTTCCGGTAATGTCGATGTAGGCCCGTCGAAAAAATGTCGCATCATCGCATGCCGGAGAAGCAGGGATGCCTAAGACGTCCAGTTTTCCGACGACGGCCTGGTCAATGAAATTTTGGAGAACAGGCCGAGAAGTGATCTCTGCGCCGAGGGGAATCGTCGAACGAAAAACGGAGACCTGACCTTGGTATCGAGCCATGATTGCGACTTCGCCGGCAAGATCGAGTGTCTTCACCAAGCCCGTGTTGCTGACTTCGGCCATGTCCGAACTGTTTGCTTCGAAAAGCGACATACGAGTGACGTCTTCTGTCGAGCCGTCGTTGTAGGTCGCCAGCACAGTGATTTGCTGTTCCGATCCGGAATCCATGAGCCGGCTTTCGGGAAGACACTTGATGCCGATCACGACCGGATCACTGGATGAGCCATAGGGCATCCCTTGTGCGATCCAACGTTCGAGGATTCGGTACTCATAGCCGTCGACTTCCATCCGCTTCCCGCCCCCGTGTGGAGACTTGCCCGTTGGCTTTGTCAGCAGCAAACTTTCGCTGGGTGAGGCCGGAAAAATTCGACGACCACGGCCTTCCTTCACCAGAAATTCGTGATCATCTTCAGGAAAGAACCCAAGAAGCCCCAGTTTAAATCCGTTTTGACCGCTCGCCTTTCCGTGACAGCCGCCGCCATTGCAACTGAGTTTTGTGAAAATGGGGATGATCTGATTCGGAAAATTGACCGGAACGTCGGTTGCAAATCCTGTTATTTCCACGACGATGTCGTCTGCGATGTTGCCTGATGCAACCGCTCTCACAACGGTTTTTCCATCCCGTAGCGGTGTCAAAAATCCGGTGGCATCAATCTGCACCAGATCCGCCGGCACCGACGTGTACTGCACTGCGCGTGTCGTGTCGCGGAGTTGTCCCGTGGCGTGAATTCCTGTTACGAATAGCTGTTGACGTCCGTCGCGGCCGCGAATGTGAATCCCGTTCCCAGTAGCATTTGGTTCTAAGCGAATTCGTGTCAGTAATCCGGGATCTCCCAGACCATTGGGCTTCGCGGCGACCGCGGGATTATCGAGGGCAAGCAACAAGGCGAGAAGCAGAATGCCAGCCGGAAGCCGATAAGATCGGAACGATGGTGCGTGCATGGTCAATCTCTTTCCCCGTGGGGCAACGGGCACAATGAATCATCGTTGCGAGAATCCGAAATACCGCTCAAGATGGTCGATACGGTTGTTCGTTACGTGTTCATTTCGAGGTGGGCAATGGCGCGGGAAAAAGAGGAAGGTTCAAACGCTTTATTGAGGCGGCGGGTTGAAGCATAAGCCACACTTTAACATATCGACAATGGCTGCGATGTCAAGTTGTTGCGGTAGAAACGTTGATGTCGAAGTCGTAGAGTTTGCATGGTTGCAGGAGCCCGCGCGATCATGCTGGGTATGACGTGTCTGCTCATCATTCGGAATTCACGATTGGTAATGCAAGAAGGACAAAAGAAGGAACTCCAAATCGAGAACAATTTCGATCTCGAGACGCCAAAAATTGGGAATCCCCGAGAGGGTAAAGAGATGGACATCCGTCAAAAGCGCCGTTTTTCGTCAGCTTGTTGCCGATCGTGTCTCTCGTCACGAGGAATCCCATTTGTCCCCGTCTATAATTCCTGGACACTGTGATTGACCGAAGCGAATCGCCTCCGCCCCACCCCCCTCCCCCACCCCGATAGACTTAGGCTCAATTCGAAAATGATCAATTCCAACGCGAATCCCGAAAATTTTCACTCATTAGATTCGGCTCTCGATGCCCTCAAGAACGGCGGGTTGGTCATCGTTGTCGATGATGAGGGACGAGAGAACGAAGGGGACTTCGTTTGCTCCGCCGAAACGATCACGCCGGAGCAGGTGAATTTCATGATTCGCCATGGGGCGGGTGTGTTGTGTGTGCCGATGCTGCAAGAAACTGCGGACAGGCTGAGATTGTTGCCGATCGTTGATAGTCTGCGTAATACCGCTCCCCATCAGACTCATTTTTTGACCCCCATCGATCATCGAGATTCAGGCAGTGGGGTCAGTACCGAGAATCGCGCGAAAACAATCCTGGCGATCAGCTGCGGTGACAGCGTTGCCTCGGATTTTGTTCGACCAGGACATATCAACCCATTGCTTGCGAAAGATGGTGGTGTGCTGAGACGCACCGGCCACACGGAAGCGACGATCGACTTGATGCGTTTGGCCGGAATGAAGCCTGTCGGCGTGTTGATTGAGATTTTGAGTCAGCAGGGTTCCGGGATGGCGGGATTCGAAGAACTGCAGGCTCTCGGCCGACAACATAACATTCCGTTGATTTCCATAGAGCAGATTGTGCGTCATCGTCGTCGCCGCGAACAACTCGTTCAACGGGAAGCCGATGTTTCATTTGAGACCCGCGACTACGGACAGTTTCGAGTCATCGCTTACACCGTACAGCACGAAGATCAACAGCCGTTGGCCATCGTCTGGGGCGACCTATCTTCGGTCCCGGCTCCACTTGTGCGAGTGCACTCGTCGTGCTTCACAGGTGATGTTCTCAACTCGCTTCGTTGTGATTGTGGTGACCAACTCCATATGGCGATGCGTATGATTCAGGCGGAGGGAACCGGCGCGGTCGTCTATTTGCCTCAGGAAGGCCGCGGCATTGGGTTGCTGGCCAAGCTCAAGGCCTATCAGCTTCAAGACCAAGGGTTGGATACGGTTGAGGCAAACCACAAGCTTGGATTCAAAGCGGATGCCCGCGACTATGGAATCGGCCTTCAAATTTTGAAAGAC
>Ga0315284_10007811_pt1 | contig 15269 bp, 33 predicted proteins | sample YL17G09_16_MG_FD_203696 | JGI IMG/M metagenome (GOLD analysis project Ga0315284, IMG submission 203696) | Sediment microbial communities from Yellowstone Lake, YNP, Wyoming, USA - YL17G09_16 | ecosystem: Environmental > Aquatic > Freshwater > Lake > Sediment | place: USA: Wyoming | collected... | reverse complement strand
AACATCAACTACAATAAGCTGGATGTTTCATGCTTTAAACAGGGCGTTGCTGCTGAGCGAGATTGCGATGAATGGGCTAAAGAATATTTAGGTAAACATGGATACAAATATAGCCCTAAAATGCTCAGACTATACCCCGAATCTATGGTTATGGGGTATGACCTATATCGCGCATATTTAAAAGAATACCAATACCGATTCGATAAGGATGTGTAACAATTTGATAAAGGAATAACAATGCGAAATTTTAAAAACCTAGCTATTACAGGTATTTGTGTTATTATGCCGATAACGGCTTACTTTGCAATTAAGGTGAGTGCCAATAACCTCATTAGCGCAGATCTTGCCACAGCAAAAGAATCCCTCAAAAAACACCATGAACAAGAACAAGCCGATCTTAAGCTTGGGCAGTATGCAATCAACGCGATGTATGCGTCTGGCTCTAAAGACAGGATTTCAGATGCTGCAAAGCAAAGTCTTGCAAGAGCAATTGTCCGTGTTAGTAATGACATCTTTCTAAAAGAAGATGAGAGAAAAGCTTTCATTAGTATCATTGCTATTGAGTCAGCATTCATGCGCTTTAGTCAAAGCCCGACAGGTCCAAAAGGTTACACGCAGATTGCAAAAGGAAGCTTTATTGAAGCTATGGCTGATTGTGGTGCTACTGGTGTAAGCGAGGCAGACGTATGGGAAACAGAACTGAATCTATATGCTGGAGCTTGTTACTTCCGTAAGCAGCTGGATGCCAATAATGGTGACCAGTATATGGCAATGATCGCGTATAACCAAGGTCCCGCAAGCGCTAGCTTAAAATCCTATACAAAAAATGGGTCCATGGACAACATGGAAGTACTGAAATACATGGCTAAATTCACGTTTCTCAAACGCACACTTACTGATACTAAGCAACCCAATATCCCATCTATTAAAGAGATATATAAGTCTACACCAGCTAAGAAAGCTAAACAATAACCCTTTCATGGAAAGATGGTGATGAAAAAACTACTTAGTTTAATAGCTGTTGCAGTGACAAGTACACAAGCAGCTGCATATCCATGGCGAATATTGTCTCCAAATGATGCCTATATAGACGTCTATAAGAATGAGACAGTCCACGACCCATACCTCGCTCCCATCGATTCAACGTTGAGTTATGGTTCTGGGTTCAATCTCAATCTAGATGTCCTTAAGTATAAGGGTTTAGGGATTTATTGGAATAATCTTTTACATTTCGATCAGTCTAATACAGATGGTCGTATTAAAGCTGCTGGTTGGCAGTATGAGATTGGTGCTACAATATGGCGCAACAATGATTTAGATAGAGTTCAGGTGTTTAAGCAACACCATAGTCAACATATCTTAGAAGAAACAAGGCCAGTGCATTTTCCAGTAGTAGACAGATATGGTATTAGGCTTAGGCTATACCCATAACATTTAGGAGTGTATGATGCTGCATTTAAAAGAATTCGTTGAAAGAACGTTCAACACCTCGGACTTTCTTATTATCAGAGAATTTGGCATGCTTCACACTGGTTGGGCTATGGATAATGAGATTAAGCTTATTAAGGTTTACGGTAAACATTACGTAATCGGCACCAATCATGGTTCGCCAGTCGTCCTGTCCAAGGAAATCTTGCTAGAAAAAGCCAGTGAATATACAGACCTGTTAACAGAAACGATAAGTGCATCCAGGCTTGTTGACTAATACCCCTTACATAAGGAAATACTATGTCTAGTCGTCGTCTAAATGAAATAGAAAAAATGCTAGATACTATGGACGAAAGTGACACTAGGTATGAAGCCTTGAATGCTGAAGCAGATAGGTTGGCTGAAGAATTAAGCAAAATTGAAGAGATCTATTTAGCTCAACTTAAGCTTAAAGAAGCTGAGTTTGAAGCTAAAGCAGAACGAATTAAGGTGTTAGATAGATTGGGTCAAATCGACCAAATCGTTGAAGAGTATGGCAACGAATTTATTGATGACTATGATATTGATAGCGACTCTATCTCTTCAAGAGTCACCGAAGAACAATGGAATAATGTTGATACAGAAACCAAGTTGCGTCAACTACTATACAACCGTATTTGCAACGCCTACATTCGTTTAGTCCATTAATAAGGAGATAGTTGTGGCTAAATACAATCAAAAGGAAGCCGTCTACGAGGCGGTGTCAGCCTTCCTGCACGAAAACAACCGCGTTATTAACGATGGTGATAGTGTGGACTTGTCTTCAGAAGACCGCAAAACCATAGTAACCATGATTGTTACAGCTATTAGCGTAGGTGATATGGAGTTCTCGCTAGAAGCAGCAAACAACTACGATACTCCTGAGAAGGTTCGCAATTACTCCACAGGACTTCTATCTAATTGGCTTCGTAAAGATACTCGGCTGAATGGTGGAGCTAGACACTCTATAAAAAACCCAGGCAGCAAAGTCGGCCAAAGCGACCCACTTATTAAGCAGCTCAAAGCTCTTAAAAAAGAGCTAACAAATCCAAAAGAAATTGCAAAAGTAGATGCAGAGATAAACACCTGTATCGAACAGCTGCGTCTTAAGAAAAGCAAGAACGCCTCCATCAATAAGGACGACTTACCTGCACACCTACTTCACCTGGTTCAAAAGGATCAGCCATGATATTCTTCTTTATGGACATACTTTTTGCAATTACACTAATGATTATATTTGCTGTGATAGGTTTATCTACAAATAAGGATAAAGAGGAGAGTATGTGTGTTAAGTTCTGCAGCGAATACCATAGACCTGTTGCTATAGATACACAAGAGGTTTGTATATGCCAGAAATAATCTTATGGTGGATTATTGGCACTATAGAAAAAGGCGCTAAACACTTTTGGAAAGTGTTAGCCATACTACTCTTAATGCTGCCATTCGGTTTCCCCATACTAATGGCAATAATTCTCCTTAAAAAGAATAAGTAATAAAAACCGATTCGATGTATATGTATACCTCTCTAATCATTAAAGGAGTATGGCGTGCATTATATCAAGTTATCCAAGAATAATCAGGTATTAAGAACACACGAATTCGCAACAGAAGCTGCAAGGAAGACTTGGCTGCTAGATTTTGGGTTTGTAGATGGAAAAGAAGTGTGGTATCACCCCTTTAATAAAGAAGTTGCTGGTTTATTTGAAAAAAGCTTAGACCAAGCGATTGCTAGCACACCTGCTTATCACACTTGTGACCAACGAATACCTTTAAAACAAAGAGGCCATCTTTATGGTAAGTAAAGCACGTCTATTAAAAATAGCAAAAAGACATGAACTTGCCGCCAAATATGCGTCTTTCCCGTGTGCGCTTATATCGGTGGTTGGTATAGCGATGAATCTCTCAAACAAGAATGAGTTCTTCTTCTTTACAGCTGTACTGGTATTGAACACACTTGCTTATTGGTTTAATCTCTTTATGCACAAGCAATACCTAGCTATTGCTGAACTAATTAACGAATAAGGAAAAATATGAGTTTAGCTAAACTATACAGCGATCTATACGACATAGGTGCTCCCATCTCAAACGTATTACCTGCAACAGAGAACACCTCTGGTGCTTTACTCGTAAACAATACATGGCTAATTCAGCTGTCTACAAATGTAGAAAACAAAAATAAGCCAATTTTACTAGATAAGCTTGACTATATGGGTGGAATAAATCAAGTGTTTGAGTTTAAGTCGATTGATGACGTTATTAAGTTTATAATGGAAAACTAACTCATATTGATGGGGATGACGTGAATAATAAGCAGATTATTGCTGTGATATATTGGCTGCATTTCGCAGTAGCAGCAATGAGTCACGTATTTGTTGTACTAATGATAGGTGGAGCTTTTACACTAGTAGCAGCCACCCCACTTCTTGGCTTTTGGCTTAAAGGTCTATTGCTGGGTATTACTTTTTACTCAGCTATGTATGCCATAAATCATGTTACAAACAAAGACGGCTTCTGTGTTCTCACTGACTTAGAGAACTATTACCGTAAACAAGAAAGCCTACCAATAATTAAAGAATTTACACCACGTTTTTATTGTCAATGTCGTATAATATGCAGGCGTGTGTTAAAGATCTTTAAATTCAAACGTTAAGGCAAAAATCATGTTAAAGAAACTCTTAAGTTCTAAGTATACTGCAGTAGCTTGTTTAGGCGTATTAGTGGTCGGGCTAGCCGCATACCTGGCCCTAGTTCCTGCTAAAAAAACCTGGGAAAACAGGAAACTTGAGGTTACTCAAGTCATTTTTAATGAGCTTGTAAAACAAGCACCTACTCCACAATTAGCTCAACAAGTATCTGAGTGTATTGCATTAGAGCTGATTGCAGAAGCTACACGGGCAAACTGCACTGTTGAAGGACCAATTGAAGAAGAGATGACCAAGTGTCTTAAAGGCAATCAAGCCGTCTACGAAAGCATCGTTAAACAAGTAGCACCTACTTGTATTCAGCTAGTGATGTTAAACCAGATCCAAAATCCTTAATAAGAGACACTCTATGACAGTGCGTGTAGTAATGATAAGCGATACTCACCTCCAACAAGGAGCGTTGGAGGTTCCACCTGGAGACATTCTAATCCATGCTGGCGACTTTACCTTTAAAGGTAGAGAAGCAGAGGTTCGTGAATTCGGCAAATGGTTTAGAGCTCAACCTCATACTCATAAGTGTCTTATATCAGGAAACCACGATTTATCCTTTGAATCAAACAACAAGCAGGCTGTCAATTGGCTTTATGACGGTGCTGTAGACGATAGTTTTCACTATCTACAAGACGCCAGTGTTGTGGTAGAAGTTGGAGATCGCAAGATTAAGGTATATGGAAGCCCATGGCAGCCTGAGTTTGGGAATTGGGCTTTCAATCTACCGCGCGGAATCAAGCTCAAAGCTAAATGGGCACAGGTCCCCTCTGACACAGACATCCTTATTACCCATGGACCACCTGAAAATATATTAGATATGTGTGACCACGGTGAATCTGTTGGCTGCAAAGATCTGCTCGACAGAGTAATGGCTCTCGATCTTAAAATCCATTGCTTTGGTCATATTCACGAAGCATATGGACAAGTAGTAATTGCAAATACAACGTTTGTTAACGCATCTATTTGCAATCTTAGGTATCACCCAAGTAATAAGCCTATTGTGGTAGATATTTAACTTAATAAATACAGGAAACTAAGTGGAGCTTATATTAAAAGCAACAATGTTTCTTACTGTTATCTTCGCTGATATTGAAAGCGATGGTAGCTTTAATTATTTGTTTCAGCGAAAAAGCGGTATGGCTGGATCAGAGTACATGATAGCACACTCTTATCCTAGTGACATGAAACTAAAGCCTGGTGATACATTTTATGCCAAAATTGATGGCAAATGTGCCTCAGCATTTGCACTAGACCCAGTGCCTGAGGCAATGCAGGACGCACTACCGTTTGGCGCACCGCGAGATGCTTATGTCTGTAATGCAGACTCTATTTTTATAAAAGGTATAGAGTACAAATCACTTATTAGGAGCAGACATGAGTAATGTAGTTAGTATTTTTGATAAAAAAGATAAAGAAAAAGTAGAAGAAAGCGAGAGCGAAACTTCGCTTTTAGAAGCTGAGAAAGCCAATGCTGCTAATAAAGAACGTCAACGCAAAGAACGTTTGGTTGCTAATAAGAAAGTCTTAAAAGACTATAAGATTAAGCCATAGCCTATTAACAGGAGATATTTATGAGCACATATAGCCAGCTGGCTATCATCTTAAATCTTACTCCAGCTCAACATCAATACCTTGAACAGGCAGCAACTAGACTAGCAACCCTACAAGGTCGCAGCGTCGGCAAAGACGTCGTCATCCTTAAGCTGATGGAGCTTGGACTTCCCTTATTCCAAGCTGAACTTGAGAAGGCATCTGCTGCTTTGCAGTCCAAGAATTTCAGTAAGACAAAATCAGCTCGATCAAGTATGCTTAGAATTGTTCGCTAATAAGAGGAGAGTGTATGGGTTTCGTATTGGGTATGATTGGTGGAGTTATATTAGGTATTATCGTAGGAGCAGTGGCTTATTCAACGACAGGAAATCCAAATCAAGCATCTTCAGCTGAAGTTGAAGCTGAGTTGCGTAGAATCTCTGAAAAAATGAGAGATTACTACAACAACCCTGTTGTAGAGTATTTGAAGCGTACCAACAAATAGCTAGAATATCTTACCTGGAGAGACAGAGATCTGTGCGGCAGCAGAACCAGCTGTAGCAATACCAGGTAAAACTTGGGCTTCAGTTTGAAGCGCCTTTATAAGAACCTGTGTAACCCCTTTAGCTATAGCCGCAGCTATTCTCTTATGAGAACGAGTATCTGCTCCAGCTTCTTGAGCAAACTCTGAAGTAAGAGCGGCTGTAATAGCGGCTTCCATTTCTTTCTGGATTTTTGGAATAACTAAAGCCATCGAGTGCTCCTAGTACTTAAACCGATACGAGATATACGTTCCTAACACAGAAGGATTATACTTTGAAAGTTAAACAAATTTTACTAGCTATGACAGTTGTGTTCTTAGGATGCAGTTCAACTGATCAAGACAGGCGAACCCCGCAAGATCAACCGCGTGATCCTGTTGAAAACATCAAGAAGCAGCTATTAGAGTTGCAAGGTCAATTACAGAGTTTAGTTGCCAGTGACTGGGCTGATTGTAACGGCGGATCTCTTTCAGACGCAGCAAAAAGCATCTGTAGGATTGCTAAGGCAGCAACTGAAGAGACGAGAGTCGAGATGCGAGGTGCTATTGGCGATTTATCCAGCCAACTGAAATCGCAGGTCGTAGATACACAGACCGATTTCGCAACTATGTCTACTGTCTGGAAGAAGCTTTACGGTGTAGATTTTCCCCTAGTTACTGGCGCTGCAACTCCAACTATAGCTGACTGTAAGGTGTTTAACTCTACAGCCTCTACATTTGAGTGCGTAAAGGTACAAGGTGTAGCAATTGAAGCACTACAGACTACAGTCGCTGTGCTAAGTGGCAGCGTTAGTGGTGCAATGACTGCAGTACGGATTGGCAGTGAGAATTTAGCTGCTGGACCTCTATATGAAGAAGTAGTCCGTCTAGGAGACTTATCTAGAATCAATGCTTATACAGATGGTTTAGGTACTTCTATTACGGTTGGAACCAACCCAATCAACGCCACTAACGGTAGTGGCACAGTAACTATCACCACATCAGCGGTACATGGATTGGTGGCCGATAACTTCGTACGACTGGAACAGTGTTCTTCTGGCCGAGGGTTTACAGCAGGCGACCTCAACGGAACATTCCTTGTGTTAACAGTTCCAACCACCACAACGCTCACTATATCTTTCTCTCCAACTGTAGCAACATCAACTGGTACACTTGGTAACAGTAGTTGCTCACTGAAAAAATTTAGTGGAGCTGGATTCTCCACGGTTTGGGTTAACACATCGTCGTCAGATGTTGCTGTTAGACGTACAACAGGTGGAAGTAAGGCATATAATTTCGCCATCTGTAAAACCACAAGCGGCGATGGTAAAATATGCTACAGTAATGCAAACAATAACGCGACGTTCGCAACGATCTCAGGGATCGCTGGTTGGAGTACAACATGCACAAGCGCTGGTACTATAGTCTGCAAGTAATGTTAATGGTTTCGGCTTGCGCTTCTCCAGCATCGATTAGTAGAAATGAAGAGTTTGACTTCAGACTTCGGCAGTTAGAAGGAGTGAGCTTATCTCACTCATTCTTTATCGATACAGATAGATGCTTTATAGACCTATTGATGTGTAAGAGTAAAAATAAAGATGATAAGAAGTGTTGGGGAGTTCATGAAACATGCGTGATAAACGTATACCATATGCACGAACAGTTGAAGAAGAAATAAACTGGTTAAGTGATTTAGGGTTGAATAATAAAGAGAAAGTAGTACTTCTTATCCAGCTCATGGACTCCTGTTCTAAGATTGAACAAGCTGTAATAAGCGAAACCATCGATGCAATAGAAGCGGAGATATACCTACTAGGAGGAAACTAGCGAAGCAGTGTCAGCGGGTTGATATAGGCCAATACTTATAAAGGAGTGTGTGCGTGGAAGTTAAGTTGGTTAGTCTTACCACTGTAGACAAGAATTACGTCAAACATCTCCTAGAAAATATAGGTATTCCTGAAGAATACGAAGAAATCATTCAAAACCCTGAAGGCTTAATGGCTTATATAGCCAGGGTTAGTAGTCCTAATCAAACAAATTCAAAATATGCTGGACTTATCAAATATTGCATGACACACGGACATTGGTCTGTACTTGAGACATGTAATGCTGTTTTTGAGATAGAAACCAGCCGCGCCATAGCAGCACAAATCCTACGCCACCGATCCTTTAGTTTCCAGGAGTTTAGTCAGCGGTACGCTGCTGTAGATGATTCAGGGATTGAGATTTACGAGGCAAGACGTCAAGATGATAAGAATCGACAGAATAGTATAGATGATTTGGGTGACGATGTTAAAGTGATGTGGCAACAGCGGCAAAGAGATAACTGGCGAGCAAGCTTTGACCACTATCAATGGGCATTAAGCAATGGTATTGCTAAAGAGTGTGCGCGTATGGTTTTACCTTTACAAGTAAAAACTAAGCTATTTGCCAATGGTACAATAAGGTCATGGGTACATTACCTTAATTCTAGAACCAATGTAGCAGCTCAAAAAGAACATAGGGATGTTGCAGAGGCAATCAAAAGCATATTCATCTCTGAATTCCCTATTATTAGTGAGGCAGCTGGATGGGCAGAAGCCACAAAAGTCGCGGTGATACCGAGTTAACAGAGATTCGCAGACTTAAGATGGAAAATCAGAAGCTTAAAAAGCAAATGAGTAAACTTCGCAAGCAGCTGTCCCGTATAGATATAGACAGATACTCAAATCTAAAAGATATGCTTGAAGCTCAAGCTGCTGAAGATAGCAATTTTGATGCTAAAGTAGATTTAGAAGATCTTAAGCAAAAATGGATCTGCCACGAATGCAAAGAAGACCATTTGCGTGTCATCATTGTTCCTAGGGCAGACGGTCTTTTCTATATGCGTAAGTGTGCATCATGCGACCATCGTACTAGGCTTAAGAAGTATACAGATGAAGTAGATGGCATCAATACAGATGGCGAACCATTAGATTAATCTTTATTTATTTTTTAAAGATTTTAGTTGTGCCCAAGGATTGGGCGATTGCATGCGATCTCTAGCTCCATTAGATGGTGCTGGAGCTGCAGTTGGTGCTGGAGCTGCAGTTGGTGCTGGAGCTGCTGCAACTGGTGCCGGTGCTGCAACTGGTGCCGGTGCTGCAACTGGTGCCGGTGCTGCAGCCATTTTAGATGCTGCACGCCAAGCTTCTGGAGCTGGAGCTTTAGCATGTCCGTAATCCATAATCGCGTTATCATCAGCCCTTTGCTTTGCGTATCCTGCGCTAACCTTAGCCTGATGAGCATCTAATGCACCAGGTGCATCGTCTGGATGTACAGCAAGATTTGGAGTAATTTTGCCATTTTTCATGGGGTTTGATTGGAGGTTGCTCCAAGGCCTGCTTCCAGCTGGACTAACTGAGGCTATGTGTTGTTTCACATCATCGCCTACTTTTTTGTTGCTAGCCAACGCAGTATGAACTGCTGAATTTGGCCCATGCCTTTGAGCTAGTTTTAGTGCAACATCATCCTTGATCCAGGGATCTTTAGCTAAATCATGGTGCTCTTTGGAATTAAGGTCGGCATTTGAAGCGATCTGATACTGATCCTCGTGCTTTGGATCGCGAACAGGAAGAGCTTTGACAAGCTTATGCATATTTAACAATTCTTTAGCTAAATTTTTTATTTTCTTAGCTTTTTTCTTTTCTTTATCTTCATGCTTAGGGTCATCTTTATGAGGCTCTTTTTCAGACATCATCATTGAGGTTGAGCCACCATATCCACTCTGATCATTCTTCGTTGTAGTGTCTTCATTGCGCTTAAGTGTGTCTTTGGGTTTTGGTGCAAATACTGCGGCAGCTCCAGTTGGAGCTGGAGTTTTAACGGGGTCTGGCGATGTAATGCCAGCAGCAGCAGCTGGCGATTTTTGTGCACGACGAGCTAAAGTAGTTAAAGCATTTTCTTTATTTTCTGCATCAATCTTAGATTGAACTGCTTTAGCTTTAGTAGCTGCTCCGCTCCATTTAGGAGGAGTTTTAACACTATCGCCGTAGGTAATCGTAAGGGCATTAGCTTCAGCGGCAGCCTGGCGTGCAGCTTTAGCTTCAGCTGCAGCTTTAGGATTAGACATTGGATTATCTTCTGGATTAATCTTGCCGTAATTTAAAGTGGGACCTTCTTTAATAGCTTTATTGAGGCCCCATTGAGCGCCGTCAACCCAAGCTTTACTTAGATTTTTAGAGCTTTCCATCTCAGCCTTAACACGCTTAAGATCCTTTTCTTTTTCAACTTTATCGTTGATGCCGTCTTCAGACAAACCGAAAGCACCTTTAAAACCACTAGAAATTCGACTACCAGTTGATGGTGGGGGTGGTGGAGGAGGAGCACCGTCAGCTTTCTTTACAGGCTTACCAAACAGTTTCCATTGACCATTGCGGGCATAATCGACGCATTCCTGAGGTTCTTGAGTCTCTTTTTTAACTACAGTGAACGGGTTCTTTTTCTTCTCAGCAGGCTTATCAGTAGGCTCTTCTTCTTTAACAGGAGGAACAATCCTAGCCTCTCTAAAAGCAGCCTTATTGTTTACTTCTTTAACTGCTTTAGCATTAGCTTTTTGCTGCTCTGGCGTAAGCCACTTAGCTTTTACAAGATCAGTGACATACTGCACTATCTCAGATTCACTCATAGACGGGAAATCTGTAATAGTTTTAGTGGCTAATATACTTTTAATTAGTTCGTCAATGTTACTCATAATTAACTCCAAAGCAATACATATAGTATATGATACCACATAAGCTTGCTATTTTATATAAGTAAATTCACAAAGCTACACTGCACACTTTCAATATATAAAAATAGGGGTATAACAACAATGGATCAAGAAAACCAAATAATTTCAGAGGGTTTCAATGGAACTAAGAAATAAAGTGGTACTAAATGCTGACGACATGACTATGGTAGAAGAGTTCTTTCAGCAATATAATGATCCGGCAACCAATAATTTGGTTATTACAGAAGATCTGCGTAAAGAGATCGAGTTCTTTAGGAGTAATAGTTCCTATAGCGTCGAGGATCAAAATAGGTTCACTGTAGCCCTTACAGGTGCCCTAATCCACACGACACACCCCTTGCTTCAAGATGAGGCTATTAAGGATGTCATGACATCATGTAAGACTGTTTGGAACGATGCTAAGTTTTACGAAGAATTTGAAAAAGTTATTCAGGTTCCAGAGGTTCCAGAGGCTTCACAGGCTGAGTTACCACAGCAGGGCTTGCCTCTTGCTCAGAAGCAAGGCGATTAAGGTTTTTAGCTCGTTGTTGATGAGTCTTAGGGATATCCCCAGATGATGCAACATGGTCTAACATATGACCACGAATCTTTTTATCAGCGTACTTAGTAAACAAGTTATCACCAGCTTTAGTAGCCATACGGCTAGCAATTTCGGGATCAAACTTGTGGACAGCCTGCATTAAGCCCTTAATACCAGCTAAATGCAAATCTTCGTCTTGGACGTACGGTGGAATTTTTTTCTGTGATTTTAAGATGTTGATATGCTTGTTTATTAATGGCGCATGCTCGATAATAAAAGCATCTAACATCTTCTTATTGTTGGGATCTTTTAATAAGCTCACGTATTCCTCAAAAGTTTACTTATGAATTAGCTAATTACTATTATACTTCAAGTTTATCAGGCTATCTGGTTTAGTCGTGTTAAATATTGAACTATGTGCGAAAGGAAGCAACGTGGGATTTCATGAAGATGATCGGATTCGTCGTAAGAACACAGATCAAGCTAATAAGGGTACAATTAATAGTGATATTCGCTTAAATATCAACAATATTCCGATTAATGAAGTAATCAACCTACTTATTAATAACGGTTATAAAGTTGAAATTAAGTCCGATTCAATTATCACTATAAGTAGGAACCCTTCTAATGGAAAAGAGGATCACCATTTTAATCCCATTACTGGCAATCTATAGTCTGGTTTCGTCTATTTTCTTAATAAAATTAGATAACAAGGTGAATGAGCAAACACGCATTACTAAAAATGTAGCTGAATCTATTCTTTCGTTAGAAGACGCAATGGGTATTGGTAGAGGTACTGGTTTTCTTACACTTACTCCTAATGGAAAAAAGGTCATAATCACCAATGCTCACGTTTGTGAGATGAATCCTGGAACGCCAATCTTTGTGGTCTACCATAGAAAAGGCGATGTCTTACGTGAGAAGCTAAAGTCTCTTGCACTTGTTCTTAAAAAAGATGATGAACATGATTTGTGTGTGGTAAGTGTTCCAGCAGAACTAGAAACACAACCTTTAGTACTGGCTGATGATATTGAGGTAGATACTAAGGTATATATCATAGGATACCCTATCGTACAGCTTCTGTCATCCTCTGATGGCTTTATTCGTGGTTATGAAGGCGTAGACCAGATGTACCCTTTAACACCCGAAAGATGTATAGCCAGCAAATACTACACTAGAGTAGTTCCTATTACCTATGAAGATGGGAAGATTACTCTTGAGAAAAGATGCTTTTTAAAAGCAACCTTTATCTTTACTGACGCTCTTGGAGACCATGGCCAAAGCGGTTCTCCTGCGCTAAATGGCGATGGCGAAGTTGTAGGTGTTATGTCTAGTATTAAAGGTGATGCCCGACCGTTCGCACTCCTAGTGCCGCTAACAAGCCTAAAGAAATTCTTATCCTCCTTCTAAAGGAACAAGATTGTGAATGCTCTCGAAATTCTAGAATTATTAGAGAATACTTCTTCTACTTCCGAGAAACAGAAGATCTTATCTGCTAATCAGAGTAATGCTGAGCTAGCAGACCTACTTGATGCAGCTCTAAATTTTAGACGTAAATTCTTCATGAAGAGGTTCGACGAGAGCCTTCTACCTAAGAATTATATAGTGGAATCACTACACGAGCAGTTTCTAGCAATTCTAGCTGTCCTTGAGTCTAGGCAGGTAACTGGTAATGAGGCTATTAGAAAAGTAGAAGACTTCTTCCGCCACTGCGGTAGCGATACATCTAAGTGGTATGCAAGAGTTCTTCGTAAGAACCTTCGTGCAGGTTTTGGTCTCACCGAAGCTAATAAAGCAGGTTTCAATATACCTGATTTCGATGTCATGTTAGCTAAAGATGGCAAAGAGTGCAAGAACCTCCAGAAAATCGTAAAAGAGGGTGTCTATGTCTCTCCGAAGCTTGATGGGTATAGGTGCATCGCGGAGTGTGACCATGGCGAAGTGCGCCTATATTCAAGAAATGGAATTCTCTACGAGAATTTTCCCACGATCATCGCGACACTGGAAGCGCTATGCAAGGATTCGGCGTTCATCTTAGACGGTGAGATCATGTCTGATGATTTTAACTCTATGCAGCAAACTGCTATGTCGAGTAAGAGCAAGAAGTCTGTAGGCGATGTTAAGTATCACATATTTGGATGGGTTGATGTGTATGAGTGGGACAACGATGAATTTAAAATGCCAACCAAACAACGGTTAGACAATCTGGAAGCATGGTTTGATAGCATCATAAGTCCAGACCAATATCCAACTAACTTAATTATGGTTGAGCACGAGCTGGTTTACAAAGTCGAAGACATTCTCAAATGCGAAGTAGACTTCATGGCGCTCGGTTATGAAGGAGCAATGGCGTTGCCAAACATCCCGTATTACCGCGGCAAGAAGACCAACCGGCTGATGAAGTTTAAGACTATGCTATCACAAGACTGTAAGGTGGTTGGACTATACGAAGGTGAAGGTAAGCACGAAGGCCGAATGGGTGGACTAAAACTAATCCAAGAGAATGGTTTAGCCTGCGATGTTGGGTCTGGCTTCACAGACGAGGACAGACAGATAATCTGGAATAATCCTTCTTCTGTAATTGGTAGAGTGGCGGAATGCCGCTATCAGGAATTAACTCCAGATGGGATTCTTCGCTTTCCTATATTCGTCCGGTGGAGAAATGATAAGTAATCATCGCTAATACAGTATAAAACCGATTCGATAATATAACATATTTTCTTCTAAAAATAGAGAGGAATGAGATGAGGGTGTATGGCGTTTTCAAGCAAGAAGTACACATGCCTTATGTACACAACTCTCTAGAAGACCTGTATTCTTCTAAAGATATAGCCGATACTAAGTGCAGCGAGCTGAATGCAGTCAATGATTCCCCCATGGAATTAGATGAATACGGTCCGTTAAATGGACGTAAATATTTTGTAGTACACTTGGAGGTGAAGTAATGACAACCCTGAATAATCTCTTTCTTATTAAGACTTAGGAGTATATTATGACTTTATTCATTATTCTATGGGTACTTTCTGGTATTGTAAGCGCCTGTATTACTAGAAAAGTAGAGAGCCAGCCTATGCCAGTACTTTTATATCTTCTTTGCATTTTTACTGGACCAATGATTCTAATAGGTCAATTGTTAGGTCAATTGTTAGATCTAATGGCAGAATGGAAAATTTAATGCTCCCATTTCCACATATACAAATAGGTAAGAGTTTAACACTATCTTTAATAGCTACGTGGATGTTTTGGCACCTATTATTCTACATCTTTACCTAGATTAGGGGATACTTGTGGATACGGTTGTCTTAAAACTAAAGCTTATCGGGCATAATAAGTATGCCTTATTTGCTGCAACAGGTATCCAAGTCGGTCCAGCTTATAGAGGCAGCAGTAGTCGTGCCAAGCAGTGGGCAAAAGCTTTTTGTTCAACTTGGTCTAATTGGACTGTAGACTTCGTGGAGATTAACGATGAAAAGACAAATTGATTTCTTAAATAGACTATTTGACCTCATTAAATGTAGATCAGAGCTTCTTCAGTATCTTAAAGAAGAAAAGCTGGTAACAGATACAGCTATCAAAAGCATACTAAATGAGCACGCCTCAACTCATGCAAGGCAAATTTATGACCTGATGTCGTCCTTAGCAAAAGATGACAAGCTCCAACTAGTAGACTATGAGTGGACTATCCTTCCTTTCGAGCGATTAAAACTAACCCTAATATCACATAGTGGTAAGAAAGAATTCGAGTATAACGCATGACAAAACCTAGAACTAACAATATAGTTATAAATGGTGTGGTATCACGAGCAAGGT
>Ga0315284_10007810_pt1 | contig 15271 bp, 10 predicted proteins | sample YL17G09_16_MG_FD_203696 | JGI IMG/M metagenome (GOLD analysis project Ga0315284, IMG submission 203696) | Sediment microbial communities from Yellowstone Lake, YNP, Wyoming, USA - YL17G09_16 | ecosystem: Environmental > Aquatic > Freshwater > Lake > Sediment | place: USA: Wyoming | collected... | reverse complement strand
GCTGTTGAAACTGAACAGTCTCGGCTCGATCTCCTCGAGGCTGATTCCGCAGATGTGACAGGCAAAATGTTCGCTGAAAAGCCGGTCTTCACAACCGGGTATGGTGATTATGGCGAGTCCTTCACCAAGCTTGAGCGCCGTCTCGACCGAATCGGTGAGCCTCGTTCGTATCCTGTCCGACACGACGAGGCGGTCGACAACCACCTCTACGGTGTGTTTGACATTCTTATCAAGAGTAATGTCCTCGTCGAGATTCCTGATTGCGCCGTCGACCCTGACCCGGATATATCCATCGGCCTGAACCCGCTTGAAGATTTCGCGGTATTCGCCTTTTCTGCCCCGGACAAGCGGAGCAAGCACCTGGATTCGCGTTTCGGCGGGCAAAGTAAGGACTGTGTCGACGATTTCCTGTGGTGTCTGCTGGCTTATTTCCCTGCCGCACGAAGGACAGTGAGGCGTCCCGAGCCGTGCATAAAGCAGACGGAGGTAATCGTAAATCTCGGTTGTCGTCCCGACCGTGGATCTCGGATTGCTATGGCCGCTCCGCTGTTCGATGGAAATCGCCGGAGAAAGCCCCTCGATGTAGTCCACATCGGGTTTTTCCATGAGTCCGAGGAACTGGCGTGCGTAAGCGGAAAGGCTTTCCACATACCTGCGCTGTCCCTCGGCATAAATCGTATCAAAGGCGAGCGATGATTTTCCCGATCCGGAAATCCCCGTTATCACCGTCAGCGTATTGCGGGGTATCTCGACGTTGATATTTTTCAGGTTGTGTTCGCGGGCGCCTTTTATAAAAATTCGGTTTCTGGGAGATTTCATGTTGTGTATATGCCGGGCGATGAAACTGGGTTCAAACAACAAGCAATGTCAATAAAACATTGATATAATATACCCAAAAGAAGAAAAAACCGCAATGAGAGAGGTTTGTGGATATACGGCGTTTGCTATTTCAGTTTACAAAAAGGGCTCAAATGTATTATATTATTATACAATAAGAACTATTACCCGGTTTATGCGTTGAATGAACTGAGGATTTACATTCGACAGCACGCCGGTTCCGGTTATTTTGCTTGCCTCTTTCAGCCTGATGGACTATATTCTTTTTCCTATATTCAGTATGCACAACCGCCAGATTCCCTGTTTTCGGAGAACAACATGAACAACAAAATGATAGAAATTCTTATCCGCCTTCTCGGACATTTAAAAGATCACGATATCGATGATGACAGCCTGAATGACTTTTCCGAAGGTCTCATCCTGCACGGGTATGACGAGATGGATGTCTCGGAGGCGATCAACTGGTTTATGGAAAAACTAAACACACATACAGTCAATTCAACGGAAATACTGGAGCAGCAGAAGGGATCGTTTCGCGTTCTCCATAATTTCGAACGTATGAATATCCCAACCGAAGTATACGGGTACCTGTTGAAACTGAAGTCGATGTCTGTCATATCCGGAACTCAGATGGAAAAAATACTTGATTATTACATCCTGATCAGTCCCCAGTCCATGAGTGAATCGGATATCAACGAACTGATTGCACATATTATTTTTAATGAATAACACTGAAAGGAATTACGGGTTTTATGGGAAAATCACTCGTCATCGTTGAATCTCCCGCCAAGGCGAAAACCATCAATAAATTTCTTGGTTCGGAGTATATCGTCAGACCGACAGGCGGTCATATCATCGATCTGCCTCCCAAGGAAATAGGAATTGACATCGAAAACGGATTCACACCACATTATACTGTCATTAAAGGTAAGGGGAAAATCCTGAGCGACCTGAAAAAAACAGCCCAGAACTCTGATGTGGTCTTACTGGCCACCGACCCCGACCGTGAGGGAGAAGCTATCGCCTGGCATGTGGCAAACAGGATAATCGGCAAAAATCAGCCATCATTCCGTATCCTGTTCAACCAGATTACGAAGGATGCCGTCCTTGAGGCAATAGAGAACCGAACTGAACTCGACCTGAACAAAGTCAACGCACAACAGGCACGAAGAATCCTCGACCGGCTTGTCGGCTACAAAGTGAGCCCATTCCTCTGGAAAACGATTTATTCGGGACTGTCGGCGGGCCGTGTGCAATCAGTCGCTCTCAGGATCATTGTCGAACGTGATGCGGAAATAGAGGCGTTCGTTCCTGTGGAATACTGGGTGATACGGGTGATGCTCGCCACTGCCCGAAATGAGGAATTCGAAGCGAAACTTGTCAGGCATAATGATAAGGCGGTTCAGATTTCGAATGTCGGCGAAGCGGAGGCGATTGTCCGTGATCTGTCCGCCGCTGTATACCGTGTGCAGGATATTACCAGCAAGGAATCGAAAAAGAGGCCTTCGCCTCCGTTCATTACGAGTACGCTTCAGCAGGATGCGGCTCGCAGGCTCGGTTTCACCGTGTCACGGACCATGAGCATCGCCCAGTCACTCTACGAGGGTGTTGAGCTCGCTGAAGGTTCTGTTGGCCTTATCACCTATATGCGAACGGATTCCACGCGGATCGCCCAGGAAGCCATAAACGAAGTGCGCGACTATGTCGTGCAATCGTGGGGACGTGAACAGCTTCCCGACCGTCCGGTCATTTACCGGGCCGGCAAAGGCGCCCAGGACGCCCATGAGGCCATCCGTCCTTCTTCAGTGCTGCGGACTCCGGCAAGCATCGGGAAATACCTTTCAAAGGAACAGCTCAAGCTCTACACGCTGATATGGAACAGGTTTGTCGCTTCCCAGATGAAACCGGCTGTATTCAATACCGTGACTGTAACTATTGCCGCGGACGGATATGAACTGCGGGCGAGCGCTTCTAAGGTTGTCTTCAAAGGTTACCTCGCTGTGTATGATGAACTGAAAGAGACGAAGAAGGATTCTGATGATGACGATACATTGATCGCGAACCTTCCGAAAAACCTTGTCAAAAATGAACCGCTTTCTCTGCGGAAAATAAACCCGGAACAGAATTTTACCAAGCCTCCCGCCCGGTATACCGAAGCTTCTCTCGTGCGTGAACTGGAATCTCAAAGGATCGGTCGGCCCTCGACGTACGCCCAGATCATCTATACGATCATCAACCGCGAGTATGTCACGCGTTCCAGAGGCAAACTCTTATCAACGGAACTCGGGAGAAATGTCAACCGGATTCTTGTCCAGGGTTTCCCCGATCTGTTCAACGTCAAATTCACCGCGAATATGGAAGAGGAACTGGATAAGATAGAATCCGGCGAGCACGAATGGCTCTATGTCGTTAAAGATTTCTACAGACCGTTCAGTGAAGCGCTTGACTCGATGAACAAACAGCATAAGGACCTGAAAAAAGCGTTTATCGAACAAACCGATCAAATCTGCGAGAAATGCGGCAGTCCGATGGTCATTCGATGGGGGAAAAAAGGGAAATTCATGGCATGTTCAGGATTTCCCAAATGTAAAAATACCAGACCGCTCGAGGTGGAAAAGCATGAAGTGAGCGACATAGTCTGTGATAAATGCGGTTCACCCATGGAAGTGAAATCCGGTAAATTCGGGAGGTTTCTCGCCTGTTCCAATTATCCGGCGTGTAAGAATATCAAACCGCTGTCCCTCGGCGTGAAATGCCCGGTGGAAGGATGCACCGGCCAGCTTAGAGAAAAGAGAACAAAAAGGGGGAAAGTGTTTTACGGCTGCAGCAAGTATCCCGTATGCACATTCGCAACATGGGAAAAACCGGTCAATAAAGTGTGCGAGAACTGCGGTTCTCCAACGCTGATTGAAAATAGAAACGGTGAAACATTTACCTGTCCGCGATGCAAAAGCTCATTCGACAGTGAACAGATTAAGGAATAACCTTCGTGCGTGATTATCTGAAATCGTTCCTGAAACAACTCGGTTCACGTACAAGTGGTTCTCTTCATACTATCGAAGCGTATGAGCGGGATCTGGAACAGTTTTTTACTTTTCTCGTTGACAATACGGGCGGCAGTGCAGTCGTACCTGAACTTTTCACGCAGCCGGCCGTCCGGGAATACCTCTACCGTCTGTCGAGCAGCGGATTGAGCAGGAAAAGCATCGCTCGGAAACTGGCTGCAATCAGGTCGTTCGGAAGATTTCTCGCCTCCGAAGGGACACTGGAGAAGAACCCTGCCGCCGGTGTGAAATCGCCGAAAATCGAAAAACACGACCCCGTGTTTTTAAGTGTTCATGAAATCGAATCGGCTCTTGACCGCCCTTATGAGGAAGGTCTGGTCGCTTCACGGAACCGCGCGATCCTCGAAGTTTTTTACAGCACCGGAATCCGCCTCTCCGAACTGCACGGTCTCGATATGGACGGTATCGATTTCCACGAGGGAGTGGTGCGTGTGACCGGCAAGGGCAATAAGCAGAGAATCGTCCCGGTTGGTCGGAAAGCTGTTGACGCGGTGAAACGGTATCAGGAGTTCCGGTCCTCCTGTCTTATGGAAAAGGGACAGGCGGGGGAGCGCGCCCTGTTTATCAGCAGCCTGGGAAAAAGACTGGCGAGAAGAAGCATTCAACTCTCAGTTACTCGCCAGCTTAAAAAGATTTCCGAAAAGGAGCATCTCAGCCCGCATGTTTTACGGCATACCTTTGCAACGCATATGCTTGACAATGGCGCCGACCTGCGAGCTGTTCAGGAGCTTCTGGGTCATGCATCCCTCGATACGACACAGATCTACACACATGTGACCATGGAACGGCTTGCACGGGCTTACCGACAGGCTCATCCACGAGCATAATACTATCCCCGAAACATTGAAAGGTTGATTATTTTCAATTTCTTGTTGTCATTATTTATTTACCTTTAGTTTATACAGTTATATGTTCTTGTTGGGGAATACCGAAATGCACGGGAACAGAATACATTCGACTACAATTATTGGTATCAAAAAAAACGGGAAAGTCGCCATTGGCGGCGATGGTCAGGTCACCTATGGTGATACAGTGCTCAAGGCAAAAGCCGTGAAGATCAGGCGGCTGTACAACAACACCATCATCGCCGGGTTCGCCGGCGCCACGGCCGATGCCTTTTCACTTTTTGAGAAGTTCGAGGCGAAGCTCGATGAGTTTTCGGGAAATGTCCCGCGATCCGTTGTCGAGCTTGCGAAAGACTGGAGGACCGACAAAAACCTCCGTCGTCTGGAGGCCATGCTTTTAATCATGGACAAGGACAATTCGTTTATCGTATCCGGTGACGGCGATGTTCTGGAACCGGACGACGATGTTGTGGCGATAGGATCGGGAGCACCGTATGCACTCGCCGCGGCGCGGGCGTACCTCGACGGCACCAAATTGTCTGCTGGCACGATCGTTGAAAAATCACTCACTATCGCCGCCTCTATCTGCATTTATACGAATACGAACATTACTGTGGTGGAACTATAACATGGCGCTTGTTACCGAACATCTGACGCCCCGTGAAATCGTCCGGGAGCTTGACAGGTATATCATCGGCCAGGAGGAGGCGAAAAAATCCGTTGCAATCGCTCTCAGGAATCGCTGGAGAAGGCAGATGGTTTCCGAGGATATCCGTGACGAGATCATGCCGAACAACATCATCATGATAGGCCCAACCGGTGTGGGGAAGACCGAAATCGCCCGGAGGCTCGCCAACCTTGCGGATGCGCCCTTTATCAAGGTTGAGGCTTCGAAATTCACCGAAGTCGGGTATGTCGGCCGTGATGTCGAGTCCATCATCCGCGATCTTGCGGACCTTGCCGTAAAGATGGTCAAAGAACGGTATGCACGAGAGGTTCTGGAAAAAGCCGAAGAGTTAGTCAACGAACGTCTCCTCGACATGCTTTTCCCTTCGCAGGCATCCTCCCTGGAGGAGGCAACCGCTCCCGAAAGCGAGGTACGGGCGCTGCGCAGGATAAAAACCCGTGATAAGCTGGCGAAGCAACTCCTTGATGGGAATCTTGACGATCGTGTTGTCGACATCGAGACACCTGCGGAACGTCATCCGGTGTTAGAAGTGTTCACTCCGCAGGGCATGGAAGAGGTGGGTTTCAACATCCAGGAGATGTTCGAGGGTATCTTAAGCGGACGCACGAAAAAACGATCGGTCACTATCACCGACGCCCGGCAGATTCTTCGGGAGGAGGAAAGCCGGAAGCTCATCGACATGGACAAGGTTGTCAAGGAAGCCATTACGCTTGTCGAAGAGTCGGGCATCGTGTTCATCGATGAGATAGATAAGATTGTGGGCAGTTCGGTTCATGAGACCATTGATGTTTCACGGGAGGGTGTCCAGCGCGACATTCTCCCGATTATAGAGGGATCGAATGTCATGACGAAGTACGGGATGGTGAAGTCCGATCACGTCCTGTTTATCGCCGCGGGAGCGTTTCATTCGAGCAAGCCTTCCGATCTCATTCCCGAACTCCAGGGGCGATTTCCCATCCGTGTCGAACTCACCAGCCTCGGTGAAGACGATTTCTATCGTATCCTCACCGAACCGCAGAATGCCCTGATAAAGCAGTACAAGGCGCTTCTTATTCCCGAAGGAGTTGAACTGAGCTTTACCGACGGGGCGATTCACGAGATAGCGGCAAGCGCACATGCTGTAAATGTCAAAACGGAAAACATCGGCGCCAGACGGCTTCATACGGTCATGAGCACCCTTCTGGAGAATGTGCTTTTTGAATGCCCCGATGAAAACAAGCCAGATAAAATCAAGGTCACAAAAGAAATGGTGAGGAGAGAACTCAAAGACATCATCGCGGACGAGGATTTGAGCCGGTATATCTTGTGAGTTGAGACCGATGTCGAGGACAACATGAACAAACATCTTCTCAGTATTATGGATCTTACCGTCGAGGATTACGAAGATATCATCCGGACGGCGATAACGATAAAAGCCGATATCCCGAAATATTACGATATCTTCCGTGGACGGACGGCGGTTCTGATTTTTGACAAGCCCTCCCTGAGGACACGGGTGACCTTCGAAGTGGCGATGAACCAGTTCGGCGGGAAAAGCATATATCTCGCCGGAAGGGAAATATCGCTCGGAAAACGTGAAAGCGTCGCCGATGGTGCACGGAACCTCTCACGCTGGATTGATGTAATCATCATGCGGACGTTCGGGCATGAGATTATCCTTGAACTCGCACGGCATTCTGATGTTCCGGTTATCAATGCCCTCACAGACCTCGAGCATCCCTGCCAGGCTCTTTCGTGCGCGCTGACCCTTACAGAGCATCTCGGTGATATTCGCGGAAAGCGTATCGTTTTTGTCGGCGACGGTAACAATGTCGCCCACAGTCTCATGCTCCTTGCTCCGCTGGCGGGAATGGATTTCACCATGTGCTGTCCCGAGGGTTTTGAACCGGATGAAACGATTACCGCCGAAGTACACCGGCTCTCCGACCGTATGAAGACAGCGTTTTCCATCGAGCATGAGCCGATGGAATCGGTGAAAAACGCTGATCTCATCTATTCTGATGTATGGGTGAGCATGGGTCAGGAGCACGAAGCGAAAACGAGGTCGGAACAGTTCCGGAGGTTTAAGGTCAACAGGGAACTCATGGCCGCAGCAGGTGAACAGTGCCTGGTCAGCCATTGCCTGCCTGCGCACCGTGGCGAGGAAATCGACTCCGATGTGCTCGACAGTCCCCGGAGCATTGCGTTTGACGAGGCGGGAAACCGTCTTCATGTGCAAAAGGCGATCCTCTATAAACTCCTGAAAAAGTAAGTGTGCGGCACGTCGTCGAGTCACAGCCGGGGCAGAGTGACGTTTGTTCCGAAGGTGTGGCTGAAAGGGGTGCTATTTATACAGGCAATGCGGTTGAATGGGGTATGAACTGTTGGGTATGGAGAATTGATGATCAGGAACATCATCATTCCGGGCTGTCCTTTGTGGATGATAGCAGTGGTTGTTATGACAGGCCTCTCGTGTGCAAAGCAGGGATACCCACCGGGCGGCCCGCTCGATAAGACTCCCCCGAAAGTGGTAAAAACGGTTCCGGCGCTCAACTCGCTCAATGCGCTGCCGACAGATCCCCTTGTTTTCGAATTTTCCGAGACGATGGATGACAGGAGTGTGGAAGAGAATATCTTCATCGTTCCCATTCCGCCGGTGTGGCCGGAGTTTCAATGGCGCTCACGCAATAAAATCCTGATGATCAGACCTTCCCAGCCGCTCAGGGACAATACGACCTATGTCATTACCATCGGGACCAAGGCGCAGGACCTCCGCAGGAACGGACTTGAAGAATCTGTCATACTCTGTTTCTCGACCGGGGGCATCATAGAGAACAAGAAAATCAGGGGCACAGCGGTTCCGCCCGACATGACCGGCGGCAGGAGTGCGGGTATCTCAGAGGTCGACATCGTAGCTTTCCGGCTCAACGGCCGTAAGGACCCGCCTGACCCGCGTAACGATGTGCCGGATTATTTTTCCCAGACCGGCCAGAATGGAACGTATGAAATCGCCGGGCTTTCAAGCGGCCTTTTTCGCCTCTTCGCCATCGGGGACCGTGATAAGGACGGTTTTTATTCCGAAGGATACGATCTGTTCGGGATCATGCCGAAAGATGTGGAAATTTCGGATGCCGATTCAGTTGTATATGCGCCCGATGTAGTGGTTTCACCGAGGCTGACAAGCGATATTCAGCTCACCTCCATCAAGGCTCATGACAACCGGCGTATCGAGCTTTTTTTCGACCGTGAGATCGAGATACCCTCCCTCCGGATCAAGATCGAAGGACTTGATGTCCTTGGAAGATATGCCGAGGGAGAGCCGGCGAAAAGCGTCGTCGTTGTAACAGGGCAGCAGGAATCCCGGAAAAAATATACTTTCGCCGAATTCGATGTCCTCGACCGTGACGGCAACCACCTTACGGCATTCGACATACAACCGTTCTTCACCGGGACCGACCGTGCTGATACGACTGCGCTCGCTGTCGTGGACAGGACGCCCGGATTGCTCGATCCCGGAGCCGGTCCGGTCACCGTGACCTTCAACAGGATGCTCGATCTGCCGCCCGATATGACCGGGATTATCGGGGACGAATCGGGACAACGGATATCTGTCCGCGGAACCGGACCAAATAAACTCGAGCTTACATCCCCGGACGGCTGGCAAAGCGCCGTCGAATATGTTATATTGTTTGACCGTGAACAGATGAAAGATATCGCCGGGAATACATTATCCGAAGAAGGAGCCCGCCTGTCGTTCAGGGTCGTTCCTTCGGACACGCTCGGATTTATCGAGGGTACTGTTGAGGATCATACCGTTGTTACAGGGGCGGCGTACCGGTTGTATTTACGGAATCTCGATACCGGCACCGGTAAACTGCTCGTGTGCGAACACCCCGGTGAATGGGGCACGGGCCCTGTTATCCCCGGCCATTATCGCCTGACTGCGCACCGTGATGACGACGGCGATGGAATCGTGTTCCGTGGACTGCTCAACCCGTACAAGCCTGCCGAACAGGTTGTCGTGTATCCGGATACGCTTATGGTGGAGCCGCGCTGGCCGGTGAAGGATGTTTCAGTCGTGTTTCGCTGACCAATGCCGCCCGACGTGGAGTTACTGGCCAGGGATTTTATAAGGTGAACTATATATGGTGACAAAATTATTTACGTAAAGAGACCCTGAAACAAGTTCAGGGTGACAATAATTATTGCACTGTCATGCCGAACCTGTTTCGGCATCCATCCCCACTCATGCGCAATTATCATTATCTGTAATATTGCGTATATTTTAAATTGATTTTTAAAAAAATTCAGCGGAGGTATTTAATGAGCGAGTATATCAGCAGGGGGCGCAAGGCACGGCGGTGCTATGGTTTCGACGAAATCGCCCTTGTTCCGGGCACACTGACCATCAATCCCAATGAAGTCGATATTTCCTGGGAACTGAAGGGCCGGCGGTTTGAGGTGCCCATAATCGCTGCGGCGATGGATGGTGTCGTCGACACAAAATTCGCAATCGCCATGGGAAAGCTTGGTGGGCTTGCCGTTCTGAATCTGGAGGGTGTTCAGACCCGGTATGAGGATGCATCGGACAGGATCAATGAGCTTGTCAATGCGTCGAATGCTGATTCGACCAAACTCGTACAGGAAATCTACAGAACCCCGGTCAGGGAAGAACTGATCACGAAGCGGATAACGGAAATCAAAAACGCCGGGGTGACAGCGGTCGTATCGAGCATTCCGCAGAACGCCGACCGTTACGGGCAAATCTCCGAGGATGCCGGTGTCGATATTTTCGTGGTGCAATCGACGGTGACTACTGTCAAACATATTTCGACCGAATACAAGTCGCTTGATTTCGAGAGATTCTGCAAGAGGATGAAGGTGCCCGTTATTGTTGGTAACACAGTCAATTTCGAGGCCAGCATCGAGCTCATGGACACCGGTATCGACGGCCTTCTGGTGGGAATCGGGCCCGGTGCCGCCTGTACCACACGCGGAGTTCTCGGTATCGGCATGCCACAGGTCACCGCGACCGCTGACTGCGCCGCAGCCCGTGATTTCTATTTCAAGAAATCGGGACGGTACATTCCGATTATAACGGACGGCGGCATGACGAACGGCGGCGATATCTGCAAGGCGATTGCGAGCGGTGCCGATGCGGTCATGATCGGCTCGTCATTCGCCCGTGCTGAAGAAGCCCCCGGAAAAGGGTATCACTGGGGCATGGCGACATCGCACGAAAACCTTCCGCGCGGAACACGGATCAAAGTCGGTATCTCCGGAACCATCAAACAGATACTCTTCGGGCCCGCTGTGCTCGACGACGGGAGCCAGAATCTTGTTGGCGCGCTCCGGACTTCGATGGGTTCCCTGGGCACCTCAAACATCAGGGAAATGCAGTTGACGCCTATTATTATCGCCCCCTCGATCCGCACCGAGGGGAAGATATTCCAGGCCGCGCAGAATGTCGGTATGGCAAAATCGAAATGACACGTCAAACATGTGTGAAGGCGGGCGTACTGGCGCTGATAGTGTTTTTTTCCCCTGGGACGCCTGCCATGTTTTCTGAAGAGCGTTTTCTGCTTGCGCACCTGAAATATGGCGGTGGGGGGGACTGGTATTCCAATCCCTCGTCTTTGCCAAACCTCATGCGCTTTATCGGCATGCATACATCCATCAAAACATCGGAGGAACCGGCTGTTGCGTCCATAACGAACGAGGAACTTTTCAATTTTCCTATCGTTTATATGAATGGCCACGGGAATGTCTTTTTCACGCAATCGGAAACCTCGATTGTACGGAGATATCTTACCGGCGGGGGTTTTCTGTTCGCCGACGATAATTACGGGATGGACAAAAGTTTCCGGCGTGAGATGAAAAAAGTGTTCCCCGATAAGGAACTTGTTCTTCTACCCGGAGATCACGGTATTTTCAATGCCGTGTTTCCTTTCCCGGATGGATTGCCCAAGATACACGAGCACGACGGTTTACCCGCCCAGGCATGGGCAATATTCCATGAAGGCCGCATGGTCGTTTTTTATTCCTACCAGTCCGACCTCGGGGACGGATGGGAAGATCCATCCGTTCACAATGATCCGGAAGACCTGCGGGAGGCCGCTCTGAAAATGGGAACTAATGTTATCGTCTGGGTCCTCACACACTAATTGTCCGTGACCGGAGCCGATGAATACCTCAGCCTATGAACACATCCTCGCGCGGTTTTCCGCCGTTTCCCGAAAGTATTTACTCACCAGAACATTTGAAGCGGCGGCATGGTCGTGCGCCGTCCTGACCGCCAACGCCGGAATTACGGTGCTTGTTGAGTCATTTTTTTATCTGCGACCGGAGCACAAGACATTCCTTCTCTATGCCTGCGGAGTCATTGCTCTGGTTACCGGTGCGGTCCTTGTCATCCGGTCGGTTCTCAGGCGTCCGGGGCCAGTCGATATCGCCCGTCTCGTGGAGCGCCGTTACCCCGGCCTGAACGACCGGCTCATCAGCGCAGTTCAGCTCGGCGGACCGGCAGGTGAAGGCATTCAGGGTCAGTCGCGCGAACTCATTGATGCCCTGCTCGATCAGGTTGTGATTGAGAGCGCGAAGCTTAACCTGGCTTGTGCTGTTCCATCGGGAACGATGAAAAAAGCGTGGCGGTATGTATTTGGTGCATGGATAGTCTTACTCGGAGCAGCGTTAGTCTTTCCCGGAACGATCATGAGCGGGCTGTGGCGCTGTATCGATTACCAGACTGCATATACCGCTCCGGACGCCACCTCGATTTATCTCACTCCCACCCGGCTTTCCATTCTGCGGGGAGACAGCTATACCGCCGCGGGTTTCATGGCGGGGAGCATGCCAGGACAGCTCAACCTGCTCGTCAGGTGGGATGATGCGGCGTCATGGACCATAAAACCCGTACCTGTGGACCGGAACACGGGCGCTTTCACTTTCACAGTGGAAAAACCCCAATTTTCTTTCCAGTATTACCTTGAAACGGATGGTATAGTCTCCGGGCAGTACCGGGTAACCGTCATCGAACGCCCCGAACTGGAATCGATCACACTCGCTCTGAGTTATCCCGCTTATACGGGGCTGGGAACACAGGCCCGTGACGACAACGACGGATCCGTTCGTGCCCTCAAGGGAACGACGGTGAACCTGACGGCGGTTGCCAATAAACCGCTCCGGGAGATGTCGCTGGTCTGGAGCGACAGCACGGTGACCCGGTGCCGGGTCGAGGGCATGACGGGTATGGCATCGTTTGTGATAGACCGCACCGTTGATTATCACATCAGCCTTGCCGACACCCTCGGCATTGCCAATGAGCACCCGATCACATACCGTGTGACCTGTCTTGCAGACAATGTGCCGGTCGTATCGATACTGAGCCCGGCGACCGATACGACGCTGCCGGCTTCGATGGTAATACCGATTATCTACCGGGCGTCCGATGATTACGGTTTGACAATGCTTTCCCTTGAATATCAGCTTCCGTTCGAGAAGACGATGAGATCCGTCACCTTGCTGAAAAGGCAGCAGGAGCGGACTGTGGAGAATGTATACGACTGGGACCTGTCCGGTGTTAATCTGCTTCCGGGTGACAGCTTCACCTTCCGGCTGGTTGTGTACGACAACGATACGGTGGACGGCCCCAAGAAGGGTGTTTCGGAAACGAGAACAATCCGCCTTCCCTCGATGGCCGACATGTTCAGCGATACGGTGAAGGAACAGAACACCGGTATCGAAAAGCTGCGCCGTTTATCGGAGGAAGCGGGCAGAAACGACGAAGAACTCAAGGATATCAGCCGGTCGTTCAAGAGCGGCCGCGAGCTCGAATGGTCGGACAAAAACAAGATTGATGAGGCAAAGAAACACCTCGAAACCATGCAGAAGGACATCCGCGAAGTCACACAGTCCATTGAACAGGCAGCCGAGAAACTGTCGGATGAACAGGTGCTTGCGCTCGAGACCGTTGAGAAAATGCGCCGTATTTCATCCCTCATGAACGAGATTGCCGACGGGGACATCAAGGAAGCGCTCAAACTGCTCACCCATGCGCAGATTCAGATCGATCCCGGGGAGGTAAAACAACTGCTCGACCGGTATGTGGTCACAGCCGAAGATATCAAGAAAAGGCTCGACCGGATCATCGGTCTCATGGAGCAGATCAAGTCGATCCAGAACTTCGAGGCGGCAAAGAATCTCCTCGAAGATATGGCTGTCAGGCAGGCAAAAATGGCGGAGAAATACCGTCTGAATTCCGGCGACATTGCATTGCCCCGTGAAGAGAAGAGCCTTGCGGGTGAAATGGAAAAGCTCCAGGACGAGATGAAATCTGTTGCGCGCGATATCAGGGAACGTTTCAAAATCGGTACCGAAGAACTCGAAGGTGCCCTCGACACCCTCGATGTGGCTGAAATGAAACGCCGTGCAGCTTCGGATATGGAGCATGATGCCCCCGCTGAGGCCGAAGAAAAGCTCGACAGGTCAAACACCATGATTTCCGGTTTGCTTGAGAAGATGGATACCGTCGGCATGCGCATGAACATGGCGAATTCGGAGGAGCTGAAGCGAAGGCTTTATACCGCGCTCAACGAACTGCTGGTCGTTTCGGAAGGACAGGAATCCCTCGCCACCGGACTCAACACCCTTGATGGTGAATCGGGTGCCCGAAGGCAGCTCGATATCATCGAAGCCCTCGGAAAGGCGGAACGCTCCCTCAGGCGTGTCGGTGAACTGACCATCGACCTTGCAGGCCCTATCGACAGACTGATGTCTGCAACCCGTATGTTGATGGAAGTTTCGGTTGACGAATGTTCGAAGGGCAACATGGGAGCCGGCGGGAAAAACGCCCGTGAGGCCCTTGCAATGGTCAACAATACCATCTATTTTCTGACGACCATCCTGAGAAAATCGCCGGACGGAATGGGATTGCCGGGTGACATGATCCAGCAGCTCCAGGATATCGCGAACGGCCAGCTTTCCCTCCAGCAGATGATGAGCGGCGAGAACATGGAACAGCTTGCGGCGGAACAGGAAAAGCTCGCACAAATGCTCAACAGCCTGACCTCGAAGCTTCTCGAAGACCCCCGGATGAAAGAAATGCTGGAAAAACTCGTCGAGGACATGGACGATACCGCCCGGATGATGAGAAGAAACGAGAAACGCGAAATCGTTGAGCGAAACCAGTTCGACATCTACCGTCGTCTCCTCGACGCCCGGCGCTCGAAGCGGAAAAAAGACGAGAGTACCGAGAGGAAATCGTGGACGGCAAAGCGGAATATTTCCCTCGGTGCCGATGAGCTTGCCCCCGATCTCGGTGAAAAACAAAAAGAGCTGAACGAGCGAATGAAAGAAGCGCTGAGCGACGATTTCGATCCCGCATACCGTGAGCTGATCCGACGGTATTTTGAATCGCTGATGTCACGCGGAGCAGGGGGCGAACCATGATCCGGCATCTGCTCATTGTTCTTCTTATGCTTGCCGCTTTCGTTTCCTCAACGGATGCCACAGCCGATGCGAAAGCGTCATACGAGAAGGCCCAGCTCCTCGAATCACAGGGTAAGATACAGGAGGCGATGAAAATCCTCAGTGACCTGTATAAAAATGAAGGCGGCGACATTTATTTCTGGAAACTCGCCAATCTGTACGAACAGGAACACGACTATGAGAACCTCGGGGAGTTGATGCGCTCGAAACTCGAAACCGATCCCGTGGATGAAGAGGCACAGCGTTTTCTCGCCCGTGCGTATTACGGCAGTGGAAAGATTGAGGAAGGCCGTCGGGTGCTCATGGATATCTATCGCCACAATCGGGATAATGTGTTTGTGGTCAAGCTGGTGGGGAACGAATTTTTCTTT
>Ga0315284_10007808_pt1 | contig 15274 bp, 21 predicted proteins | sample YL17G09_16_MG_FD_203696 | JGI IMG/M metagenome (GOLD analysis project Ga0315284, IMG submission 203696) | Sediment microbial communities from Yellowstone Lake, YNP, Wyoming, USA - YL17G09_16 | ecosystem: Environmental > Aquatic > Freshwater > Lake > Sediment | place: USA: Wyoming | collected... | reverse complement strand
AAAAAATGATTTTTTATTCAAATGACCCCAAAATACCCAAAAACCTCCCATGAAATTGAGTGAATTTTTCAGTAATTTACAAATAACTGAAAAACCAGTGAGACAACCTGAAAAAGTAAAAAAACCTAATAAATATCATTTACAAATTCATGAATTTAAATTCGAGCAAATTAATCTATCATTCTTTAAAATAAATTGGATTAATATTGAGGGATTAGTGGTCATACCCAAAAAAAATTCGGACGTGTTATATTTTTTATATTCTTTCCTAGATGATGTAAAATCAATTAAAAATAAGTCTGTTCTAAACATAAGAGATGGAAAATTCAAAACAAATGGGTATGTTTATCGTAAAGACTTAAATATCAGCATTCAAGGCTGTACATCTGAAAGAACATTGCTAGAAATATTCACACAAATTGTCGAACATTATTTAACAGTAATCATTGATTTCACTGCTGATAGTAAGCATTTTTTAGTTAATCATCACCCATTATGATTTTGGCACTTTCAATATCTTCAGGTCCACATTTCTTTTTCCCAATATAATATTTACAAAGTTTATCCGGATTTGTTGTTTGGATTGTAATTTGATTATAAAATATTTTTGCCCCAATATGGGTTGGTGTATAAATATCTAAAGAAATATCCGGTAAAGCCAAATAATTCCATTGATTTTTAAGAACCATTTTAGATTGATTTAAAATGTCCAAATTATTAATAATTCCTCTAACAATTTCATAACTAATATTCGGGTCAGTATTTTTATTACAAATCATCATGACCGGATATTGGAATGTATCTAAATCTGGACGATATTTTGTATATTCTATATCATCCATTTTTATTGGTAAATAATTCTTAGGAAGTGAATTTAAATCAAGGGAGACATCTCTTAAATATGGATATCGATTTTTGAATAATTCATGATTAATTTTTCTAAGTGGCAATAAAATAAAAGTTTTATCAATATCATTACCAATTATTTTATCAAGAAAATTACTTGGATATAAATCAGTAAATATCATTCCATCAATTTCTCTATTCCTTAATTTTTCAATTGCAATCTCATCATTATCATAATATCTTTTCACTTTTATATCATTTAAAATTTCTAAATTTTTTAACAAACTTTCTCCAAAAATATTTGAATCATAATTATCTGGACCAATATTTATTTTTTTATTATTTAATTTTTCAAATGAAGATATATTTAGATTTTTATTTGTTATGAAAAAAATATAATTATAATTTGGAATAATAATAGAATTTATATTTTTTATTTCATTAGTTTTTGTTTGAATTGCTTTTATTAAAAATGGAGCACTAATAATTCCGACTGTATTTTTTTCTTTAGATATAATTTCAAGTATTTTATCAGGTGAATATATATTTTTTATAAATATTTTTTCAATATTAACTGTTTTTGTTTTTATTAAATTCGAAATTAGAAAATTATAATAATTATTAATTTCATTATTTGTATTCTTATTGTAAATGAAAAAATAGATATATTTAATATAATCAAATTTTAGTTGATTGTAAATTAAATTAGATGTAATAAATGGTGGAGTGTTACTTGTTAGCTCTTTAGTGCTTTTATTATAAAATGGTAAAAACCAGGTAATTAAATTTTCTTGGACTGGATAAATATGAAAACTGAAAAAAATAGCAATAATTAAGATAATCATAAATTTTACATTATGCATATTATATTAAATATTTTCTTCTAATAATTAAACATTAATGAAAAAATTTTTATTTTTAGATATAAATAAACCTGTTCAATCATCCATTATTATTTATATTATTTTTATTGTTATTTATATCATTTTCTTTAATAAAAAATATAAAAACAAAAAATATGTTTTACCAATTATTGTTATTACATTAAGTATTCTTATTTTTTATATATCTAAATTAGTGCAATTCTATTTTTCTTAAATAATAGTTTTTTGCTAAAAATTTTATTCTATTATTACTATAATATGAATAATAAAATTAGAGTTGATCCAAGAACTTTTAAAATTCAAAAAAATAATGAAACTCAATCAATAACACCCACCTCTACTAAAGCTTCAACAACTGCATCTGAATCAGATTCAGAATCATCCATTGGTAGTATAACTTCTGATAATCCATCTATTAAAGTAATTAAACTAAATCCTAGTCAAGAAAATAATGCTGAAGAAAAAAAATTAAAATCTACGCCAGTAATTATAAAACCAAAAGAATCTGAATCATCTAAAAGTGTTATGTCTTCTTTTAATCAACCAAATAGTGAACAATTAAATGGCATTCAACAAAGTAATATATCAAATTATTTAAAAAAAGAAGACTCTTTTAATAAAGCTGATGAAATTGAATCTACAATTGAATCTACAATTGGAAATGATGATATTTCTTCTGAAGAAAATTTACAAGAAAAAGAGCCGATTATAGAACAAAAAAAATCTGAAAATACACAAGAAGTTATCGATTTAACACAGAATAATTTATATCTAGTTTTAAAATTATTATTTGAAGATGATACTGGGAATAATGTATGTGAAAAAATTGATAAAATATCTAACTTATTTGAAAATCACAATAAAACAATGGAAAAAATATTAAATCAACTTATTATAATGAATTCAAATACAAGCAAAGTAAAAATTCCAGAATCTTTTCAAACAAATACAAAAAAAGGAGAAAATATTAGTGATTTTAGAGAAAATATTCATTAAAAACTCTAATTATCATCACTTTCATAATCAGATTCATTATCTCTTTTAACAATAACAATATCATCATCTGAATTATTATTTTCTTCTGTATTTGAAACTTTTACAGAAGCTTGCCCAACAGATTGAACAGCAGCTTGTTCGGCTGCCTTTGCTGCCCTCTTTTTTTCTTTTCTCTTCTTATTTTTATCAGTATTCTTATTTATAGTATTTCCAACTTCTACACCAGATTCTGAACTATTGTTATTTGTGGATTCTTCCATTTTCTCTTGTAATTTTTTCTTTTGTTGCATAGATTGTCTTGAAGCCCCATTGAAAAACATTCTTTGTTTGAGTCTTCCTCTTAAATATTCTTTCCTCTCTTCTGGGGTCATTTTCTCCAGTTCTTCCGCTGATTTTGATGTACTCTCAAATAATTGACTCACCATCTGTTTTTGCTTCTGAGGGTTCATTTTATATATTTTTATTTATATTGTTTTTTTTAAACCTTTGCACATTTATAGATTTTCTCTTTCAAAAAGTATTTTAATTTATATAACCTTAAAGGTTATGAAAATTATACGAATATTTTGGCACATATCATTTCTTCATATAAGCATCTTGATTTATTTTTAATATATTTACTCCTAAACAACTCTGCCAATATTGAGCTGTTTGTAAAAAACTATCAAATGAAGCTCCAGAAACATGTTCTAATTTTTTATCATTATAAGTTACTTCAGAACCAGTTGCAACAACACATTTACAAATACTTTTTTTAGGATTCTTTGAGTCAACGACGCATTTTTGATTTAAGCAATTTGCCCAACTCTTAGCTGGACCCGTATTTAAAGTATATCCTTGTTTACCAAATTCAGGGCTAAAAGTACTGAAAATTATTTTTTTCCCATCCTTATCAGTATAAGGTTTTAATTCAGAACAATTCTTAGTGCCCATACTGCAACCTTTAAAATTTTCACAATAACAAGTATATGTGTTTGTTTTCTTATCTAAAACACAGTCTGCTTTGGAACATAAAGCATAAGGTTGGTTACATAATTTAAACCCAGCTGAATTTGGACACGTTTTGCATTTCCTACAACATGGCATTATATAAAATGTGTAATATTGTTTAAAAATATTTCGATAATTTTACATTTTTACTAAAAAAACAAAAGCCTAAATATATCTTATTTATTCGAATGGCTAGTTGTTTGGGGTAAGTCCTTTTCAAAAGGGGCTAGCTGTTTGGGGCTAAGCCCCTTTCAAAAGGGGCTTCATAGATTGCCAATGTTCGCTCTGAAGGGTCAATAGTCTCTGGGCTCCATTTGGGAATCAAAAATTCTGGTATTAAATCTTCCGCATTTTTATAGAATGTATCAAATATTTTTCATAATTTAATAAGCATTCACTTTTTTAATATTATATCTTTTTAAATTTAATATAACATCATTGAGAGTTTGATTATGATAAATATATTGTATTACTGCACATTTATTATAATTTCTTAAAGTTGACATAATAAGTCCATCATTATTCCAAGAATCACCAATATATCCAGTGACTCCATTTAATTCTTTATTAGTAAGAGCTTGAATTCTTTTGACTTTTCCCGGTCCATATGATATTATTTTAGAGGGTTCAATAGCAACAATTTTATCAATAGGTAAATAATTTACAATCGGTGCTATATATATTAATGGAGATGCAGATACTATCCATATTTTATATCCCTTTTTGGCTTTTTTTATTAAACAATTTTTAGTGTAATTAACAAAAAATTTTGAAAGAGTATTTTTCCAATATTGTGCAATTGCATTATCTTGTGTGTTAGAATCATATATTTCATAAGGCATTACATATGCACCAGTATCTTCTAATTCTATTCTTCTAAAATATTCTTTAGAATAATCTGCATATGTTGGATATTTTATTGAATTTACAAGTCCGAGTGAATAAAGATGTTCTGCTATACCTTTATAATAAATAGATCCTTCTGTAATATCTCCTTTTACTAATGTTCCATCTAAATCACTACAAAAAATATTATTAACATTTTTTTTTAAAGGCATTTATATATAAATATATATAAATTTTTATTTCGTTAAAAAAATAAAAATTAAAAAATTATTACAGCTGCTGGCGACTTCATTAGCCGCCAAAGAAGAGGAGTAATTATTAATTTTTGGTGCTGGAGGACCATCCGGTTATGGGCGGGCTAGTGGATTCATAGATCGCCAATGTCCGCGCTGAAGGGTCAATAGTCTCTGGACTCCATTTAGGCATCCAAAAATCTGGTATGAAATCCTCCGCATTTTTATAGAATGTATCAAATATCTTCCTATAAAAATACTCTTCTTTTGTCCTTGGAACACAATGTTTAATAACATCTCCAACATTTTTCATGTCTTCATCACTCACATATAATTTAGCCATTTTCTTTATTTTATCTAGCCAATTTTTAGTCTGGCTGCTCACTCCATCACTGAACGCCTCCTTCTTCCTCCACATAATTTCATCTGGCAAAAGCCCACTTTTCGCGAAAGCTGACCTTATCAAATATTTCTCTATTTGTTTCTGTGGACAAACTTTCTTATAAGGCAAAGTCACAATTAATTTCATAAATTGTTTGTCCAAAAATGGAACCCTTACTTCCAGCCCATGAGCCGCTGTTGTTCTATCCGCCCTTAAAACATCATACATATATAAATTGTTCATTAATCTCATTGATTCCAAATGACCCATTGTATCAGAGGGCTGCCTGTGAAAATATAAATAACCCTGGCATAATTCATCAGCACCTTCACCACTGAAAATAACAACATCTTTCGTATTTTCTTTGATATATTTACTAATAAAATACATACCAATACTTGCACGAATTGTTGTCGTATCATAGGTCTCTAATTGCATAATAATTTGAGGAAGTCTCTCTTCTATTTCCTTCCATTTTAATAGAACCTCGTGATGATTACTTCCAATATGGTTCGCAACTTTTCTAGCTGCTTCCAAATCAGGGGAGCCTTTAAAGCCAATACTATACGTGTTTAATTTCTGACCTTTCATCTCCTTCTGTAGAATAGCCGCAACTAAACTGCTATCTAATCCTCCACTCAATAGACATCCAATTGGACGGTCACTCAACATTCTTTTTTTAATCGCCCTTGTGAAAGTATCCACAATTGCTTTGTTCATTTCCGATTCTCGCATGATAGATAAAAATGAATTCGGGCTAACATCTTTCCAATCATCAATTTTGAAAAAGACTTTCGGGATTTCATTATTCCAATTTGATTTCCAATAACTTCCAGGAGGGAATGGTCGCATGCGCATTTTGTCTGATAGTCCTTTCGCTTCACTGCAGAATCCAATTTTTCCGTCTTCCAAACTCCAGAATAATGGACGTACTCCAATTGGGTCTCTTCCTGCACAAATATTTTCACCATCAACAATAATAAATGCAAAAACACCATCCAATAAATCAATCATTTTCTTCAGTCCAATTTTCTTATATAATGGATAAATCACTGCACAATCACTGTCATCCTCCTCCAATCCTAATTCATATCTGTTATTCAAATCCCACCAATTATATATTTCTCCATTACAAACAACATAATCTTTTTTACCATCTTCCCTATCATACTCAAATGGCTGATTCCCCTTTTCAGATAGTCCATTTATAGCAAGGCGATGAAAACCTATAAATTGTTTATCTACAATAACATAAGAAGTATCATCTGGTCCTCTATGCTGAATACGATTCAAATAAGTAAGAAGTATTTCTTCTAATTCAGGTGAAATTTGTTCTCCATTTTTATAGAAAAATATTCCACACATTTTTATATAATAAAGGTTAATTTTCTTTAAGTGGGACAATATTCTTTTATTTGACCAATAAATGCGATTGTATATAAAATCCACCCTATCAATGAAAAAATTGCTATTTCAAAAACAGTATAAAAGAATGTATAACGTCTGGAATCTTCTGGATTATTATCTCCGACTGGAGGAGAAATATTTGTTATATTATTGGAAAACCATTTGCTTAATCCATGTATAATTTCTGGAATAACTGGAATAAATTTAATCCCAATAAAAACAATTAGAGCAATTGGAAACATACCATACATCATTTTTGATAATCCTTTTTTGCTCATAATCATATAGATAATTAATAAGACCAATAGAAAAGTATTACTAATGGCAATTTTATAATTTTGTAAATTAATAATTTTTCCATATTTTTTTGCAGTGCATTCAATAAATAATATAATTTTTGGTATAAATTTGCATATTGCAATTGGAAGAAAAATAAAAATAATAGCGAAAATAACACTAGATATTCTTGGGTTTCCACAAGAAATTTTTGTGACTGAATTTAAAAATATTGGAGCAATAAGCATAAATATGAAAACTGCGAATATGGCGAAACTTAAGATTGAACCCAAGCTTGTCTGTGTATTTTTTATGATTTTTTCTTTTTTGTATGGAAAAGAGTCTGATATAAATGTTTCATAACATGTATCGTTTATATTACAAATAAAACGTTTTAAATATTCTTTCATTATATATTTAAATGAACCGACTTCTTGTGGACTACTTTTAATAGCTCCTTGCACAATATTTTTTTTAGCAAATGCGCTTGGAATATTTTTGGTATTTGGCACATCTATATTGGAACTATCACAGTATTTTCCAATAAGTATATTTGTGATATAATAATTATAGTATAAAATAGTTATTATTCCAAATATAATTGAGCTTCCCATTGTAATAATAAATGAATTTCCAAATTGATTTAAAGAAGAACCACCCCTGCATTTTTCTCTAATAATGTATTTTTCACCTGCTTTCACAAGCTCATCATTAGATAAAATCTTTCCAGATAATGACTCCAAATAATAATCTTCTATATTTTCTCGAATATGTAAAGATAAAATATGATATACACTAATATTATTTTGATTATTATGAATTATTTTCATATAATTTATAATAGAAATTTATAATTTGACAAAAAAGAATATGATAAAAATTAATAAAAAGAAAAATGTATAAACAGAACTAAAAGTTACTCCATTTACTATTGTATTAATTAAACAATCAATATTAATAATACTGTCCAATTTTATATTTTGCAATTTTTCCAAAAATTCTTCCATTTTTTCTTTACGTTTTTCAGGTGTTAAATTACCATTTTTCTGTGAATCAATCATTCTCATAAAATCTTGCTTCATTTGTTCTTGCGTAGCTTCATAATTTCCATTAACTTTGCATATATCAATAAAAAAAGTCATATCAATAATTATTTTTATAATATTAAAAAAAACAGTCCTTAAAAAATAAACACTCGCACTTGGGCTAGCACATGGAAATATTGTCTTCATTTTTTCTGCATTATTTCTATTTTTTTTTGTTATAGGTATACCATTTGTATAATGACTTTCCGCCTTCTCAATAGTTCTTATATAATTGATAATTTCATCTATTCCTTGTTCTTGAGTAAATTTTCTTCCATCATCTGTTTTTATTAATTCCATTGCAACATCCCAATTATCCAATAACTCATTGCCATATAATTTCAAATATCCAATACCTTTAAATAATACTGCTAATGTTTCTACCATGCTAACTTGAGGTTGTCCAATATATGGGATAACTCCAATAAATTTTAGACGAAGATTAGCAATTCTATTTGACAAATTTATAAAAGGTTGTCGAATAACCTCTGGAATAAAACTTGCTAAAATCCTCAAAAATGATGCTGAATTTGCTAAAAAATAGAAAATAACAGACATTATACTAGTCAATAAACTAACTACTCGGGTAGTATTATATGCGTCACATGCATTTTCTTTTTTGGCATAATAGTAAATATGATATAAAGAAAAAAATGTAATAATATAGATAAATATAAATAATCCAAAATATCCAAAAATAAAATCCATAAATGGTATTGCATATGTTTTTATAAAATAAAGAACACTATTCATAAAATTATTTGGATGTGTTAATTTGTAAAAATAATTCACAATTGTAGAAAAGCCTTTAACTAAAATATTTGGAATAATAAATGCAATAAATGGCATAAATCCCATGAATAAGAAGAAAAAATAAAAAATAAATACCATTACCCAAATAAAAATTAAAAGACCTTTCGCCATTGTTCCACCTTCACTTTTAAAAATTACTTCTAATTTGTCATCTTTCTTTATTTTATATTCATATAATGTTTTACTATCTTCTAAAATATGAGTTTTAAATTTAAAATAGAATGATTTATTCTGTAATTTTTTATTTTTTGTAATTAAATCTGCCTTAATACTATAAACGGATTGAAATAATGAATAATCTTTTATAGTTACATACATAAATGTATATTGTTAAGTTAGAAAAAAATAGTTAAAAAAACTTCTAATATAAATCATATGTATTTAAAATATTTAGAAGATAATTTAAATCATAAATTTACAAAAGAAATGGAAGAATATAAAAATTATGTAAAAATGTTTTATAATGAACGGGCAAAATGTCCCAAAGATTTAAAAACTGAGCTTCAGCGTATACAAGATGATAAAAAAATAGAATTATGGTGTAAAAATTGGAAAGTATCTATTATAAAACCCATTGTTATTAATTTAATTTTATTATTAGAAACAGTAACAAATGCATATAAAAAAAATTCTGACTTATTTATGTATAAATTACGTCAAAATATGGAGTCACCTACTTATAAACCAGAAGATGATAATGAAATAAAATCAATGTTAGTTGATTTGAAGAAATTAGAGGATAATATGAATGAAATTAAGGCTATTTTTGATAAGGAAAAATCAATTATAGATGATATTATACAGAATAGAAAGCAAGTGTTGAAAAATTTAGCAGAAATAAAAATTAAAAAAGAACAAAAATATAAAGAGTGTATTGACATATCAAAAGAAGCTTTCATAAAATTAAAAGAAATAGCAAAAAATGAGAAGCAAATTACAGAGCAGCGATTCACACAAATTGCCAAAAATGTTTCTCTTTCTATTAAGGAAACAAAAAATTGGATAGAATATTTCCAATTTATTATAGATTATCTTAAGGAGAATGCTTTACTCTATGAACTAAGTAATCGTATGAAAGAATTATATTTACAGTTTCAAAATATAAATGCTCATTTTGTCATAGAACCTCCAAAAATAAATCTAACTAAGAATTAAGATGATTCAAGAATATTTTGACGTTTTCTGGTTTATTATTGCATTTGGGATTGGAATGTTTCTAGCATATATATCTACTCCAATGCCAGAAATTATATATAAATATCCAACTCCTGAGAATTCTAATACTACAATTTATATTGATAGTGCTAGTAATTGCTATAAATATAAATCAAATAAAACTGATTGTCCTAAAGATGAAAATAAAATATCAATTGTTCCTATTCAAAAAATAGATTCAGAAGATAAAGAGAAAGAAGGTGCGATATCAAGATTTCAAAAAATGATTGGGATGAAGAAGGATGATGAAATTATGATTACTCCCCATAATTAAATTTTTTCTCAATAATTAACAATGAAAGCAGATTTTTTCAAACAGAGACCATTTATTATTATGATATCTATTATATGGGGATTTGGTTTAGCATGTATATTTAGAGAGGCATGTGTTCGCCGGGATACAATTGAAGTTCGCGCTATGCATCCAAATAAAATAATGAGAAAAATATTTAAGGGTGGCGATGGAAATTGTTATACTTATGTACCCCAATCCGCGATTTGTAATAAAAATCCAATTCATTAGTGGGGTATAGGATAATAGAAGAGGGGTGATTTAAAGAAAATAGCATTTGTATTAATATAAAATGGATGTAACATCTTTTATTATTGCAAATCCAAGACATGTTCCTGTCTATAGATACAATGAGGAAATAGATAATTTGGGTGAATGGGTTGTTTATCATTCCAAAGGGTATTTACGCAAGAAGCGCAAAATGCGATTTAAGAAGAATATCGAGCGCCAATTAGAGAAACTAAAAATGAATGCGTAATCAAATATATTTTTAAATATTTAGTATTTTAAAATATGGCAGACCCAAAAGCGACTCCTTTAAATGCCCTTCCTAGAGGACCCCAAGGAAATGAGAATGACGGTGAATTTATTAAAAAAATAATGTCGCAAATGTCCGCTGATAATGCTGAATCAGAACAGGCATATGCTCAGACTCAGCAAAATTACCAACAACAACAATTTGCAGTGGACCCTTCAAAACAACACGCCATGAATCAACAACAATTTGCACAACAACAACAATATCAAGATGATAATCAATATGACCAACAATTAGAAGAAGAACCTGAATTAACAACAGGTCAAAAAATAAAAAATGCACTTAAGCCAATTGGGTTATTTATTGTGATTTTCTTTATATTATGCTTGCCTTTTATCCGTGAATTTATGCTGAATCAGATTGCGAGATTTACAGCAAGTGATTCTTTGCAGATTTATGGTGGCACTCTTGCATTAGGTGTCATAGGAGGTTTAGTATTTTATTTTGTTCTTAAATTTATTCACTAATTATATTCTATGTTTAACATAATATGGAATATGAAAAAATAAGGCAATATCAAAGTTTAGTTGCAGTTATTCTTCTTCTTCTTGTTATTTTTATTCGTATGCCAATAATTGTTGTCGCCATATTTTTATGGATTATTATATTTATTATATCAAATCAATTATGCAGGAATATTCTCTTTTCAATATTTATAGCTAGTTTATTCTTAGTTCTGTATTTAGTATATTGTTATCGTTCCAATAATATTGAAAGCTTTGATGGGGTAAATGAAATGGTTGTTGAAAATCCAAAGGATGATAATCCAGAAGCGACTAATTTTGTTAATAATCCAGTAGCTGAACAACCTGCAAATTTAGAGGAAAAACCCGAAGAAAAATCAAATGAAACAAAAATATCAATGATGGACCCATTGAATAATAATAAAGTAGAAAAAGATGCATTTGATTTAGACACTAAGGCTTTTGAAGATAGTGATGAAGATAGTGATAAAGATGAAAAAGAAGATAATATGGAAGTTGGAAGTAGTAAAGTAAGTTCAAAACAAGCTTATAAAGCTCAGAAACAATTATATGATTTAACTGTGGCGACTTCAAAATTGGGAAAACAGTTAGAGAGCTTAAGTAAGCCATTAAAAAATGGACAGAAAATTATTGAAAATTTAAATAAAGTTGGATTAGGAAATTTTATATAAAATTATAAGAAGATTGCGAAGATTGCCAAAAATTTTTTATAATATATTATTATGAAAAATGGAAATAATTTTGGACCAAAAGGAGATAATATGTTCGGAGTAGTTCTTCTAGCAATTATTCTCCTGATTATATTTGCATGCTTATTTAGCTGGTTTTGTTGGAAATCTAGAAAAACTGAGGGATTTATTGATGAACGTTATTTTCACTATGATAATATCAATAAATTAGTTCCAACTGACCCACCACATGTAACAAAAAATGTATTAGAAGTTGCTCTTATGGATGGTAAAGAAATAGATAACTATTTTGGGTCCACGAAAAAAAAAACAATCCAATAATTGAAGATTTTAGTATTGGGGATTTATTTTCTGGGTTTGGCGGAAATAAGCGTAAAAAAGTCGTAGAGGTCCACCAAGATAAAGATAGTTTACCTCCACCCTATTCAGGACTTGATTTTGGAGATAAGACGGACAGTGAGAAAGCAATTTCGGAGAAATTCAATAATGATGGACTTTTACCCAATTACTCGAAAGACTCTGAATTGGCGCTTCAAACAAAAATAAATGATTTCACAAAAATCACCGGGGCTCCTGAATCTTTGGAGACTTCAGTAAAGCAACTTGGAACCTCCCCTGTAACAGCTCCTGGTGGTGGACCAGTTAAAGTCCCAATTATTCCTTCTGTACCTGCCCCAGTTATTTCATCATCTATGAAGTGTAAATTTCTGAGTTCCGCTCAATGTCATCCAGATTATCCCAATTTTTCTGGAGCATCTATTGAGGGCTCAAATATGAAGTGTGATAATGTCGGCGATGTATCCCCCTCAAAAGCGGTATGTACAATTAGCAATGGAAAAATAAATGGTGTATATATTATTCATCCAGGAGCTGGCTTTAAGGTTGTTCCAAAAGTGGAAGCTATTGGAGGCGGTGGGGAAGGTGCAATTTTAAAGGCAGTTTTAGTGGATGGAAAAGTGAAAGAAGTTAAAGTGATGAACGGGGGCAGCGGTTTTCATGAAACTCCTGTTTTAAAAATAGAGAATCCCAATTCTAGCAATGGATGTTTTTTATGTTGTAAATAATTTTCTTACAAATATTAATGAAAGATTATATATTATTCATTTGTGTATTAATTATTCTTCTATTTATTTATATATTACAATACGGAATAAAAAATCGTTCTACTTTAGAAAAATTTTCAGGAAAAGAAAAGAACATTCAGCCAAAAGTTATTCAACCAGAATCATCACCTCTTCTACAAAATGCAAACAGTGAGCAACAACTTTATAGTCTTCAGCGGATTTATCCAAGATACGGCGCAGCACAATATGATGTAGGGAATTATCCCAACGTAGTTTTACCAGGTGAATTAGTAGGGTGCGGTTCAAGGCGTGAGCCATGTTATGGTGGAAGTCAGCAAATAGTAAGTAATATTTTGCCACCACTCGATATTTCCAACAAAAATATTGCACCAAGAAATGGAGATATTGGACCATATCCTCCATTTGAACAAGTCGGATATCTCTATAAAATATTTGCTCCTTATGAGGAGAATGCATATCGCCCACTTTATTTGAATAGAGTGTATCCAAATACGAAATATCCTATTTATGACTATTTTACGATGAGCCCAAATGGTGAAAAATATAAGGTAATTACTCCAGCAAAACATCGGGAATTGGGAACTAATGACCAAGTACAAGTTGAAGGCGAAGATTGTTGGTTCAGAGTTACTGTTAATCAAAGCAATGTTCCTTCTTATCCTCGTGTCAGATAAATTTAGGTTCCTAACACTACGGAAATTGGCGTCTAATTAAAAAATGCGTAAAATTTATAAAAAATAGGAAAATATTTCATATTTTCTTTTATATAATATAATGGTTTGTAATTGTAATCCGGAAACAGTCTGTAAAAAAGTTTGTAAAAGAGGTTTTAACGGTTGGATTTCTTCCCCAGAATTTTCATTGAAAGTTAAAGATGGAAAAAAAGCAACATTAACTTTCACCGATGTTCGTAAATTTAGTTTATATCAGGTATATAATGAATTTAATAAAAAACTAAATTGTGACAGACGAGTTCTTGTAATTAAACCAGAAAATTATAATAAAGTTTTAAAAAAGTTTTATAAAAGAACTGGTTATTTAGAATTTGAACCTACACCAGAAATTGGAAAACATTGTCAGGTAGCTTTCAATTTATGTTCATCACAATATAATGAAAAAACAAATAATATAACTTTAGAAGTTGTTGTTGATAAATTTTTTATTGATGGACTCTTAAAACCTATCCAAAATATTAATGGTATTTATTGTCAGTGTAATTTAGATAAGTATGGGGATTCCAAGAGGGGGACACAAACGATATCCACAACGAGGGTATTTTAGAGTTTGAACCAAAACCAGAAATTGGAGAACATTGTCAGGCAGCTTTCAATTTATGTTCATCACAATATAATGAAAAAACAAACAATATAACTTTAGAAGTTGTTGTTGATAAATTTTTTATTGATGGACTCTTAAAACCTATCCAAAATATTAATGGTATTTATTGTCAGTGTAATTTAGATAAGGATGGGGAATTCAAGAATGGTTCAACCCAAACGACCTATTATGGATGATTTGATTAAAAAACGCGTAAAATTTATAAAAAATAAGAAAATATGAAATATTTTCTTTTATATAATATAATGGTTTGTAATTGTAATCCGGAAACAGTTTGTAAAAAAGTTTGTAAAAGAAATTTTAACGGTTGGATTTCTTCACCAGAATTTTCATTGAAAGTTAAAGATGGAAAAAAAGCAACATTAACTTTCACCGATGTTCGCAGATTTAGTGTATATCAGGTATACAATGAATTTAATAAAAAACTAAATTGTGATAGACGAGTTTTTGTAATTAAACCAAAAAACTATAATAAAGTTTTAAAATTTTTTAATAAAAGAACTGGTTATTTAGAATTTGAACCAACCCTAGAAATTGGAGAACATTGTCAAGTAGCTTTTAATTTATGTTCAGCAATATATAATCAAGCAACAAATATAATAATATTTGAAGTTTTAGTAGATAAATTTTTTATTGATGGAGTCTTAAAAACTATCCAGGATATTAATGGTATTTATTGCCAGTGTAATATAGATTCTTGTCCAGCCAGACCTACCTTCCTCTTTAATGTGGATGGCGCTTAGATTGACCTATGATTAAAAAACGCGTAAAATTTATAAAAAATAAGAAAATATTTCATATTTTCTTTTATATAATATAATGGTTTGTAATTGTAATCCGGAAACAGTTTGTAAAAAAGTTTGTAAAAGAGGTT
>Ga0315284_10007807_pt1 | contig 15274 bp, 22 predicted proteins | sample YL17G09_16_MG_FD_203696 | JGI IMG/M metagenome (GOLD analysis project Ga0315284, IMG submission 203696) | Sediment microbial communities from Yellowstone Lake, YNP, Wyoming, USA - YL17G09_16 | ecosystem: Environmental > Aquatic > Freshwater > Lake > Sediment | place: USA: Wyoming | collected... | reverse complement strand
AGGCCGCAGAGAGTGGTGTCGGGTCCGTCGAATGAGTGATTTGGAAAGTCGCCTGTCAGCCCTGATCCAAGTGCGATCGTCAGATGGTACGCTGCCCGAGCGTGAGCACGCTGTCGCAGGTGATTGCGTGGGGATTAAGGTGTTGATGCAGCGGACGTCGCTCGGAAGATTGAGGGAGTTTGTCGGGCGAGGCCGGTGCTGTCGATTGGGTCTCCTGCGGCCTGGTGATCGGTTTTGCAGACACTGTTGCGGAGTTCTGTGAATCACGTCTTGTTTTTTGCATCTCCGTTTGCCGGCCGGTCGTTGGTACAAGTTGGTCAACAGTCGAGCGTCATGCCGGAGTGTGTCGAAATAGCGTGCGGTCTTGTCGCTCTTCTGACGGATCCTCGCTCTCGTCAGTCGTCGTTCGTGGAAACGACTCGGCGGCAGTCGGGATGCGGACCAGTCCCGTCGCGTGTCTGCCGGCACGAACTGCCGGACTTGTCAACACCTCGACACGACTCAAGGGCTTGCGTTGCCACAAGGTGACTCGCCATGCGTCGCCGCTGGAGTTGTCTCGTCTGCTGTCCGATAGAGAATCACAGAGGGTACAATCGCTCGTTTCGTGGAGGGCCTGGCGTGATGTCGTTGGATTCGGTGCAGTTCTCTCGTCGGTCGTTGCTGTTGGGTACGCTGGCCGTTTGTGTCGGTTGCCGATCGGTCCCGCTAACCGAACGAAAACAGATGCTCTTCAGTTCGGAAGAGAGCGAGGCGTCACTGGGTCTGGCCGCATACCAGCAGGTCTTGAAAGATCAGCCGGCATCCACCAACGCACACTTCGTCGAAATGGTCGAACGGGTCGGACAACGAATCGCGAAGAATTCCGGCCGAACCGACTACGAGTGGGAGTTTCAGACTCTTGCCGGTAGTGAGCAGAACGCGTTCTGTCTTCCCGGTGGCAAGGTCGCCGTGTACGAAGGGATGATGCCCGTGTGCCACACCGAAGCGGGACTGGCCGTGGTCATGTCCCACGAGATCGGCCACGCACTGGCGCGTCATGGGGGCGAGCGGATGAGTCAGACCAAGGTTGTGGATGGCGGCAAGCAAGCGATCGCGTTGGTTATGCGAAATCAGGATTCCAAACGGCAGGAAATTGTCATGCAAGCCTATGGCTTGAGCTCCCAATACGGCGTGCTGCTCCCTTATAGCCGCCAGCATGAACTGGAGGCAGACCACATCGGCCTGATGCTGATGTCGAAGGCGGGCTACGACCCGGCCGAGGCTCCTCAATTCTGGCAGCGATTTGGGGCGAGCCACTCCGGACAGAAGACGCTCGAATACCTGTCGACGCACCCGAGCGATGACCGCCGCGCCAGCGAACTCGCCGCTCGACTCCCCAAAGCCAAGACGCTGTACCAGGCGGCGAACGACAAGATCGGCCACGGGGCTGAAATTCAGATTGCTCAAACTGACGCAACGCCGAAGGCCCTGTCCGCTGGCAAGTCGCCCATTCAATCGGCGGGATTCAGCGTTGATCGTGAATCCTCCGTCGATGCCCATCAGGCGATTCCGTGGTCGCCGTCATCCCGTCAGACGTTGCGGTGAGGCCGATGGAGAATCGGATCAGAGTCACGCAACCTCGAGGGCCGTCTTGCGTCAGGACGGCTCCGACGTTCCCGAAAAATCCCACGATGGGGCACTCGGCTTGGACGGGCTGCAAATCGACGCCGTCGCGTGGTTTTATGTGATGGCCGGTGAGTTCGTCAGCAACATCGAGACCGGCGGCACTCGGTGTTGAGGCAGTCTCGGAATCCAATGACCCGTTCCGAGAGTAATCATCAGCGGAGAGGGCGATTCGACACGGTGAGTGCGGTTGAAACGGGACGTGAAGACCGCGTCCGAACTCTGCGAATGAAGACATTTGATGAACCACGGCCGCAGAGAAAACGAGACTCCCGAAGGGAGTCTCCACAGAATGAGCTCAACCCGCAACGACTCAACAAGGGAAGACGTTTTCACAACAGTGGTTTACTCTCCCCCTGGGTATCAATGGCACTGTGTTGTCCAAGAGCGTATAGTCTGGCATCGGTACCACCTTGATGAAGATCACCAAGTTTTTGAACGGAATCGCCACATGTTTTCGCTTCGTGTCTGGATCTTCCCGCTGCTGCTGTCAGCTTTGTCCGTACGGTCTGCCTCTGCTGCCGAAACACTCCCCACGGAGGCCCCGCTGTTGGTGTTGCCGTTTACGATGTCTCAGGCCAAGTCGGGTCAGGAGGCGTGGGCCAAATCATTGGCGAAGCCGGTGTTAGAGAAGAACGCATTGGGAATGGAATTGGTGTTGATTCCGCCGGGTCAGTTCACCATGGGGAGTCCGCCGACTGAGAATGATCGGGATGATAACGAAGCGCAGGTCCCGGTGACATTGACGAAAGCCTTCTGGTTGTCAACGACGGAAGTGACTCAGAGTCAGTGGACCCAGGTGATGGGCACGACTCCGTGGAGGGGCAAAGATTATGTGACAGAAGGCCCCGATTATGCGGCGAGTTACGTGAGTTGGAATGAAGCCCAAGAGTTCATTCGGAAGTTAAGCGTGCGTGAGGGCGTGACCTATCGTTTGCCGACGGAAGCCGAGTGGGAATGGAGTTGCCGTGCAGGGACGTCCAGCTCGTGGAACTTCGGAGAGCAGGATCACTTGGCGAAATTTGGTTGGTATGGCGGTGCCAACGGTGGTAGTGTCGAGTTGGAACAATATGCACATCCGGTTGGTCAAAAACCGGCGAATCCGTTCGGCCTTTATGACATGCATGGAAATGTTTGGGAGTGGTGCGAGGATGTCCTGATCGCCAAGCTACCAGGGGCAATCAACCCGCAGGTGAGGACCGGTACACCGTACCGTGTCCTGCGCGGCGGGTCCTGGAGCAGCGAAATTCCAAACGAGGCTCGCTCGGCCAATCGGAGCGGGTTTACGCCTGACAGCCGGTTCAACGATACGGGTGTCCGTGTCTCGAGGACCCCTTGACCCCCGAAGCCTTTTCGAGGTCGCCTGTTTTATCTCCCGGCACCGATTCCGGTTGACCGTTTGCTTGGAGTTTTGCCAATTGGCGACGCGCGTCGAGAGGCGTTCATGGAATCAAGGCTACGGTCACCATTCTCGCGCGTTTGCTGTCGCCGTTATTCGGAGACGTTTGAGGCATGCCCGCTGACGCACTGCCATCTCTCGCCGTGCAGGACCCAAACATTCGTAAACCTCGACAACCGGTTGAACGGCTTCCCTTCCTGATTACGGCCGATTTCGTGGAAGTCGCCGATATCAACGGCAACGGTCCCTCCACCGTAAACACGAACATCGATCGAGTTCGCCACTGCGGATGTGAGTTGCTCCGTGCTCTTTTTTACGCCAGCAAGCCCCTCTTTCTTGTTGAATCGTCGGCCCGATGGCTCAACGTACACGAAGTCCTCCGCCCAGAGTCGCTGCAGAACAGCGGCGTCGCGTTCCAGCCATGCTTTCGACCATTCTGCCGCCAGGTCACGCACCACCGCCTCCGTTGATTTGCCGACGTCCGGAGCTGCGGACTGGACACGCGTCCAAGGCACGATCGCCGCCGCGAGCAATAGAAGTAGAAAAAACGGCGAAAGACGAAGTGCTTGCGTCATGGTTTGCTTTCGAGATAGTGAGGGTTCGACAAATTAGCCGCCGGCATTTCAAACAGTCAAAATCAGCATACTGGAAAAATACCGAATTAGACAACGAGGCGGGTGATACGGCCTTTTGCCGACGGAATCCGCCTGTTTGAGAAATGCATGTCAAGGATCTGGAATGTCTCAACTTCCAAGATCAGACAGCTGGAATCGAGGGATGCTGTTTTCGATTGCGGTTCGAATGCAGAGGCGGGGATCTGTGTGAGGCTGCGAGCGGCGGTCAGTGATCTCTGCGACCCCCGTCGAACGGAGGCCGCGATCGAGGCCCCTGTTGGATTCGCGGAGAAATGATCGGTTGCAGGGTTGATGCTCGGTCCGAAACGCTGCCTGGAGGTGATTCGGCGAGGGCGCATCGGAGCTTCGATTGGCCATGGCAGACAGCAGGACCGCCACACGTTCCACGCGTCATGAACATTGGTTATGATCGCGCTTCACAGTGCATCAATGACACAGACACTGATGAAAAATGGTGGTGTTTGGGACAGTCTTTTCTTCCTGAGAGTCACGAGAAATCGCTATGAACGAACGGGATCGCGCGCAGCGTCAATTTGTCGTGAAAATCGCCGAGGAGTTGCGGGTTGGAGCCATTGACCGTCGCCAATTCATCCGCGCGGCGGGGCTTGCGGGATTCGCATTTGCCAGCTCAAAATATCTCAGCGGTTGCGTGCCCGCTCAGCCCAAGGTGCCTCTCGCGCCCGATCGCGTAGGGAGCATCGGTAAGCCGATCGCGGACTCCGGTCGCATGACCGAACAGCAACGGTTTTTGAAAGACGTCGGCGGCCAATTTCAGGGAACAAAAATTAAGGTCCTCTCTGAAGATACCTCACCCAGTCTCGTGATCAGCCGGATGATGAAAGAGGAGTTCACACCGTTGACGGGAATTGAGGTGGATTGGGAGATCGTCCCTCTCGATCAAGTACTCGCTAAAACGGTGCAAGATTCACTTCACGGAGCCAATGGAGGTCAGGGTCAGCATGACATCTTCTATTGGGACCAAGCGTGGCTAGGCCGCTTTGCTCACGAGAGCATTCACCTCGATGAACTGCAAGACAAGAAAGAACTCGCTTATCCGGATTACCGATTCGACGATTTCTTGCAACCGTTGGTTGATGCTACGGCCAGTTATCGCGGCGAAATTGTGGGTGTTCCATTCGATATTCCGATTTTTATCATGATGTATCGTAAGGATATCTTTGAGGAATTAAATCTGGTCGTTCCGCGGACGATGTCGGAATACCTGAGCACGGTTAAAGTGATTCATGAGGCGAAGAGTCAACAGGGCGTCTACGGTACGGTGGGCCAATGGAAATCGGGGCATTATGCTTTGCAAAGTGAGGCGTCGGCCTGGTTGTGGTCGCATGGCGGTCATCACTTCGACAAAGACGGCCAGCCGGATTATGTCAGCGATGCCAACATCCAGGGCCTGCAGTACATGATGGAGTTGGGTCAATACATGGACCCCGCTTGCACGGGTTGGGACTGGGGTGGTCAGTTCTCGGCCTTTGCACAGGGAAAGGCTGGTCTGCTTATTTCGTGGAGCGAATTTTTCCCCGACTTCGACGACCCGTCGGTGAGTAAGATTGTTGGCTTGGTTGAGGCCACGGACTGCCCGAAGGAAGACGCGCTGTTGACCAAAGCCGATTGTGGCTTCGGCGAAACGCCCGGTATCAGCCGTCAAGGCGGTTCCTGTCTGGCGCTGAGTCGGCATGCGCCCAACGCAGATGCCGCTTGGATTTTTATGCAGTGGGCAACGAGCGCAGACGTGACCGCACGCGCCAACGCACAAGGTGCGGATACGCCCACTCGCAAAAGCAACTACAGCGACCCACGCGTTCTGGAAAAAAATAAGCCAGGAATCGGCACGACACGTCACTTCGAGGTCACGAAACGAGCCATCGAAAATCGCATGGGAAGTTCTCCCCATTTGCCGCTCTGGCCTGTCTTAGGCAGTGAAGTTAATGCTGTCGAGTATGGCAAAATGACGACCAAACAGCAGAGCATCGAGGAGACACTGAAGGCAATACAAGAGAAGACACAGAAGATCCTCGCGGACCAGGCGTGACGAGGGGGCTTGTCTCGAACGCCATCGTCAACAGTGGCGGAGTGGGAGACGCCTCGAGCTTGACCAGCCACAAAAAGGGAAGTCATGCCGCCGGCAAACCGATGAAGTCGCTCGGAACAGTGCTTCAAGCGTTAGACCGTCAAAACCAACCGTGAATCACAGGCTGCTCAGGATGGATCTTCGAGCAGGAATTCTCAAAATACTGAATTTTCTAAGGTGTCAGGCTTGGAACTGCGCCAACTCAAGCGATTGTTCGGAGATTGGTCCCCGGTGGCCTTGTTCGACAAAGTCAGCGCACCGACCCGCCCGTTTTAATACCGAGAGCCCGCTCCAAAATTGGCGGGGTCAACCACTCCGAGGCCGGCTTCCAGCCACAACTATGCCCCCCCCGACTCCCCCCGTACACAGGGGCTAAACGATGTTCCGTCGCGGCCTATATCGCGCTTGCTGATCTCCGTTCCCGTGCTGCCTGAAACGAGATGCACCCTGCGGAATCAGCGACCATTACGTGGCATGACAGCGAACGCCTCGACCGTGGCCATTCACGTCACTCGCTGAAATTCTTGACGGACTTCACTTCGTCCGAGTGGCTGGTTTTTCTGTAGTCACCCTCACTCGATCCGCCTTCCTGTTGGACGGCTTACCCCCTTCCTTCACGCAATTCCAACCAGACTAGTTTCTTGCCGACAACCGTCGGTAAACTCGCTCGTAAGCCCTCGCCCGTCTCGGCATCCCCTTGAAAAATTCGATCTGCGGCCGACGACGTTGTCGAAATACTGAAGCAACGAAATCAATCTCCTTTTGTTTACAACGCCGAGTTTTCCTTTTCTTTACAACGCCGAGTTTTCGTTTCCAACGAATCACCCCGCCGCATGACACCCTTCGGCACTGTTATTTATTTTATGCATTTACGCTATTCACCTCATGTCTCCCATTTCCGATGCGCGATTGGGGCGGGTGTTCTAAGCTTGTGATCGGACTCCTGTTTGGGGCAGTCGGTTGTTTTAAGTTAAGATGCGTCGCCTTAGCGGATGGGATTTTTCCAGAACCGACCCAAACCGGACTGAAATTGGGTGAAATTCAGTGATTTATCAAAAAATTTGCCCATCACGTTGACAATCGAATCACCTATCAATAGATTCAGCGACTCGCTTGGGCCAAATACGGCTCAGCGAGTCCGTATTAATAGAGGGGTCACTGTGTCTGGGCAACGGCAAGATCGAATTCGTATCCGCATGGAATCGTATGACCACTCCGTACTGGATGTGTCTGCAGCGGAGATAGTGGATACGGCAAAGCGTACGGGAGCGGTTGTGCATGGGCCAATCCCGTTGCCGACCCGTATCGAGCGGTACACGGTGTTGCGTAGCCCGCATATCGACAAGAAATCTCGCGAACAGTTTGAAATTCGCACTCACAAGCGTCTGGTTGATATTGTTCAGCCTACTGGCAAGACGATTGACGCTCTTAATAAACTGTCGCTTCCTGCTGGCGTTGATGTCAAGATTCGTGCGTCAGCCTCCGCTGGCTAAGCTTACGGTTTCTTGGCGGCGCTGCTTTTGTTCTGTGCGCGGAGGGTCTGGTCTTGAAGTCTTTGATTGGTACGAAAGTCGGGATGACCCAGGTTTGCAGCGGTGGTGCATTTTGTGCCGTCACGGTTCTGCATGTCGGCCCGTGTGAAGTTCTTGCGATCCGAACGCCCGAACGTGATCGGTATTCCGCATTACAGCTTGGCTACGGTCTTCGGCCGGTGAACGAGCGTCGTCCTCGGCTTGGTGCGAGTTCCAAAAAGTTCGTTCGTGAGGTGCCATTTGTTGGTGGAATTGAGGTTGGTGCGCAATTGTCGGTCGAGCGTTTCGAGGGAGTGCCTACCGTTGATGTGATAGGGGTTTCCAAAGGGCGTGGTTTCGCAGGTGTGATCAAGCGTCATAATTTTTCTGGCCTGTGTGCTAGTCACGGTGTGAAAAAAGTTCATCGGTCCGGTGGGTCCACGGGTCAAAGTACGGATCCGGGTCGTGTCTTTAAGGGTGCGAAAATGCCTGGCCGATTTGGCGGCGTTCGCGTGACCGTCAAGGCTTTGAAAGTGTTTAGTTTGGTTCCTGCAGAAAATTTGATTTTGGTGCGAGGCGCGGTGCCTGGTTTCGCCGGTGGATTTATTGTCGTGAATGAGGCGGTTTGATTCTGTCTGGCAGAAAATTCACGTTGTCGGCATTTGTTTGCGGGAAGTTCTGAAATGATTGATCTGACTGTCTACGATAAAAATGGCGCCGCGACAGGTGAGTCGTATTCGTTCGCGAATGATGATATCTCCCCTCCCGTCAATCAGGCTCTGTTGCATTCCGCATTGGTGATGTACGGCGCTAATCAGCGTCAGGGTACGGTCAAAAGTAAGTCGCGAGCGGAGGTGTCGGGGAGTTCGCGAAAGCTCTATAAACAAAAAGGAACGGGAAACGCCCGAGCTGGAAATAAGCGGACCCCAGTGCGTCGTGGCGGCGGTCACTGTTTCGCCAAAAGCCCGAAAGAATGGCGGATTACGATGCCGCGAAAGGCTCGCCAGTTGGCCACGAAAATGGCCTTACTCGGCAAGCTAGAGTCCGGGCGGGTCTATTTCATTGAATCACTCGAAATGGAATCTCCCAAAACGCGTGTCATTACCAAGTTGATTTCCACTCTGGGTTTGACGGGCAAGTCCGGGTTGATTGCTATTGGTGAGCATAATGAGACGGTGTGGAAGTCATGTCGAAATATTGAGAGGGTGGATCTTTCGACGGCGGCGAATTTGAATGCACGGGCCATTTTGCAGGCCAGTTTCCTAATCGTCACCAGGTCGGCAATGCAGTCAATGAGGCGGCAGGCAGCGACCTAAGTTCGGTCGTCGTTGGGGTGTTTCGCGGTCACGAACGGTAAGAATTAACGATGCAACTCAAATCGAATAATGAAAATCTCCCTCACCACGTCATCAAGTCAGCACGTGTTACGGAAAAGACGACGCACCTGTCCGAAAGGCATAACTGTTTCGTATTTGAAGTGGCCAATACGGCTAATAAGCTCGACATTAAAAGGGCAGTTGAAGAGACGTGGAGTGTGCGGGTGTTGTCGGTGAGGACCCAGTCCCGTGTGGGCAAGTCGCGGCGACACAGAGGTCTCGTAGGAACGACGCAGGCCAAAAAAATTGCGATTGTGAAACTTCATTCCGACGACCGTTTGAGCTTGTATTAATCGGCTTAACGCTGCATTCAAGAGGTAATTAACATGGGTCTCAGGAAGTATAAGCCGACAAGTGCGGGAAGGCGCAACGCCACTGTGCCGGACTTTGTTGAAATTACGGATAAAAAGAAAAAGCCTGAGAAATCATTGCTGGTCCGAATTCGAAAAACCGGCGGACGTAATGTTCAGGGTAAAATCACCTGTCGGCATATGGGCGGTGGCCATCGCCGGATGTACCGCTTGATAGATTTCAAAAGGTCAAACGATAGTTCACCCGCAACCGTCAAGTCGATCGAATACGATCCGAATCGAACTAGTCGAATCGCATTGGTAAGTTATTCAGACGGTTCTCTGCAATACATTTTAGCTCCGGAAAAGTTGGTCGCGGGCAACGTGATACAAAGTGGGCCAGACGCAGAGCCTAAGGTCGGCAACGCGTTGCCGCTCAGTCGCATACCTGTCGGATCCATGATTCACAATGTGGAGATGCAGCCTGGACGCGGCGGGCAACTCTGCCGGAGTGCAGGTGTTTATGCGGTCATGAATGCCACGGCTGGCGATTGGGCACAGGTGACGTTGCCCTCGGGTGAGGTTCGGCGTTTGCCCTCATCCTGTCGCGCCACCATTGGAGCGGTCGGATTTTCAGAGCATTCGGCGATCGTTTATGGAAAGGCCGGGCGAATCCGGTGGATGGGTGTACGCCCATATGTGCGCGGTTCGGCAATGAATCCTGTGGCGCATCCGATGGGTGGTGGTGAGGGGCGACGCTCGGGTGGTCGTCATCCGGTCAGCCCCACAGGAAAATTGGCGAAGGGCGGTAGGACTCGTAATCCCCGGCGACCGACCCGGAACTCGATTATACGGCGTAGGAAATCGGTTCGATATGGTCAGTTGAAGCTCTGACCCTCAGCGTACATTTTCTGTCAGTTCCTTTGCGACAAGCGGTTTAAAATATGGCCCGTTCACTGAAAAAAGGTCCGTTCGTCGATCCGAAGCTTCTCAAGAAGGTTTTGCTCCAGCAGTCGGAGAAGCGTAAAGAATCGATTAAAACTTGGGCTCGACGTTCAACAATTTCACCCGACTTCATTGGAATCACGTTTCTCGTGCACAACGGGAAACAGCATATTCCGGTCTACGTGACTGAGGAGATGGTCGGGCATAAATTAGGGGAGTTCGCATTAACGCGACTCTTCCGCGGACATGGGCATAAGGGTGGTGGGAAGTAAATTGAATTGAATGGCGATAACGATGCAAATATCAGCGGTCATGCGCAACATTAGGATGTCACCGACGAAGATACGCAGGATTGCGGATTTGGTGCGGGGAAAGACAGCACAGGTTGGTTTGGAATGTCTGCGGTTCTTGCCACATCGGGGCGCGAGACTGTTGGAAAAGGTGATCCTCAGCGCGCGTGCGAATGCTGAGGATCGAGGACTCCGCGGGATCGATGAATTGTTGATCAAGGTAGCCTCCGTTGACGGTGGTGCTACCCTCAAAAGAATGCAGCCGCACGCCCGCGGAATAGGATTCGAGATTAAAAAGCGAACGTCACATATCACGATAGTTCTGGACCAACCAGACTCGCAATGAGTCGTAGGTAGGTTGAATGGGGTAATTCATGGGTCAAAAAGTTCGTCCAACCGGATTCCGAGTTGGTATCACAGAAGAGTGGCGAAGTCGCTGGTTCGCCACTCGTTCGGAATTTCGCGTACTCCTGATGGAAGATTTTAAGATCCGTCAGTTTGTAAAAAAACGTTATGAGTTCGCAGCCATCGCTAAGGTTCGAATCGATCGGACTCGCGATCAGGTTGTAGTCCATCTTGAGACCGCTAGGCCTGGAATCATCATCGGCCGGAAAGGCCAAGAGGTCGATCGACTCAAGGCCGATTTGGAAGATTTGACCGGCAGACGGACCGACGTCAAGATTGTTGAGATCGCACAACCGCTTCACTGTGCAATTCTGGTTGCAGAAGATATCGCACAGCAGTTGGTGCGGCGAGGAAGTTTTCGTAGAGTGGTCAAACGGGCTATTGATCAGGTCATGGATTCCCGGGCAGAGGGAGTCAAAGTCGAGTTGTCTGGTAGGCTCGGCGGCGCAGAAATGTCGCGGGCAGAAAAGGCAAGTAAAGGCTCCATACCTTTGTCGACCTTGCAAAAAAATATTGACTACGGGTTAGCTGAAGCAAAAACCACGATGGGTGTGATCGGCGTCAAAGTTTGGGTCAATCGCGGCGACTATATTAATTCGGAGACAGATAATGGCGTTGATGCCCAAGCGAGTGAAGCACCGAAAAGAGCAAAGAGGCCGGGTAAAAGGTAATGCAACTCGCGGGGCGACCGTGGTATTCGGTGATTGGGGACTGCAATCACTAACCGCAGGGCGTATTCGCGGGAACACAATCGAAGCCTGTCGTGTTGCAGCGACACAATACGTCCGCGGTGAAGGTAAATTGTATATTCGGATCTTTCCGAATAAGCCGATGACCGCACGACCATTGGAAACACGAATGGGAAAAGGTAAGGGCGACCCCGATCACTGGGTGGCCGTGATTCGACCCGGTACTGTATTGTTTGAGTTGGCCGGCGTGAGCGAGATCGCCGCACGAGAATGTTTTGCGAGAGTGGCTTACAAATTGCCGGTTCGCGTCCGACTAGTCGCACGTAGAGGTTGAAACGATGGCCGTAAAAGATAGCAACAAACAACAAGCGACAGAACTGGTCAGCAATCAGCAGGCAGCCGAAAAGCTGCTAGATTATCGTCGCCAGATTCTCGACTCGGCCGTGTCTAGCACAGGAAAATCTGGTGCCACATCTCCTCGGATCAATCGCCGCAATATCGCGAGAGTGTTGACTGCAATACGTGCCAGCGAGCTCGCGAAACCTGAATAATATTAACGACAGACTCGCTGGGCGAATGTCGATGCCGAACGTGTGACACGCATTAAAGTATCTGGAAACGGAGCGAACGTTGAAACGTAAGTACCGCGGTGTAGTAGCGAGTGACAAGTCGTCAAAGACGATCCGAGTCGATGTCGAAAGGGTGTTTCGAGATCGACGTTACGGTAAGACCCTGCGGCGCACGATCGTTTGCCATGTGCATGATGAGCAGGAAAAAGCCTCGGTTGGCGATTACGTTGAAATTATTGAATCGCGTCCGCTGTCGAAATTGAAACGATGGTCTCTCGTCGGAGTTGTCCGGACTGTCTCCGGGGCGAACTAGTCAATCAAGCTCGGTTTTTTTAGAGTGGTATGAACCAATGATTCAAATGCAGACAGTCATCGACGTTGCGGATAACACGGGTGCTAAAACCGCGAGATGCATTAAGGTTCTCGGTGGAACCTCACGCCGATATGCGAGCGTCGGTGATGTAGTCGTTGTCGCGGTCCAAAAATCGATCCCTTCGGCAACCGTTAAGCGGAAATCGGTGGTCCGCGGTGTGGTGATCAGGACACGACAAGGGATTCGACGCTCCGATGGTAGTCATTTGCGTTTCGACCGAAATGCCATAGTCTTGATTGACGCGGATAATACTCCGCGAGGAACGCGAATTTTCGGCGCTGTCCCCCGCGAGTTGCGGCAAAAAAAGTTTATGAAAATAATTAGCCTGGCAACCGAAGTTGTATAAAGCAGAGTGTCAAGAGTTTTAGCCCGAACCCGTTTGTTATTTGGTGGCCAAGTATGTTACAGATGAACATGAAACAGAGGTACGCGGCGGCCACGGAAAAGCTGCAGTCAGAGTTAGGCATGACCAACTCGCATGCGTTGCCAAAGTTAGAAAAGATAGTCATCAGCATGGGATTGGGTAGCTGCCTAGGAGACAAGAAGAAAATTGATGAGGCAGTGACCCAGTTGACGCAGATCGCTGGACAGAAAGCAATCGTGACGCGGGCCAAAAGATCGGTCAGCGGATTTCGACTCCGCGAAGGTGTCGACGTCGGATGCTGTGTCACGTTGCGTCGAGCGAAGATGTTCAGCTTTCTCAGTCGGCTGATCTGTTTAGTGTTACCACGCGTCCGAGACTTTCGTGGCTTGAAGCGGACGGCCTTTGATGGCCGTGGAAATTATAGTTTTGGAATATCGGAGCAGGGCGTGTTTCCGGAAATTGATCCAGAACGAGTCACGTTCTCACAGGGTATGAATGTTTGTATCGTGACCACATCCCAGACCAATCGAGGCGGCGAGTTGCTGCTAGAGTCATTTGGGTTCCCGTTTTCGCGTGATGAGTGAGTTTGATAAATTAAGGACAGTGTATGGCGACCCGAGCGCATATTGTGAAGGCTGCAAAAACGCCTAAGTTTTCTTCGCGGCAAGAGCGACGCTGCCAAATGTGCGGACGCCCACGGGCGGTGCTAAGACGATTTGGTATTTGTAGGATTTGTTTTCGGAATTGTAGCCTAGATGGATTGATTCCAGGTGTCCGTAAGGCGAGTTGGTGAACGTCCGGTGGGCGCATTAGTAACGTGGATGGAGTGCCGATGAGTAGTACAATTTCGGATATGTTGACGACCATTCGTAACGCAACGTCACTCGGTAAGCCATTTGTGGACCTCCGTACGGCGAAGTTCACAAGCGATGTTCTTGGTGCATTGAAGCGATCTGGCTTCCTTTGGGATTACGCCCCGCTGGAGGGTTCAGAACCGAGTAAGATTCGCGTGACCTTGAAGTACGCTGCCAACGGTGCATGTGTCTTGCGGTCGATCGTCAGTGTCAGTAAACCCGGAAACCGCGTTTACTGCAAAGTCGATAAGATACCCCATGTCTTGCAGGGTCTGGGCTGTTCATTGATTTCCACAAGTCGTGGAGTGTTGAACGATAAAGAAGCGAGAGAGCAACGACTCGGCGGCGAAGTCATTTGCAATATTTATTAAAACAACGTCATTCAGTTGGTTTTTACCCCTCGGTGTTTAATATGTCACGCGTCGGAAATGCAGTTATCGCTGTTCCTAACACGGTTCGCGTCACGGTCGCCAAAGCGCACGTGATCGTAGCATCGAATACGGAGGAGCTGAAGTGCGTCGTCCCTGAGCAGGTGACGGTGACTTGGGATTCCACCACTTCGGAATTGCGCGTCGGCCGCCACGCGGATGACAGTCGATCGCGATCCCTGCATGGGCTGGTTCGGAGTTTGATCGCGAATAACGTTCGAGGACTCACCGCTCCCTGGGAAAAACGGTTAGAAATCATCGGAGTCGGCTATCAGGCCAGCTTAAATAAAAGCACGCTCACGTTAAATGTCGGATTCGCCAATCCGGTCGTCATCGAGATACCCACAGGTGTCAAATGTTTGGTGCCAGACACGACACACATCGTGTTAACCTCGTCTGATAGACATTTGGTGGGACAAATCGCGGCTGACATCCGAGCAGTGCGACCTCCGGAGCCGTATAAGGGCAAGGGAATTCGGTATTCCAACGAACACGTTGTGCGGAAATCAGGTAAGGCATTTGGAAGCTAATATCAGGTACTGACGATAATGAGCAAAAATTCAAAATTAGCGCAAGCGCGCAGCCGTAGAAAAATGCGGGTCAGACGTTCACTTAGAGGTGGCTGTCGGCATCGGCTGACGGTACATACCACCGGCAAGCATGTCTACGCACAACTCATAGACGACGTTCTAGGGACCACCGTCGCTTTTGCAAACAGTTGCGAAGTTGCTCCCGGGCAAGAGCCGCGACTCGGCGCGACAGTGCAGGCCGCGACTGAGATTGGAAAGCGCATTGCCGAGCGCGCCTTGACCGCGGGAATCAAATCCATGCTGTTTGACCGGGGCGGTAAGTTGTATCATGGCCGCGTCGCAGCCGTGGCACAGGCCGCGCGCGAGTCCGGACTGGTGTTTTGATCCGGTTCTTTTTTGGTGCATCCGCAGATCTACGGAAAGAATATCTTGAGTACTAATTCGTCAGGACAGGAAAAAGTCGTACAGATACGCCGTTGCGCATGCGTCGTGAAGGGCGGTCGGCGATTCAGCTTCACGGCACTTGTCGTCGTCGGTGACAGTTCCGGAAGAGTCGGATACGGATACGGTAAGGGAAATGAAGTTCCCGACGCAGTCGAAAAAGCCGTCAAGGATGCTGGCAAACGAATGGTGGCAGTGCCTCTCCATCGAGGCAGCATCCCGCACATGGTCATCGGAAAATTCGGATCTTCGAGAGTGATGCTAATGCCCGCCAATCCAGGTACTGGAGTGATTGCAGGCGCAACAGTCCGTGCGGTTGCGGATGCGTTGGGGATACGTGATCTGCTGACAAAATGTCGTGGTTCTACCAATCCATTGAATGTGATCAAGGCGACATTCGCCGCTGTTTGTGCACTTCGATCACGCA
>Ga0315284_10007806_pt1 | contig 15275 bp, 17 predicted proteins | sample YL17G09_16_MG_FD_203696 | JGI IMG/M metagenome (GOLD analysis project Ga0315284, IMG submission 203696) | Sediment microbial communities from Yellowstone Lake, YNP, Wyoming, USA - YL17G09_16 | ecosystem: Environmental > Aquatic > Freshwater > Lake > Sediment | place: USA: Wyoming | collected... | reverse complement strand
CAAATGTACGATTGTCTTTTATTTTTGTAAAAAAATAAGACCCTGCACTCTTTAGTGCCAAAGGGCACCAGGATCCTCAAAGTATTCCAAAAAAAAGTCAAGATAATCTGGGTCATTTTTTAAGCATTTTATTATATGCCTAACGTGCACCTCTTTACTTCGATACTTTTTTATCATTTTTATATTCTTTGTATACACTGCATTTAATACTGTTATATCATTTTCTAACCACTGAAAAGTGACTTTTAACAGTTTTTTATTTTTTCTGTAAAGTGTGTTAAAAATGTTAATATCATCTTCCAATTTTGGATAGCTCATTTTATATTTAGTTTAATATATTGAATGAGAATGAGTTCATTGCTTTCTTTTTTCAATTTTTTAACTTAAATGTTTCTGGAAATATATAATTAAGCATTTTGGCGGGCCTAAAATCTTTGATTTTAAGTCGGGCAGTGAAGCAAGATTAGTTGCGGAACGGAGGCTTAAAATCTTTGATTTTCATCGCTCTGTTATACAGTATTAAATAGGAGGTGAATATTTAAAAATATTTTTATGAGTCTGATAAACAACATATTCAACAAGTGCCCGTTTCATTGTGATCACGAACACGACCGTGGAACAGATACTTGTGTTTTTTACCAGAGGTAGTGTTGTACCAATAAAATTTATCATGTCCACTATAATTATTATCAACAACTGTTTTAATGATTGAAAGCATATCAATCAATCCAATGCAAAGAATCCCACTAATACCTTCTTCATTAGTTCTCTTTGAGATGATGTTGAAAGAAAAATGCGGCAATGTGTATATCTACCAACGACCCCTTCCAAAGAACCACGATCAATATGTCCATCAATATATCAAATACACATTTATAGATGAGAGCGATAAGTCAGATAGTAAATAATTTTTGTTTATCAAGAGAATGAAAAAGTTATCGATAAAGACGAGGTGAATGGTATTTTAATGGGAAATCGCATGATGAATACGACGATTAACGATGTTATTGGGTCACCATTACAATAGTTTTCCGTTCAATAGCATCCAATTCAATAGCATCACATTCAATAGCATCACATTCAATAGAATCACATTCAATAGCAATCCATTTAATAGCATCAATATTGATAATATTCATTCAATGGGCCTTCATTGAATGGATATCTATTTGATTTATGTATTGCTTAATCGGACACAAAAGTAAAAGATATGCCTCAATATATTTTACAATATTTGTTACCATTACATTTTTAATTAAAACATTTAAATATATGTTTATTATAATAGTGTTATTAAATATATAATGGACACAGAAACATGGGAAACAACAAAAAATTTTTAATTTTTTAGGTGTTTGCGTGAAAGATATCAATATGAAATGGATACAAATGCCTGATAATCTTGGTGGAAAAAGAGTAAATGTTACAGAAAAATTGAAAAATCAAATATATTGTAAAGCTCATTAATGGCAATAAAAATACAACTTTCCTTGCTATTTGCTCGGACTTTAGCTTTTGGTTGCGTAATGTCTTCAATTCAATCAATCTTGACGATGATCGGCTTTTTGCCAAGTGTTATCTTCCAAATAATTATTGAGTGTTTGGATGAGAAAATGATGAAACCCACTCTGGAAATAATTAATGCTCCATGTAATTCTTATCCATATCCGAAAGATGACATCATGGTAGAAAAAATCAAAGAAAAGATATTTCTCGTCGCCTACATCAATAGGATATTTGGTGATATGCAAGCTAGAATCACGAATTTGACAAGACGCATTCCAGGGGCAATTGCGCCATGTCCTGAAGTATGTGCATACGAAATTTCCCAAAGACTTTCTGCACGGGCTATTCGTTTACTTTTGTTATCATCAACAAAGCATGAAGTAAAACGATTTTTTTGCATTAAAAGTCAAAAAAAGTTGGAATTTCTTGGGAGAGACAATAATTTTTCTGTCATTGCTTTCATTCGAAGATTCATTAAAAAATTGGAATCAGCTATACCGCATGTCACTGATTCAAAAAGCATATACAAAAAAGCATACAAATTTATCCATGCGTGCGGTGTGACAGAATGGTCAGAGGAAAGAAAAGAAAGAAACTGGCAAGAGCGTGATTTACTTTTACCAATGCAGGAAGAATGGTACTATAGACTTGAAGCACAATGTCAGATGTGTGTACATGACCGAGAAATATACTTTGCAGAAAGCGAGGAAAATGAAAAACAAAGAAAACCAGAACCAACCGCTGAACACGCAGCTCTTTGCAAAAAAATATTTAGTCGCATGCGTTATCGTGATGTTGAAACAGGTGAGCATGTAATGTCTAAAAACGTGACTCTTCGTTCGTTACGCATTATCTTGGCGGCGCTCAAATTAGGTTCTTAAGCAACATCAATGCCTATCTGATTTATTTTATTATTCAAGAATGATAGGTATAAAAATTTGAAAAATGTAATTATTTGGTTATCTGATTGATAAAATATTTATTAATCTGAAGTTATCAACTTCTACATTATAACGTAAAATGTCACATATTGAAACAAATTGGCGTGACAGAAATACTCAAAAAAGTTCTGAGTCTAAAAAAAATATATTCGCAAATTTTGGTTCATCGTTTAGAACATAAACTAAAGAATCACCACAAAAAACACAAAAAAAATCAAAAATAATTCAACATGTTTTGTGAGTTCAAATCAGTATTCAGAATTATATAATAATGTAAAGAAATTACAAAAACTAAATAATTTCAAAATTAATGGGATACAAAATAATCATTACATAAAAATTTGTGAATTCATTCTTGGAAATGAAAATAAATATTCAACAAAATATTTTCATTCTGATATTGATTTTTGCACTTTGTTGAAAAAAATAAGAAGTGGATTAGATCAAATTGTATTTAATATATTGCATAAGGAATCAGTAGCTTATCTTGTGTATGTAACAGATTTAATATCAAAGGTAGATAAACTTCACAATAGAACATGGATCAATATGAATATTGAAAATGGATACTTTTGCACACGATGCTCAACATCTAATAATCTTTGTAGAATATATAAAATGTTTGATACATTTGAAAACATATGTTTTACAACCCATTGTAAACGTGTTGTTGAATTTGTTTCAAATAATACAATAGATGCAGCCGTACCAAATTTCCAAATCAAATATCTTTTTTAATTATTTATCAGTGATTTTTTTATTTTGGTTTCTTAATCATAATAGGAGATTTATCTTAACAAACCCACCACATAAAAAGCTTCCGGGAGGGACACTTTAGTTAAACCATATTCCCATTGATAGTATCCCATTCAATAGAATCCAGTTCAATTGATTTTCATTAAATGGATTGAGCTGCGTTCCACTGTTCAATTTATATATTGACCGTCCAATTAATTTGTTTTATTAATGGTTCAGTGCACTGATATTCATAAATTATGTTGATACAACATAATGGCATTAATTTGATAGTTGTATCTATCTCAACCAATCTATATTTTTTATTATATGATTTTTCAATCAAATTGTCGATTGTACCTTTTAAATTTTGTGCTAATTTTTTAATTCTTTCACACTCAATCGTATCTGAATCATTATTTTCAGTAATTTTTGTATCTTTTGTACGTATTTTGCGACATAATTTATCATAATCCATCATTTTTTCATATTGGAATGGTCTTGTAAATTTGTAGGGGGTCATCACAGCTTCCATATAGCCTGGTACTATTTTTTCAACACACAATAATAGGTTAATTATTCGATTTAAAGTACATTCATTAAATTTAAATTTAGATTCATAACATAAATATTTTTTACAAAATTTTGGTAAAAAATCGTGTTCATAACAAATACAATTACGTTGGCAAGGGATAAAATTTAAAACAGCTCCCATTATTATTACTTTTTCAACAATCTCGGGATCACCAGATATTAATGCAAGAGCAAGAGTATTATTTGGTCCGTAAAAATTATTTGGGATTGCTCCCAATTCACAAGCAATATTAACAATTTTTAAATTGTTTGTTTTAATCGCAAGATTCAAAGTATTATATTCTGATGAAGAATTAGATGGTTTTGCCCCATAACTAATTAATAACTGGATTAATTTAATTATATTTTCTTGTTCTTCCTCGCAAAAGCGTAAGCAATTATTGTTATTTTGTTTTGCATTTTGGTAATTTTTAGACATATTTTGGATGTAATTTTTAATAATTATTGATAAAGTGTTGTCATACTCATAATTACATATCAGTGCTCCATTATCGATTAATTTTGTTATGAAAACCAAGTCAAACTTATTTATTTTGGGCCTCCTCGACAGTTTACGAATCGCGTAATTTAGTGTATGTTTTTTACCATTATTTTTAATCACTGCGCCATTGTTTAATGCTTGATCCAATTTAATAGTATCAAATGTATCATTCGCTTCGTATAATGCAATTTGTAATTGTCTGTATGAATATTGATACATTACTGTCTTGACCGCTTCGTATTGGCTTGATTATATTTGTTATAATTAATTATATCAGATTATTATTTAATATAATTTTCAATTTTTACACAGCAAACGACAAATACACCGATCAGCAGCCCCGCCGCACTAAAAAATTAAAAATTTTTAATGCATGTGATTGTGCCTGCTCTATAGCTGCTTCCTAAAAACAGCCGCGACTTGTGGCGCGACCCTTGCTGCTACATTTTCATTGAAAATGTAGCTGCGCAAGGGCTTAGGTTTCTAAAGAAACCCTGCCAAATAAATAATCAAAAGTTTTAATTATTTTTGCATATCAGTAGGCGAGCCCTCTCTATTATACAATGTTGGATAAAGGGCCCTAATTCATGATATTATGATAAGTGTCAATAAGTTAGTTTTTATATTGTAAGAAATAGTAAGTGTGAAAAAAATTGATATTTGAACCTTAATATATTTTTAAATGAATCAAGACACAATTACATAAAATTGGAATTGACAATATCATGACTGACCGAGGAGATAATAAATTAGCTATCCACGACCAAAGATTACCCAGCAAAGATCGGGACGAGTCAAAGACTGAATGTCTACAAGAGGAAAAAGAAAAACAATATACACCAATTTTGACAGATGAACAAAAAGTGGAAGATGATATTTTGAATGATGGAATGACTGATGAAATTGATATAGGTTTTTTTTGTCAAAAGCCAAGATGTGAAGTGTGTTTAAAAGTTCTATATGTAGAAGAAGGTGATTGTGATCATATGAATGTAATCATTCCACAATTATATTTAGGAGCAATGTGGAATGCGAATAGTATGTGCGAATTAACATATTATGGAATAAGTACAATTGTAAATGTCGCTTGTGAGGTGCAATGTATGTATCCTTATGCTGGTTTTCGATATTTAAAATACGAATGGAAAGATTATGTGGATTTTGGATTACTTGCCGACCTTGATCAAATTGTTGATAGTATCCATTGTGATATAAATAATAATAAAAATGTTTTTGTACACTGCGCGATGGGTGTATCGCGCTCAGCATCAGTTATTATTGCTTATTTGATAAAATACAAAAATATGAGTTACGAAGAGGCAACGAGAGCGGTGAAAGAAAAGAGACCGTGCGTTGAGCCAAATTCTGGATTTATGTTACAATTGAAAACTTATTCTCAAAAATATCAAAAAAAATTATGAAATTATGCGTCACATAGTAGAAAATATTATATTAATTCATCACGTATTCAATTTTTTTTTGATATGTACAAAATTATCTATCCATACACTTTATTTATTATAATAAAAACCAATAACCTAATGGCTTTTTGTTTTGCTATTGTTTATTGAATGGGAAATGATTGAATCACTTTTGATTTGCGTCTTGATTTTGAATGGTTCGAACAAAAATTATACTTTTAGATTGAGCCAAAGGCTCTAACACTTTTTATAAGCAAAAAATATAGTTAATAGTTAATAATTTGTATATTCTTATTTTTATACATACAAATGTAATTTATAAAATACACAAAATGTACAGTAATGTACAGTCATGTACAGTTATATAAAACGTACTGGAGCAAAGCTCCATGGAGGGAGAGAATATTTATAGGTTAATAAAGTTATGAGAAAATTCTTGATCCCATTAATTTCAAATTGACTGGACAAATATTGACCGAAGGTCTGGCGGGTTGCGACCTGATTTGAATCGATTTTGAAAAAATATTAGAATACTAAAAACATATGTATCAACAAAACTACAATGAACATAGATCAGTGAGTACTCCCGCATGTGTATACGTTCTCTGAACGACTCAAAAAACATAATTTTAATTGGCTAGAGCGACGCTCAATTGATTTATGGTATACAAAACATAATTTTTTTGTGGTTATTTACAACAAAAAAATACTTTGATGTATAGCACACACATGGTTCGGTGTGTTGATAAGAATTATTCAGAATTAAAGAAAGAGTGTGAGGGTCGTGGCATTAAAAAATACTCTGGGCTCCAAAAACCAATATTGATGATTCTGTAATGATTTACATTGTTGCTTTGTGTATTATTCAAAAGTAAATAGATTAATAAAAATTGAAACTTATTATAATTATTTTAATTAGCTACTAATAACCTTTGCTATCAAATTTATGAATATATTATTTACCACTGTGAATACATTAGATGTTTTAATGATTGAGCGGGAAAAACAATTATCGAATAATCTCACCAAATATATTCCCTCTCGGGTTGAAAAAACTAAAGTTTTTTCCTACCGAAAGAATTAGCACATTTAGTATTTGAATATGAAAATGAACCAATTGAAATTGTATTGAGATGTTTATTTGTTCATTTATTAGAAAAAAAACAAACTGAACACACGTGTTTGGTAGAATTGATACTTAAAATAATTTATATTGAGATTTATAGGGGGTTTATAAGATCTTGTCCTTTCTCATGGTGTGTGTATGGCTTTCCTAAGAATATTCAAGAAAAAGATTACATAATTGTGATAACATGGTTTTATGGTCTAGTATATTTTTTACAATGTATATGGTCGTGGATAATTATATTCTACTATTTTTTTTATTTTTTAATTCATTTGGCGGGCTGGGACAGGCGGGGCAATGAAGCAACGTTAGTTGCGGAATGGAGGCGAGCCCGCTCTGTTGTATCGCAATAAAATACTGGTGTACATTTTATGACGTTTGTATAAAACTATTTTATGAAAAATTCATAAAATAGTGCAACATGTGTAATAACATTCATAACAAACATTATTATAATATTTATTCATACGATTACTATATTTTATGTCATCTTCTCTCTCTTTCTTTCTATGTTTTATATCATTTTGCCTTTGATCTTCTTCAAGCTTGTTAACATATTTTTGAAATTCTTTTCTTTTATCATCATCATTTAAATGACTTAATTTTTTTTCATTGTATGGTAGCCATTGTTTATACCAATTGTCATATTGTTGATTTATTGCTTCTTGCGATACTGGTGTATAAACTTCGGGTTCGGGTTTTTGTGCTTCTTGTTCATCAAGAAGTTTATTTTTTAAAATTCTTTCTTCTGTAGTCAAATTAATACCCAACCTAAAATTATTTTCAGCTATACGCTTATTCTCTACATCTTGCATCTCTTTTAAAGATCTATTACCACGATCTAACGCCTGTTGCATTTGTTGTTGTTTCAATGCCTGACCAGCATAATCAACTTGGTACGTTTGTGTCATATTATCATATTTCCACATTCTGTCGATAAAATAATTTGTATAATTGATAGATCATATCTTTATAAATTTTAAATATTTATTTTTTCAATTTTTTATTGTATTTCCGTTCAACCGTATTCCTTTCAACAGTATTCCTTTGAATGAAATAGCTGGTGTGACACAGGAATATAATTCAGTAATCAAGACTATAAAATTGAAAAATTATCTTTAATAAATTAAACTATTAATATAAGTCATCATATTATGGAAAGTGAAAAAGAAACACATTTATGGAATTATAAACCATTGGGAATTGATCCTGAATTATTGGAAAAAGCAACTAATGTTTTTAAAACCTTTGATCAATTTTTAGAATGGGTTAATGAGTCTCCATGTAAGGAAAATAACAATCCGTGCAAAATACAATCAGAGGATATTGCCATATTGCTATATTGGCAATGGGTTCCTTCAATTAAAAAAGCAAAAAGAAATAAGAATGATTATTATCTAGAGAATTATATTAAATGCAAAGGGAAACCATATGAAGATAATAATTGTTTAAATTATTACAAAAACGATGATTACTTGATAATCATAATGCAAAATATAATAAGATGGACATCAGGTAAAACAGTGTATAAAATTGGTATTACTGAAGATGATGAAGATAAAGTAAAAATATGTTTTAACAAAATGAAGAAATTTATCAATGAAGAAATTTATAGATTTTAAATATGCGTGACGAATAACAAATGCATTGATTTACAGATACTGCTGTGCATGTAATTGTAATGGCTTAATAATTGCTACCAAAAAATTGAACATTAAATTATAATAATTAAATGACTAAATTATAGCCAAACACACATTGCAACTAAATGTTGTGTTCTGATTTATATTTTTCAATATACTCATATTTGGATTCCCAGAGCAAATTTAAATGTGGTATTACGTGCAAACAATTTAATAAGTTTTTGTCCAAAGATATTAAAATCGCTAAAAATAATGTTCGTGATGAATTTAATAATATCTGCAACAAATTTAATGGATTTAATTTGAAAGAAATAATATCCTTGCTCCTCAAAGGAATCAGTTCTGAACATTTGGATACTAAATTATTGGGACCTGGATACATTGCTGTGAGAACATTTGATGATTATACGTGCACAACGAAAATTGATGTATATAATGCACAGGGTTCCAAAGAATTGGAATTGAATATTGACTATAATTATGAAAAACGAAATAAGTACAGTAAACGAAATTATTTTGTAACATCATGCGTTCATCGTAACATTGGATTTTATGAAGATTATCGCGGAAATAGATTTGAATATTATATGAACAAAAAATTTGTTGGAATAAATTGCATAAGAGATGACCTTATTAATGATTATCCGTTGGTTAAAAATATTTTTAAAACTATAAATAAATATTTGATAGTTAACAAAATCTATCCGAGTATTTATAAACTAATTAAGATGGAAGATACTGAAACAAATAAATGTTATGCAAAATTTGTTAAAAGTAGTGAATTGTCTTTTGATAATAAATTATTTAATTATTTGGAATCTTTAGATTAATGAGTATTATGAACAGAACAAAAATGATATTGATGGTATTGATTTACAACATGATTTTGGATCAATTTTGAAAAGATATTAGACTATTAATAACATATGTATCGACAAAACTACAATGAATATCGATTGGCGAGTACTCCCGTATATACGATCATCCTTTAAAGGACTCTAAAAATATAATTTTAAATGGTGCCTGATTTATGGTCTATAAACAATAATTTTTTGTGGTTATTTTACAACAAAAAAATACTTTGGCGTATAACATGCACATGGTTAGGCATGTTGATATGGATAATTCTGAATTAAAGAAAGAATGTGATGAACACGGCATTAAAAATTGCTCTGGGTTGCGAAAATTAATATTGATGATTTTGTTAATGATGCACAACTGAGGATTGATTGATGAGGAAGGTGTTCTTACCAATGGAAGAGATGTTTATGATTTCGGTTGTGATGAGAGCGAAAATTCATACGCTACAAATTTGGGGTGTCGACCGTAGGTAACCTCCGGTGAAAGCGATGATTTTGTTGATAATATTTATGGCGAGGATGTTTGTGAAAAGTGCTCTCTTTATTTGAGATATTGTATTTATAATGTGTATGCGTTGGAATATAATCCTGAAAATATAATTTATACATAAGTTTAGATAAATAATATATTAATCATGCGATTCTTTATATTCATTTCTAACTGTACATTTTTTTCCATTTACTAATTTTTCTTTTAAAATATCCATAAACTGATTCCACCCAATTTTTTCAGCATTAAGCATTACACAAGCACTTTTTTCATAAGTTTCTGAAGGAATTGTTAAAATAGGTGTTGTATCCATAATGCTACTCAATGCTCTATTATAAAAGCTTGTATGTCCTGATCCTGCGTACACAATAATAATTGATGAATCTTGATAAACATAAAAAGCTTTTAATATACGTGCAAGTGCATATGCATCAAATACAACAACCCCAAAATTAAAAATCATTTTTCTGTACGATATGAAAAAATCTTCGCCATAAGTTTTTTCTGATTTTTCATCCATCATCTCATTGAACAAATCTTTAATTTGAGTTATTTCGAACGTCATATACCGATCATAATTTTCTTTCATTTCTTCCAAGTATTTTATTTGAATACTTGATGGTAATTTTTTTATTTGTGCGTTGAGTTTTGTGTATACATAATTTTTATTAAGTTGATCTGGTGTGAATTTTTGAATAATAATATCTAGAAAATCAAGATTGTTTGTAAAACAAGAATATAATTTATTTACTGAAGTACTAATAATATCCATATCTCCAGCCAATAATCCATTAAATATTGAATTTAAATTTTCAGACAGATTCTCAGTGTGAATTTTCATATTTTCATCAAGTCTTTCAGGTATCATATTTTTTTCTTTGTACTTAAATAAAAATTGTGGCATAAAAAAACATTTGGTATCTATTGGACAGGATAAATATGCCAATGGGGCACAAAATATTCCTCCAACGATATCGTAAAAATTGTTACCAAATCTTCGATATTCAATATTATGAAATCTCGTATATTTATATTTACTACATTCTTTTTTTAAAGGACCAACACAATGTATAAATTTTTGTTGAATTCTAAATAATCCATCATTATATTTACCTTTACTTTCTTTTTCAATATGCTTTGTAATAGGCAACAAATTATTTTGTTTCCCAACTTGTTGAAAAAGTGTTGTTTCTATAAAAAAATCTATACATGTTGGAGATATTTCAAATAAGTCACTAAAAAAATCATCAATCCAACATGTGTTAAATTGATTATCCTTATCGTAACATTCGTAATCATTGTTAATTTTTACGTGTTTATCATCAAGAAATATGACCAATTTGTTTTGAATTGTGACGACATTAATATTATTTGGACCATACAAAATATCATAATTTTTATATTCAGTTACAAATTGTTCAATCAGAGATCCTCCAATTTTTGCATACGAAATTTTATTTGTTTTGTACAAATTTTCCATTTTATAATGAGAGCAAAGAAATATAATGCTATTGCTTTTTTATATATTTACACAACGAACGATAAATGCACCGATCAGCAGACCTCTTAAAAACGTATTTTTTAGCACACATGCACATGATTGCGCCTGCTCTATAGCTGCTCCCTAAAAACGTCAGTGACTTACGGTGCGACCAAATAAAAAATCAAAAGTATTAATTAATGATCATATATTATGAAAATGAGATAAGAATACGTGACTATTTATTCATATAAAAGCATGGAACCTTCAAAAATACCGGGAACGAAAAAAGATGAGACTTTAAGTAAACAAAATGCTGAATGTGGTTATGGTTTTACCCTTAGAAAAACAAAGCTTGATAAGAATGTTGATAAGGACACGTACAAAGATCACATCAAAAAAATATTTACTGATAAAGGATATAATGTTACCACATATAAATTTGAAGAAACAACTGGACTACATTGTCACGGAGTCGTTTACATTCCTGAAACAATTGATCAAAAACGATTTAGATTTAGAGGATTGCACCTTTATTTGGTAAAGATACATGATATGGAAGGATGGTTACTTTATATAAATAAGGATCAAAAAGACGATATACCTTATGCACAAGATAATAGTGCGGATGATGGACTTGTGAATAAATTGAATAGAAAAAATTTGTTTTAAATATAGTTTTATGGTGGCGATTCAAACTTTTTATTAGTGTTGAATTGTTTAGCTTTATTTTTATTAAAATAACTATGTATATATGTTTAGTATACTATTAATATTTTTATCACATAATGGACATTTTGTTAATATTCTAATGCATTTGTCACAAAATTGTGTGTGACCACACGGCACTAGTGCTTTATTCTTTTCAGCGTAACCAAAACATACACTGCATTGATCCTTCTCGTCAACGCCAGAATCCTCAATTACTTTATACAATGTTGTAATTTCATTTTTATTTGTTCCGCTATACATTTTGATTATGACATAATTATCATTTAATTGCGTGATTGATGGTGGTTGTTCTTCTGTTCCAACATGATTTTCAGTACCATAATATAATATACCATTTATTCGCCGATCGATCATATTTTTTTTATCATTTATTGTACAATACAACATTAAATGTGTTTTTGATTTTAGCGCAACAAAATTTTTATTTTCTATCACTTGATGATAAATGTAATCAGGTAATGATTCAATTAAACGCCCATCAAGTGCACTGTATATTTTAACATTTACGGGATGAGAACGGGAAAATAAACGGTTATTATGTATAGTTAAACTAGTGCCAAGATCGCTTATTACATATGTACTTATTTTTTCGACCTTTATTATTTCGTCTTCTTTATTTGATAAAAGCCATCTTGTTATTTTTTTGTGTATGAGGTCGCCATTATTTGGAACAGTATGCTCATATGGTTCTAAAAATGTTAATATTCCTTTATTATAATTTAATCCCACACTAATACTTGAACTATTCATATGAATAGTCGGATATGCTTTTGTCGGAGGAAATTCCATAATTGGCTCTGTACATTTTGAGGAAATTCCATAATTGGCTCTGTACATTTTTTAGTATTATATATTTTAATACCATATTCTTGATTATTTGCCCATATGACAGACGGAAATAATTTTTGATCTAGCACAGAAATAGTCCAATTGGTTGTTGCATTTAGACTAAGTAATTTACTTAATTGGTACGCTTTATCACTCTCTGTCATTGTCAAAAAATTATAGTGTTGATGATAATATTAAATATACTTCATACTCCATACAATAAAAATTTCAATATTTTACATGAATTTTGAAATTTGCATGAGCACAAAAAGAATTTGAACTTCGTTCCAACCCAACAACAGAACTTAAAAAATATAATCAACTGGATTGTTCGGAGCTCTAATACTTTATTCAAAAAACAATTTCGATAACATAACGATTATACGTAAATAAATTTTTCTGAAAATATTTCTCGATAATTAATATATAATTTTTCAATATCTTCTTTACAATCATACATTTTAACATTATTTCGAAAACAAAGTATGATCGGCAGATGGGATAAAAATTCTTCCTGGTCCTGGCCACCGCAAAGATCATATATATTGTCAAAATCTTTTGGTAAATTATTCGTAAAATTTGGCATATTGTATTTAAAATCTTCTTTGAGATCAGAACACCTTGTCCCATACACGTTATAACAAAAACGATCGGTGGCAAGATCGCCGGACCAAAGATAATAATCACCTCTTGGCCGACATTTATTAGACTCACAATGTTCATAAATCATTATTCTTCCATTTTTTAATCTATAAAATATGGACGCAAATTTGTGATCACCTTCGTTATCAATTTTTATTCCACAAGAAAAATATACGGGTGTTGCCAACTTTATTTTATTTATTACATTTCTCACATTGATATATCCTTCTTTTTCTAGTTCTGATATTATTTTTTCCCTGGTGCAATCATAATTATTTGAGCTTGTCATTAATTTATCTTATTATTTTATTCTTAACTTATTTATTCAATATCAAACGTTTACCTTTTATTATTTGTTTCTCATCGTTTATATATATTAACCCAATTACTACGTAATTTTCCCTTTGCTCCGCAACGACCCACCATTTTTTCCATTTTGCGATGTGCATTTTGTATTTGCGAACGTGCACAAAACAAATATAATTAGAATATTGAATTATGATTGTTGTTTAACAGTACTAAATAACAAACAGTTGTTACAAAAGATATCTCAAAAAAACACATCAACTAGCACCTACCCAGATTAATTTGACGCTAGTCAAATTAATCTGTGTTAGGTGCTTAAGAAGGCGATGATAAAAGTTTGGCGGTACAATTGTGTAGTATTCAACAATATAATTAAAAATATATATGGTTTATGTGTGATATAAACCATATTTTAATTCAATGTCAAACGACTTGCTATAAATAATTTTTTATTTAAAAAACCCATTAAAGTGGCCGAAGGGCCCAATTCAACCGTTCTTCTATTCATTTCCCGAAGGGCCCAATTCAACCGTTCTTCTATTCATTGCCCGAAGGGCCCAATTCAACAGTTCTCCATTCAACCGTTCATCATTCAATAGTTTTCCGTTTAGTATAATGCACAATTAAAATATTTTAATTTGCAGCATAATTTAGATCAGTTTTGATTTGAACATGTTTTAGATCAGTTTTGATTTACATCTTGATTTTGAACGGTTCGAATAAAAATTATACTTTTAGGACACACTTTTTATAAACGCGAAAAATAATTAATAATAAATATAATATACATTAATTGTTTACTTACATATGTTTTTAATATATAAAATGTACAGTAATGTATAGCTGTAAAAAACGTACGAGAGGGAGAGAATATTTTTAGGTTTATAAAGTTATGAGAAATATTTTGATCCCATTAATTACAAATTAACAGGACGATAAGTAAGGTTAACAGTCTTATTTAGAACGGTTTTGATTACAACCTGATTTGGGTTAGTTTTGATTACAATCTGACTTGGATTAGTTTGAAAATATATTAGAATGCTATAAATACATATTATAAATAAAACTAGAACGAATTTCAACCAGAGAGAGTTCCCACATATATGTACATCCTCTAAAAGGCTCTGAAAATGCAATTATAATTATGACCTGATTAATGGTCTACAAATAATAATTTTTTTGTGGTTGTTCACAACAAAAAAATACTTTGGCGTATAACATGCTCATGGTTAGGTATGTTGATATGAATTATTCTAAATTAAAGGAAGAATGTGAGAATCGTGGCATTAAAAAATACTCTGGGTTGCGAAAACTAATATTGATGATTCTGTTAATAATACACGATTGCCATGTTCCGAATTCACGAAACTAAATATTAACACATATGGTGCAGAATTGAAAATATATAACAAAAATTGGATTGCAAAGGGGTGGCGGAAAAAGCAACCCCTTGGCGCAGATCTGAATTATTGCAGTGCATAAAAAAGATT
>Ga0315284_10007805_pt1 | contig 15275 bp, 14 predicted proteins | sample YL17G09_16_MG_FD_203696 | JGI IMG/M metagenome (GOLD analysis project Ga0315284, IMG submission 203696) | Sediment microbial communities from Yellowstone Lake, YNP, Wyoming, USA - YL17G09_16 | ecosystem: Environmental > Aquatic > Freshwater > Lake > Sediment | place: USA: Wyoming | collected... | reverse complement strand
GTCGCCGAGATAGGTCCGGACGAACTTCAAGGCTTCCTTCTGGTGCTTCCGGTAATTGTTGTTGCCATACTGGCTCAGAGAGCCGATGACGATGCCGCGGATCTCTCGGAAGACGCGGTGGCGCCGTAGGGCCGCCAGCAGCCGGTGCAGGTCTTCGACGTCGATTTGGATATCCTCCAAGAACAGGATGTGGCGCTTCCAGTTGAACCGGGGCGGGTTTTCCCGGTTGAGGAAGTTGACGAACGTGGACAGGTTCCCGCCGATGGGGGTCCCGGAGAATTTCCGGGCCGGGGGAGGGGTCAGCCAGGCGGAGCCTTGGTACTGGACCTCCTCGCCCATGATCAGGGGGAGGAGCTTCTTGATGTTGCCCTTTCCCAGCTTGAGCGAGGGGAAATAGACGCCCGGGACCCGGGAATGGTAATAAAATTCGTTGAGGAGGAAGGTGAAGTCAGAAAAGCCGACGAAGACCGGCTTTCGGGCCCGGATGACCGCGTAGTCCTTATGGTCGATCTTGGGGGCCAGGTCCTCCGCCCCTGTGCCGCCGGCCACGGAGAAGATCAGGTCCTGCTCCCGGATGACCTTCTTAAAATGCGTGGAGCGTTCCTCGGCTGATGCTGTGACGTGGTCGATCTGCTCGTCGCTCGAAAATACGAACGGACTGAGGTAGACGCCGTCGATCCCGATCCCCTTCTTCAATAGATTGATCGTCCTGTTGAGCGTGCCCTTTTCACACTTGGGGAGACAGGTCGAGGGGGCTATGAAGCAGATTCTTTGGATCTTGTTGCCGTTCATCTTGAGCCAGGTTGGGTCCGGTAAGGTATACACTAGCAGAAATCGGACCAGCTTTCAACTTTCAAGCGAGCGGAGGGCGCCCAAAGCATTTGTATATTATAGATAATAAATAAATTATATACGAACCGGAGAGATTTTCAGGAGTTTTGTACGGCGAAAGAGGGACGGTGTCCGGAAAATGGCCAACCAGGATGTATGTGATAGATTATAAATAAATAAGGGATTAGCAAGGCCTGGATTTGGCGCCCGGGTATTTGCTTAAAAGGACCGCAGCTTCTGTCCGGGTGCACTATGCTGCAGCCGCTTCAGCGCCTTGAGCTCGATCTGGCGGATGCGCTCCCGGGTCAAGTGGAAATGCTGGCCGACCTCTTCGAGCGTGTATTCACGGCCGTCACCCAGCCCGTAACGCATCCGGAGGACCGTGGTCTCCCTCTCGGGAAGCCCCCGTAGGGCATCCTCGATCTGCTCCCTGAGGCTGATGTGGATCACGGTGTCGGGCGGGGAAAGGATGCTCTTGTCCTCAACAAGGTCGCCGAGAGAGGTCTCGCCGTTCTCCCCCAAAGGAGTCTCCAAGGATACGGGCTCATGGGCTGTGGACATCATGTCGATGACCTTGTTCACGGGGAGTCCGACCTTCTTGGAGATCTCCTCGGGCGATGCTTCCTTGCCCCTCTGTTGGACGAAACCCTGGGAGATCTTGTTGAGCTTGTGCATGGTCTCGGTCAGGTGGACGGGGATCCGAATGGTCCGACCCTGGTCGGCGATGGCCCTGGTGATGGATTGGCGGATCCACCAAGTGGCGTAGGTCGAGAACTTGTGGCCGCGACGGTAGTCGAACTTGTCGGCGGCCCGCATGAGGCCGATATTGCCCTCCTGAATGAGGTCCAGGAGCTGAAGGCCCCGGTTCTGGTATTTCTTGGCGATGGAGACGACGAGCCTCAGATTGGCGGCGACCAGCTCCCTTTTAGCCTTATCCCTGGTCTTGAAACCGCGGTTGACGGCTTCGAGGATGTTCCCGGATTCCGTCCGCAGGCGGGCCGAGCCTTTGTCCACGATGGCCTCGAGCCGTTCCCGGAGCCTCTCGATGACCTTTTCCCTGTAGTCCGGCCTGATGTCCATGCCCTGAACGAGCTTGATCATCCGGACCAGGAGCCTGCTGCGGGCGAACCTGTTGGCGGCCCTCGGGCGGGATTTGGACAGCCTGGTGTTCAGCGCCTTGATCCTTTTCATCTTACCCAGGACCTGCGCCTTCTTTTGTTCAATCGATTCAGGCGTGAGCTCTTCGTCGCCCATGCTGAAGAACCTGTTCACGAGATCGGGAGACTTCCGGATCTGCATTTCGACGGCGAGCAGCTCATCCAAGACGGCCGGTGTTCCGGCCAGCGCTTTGTTGATGGCCTTCTCACCCTTTTCGATCCTCTTGGCTAGGGCGATCTCCTCTTCCCGGGACAGGAGCATGTAACTCCCCATGTCCTTCAAGTAGATCCGAACGAGGTCGGCGGTTTTATCCCCGTCATAGATCATCGGACGATTGTGGCCGTTCCCCTTGCCGTTGCCGGGCTTCAGGGCGGGCGGAGCGGTCTCGGAATGGTCGGCGACCGGAGCCAGCGGCGAAAAGGCTTCCATGTCCTCGGTGAAACCGTCCTCGGTCCTCCTATGGGGGAGGAGCTGGAGGACGGCCTCCTCATCATACTTGTATCCGTTCGACATCTTGATCTCCCTTTTATCTTACTAATTCTATCAATTATATATAATAACTGTAATTATAAGCCTTCCGTTGCGTCTGTCAAGAGTTTTTTTATCCTCTGTCTCAGCCTATACTTGGAACTTCAACTGCAAAAGAACCGATGCATCACCCCGAAAACGCCTATTTCTGCTATCTAATATATCTTATATCACCGCATGGTTTTTAAAATAGTTTACACCTATATATTATTAAATGCAAGCTTTTTTTTACTTTTTTTGAAAATAATTATTATTCCAAGCGGAGGCCAAGGCGAGCGGCGCCGATCGTTTTGTAGAAAAACCCATTAATACGGCGTCCTTGTGGCGAAGATCGAAGGCCTTCTAAAGGGCGATTGACGATGGGCCGTCAGAACGCGCACGCCTTCTTCTTGTTCTTTTCGTAATAACGCTGGTGGTATTCCTCGGCCCGGGTGAACTTGGAGGAGGGGACGATGCCGGTGGCGATGGGCTTCGTGAAACGGCCGGAGGCCTGCAACTCGTCCATGACTCCTTGGGCCGTTTTCTTTTGGGCCTCATCCGCGGTGAAGATCATGGAACGATATTGTGTGCCCACGTCGGGACCCTGGCGGTTGACCTGGGTCGGGTCATGGATTGTGAAAAAGAACCGGACCAAGTCTTCGTAAGGGATGATCGAGGGGTCGAAGGTGACACGAACGGCCTCGGCGTGGCCGGTCCCGTCGGTGCAGACCTGTCCATAGTCGGGATTCTCGGTCATGCCGCCCGTGTAGCCGACCTCGGTATCCTTGACCCCGTTGATCTCGCGGAACTTGTATTCGACGCCCCAAAAGCAGCCGGCGGCGAAGACGGCGGTCTCGGACTTGAACGCAGAGGCCTTCTCTTCCGGGATGAAATCCAGGGAGGCCGAGTTGATGCAGTAGTGTTCGAACGACGGCGCCGGCCCGTCGTCGAAGACGTGACCGAGGTGGGCGCCGCAGGCCGCGCAGCGGACCTCGGTCCTTTTCATGGAGAAGGACCGGTCTTCCAGGTATTCTATGCCTTCTCCGCTTATCGGAGACGTAAAGCTCGGCCACCCCGTCCCGTGGTCGTACTTGGTGTCCCAGCGGAAGAGGGGAGCCTTGCAGGCGGAGCAGACGTAGGTCCCTTTTTCGAAGTGGGCGTTGAATTTCCCGGAGAAGGGCGGTTCCGTCACGCACGGCCTCGATATCAGGTCCTGTTCGGTCGTGAGGGATTCCTTCCATTCCGTATCGGATTTCGTGATCTTTCGGGCCATCGGTGTATCTCCTTGGACGCGGGCGACCCGCCGCCCTGGCGCCGGTCTCAGCAGCGCGTCGAGGCCTTTCCAGCCCGCGAAAGAGATCAGGGCCGCGAAGGCTAGAACGCCGATCTTTATTTTTCTGGGCATAGGACCTCCTTTATTCTCTAATTCCTATAGATATAGTATACATTAAAGACCGTAAAAATCAAGCGAAGAGCGCGCCTAGATATTTAATTGACAATTGAAATCCGGCTCAATTATAATGAGAACGCTGGCTGGAGAGGGATCCTCCTTAGCCCCGCTTCCTTTGCCTTTGAAACCTTGGCGCCTCGCCAGCCAGTCTTCTTTATTATTCCCGCGAAATAAGGATTTTTGGGAATCCTTGCAGGACAACGCCCGGAGCTCGGCACCTCTTCGGCGTAGGAACGGTCTGGGCGAAGAAGGAAAAGAGGAAGAATATCGAGATCCAGGCGGTCGTCCTCTTCAGGGCCTCGGCCTGTTAAGGAGCCGCGCTGAGTTGGTTGAACGTGGGGGACGAGGAAATCCTCAAGAAATCCGCCGCCGCCGGGTCGCGGTCCGGGTGAACGGCCTGTCCGGGACGGCCCCGGCTCCCCTTCGGGTTCCTAAAGCCGCTTGGGCGAAGCCCCAGATGAAACGATCTAGAACGTCCGGAAGATGTTGAATCCGATCCGCAGATCTCCCTTGCCTAGGCGAAGGTCGCCGCCCGTAATGAACTGAGCCGAGGTGAGCCCGATGGAATCCGTGACGAAGAACTGGAAGACATGCCCGCCGATCTTTTTCTCGACCCCGAAACCCCATCCGTTCGCGATGTCCTTGTAGCCGGCAAGGACCGGGACCCACTCGCCGATCAATGAGAGGTCCTCCAGGAACATGAATCGGCCGCCGATCCCGATCGAGAACGTCCCCTCAGCGTTGGCATCCCAATGGTTTGTGTTCGAGGAATAGAGCGGCACGACGAGGACCGAGAGCCGTTCATTGAACTGGCGGCTCAGGATGACCTGGGCGTTGATCTTGAAGTTCCGGGAATTGAAGGCGCCCCGGTCTTCCTGTTTCTGGGTGACCCAGCTCAGCCCGCCGTTGACCGCGACCGAAAAGGGAAGGGATGCGTTCCTGCCCTGTTCGAGAACGAGCCAGGTCGAGGAGAACTCCATCTCCTTAAAGAGCCCGGAACGCCCCACGGTGACGCCGATCCTGTCCGTGATCCCGTACCCCAGGCTGACGTGGGCCATAGACGGGCCGTCCAGACCCCAGGCCGTGTCGTAGCCCGTGCGCACAGATGGGACCAGCCGGTGCGAGATCCGGAACAGGAAATCCCCCTTGTCCATGGTCATCCCGGTGGGGAGGTTGACGAGACGGGTTCCCCAGAAAGGCGGCTTCTCATAGGCCGATTTCGCTTTTTTCGACATGTCCGAGAGGACTTGGGTTGGAGCGGAAGACATGAAGAGACCCTCGAAATCGAACCCGACTTCCCGGAAGGCGATGACCGGCCGCTCCTCCTTCAGGCCCATGATCCAGTTTTCGACGAGGGCGATCTCTTCGCCGGTCAGCGCGGTCTTTCCGGGGGGCGGCATGCTCTTTCCCGTGATACCCTCGTTGCCTTTGATTTTTTTCAGGAGATAGCTCGCTTCGGGTGACGCGGTATCCAAGAGCTTGAGGGCCGGTTGTTCACGGCTCGGCGTGTTCAGAAGAGAAGCCGGCAATCCCTCCGGTTCGAGATTCAATTGTTTCGGCGGAAACTTACCTTTGTGACAGACGGCGCAACGTTCCTTAAAGACCGCCTTGACGTCGTCGGGCATGGCCGATCCCGTTTGAGAAGCGCGGAGCCGGCTTTCCAGGGCCAACGGTCCGAGGATGAATAAAAAAGAACAAACGATGAACGGGGCTTTTTTCATGTTTTCTCCTAATTGTTCTTGGCGCCCTTATTGATCCAGTTCTTGATGTTCTGGAGACTGACCGCGTCCAGACTGCCGCCGATGGGCATCTTCGCTCCGACGGTTTGGCGGCCTTCGAGCTTGATTACGATGTATGAGTTGGCGGCGTCGCCCGGCAGGACGCGCTTCCGGGACACATCTTCGGTGGAGCCGGTGTTGACGAGGTTGGCATAGGACTGCCCTTGGACGATCGAAAGGCCCGCTTGCGCAGACGCGCCATGGCAGCTCGAGGCCGCGCAGGAGCCATTGAAGAGGGGCTGAATGTCACCGGCGAAGGATGGGTCATCCTTCGCAACGGCCGGCGGCTCTGTGGACGAAGGAGAACTGCAGGCCTGGAAAAAGACGCCTCCCAGGACCAGGCCCAAGGAAGCGAAAAATAAAACTTTTCTTTTGTTCATTTATCCTTACCTCTCGGGGCAAAAGACCCTCGGTCCCTTTCTATGCTTATTAACTATATAGATTTTATAGAGAAAAGGCAAATCGGGATGAAGGACCGGTGGCATTTCCTTTCGTGTGAGAAGGAATTCCGGCCTTGGGGCGTGGGCGCGGTTTCCTTCAATCGTTGTACTTGAACTCCGACCCAAGCAGACTGTGAGGGATCATGTTGATGATGAGCGTGATGACGGAAGCGGCAAGGACCCAGCCCCGGGCCGGTTTCCCCTTTCTTCCGGCGATGAGGGCGGCGATCCAGGCGAACATGGACAATAGGGCCTTGTTGTCGGTGAGGTCGGTCCCGAAGGGGATCCCGGACCAGTAGACGCCGAAGGCGAGTTTCTGGACGATCGGCCCGAGGATGAACCCCCCCCCGAAGAAGAGGGCGGCCGCCCAGATAACGCATCTCCTGGGATGGCTCTTTTTGTCCAAGGCCAGTATCCCGGCCATGGTTCCGAAGAGCATGGACAGGAAGATCACGATGACGTGGATGATGATGACGGCCGCGGGGACGGGGCCCTTGAACCGGATGATGACGGGGTCCTGTCCCGTGATCGATATCTGTTGGTTTCCCGTCCCCAGGAAGACCCCGTAAGCGAGCTTGCCCGCGGCGGGCTGTTTGGGCAGGCCGGCGACAAGCGTGTCACCCTTTCGTTCGAACTCGACTTTGGTCCAGGGGTCTTCGGTTTTGAACCGCTTGTAGGACATATGCCCGGTCACGCCTGGATTCATGACCTTCACGGCGATCTCGCAGTCCCTGACGTTCTCGGCGCTCCGCGGCAGGCGGAAACGGACGGTCTCGCTCCCGACGAGAGCCTTCCCGTTCATGGGGTGCGTCGGGCCGGTCACTCGCTGATAGGCGGCCGAGGCGGCGGTGATGATGACGGCGAGCGTCCAGAAGAGAAACCTTTTCATGTTTTCTCTTCTTTCCGTTCGAAGGTCAGGTTTTCGCCTTCCTTCAAGCCGAAGGGGACCTTCTGTTTTCCTATTTCGATCACGTGCTCGCCCGGCGGGAGCGGCATCCCGTCCATGATGTTACGGACCGTGCCGACCAGGAAAAAGGCTTTGGCTCGCTTCATCCTTTGCCTCCTTCCACCCGTTAAAAGTCGCTGGTCATGATGAAGAACGGCTTCTGGTTGAAACTCTTGTAGAGAGGCCTGAGGCGGTCTTTGTCGTAGTATTTGTCCACGTCGATGACCTTCTTGGTGCTGGTCACGACCTCGATGGGAACATTGTCATAGATCCCGTTGCGCAGGCAGACCATTCGGCCGGTCCGGTTGTCCATGACCAGGTCCAGGGCCAGGTTCCCGAAGGCCATGGGGACGATGGAGTCGATGGCGTCGGGGTCGCCGCAGCGGACGAGATAGCTCAACCGCTGATTGATGACGTTGGTCCGGCGGCCCTTGTTGAACTTCGGCGACAGCTCTTTCAGGTCGTGGGAGACCCGGTCTCCGATCCCTCCCAGCTTCTTATGGCCGAACATGTCCTTCTCGTCGCTCTCGAAGACCATGCCGCCGCCTTCGTACATGGCCCCCTCTGAGATGAGGGCAACGGAATACAGGCTCGGGTTGGTGGAGCGGTCCGCGGTCAGGAGTTCGCAGAGGAGCTCGACATTGAACTTGGACTCGGGAATGAGACAGCGGTTGGCCGCGCCGGCCATGGTCGGCAGAAGGGCTGTGAACCCGGCGTAGCGGCCGAAGATCTCGATGACCAGGAAGCGCTCGTGCGAGCCGGCCGTGGTCCGCAAAGCGTGGGTCATCTCGATGGTGCGGGTGACGCAGGTCGAAAAGCCGATGCAGTAGTCCGTCCCGGGGACGTCGTTGTCCATGGTCTTGGGGATGGCTATGACCTTGACGCCTTTCTTGTGGAGATGGACACTGTAGCCCAACGTGTCGTCGCCGCCGATGGGAATGAGATAGTCGATCCCCAAGAAGTCCAGGTTCTTGAGGACCTCCTCGGTGAGGTCGTTCGTCTTGGCCCGGTAGACGTCCCTCAGGTGTTCGGGGATGTTGACGTCCGGAACGCTGCTCGGACGGGTGCGCGAGGTGTGGAGGAAGGTCCCGCCCGAGCGTCCCACCTTGTTCACGATCTCCTCGGTGAGGACCTGGTAGTGATCGTGGTTCGGCGCGTCCTTGTCCCTTTGTATCTCGATGAGCCCCGCCCAGCCGCGGCGGATGCCGATGACCTTGTAACCCTCGTGGAGGGCGCGGATGGTCACGGCCCGGATGGCCGGATTGAGGCCCGGGACGTCGCCGCCGCCGGTCAGGATGCCGATGCTGCCTTTGGGACCTTTGATGTCGGACATGGCGTGCTCCTTGTTCAGGTCAAATTATAAGGAGCGGACCAAGAAACGTCAATCTCGATAACAACCGGGGGCCGCGCTGGTCAGGGCTGGGCGAAACCGTCGGAAATGATTCTGGCGACGCGTTTGGCCATGGCCATGATGGTCAAAATGGGAGGGCCGCCGAGCGAGCGGGGAAGGAGGGAGGCGTCGGCGACGTATAGGTTCTCGGGAAGCCGCGAATCGTGAAACGTGGCAGCGGACGACGGGAGGAGCGGTAAAGCCCCTCCGGGGTGTCCGGCGTTGAGGGTCCCGAAGAAAAGCGAGCCTTTCGGGACACCCAGCCGCCTGAAGACATCGATGCAGACGTCCACGGCATCTTTCAGTCTTTCCCGGTCCTTTCCCGTCAGGACCTTACCGGCTTTTCTCCCGCCGACGGAGCATCTGTCCTCGTCCGCTAGCTTGATCATCAGGCTCAGGATGTCTCCGGCCGGGGGCTTCCAGTCGGCATTAAAGAAATAGCTCAAGTGGTCGAAATATGGGGAGATGATGTCGTTCTCCCGCCGGACGAAAAACGGCATCGGGAGGTCCGCGTTCTGGCCGGCGTTCTTCCACGGGGCGGCGACACAGAGCACGGGGTCGACGAAAAGCCGCGGCTCGCTCGGGATTCCCGACATTTCGAGGATCCGCGGAGTCCCGAGCCCTCCGGCGGCAAGGACCACGATGTCGGCGGGAATGAATTCCCGCCTCAGGCCTGCCCGGGCTTCGACCCCGGCTGCTTGGCCGCTCTCGATCACGATCCTGGCCGCCCGGACTCCCGTCCGGAGAGTCGCGCCCCGCCCCAGGGCCGACCGAAGGAACTCGCGGCTGTCCCATTTGACCCCGTTCGGGCAGCCGAGGACGCAGCGTCCGCAGCCCCCGCAATCCTCGAAGCGTCCCATTTTGGGCATGGGCCGGGGCTTGAGCCCCATTTCCTCGAAGGTCCGGAAAAGGAGGCGCGTGACCTCACTCCACTTCCGTTGATGGGCCGCCGTGATCGGGATCTCGCGGCCGAGCTCCTCGAATTCCCGGCCGAGATCGATGCCGAGAGCTATGAGATCCTGGTCCAGGCGCAGCGCGTTGGCCGTGGCCAGCGTGGTCGTCCCCCCGGTCCCGCTTCCGTTCACCAGGACCATGCCGTCGCCTGTCTTCCGTATTTTCATGGAGGGAAAGATAAGCCCGATCTCCCTTTCATCGAACAGGAGCCCCGCCTTCTTGATCTTCTCGATCTTCCGAAGGTCGGCCTTAAGCGGCCGAAATTCTCGCCCGGCCTCCAAGACCGTCACCTCGAAGCGTTCCTGGAGCTCCCGGGCGACGGTCGCGCCGCCGGCGCCGCTCCCGACCACGAGGGCTTTTTTCATTCCGGCCCGTCCTTCGTGACTAATACAAACGCGCTAAATAATTTGACATCTGACCATGAGCGGCCTGAAGCCGCCTTCACTCTCCCTGCCCCTGAATGAACGGTCCTGAATGCCGTCCTCAAGCCCCCGTAGCGGAGGGGGGACCCGAATCCTATGAAGGCTATATCGGCGACACGCCCAAGACTCTGTTCATATTTATTGCTACCCCCTACCCCCTCCGACAATCGGAGGGGGACTCTGAGATCGTCCGTGTCGCCGACAGAGGTGCGACGGGGGGAACCGACGGGACTGGTTCCTGGGGATCCGGGGGAGTGAGGACGGCATTCAGGACCGTTCATACATTGTGACATTTTTTTATTGCGTTCGAATTAATTCCGCCTTGCAGCAATCCTTGCCTTCGGTGAGGCGCTGGATAAAATGCAGTTCGCCGCCGTCCGAAAGCCCCGCCAAGATACCCTGGTCGACCGAGGACATGAGCTCACAAACCCTTCGCGAGTAGGTCCGGCTGAAGAAACACCGCCGGATAAGGACATGACCTTCCGCGTCACCTTGGAGGTCGATTCCGATGGCGCCGTAAAGGATCGCGGCCGCCGTCATGACTTCCTGCATGGTCCGCGGCCGAAGGGCTTTTCTCAGTTCCCCGCCGAGCCAGAATGCGTTCCCGTAAAGCCTCGACCTGACCGCCTGTTCATCTCCTCGGGCAATGACCTTTTCGGCTTCTTCGTTGCTGTAAAGCCCATAGATGCGCAGGCATTCCGGGAAGGAGAGACTCCCGATATCGGGCATCTCGGTCTGAAAAGCCTGGGCCGTGAGCCGGAACAGCTGTCGGAGCCTTTTTTCCTTGACCCGCCGCGGCAGGAACACCGCGGCCAGTTTCAACCGGGCGTTCATCTTCATCCCGATCCGGACTCAGCCCCTTTTTCGCCCGGCAATCTGATACACTGCCGCCCCGATCGCCCCATCGACGAAGCCGTTGACAAGATAGATCAGGAACGGTCCATGAAACGCGAAGAAGCCGAAGGAGATCAGGGAGCTGGCCAACTTGGCCTGGGCAAGAAGCACGGGGTAGGCCCTGTTTTTAGGCTGACGGGCCATGTTCCAGGCGAGAAGAGTGACAAGGGACATATAGGCCGCCGTCAGGACCAGATAAAAGGACCGGCCGGCTATCGGCGCGGCCTCCATCCCCAGCGGGCGCGATAGGCTGTTGAAAAAGACGGTCACGCCTCCCGGGGCGACGAGAAAAGCGAGACCGACGGCGGCAAATACCGCGGCCAGGCCGTACCCCAAAACCCGGCTCCGTTTCGCAGAGCGTCCTTCGTTCACATGGCCTCCTTTCATCTTGATCGAAGTTTGTGGAACTTCGGCGGCGGCCCAAACCGGGCCTCCTCGAGAAGCCCGTGTGTGTGTTCCCTGGAAAGGGGGAGCGCGCCCTCGTAGTACTTCCTGAAGAGCCCGTATTCGGCGTTCATGAAGCACGTGTCCGATGGGGGAAAACGGGCGCTCATCTCCGTGAAGATCTCGCGGAGGGAGCGCTCGCGGACGTTGCCGAACGTCAGAGGAGTGAAGACGCACGGGCTAACCTCTCCGAAGGCGTCGACGTAGATCATCTTGCTCCCCGCGTTGCAGCCGAAGTGGCTCCCGCTCTCGAAATGGCCCAGGTAATTGACCGTGATCCCGCCATCCTTGTTCCAACGGTCCTGGAGTCGCGCCAGTTCACGGCGCTCCTCCACCGGGATGATGAACTCCTCGCTCCAGAAGGCGGGGACCGAGGGCTTGGCCTCGCTCAGCCAGGCTTCGTGGACGCCAAGCCCGGACAGGAACCCGAGGAATTCCTCCACCTTATCCGGCCGGATCAATTCCTTCGAGAGGACGGAAGAGATGCCGATTTGGACGCCGCCGACGTTCCTGAAGGTCTCGACCGCCCGCAGGGCCGTCCGGTAAGCGCCGGGAAAGCCGCGGCCGCGATCGTGGACCTCTTCGTTCCAGTGGTCCAAGCTGACCGATACCGAGAACAGCCCGGCGTCCCTCAATCCGGCGGCCAGTTCCTCCGTCAGGCCGAACCCCGAGGTGAAGAGCTTGACGGCACAGTCCGCGGCGGCGTCTTCGGTGATCCGGACGATGTCCCGGTTGAGCAGCGGTTCCCCCCCCGTGAACCCGAGCCAGAAGACACCCATCTCCCTCAGGTCGCGGACGACTCGAAGGATCGTTTCCGTGTCCATCGGTTCGCCTTTCCGCCCCCGGCTATAGCAGTAGGCGCATTTCTGTGGACAGGCGTTCGTCAGGCCGACTTGGGCATGGGAAGGGCCTTCGACCTTCTTGATAAGGTGCTCATCGATGAATCTCTTGAAGGCCCGGCTGTTGAGCGGCGGCAGATGGGAATGGAGGATGAGGTGGCCTCCGACGTCTTGGACCTTGAATTTGCCCATGTAATCGTAGAGAAACCGGACCATCCGGGGGCCGGCTTTGAGAACTTGCGGGTTTGAGGCCAGTGCCCTCCAGACAGCCGTCCTTTTCGCGGGGCGCGGGCCTGGGCAGGTCCTTCCTGAAATCGAGCCGTATTTTTTTTCTCTCATGGTCCAACTTTATTTATATCCCTTTTTATAGCGGAAGTCCGGGATGAGATCAACAGCCGGCGTGGGTCGCAGAGCGGCGGCGAGCCGTCATCCTCCGCGCCGGCCCTCTTCGACGATCCTCCTGACGGCCCTGAGGCCCCTTTTTACGCGGCGTTCGCATTGCTCGGGCCATCGTTCCCGGTCAAGGACGGCGATCCGGCCTTCGTCCAGGAGATCCTGGCTCTTTTGGGAGAGCTTCACGAGCGCTGCCAGTTCCGCAGCCGTGAGGTCGGGGAACCGGGCGAGGAAAGCGGGGTTGAAGATGGGGACCGGGAAATCGCCGCCGTGGTCCTCCAGGCAGAGGTTGACCGGCGTTTTGAGTGTCGAGAGACGCTCGAAGACGGCGGCCAGGTCCACGATACCCGTCCCGGCCTCCGTCGGGAACGTGACGAACCCGTCGTCCGTGATGAGGAGGGCCCCGTCCTTGATGTGGGTCGTCACGACCCAGGGCAGGACGCGCTCCGTCGCGGCCACGGGGTCCTCGAGCATGGTCAGAACGTTCATGGTGTCCAGGCAGATGCCGAAACACTCCCCCGGCTTGACGTCGCACATGTCGAAGAGGCGCAGGAGCTCGAATGTTGTGAACTCGAAGCGGGTTTCGAGGGCCAGGATGACGCCGAGGTCACGGAGCATTTTTTTCTGCTCATTCAGGCCCTTGGCCGTCAGACAAAGGATCTCTTCAGGGGGCATGGACTTCGCGTTCCATCGCATCGGGCCTCCCGATGAGGACCGCACCGTCGCGACACCCAACGCACGCGCCTGCTCGGCGGCCTTTTTGTTGATGGCAAAGATGTCCTTGGGCTTTCCCGTGGCCGGGTCGAGAGGGATGTGCTCGCCGCCGCCCCATTCCAGAAAGAGGCGGTTCTCCCCGGCGTAAGCGGAGAGCTCGTTGAGTAATGCCCTGTCGAGGGACTGGCCCGGGCCTGGGTCCGTCTCGGAGAACTGGACGCCGTCGATGTCGTTGATGATGGCCCAGTCGAGGACTTCGAACGGCGAAAGGCCGAGGGGCTTGAGACTGGCGCTCTCGATCCCGATCTTGAAAGGTTTCATGTCCTTGCCGCCCCTGTCCCCTCCGGATATTCTCATCATATCAGAAGTCGGTGGCCGTTGGCTATCTTTTCCAGCGGCAAGTAGGGGTCAAACCTACTCTTTTGACAGCCATGTCAAAAGAGTAGGTTTGACCCCTACTTTTGGTTCCGGGTTTTGGGTCGCTTGACAATTACGGACTTTTATTGTGTGATATTAAAACTTGAAAAACGAGGAGACGAAGATGTTCCAGGAAATGCAAGAGGCCTTGTTGAAGGGAAAGAAAGCCGAGGTCGAGGCGCTCGTGGACAAGGCCCTGGCCTCCGGGCTTTCCGCCGCCAGGATTCTCAACGAAGGGTTGATCAAAGGCATGGATACGCTCGGCGAGTTATTCAAGAACAACGAGGTCTTCATCCCCGAGGTCCTTGTGGCTGCCCGGGCCATGAATGCGGGCCTGGTCAAGCTTGAGCCCTGGCTCGTCAAGGACAAGGTCCAGCCCAAGGGTGTCGTCGTCATCGGGACCGCCAAGGGCGACCTCCACGACATCGGCAAGAACCTCGTGGCCATGATGCTCCGCGGCTCCGGCTACAAGATCGTCGACCTGGGCATCGACGTTTCCGCCGAGAGGTTCGTTGAAGCCGCCAAGGTCCACAACGCCGGCGTCGTCGCCCTTTCGGCCCTCCTCACGACGACCATGGTCGGGATGAAAGGGATCGTCGAGGCCGTCCGGGCGGCCGGGCTCAAGGCGTCCGTCATCATCGGCGGCGCGCCGGTCACCAGGGATTACGCTGACCAGATCCATGCCGACGGATACGCCCCGGACGCAGCCAGCGCCGTGGAGGAAGTCGGCAGGCTGCTCGCTTGAGCGGCGGGTGGACCGTCCGGTTATTCCCGAAGCCCGAAGAAATATTCGTTCTGGGTCGACGTCAAGTTGGCCGACCCGTCGCGGTAAATACTATTTTTTAGGGAAAATATAGTTCTCGGCGACTTTGACCCTTTGGACCTTGCCGTCCGGACCCATCTCGAAGACGGCGAGGTCGCCGCTCGCGTCCACTCCCGTCATTCGGAAGGTGTGTGGATACGTTCGATGTCCAGAGGCGTTAGAACGGATACGATGCCAGGAAGGCGCCGATGAAGGCAAGGACGACGGCCACGATCTTCCAGGGGGTTGCCTTTTCTTTCAGGAAGACGGCGGCAAGGATGAAGATGAAGATCGTGTTCATCTGGTTCAGGATGGCGGCCACCGAGGCGAAGGCGAACTTCATCCCGCCCATCCAGAAGAGGAGAGAGAGGAAGGACCCGAGGAACGAGGCCGGGACCATGACCTTCCAGTTGGAGAGGTCGAGGAGCGGGAGGAGGACCTCCCGGCGCTTCGGGTGGAGGAGAAGGAAGGCCAAGACACCCAGCGTTCCGCCGACAAGCCTTACGCCGGTGGCCCAAAAGATTCCCACGCCGGCGAGCATCGGCTTGACCAGGACGATGCCGACGGCGACGAAGAGCATGGCCAGGACGCCCAGGATGATGCCTCGGATGAGGTCCTTCCGGGAGATTCTCTCGTCCTCGCCGCGGCTTTTGCGGGCGATGGTCAGGACGGCGGTGATGATGAGCAGGACGCCGGAAAGCTGCCAGCCGTTGAGGCGTTCGGAGAGAAAGACATATGAGAGGATGATGACGAACGGGCTGTAAAAACAGTCCACGATGGCCGCCAGGCTCGCCCCGACGATGTTGAGGGACATAAAAAAAAGCGTGTCGGAAACGGCGATGCCCAGGAAGCCGCTCAGAAGAAGAAGACCGATCTCTGTCAACGTCGCGTCCGGG
>Ga0315284_10007802_pt1 | contig 15278 bp, 11 predicted proteins | sample YL17G09_16_MG_FD_203696 | JGI IMG/M metagenome (GOLD analysis project Ga0315284, IMG submission 203696) | Sediment microbial communities from Yellowstone Lake, YNP, Wyoming, USA - YL17G09_16 | ecosystem: Environmental > Aquatic > Freshwater > Lake > Sediment | place: USA: Wyoming | collected... | reverse complement strand
CCCGCCTTGGTGAGCGAGCCGCGGCGTTCGCGGTCGCCGGTGGAGTGTTCCTTGGGCACGAGTCCCAGGTAGGCCATGAGCTGCCGCGGCGACGCAAAGCGCCGCCAATCGCCGATCTCCGTCGTCAGTACCATCGCCACATGGCGCTGCACGCCCCGGAAGCACTGCAGGCGATTGACCGCCGGGGCCAGCGCCGGCGTGAGGGCCAGCTCCCCGATCCGGTGATCGAGGGCGTCGCGCCGCGAGAGCTTGTACTCGAGCAGCCCGAGATACTCGCCGAAGACCTCCTGATCTTCGGCCACCAGCGGGGAACTGGCGGCGGCCAACCGACGCAGCCAGGCGTAGTGGGCCGTGCTCCAGTTGGTGCCCTCGCGGTAGACGAAGCCCCGCCGCATGAGGAACTTTAGGATGTAGTGCCGGCTCGCGAGCACCTCGCGCTGCAGCGTCTCCCGGCAGCGCACCAGGTCGCGGACGCGCTCCTCTGCCTCCGAGGGGATCCGGATGGTGGTGAGCTCGCCGGCACGGTAGAGCCGCGCCAGCTGCGCCGCATCGTACTTGTCGTGCTTGCGCTGCTGCCCGGGCTTGATGGGTATGAGCGAGGGGGCGATCACGTCGCAGGGATAGCCCCAGTCGCGCATCGCGCGGTGGATCACGTAGCCGGCCCCGCTCGCCTCGTAGCAAGCCCGCACCTCGCCCTGGGCCGCCAGCCGCTCGCAGAACCGGCGGAGTTTCGCGAGATCGTTCGGGAGCCGCTCGACGCGGCTGGGTGCTGGTGCGCCCTCGGGGAGCACGGCGATCGTGATCGAGTCCTTGTGGACATCGAGGCCAAGATAGATGATACTGCGAGACATGGGCTGGTCTCCGCGTAAGGGCGACAGCACGAACGTCGCCGGTGGCTCTGGCAACTCCGACGCAACTCGTGAGGAGCTAACCCACGCGATGGTCGGAGGCCAGCCCAGTCATATATTCTGACCCCTAGCCCCCCCCCCACATCCAGCCCGGTGGCAAGGCGCGCCGCCCCCGCCCTGGGACATCCACCTTGAGCCGCAGTCCGACCCCGCAGCAGCCCTGGAAGAAGACCACCTCGAGGGCGTGCATGCCCGCCTGGAGCGCGACCCAGCCCGAGCGCTCCGCCATCCCGTGGATGCCGTCGTTCTCCACAACGGGCCGGCCGTCCACGAGCAGACGGCTGCCGTCGTCCGACGAAAGATGGAAGCCGTAGACGCCGGTCGTGGGCACACGAAGGAAGCCGCGGAACCGTAGGCCATAGTTCTCCGAGCGCCGCGCAGGCGCCAGGCCGATCACCGTCGTCGTCCCCGTCCGCACCGGCGTGAGCGAGTCGAAGGCCGGCAGCCGACGCCAGCTCCCGTCCTGCTCGAAGTAGTCCACCACCAACTCCGGCCGCGCGCCCCTCACGTCCACGGCCTCCCTCGGCTCCACCTGCGCGAAGCCGAACGAGCTGACTCGGCTCCACGCGCCGTCGGGCCAGTACGCCCGGGCCATCACCGTCGCAGTTTGGCGGAGCGCGAACGGACGCTCGTACACCGGTGAGAAGCGGCGCGGCGGCGTGCCGTCGATCGTGTAGCGGATCACGGCCCCCGGCGTGGGTGACGTGAGCGAGACGACCACGCTGTCCACGAAGATCGGCGCCGCCCGCACCACCCGCGGCGCGACGTAGCCGCGGCCGGCGAGCAGCACGCTCGTCGGCGCGATCTTCATTTCGGCGCGGTCGTACGTCATGAGGCCGTTGTTCTCGGTCTCGACGTCGCTGGTCTGCGTGTAGACCGCCGCGCTCAGCCCCTGCTCGCGGTCGGCGCGGCGCAGGATCTGGTAGAACTCCTCGAACCGCTGGATCAGCGCTTCGCGGCTGCCGAAGAGATCGTAGCCCCAGCCACCCTCCTTCCACGTGTGCCCCCGGACCACCAGGCCCAGTCCGCCGAACTCCCCCTGGACCGCCGCGCGCCGCGCGTCGGGTCGAGGGGGCACGGGCGGCGGGTAGTTGTGGCGGTCCACGACGTCGCCGACGTTGCGTTCGTGCCAACCGCTCGCGGCATCCACCAGCCGCGTCGGGTCGCTCGCGCGCACGAGCCGGACGATGCGCTCGGTGTCGTACTGGCCCCAGCCCTCGTTGAACGGCACCCACATCACGATGCTGGGGTGGTTCCGGTGCGTGAGGATCATCCGCGTCAGCTCGGCCTCGAACTGGCGCGTGGCGGTCGTGTCCGTGGCGCGGTCGGCGTCGGGCCGCACGAGCGGAATGGATGCGCTCGGCATGTCCTGCCAGACGAGGAGGCCGATACGGTCGCACCACGTGTAGAACGCGCGCGGCTCCACCTTCACGTGCTTGCGAAGCATGTTGTAGCCCATCGCCTTGAGCACGCGCAGGTCGTAGACCATGGCCGACTCGGTCGGCGCGGTGTAGAGCCCGTCCGGCCAGTAGCCCTGGTCGAGCGGGCCGCTCTGGAACACGAAGCGGTTGTTGAGGAGGAGGCGCGTCACGCCGCGCTCGTCGGGCCCGACCGCGATCTTCCTCATCCCGAAGTAGCCACGAGCGCCGTCGAGAAGGTCGCCTGCGCCGGACTGCCCGGTCGCCGCATCGGCACCGCCGCGCACGAGTCGCAGCTCCAGGTCGTAGAGGTAGGGATCGTCGGGCGACCAGAGGTGCGGCTGCGGAATGCGGAGCACGATCGGGCGGCCAGGCGGCGCCGAGGCACGCGCCACCTCCGCACCGCTCGGAGCGCGGCCGCTCGGCGCACGCACGGCGGCCACCACGCGATCGCCCGGCTGCGCGCCGTCGACCGTCACGGTCAGCTCGACTCGGCCGGAATCGATGTCCGTCACGACGGCGTAGTCGCGGATCGTGGTCGCGCCCACCGGCTCCAGCCACACCGTCTGCCAGATGCCGGTGACCGACGTGTAGAAGATCCCGCCGGGTTCGCGCACCTGCTTGCCGCGCGCCTGCGCGCCGCTGTCGGTGGGGTCCCAGACGGAGACGAGGATCTCCTGCCCCCCGTGGCCGCCGAGCGCGGCAGTGATGTCGAAGGTGAAGGGGTCGTAGCCGCCCTGGTGGCTGCCGATGTGGTGGCCGTTCACCCACACGTGCGTCTCCCAATCCACGGCCTCGAAATGGAGGAGGACGTGCCGCCCGATCCACTGCTGCGGCACGCGGAAGACGCGGCGGTACCAGAGCGTCCTGCCGGGCCCGACCGTGTCACCGACTCCCGACAGCGCCGACTCGACCGGATACGGCACGAGGATTCGGCCGTCATACCGCTCGGGCCGCTGGCCGCGAGGCGTGAGCGCGTAGTCCCAGAGGCCGTTGAGGTTGAGCCACTCCCCGCGCACCAGCATCGGTCGCGGGTACTCGGGCCGCGCGTTGGTGGGCGAGACCTCCGCGGCCCAACGTGTCATCAGCGGGGCCCGCGCGGGGCGCCACTCGGGCGTGCGCGCGCAGCCGACCAGAGAAGCGGCGAGGGCCGTCGCGAGCCCGACGGCGCGGCGGCGCGCCGCCCTCATCGCGCCGAGAAGCGGTAGGTGGTCGTGGAACGATACTCCTGGCCCGACCTCAGAACCGTGGACGGAAAGCCCGGTTGGTTCGGCGAGTCCGGGAAGTGCTGCGTCTCGAGGCAGAACCCGGCGCGGTGACGGTACGGCACGCCGCCCTTGCCCACGTTCGTCCCGTCCAGGAAGTTGCCGGAGTAGAACTGGATTCCCGGCTCCGTCGTGTACACCTCCATCACCCGGCGGCTCCGCGGCTCCCGCACGCGCGCCACGAGGCGCAGCGTTCCAGTCTCACCGTTCAGCACCCAGTTGTGGTCGTAGCCCTTGCCGAAGCGGAGCTGCTGGTCGTCCTGGGCGATGCGCGCCCCGATGGCGGTCGGGGTGCGGAAGTCCATCGGGGTGCCGCTCACTCCGCGAAGCTCTCCGGTCGGGATGAGCAGCGAATCCACCGGCGTGAACCGGTCCGCGAGGATCTCGATCTCGTGGCCGAGGATGTCACCGGCGGCATGGCCCGCGAGGTTGAAGTAGCCGTGGTGGCTGAGATTCAGCACCGTCGGCTGGTCGGCCCGCGCGCGGTAGTCGATCCGCAGCGTGTTGGCGTCGGTCAGCGCGTACGTCACAGCCACGTCCAGGCGGCCGGGGTAACCCTCCTCGCCGTCGGCGCTCACATAGGAGAGCCGCACGCCAGCCTCGGTGGAGTCGGAGAACGGCGCCGCGTGCCAGACCACCTTGTCGAAGCCCCTGAGGCCGCCGTGCAGCGAGTTGCCGCCGTTGTTGGCGGCGAGAGTGAACGTCCGGCCGTCGAGGGTGAACCGCGCCTTGGCGACGCGGTTCGCGTAGCGACCGACGATGGCCCCGAAATACGGCGAGCCGCGGAGGTAGCCCTCGAGCGAGTCGTAGCCGAGGACGACGTCGGCGGTGTCGCCGCCCGGGCCGGGCACGAGCAGACTGGTGACGATGGCGCCGTAGTTCGTGATCGTGGCCCGCATCCCGCGCCCGTTGTCGAGCGCGAAGAGGCGGACCTCGGTGGAATCGGGCAGCCGCCCGAACGGTCGGTCGGTGACGCTCGGCATGGCTCGCTGCTCCGTCCGGCAGGAGACAAGAGGAAGTAGCACTGCGAAACCGGCCACCGCGAGGTGGAATCTCATCTGCGCACTCCTATCGGCCGTCAGCCGTCGGCCGTCAGCCGTCAGCGACCCCATCACCTATCACCCATCCCCTAGCACACATCACGCATCACCCATCACTCATCACGTCATCTGCCTTCTCGGCGGCGATTCCTTCACCCGCAGCTCCAGCACGTCGGGGCGCGAATAGTGCCCGCTGACGTCCAGCGTCTGCGCCTCCTTCGCGATCTCTCCGAGGTCGCAGTCCGCCGTGACGACGGTCTCGATGTCGGACACCGGTCCGGCGAGGTAGCGGCCGTTCGGCGCGATGATGGCGCTCATCCCCGCGATCATCAGTCCCTTCGGGTCCTTGAGGTACTTCTCCTGAGGCGGCAACTCGGCGGGCATCTGGTCCACGCGCAGGATGCTGCCCGCCGCGATGACGAAACAGCGGCCCTCGAAGGCGTAGTGGCGCGAGGCGACCTGGTGCATCTCGTGCACGCCGGGCCACGCGGCGACGTGGATGTCCTCGCCGGCGTCGTGCATCGCCTGGCGGGCGAGCGGCATCCAGTGTTCCCAGCAGATGAGCCCGCCGATCCGCACGCCGCCGACGTCCACCGCCCGCAGCCCGTGGCCGTCGCCTTGCCCCCAGACGAGCCGCTCGGTGTAGGTCGGCACCAGCTTGCGGTGGTGATTGAGCAGCGCACCGTCGGGCCCGAAGATGAGCAGCGCGTTGAACAGCGTGCGGCCCGCGCGCTCCTGGACCCCGACGACGAGCGTGACGCCGAGTTCCGTCGCCAACGCGCCGATGCGCACGGTCGCGGCGCTCGGCACCACGACCGTGTTCTCCATCAGCCGCGCGTGCAGAGCCCTCGCGCCGGCGTGCCCCCAGATGGCCGCGTCGGGGGACGAGTCGATCCACGCGGGGTAGCCCGGAAGCCACGTCTCCGGGAACGCGATGATCGCCGCGCCCTCGGCCGCGGCTCTCCGCGTCCACTCCTCCAGGCGCACCAGGCTCCCCTCGAGGTCGAGGAACACCGGCGCCGCCTGGACGGCCGCGACACGCACGACTCGCTCCCCCATCACGAACCTCCTGTGGGACTTCGGCGCACGCCTCTCTGACGGCTGACGGCTGACGGCCTCCCAAACTACCCCGCCGGCTCGCTTGGCGCGAAGGGTGGCGCGGCACCTCCGTGCCTTGCACCTTTCAATATTCCTTGCCGACACTCGCAACGATGACCCGGAGGAGTCGTGATCACCAGCATCGCCGAGTTCGAAATGATGTGGAAGCAGGAGTCCGGCGGCACGCGCAAGCTCCTCGCGGAACTGACGGACGCGTCCTTGAAGCAGGCCGTCGCGAACGACCACCGCACCCTCGGCCGCCTCGCGTGGCACATCACGACGTCCGTGCACGAGATGATGTCGCGGACGGGACTCGCCATCGAGGGGCCCGCCACCGATGCGCCGGTGCCCGCCACGGCGGACGCCATCCGAAAGGGCTACGATGCCGCGGCCGCGTCCCTCCTCGCCGGGATGACTGCGAAGTGGACCGACGCCTCGCTGATGGTCGAGGACGAGATGTACGGGGAGAAGTGGCAGCGCGCCCTCACGCTGTCTATCCTCGTCGCGCACCAGACCCACCACCGCGGCCAGATGACGGTGTTGATGCGCCAGGCGGGGCTCAAGGTCCCGGGCGTGTACGGGCCGGCGAAAGAGGAGTGGGCGGCGATGGGGATGCCGGTCCCGGAGGTCTGATGCTCAAGATGCTCGTCACCTTCGTCGCGGCGACGATCCTGGGCGCCCTCGGCCAACAGGTGCTGGGCATCTACGGGATGCTGCTCGGCTCGGCGGCGGGTGCCATCATCGGCTGGTACGTGGCGAGGAAGATCGTGCCGAGGTAGCGCGCGGCTTCTCTACCCCGGAATCGCCCGGAACAGCTCCAAACCCCGCTCGAAGCGCCGCCCGATCTCCGTCACGACGGGCTGGAGCGCCGGCGCCGAGAGCGAGGGGTCGGCCTGGATCGCCGCTCGCGCCAAGCGGTGGGCCGTTTCCAGCAGGTCCGTGTCCCTCGATAGATCGGCGAAGTGCAGCGTCACCTGCCCCGCCTGCCGCGCCCCGACCAGCTCCCCGTGGCCCCGCTCCTCCAGGTCCAGCTCCGCGATGCGGAAACCGTCCTGCGTCGCCGCGAAGCGCGAGAGCCGGTCGCGGTTGGCGCCCTCCCCCGGCATCAGGAGGCAGTGGCTCTGCGCCGCGCCGCGCCCCACTCGGCCGCGCAGCTGGTGGAGTTGCGCGAGCCCGAAGCGCTCGGGGTGCTCGATGAGCATGACCGTCGCGTTGGCGACGTCGATGCCCACCTCGACCACCGTCGTGGCCACCAGGATGTGCACCGCCCCCTCACGGAAGCGCCGCATCACGTCGTCGCGCTCTTCCGCCTTGAGCCGCCCGTGCACCAGCCCCACCACGAGGTCGGGGAAGATCTCCTTCGCGAGGTGCTCCGCCATCTTCGTGGCGGCACGCAGGTCCACCTTCTCGCTCTCGTCGATGACCGGGTAGATGACGTACGCCTGGTGCTTCCCCGCCACCTGCTCGCGCAAGAAGCCGTAGACCTTGGTGCGCGTCCGCTCGTTGACGACCGTCGTGCGCACCGGCGTGCGTCCCGGGGGCAGCTCGTCGAGGCGCGAGGCGTCGAGGTCGCCGAAGAGCGCCAGCGCCAGGGTGCGTGGGATCGGCGTCGCCGAGAGGAGAAGCACGTCCGGCCCCTCCGCCGCATTCTTCTCCACGAGCGCCGCGCGCTGCTCGACGCCGAAGCGGTGCTGCTCGTCGATCACCACCAGGCCGAGCTTGCGGAACGAGACGTCGCCCTGGATGAGGGCGTGCGTGCCGACCACCAGGCGCGCCGCGCCGCTCGAGAGCCGCTCGCGCACTGCCGCCTTCTCGCCCGCCGAGAGGCGGCCCACCAGCAGCTCCGGCCGCAGGTCGAGCGGCGCGAGCAGCTTCGTCAGCGTGGCGAAGTGCTGTTCGGCGAGGATCTCCGTCGGCGCCATCAGCGCCGCCTGGTAGCCGTTCTCCGCGGCCAGGAGCATCGCGAAGAGCGCCACCACCGTCTTCCCCGAGCCGACGTCGCCCTGCAGGAGGCGGTGCATCCGCTCCGGTGACGTCTGGTCCTCGACGATCTCCTTGATGCAGCGCTTCTGCGCCGCCGTGAGCACGAACGGCAGGTGCTCGCGGAGCTGGGTGGTGAACTCCCGCTTGATGGTGAAGCGGATGCCGGCGCGCGAGCGCTTGGCGAGGCGACGCGCCCGCGCCAGCACGAGCTGCAGGAGCATCAACTCGTCGAAGGCGAGTCGCCGTCGGCCGTCCTCCGCCGCCGTCGCCGTCGGGGGGCGGTGCACCAGGGCGAGCGCCTCTCGCAGCGGCATCACATCCGCCGCCTGGCGCCACGCCGCCGGGAACGGCTCCTCGACCAGCGCGAGCAGCCGCTCGAGGTGGTCGTCCATCAGGCGCCGCAACTGCCGGACGGTCAGTCCCTCCGTGGCGCGATACACCGGCAGGACCTTCCCCGTGTCCGGCGCCTCGTCCTCCTCGCCGCCGAGCACGACCCACTCGCGCGGCTGGAGTTGTTTGCCGTGGAAGTGCTTGACCGGTCCGCTGCACAGGAGCAGCGACCCCTTGGTGATCTGTCGCTCGAGGAACGGGCGCCCCGGCCAGCCGCACTCGATGAGGCCCGTCTCGTCGCGCAGCACCGCCTGGAAGACGCGCAGCCCTCGGCGCGTCGGGATGACGCCCGTGGAGATGACGCGCCCCACGACGGTGACCTCGGCGCCGGCGGCGCTGGAGCGCACCCGAGCGATCGGCGTTACGGTCGTGGCGTCGAGGTAGCGGAACGGGATGTGGTAGAGGAGGTCGCGGACGGTGCGGACGTCGAGCCGGCCGAGCAGCTCGGCGCGGCGCTCGCCGACCCCCTTCAGGAACTGGACGGGCGTGTCGAGCCGGAGGCTAGGCATCGGAGCGCCCTGCGCGCAGACGCTGCGTCGCGGGGGCGGCGGCGCCCGCCGGTCGGACGGCTCGCTGCGCTCGCACGGCGCCCGGCTTCGCGCCGGCGTCCCCGCTCCTCGCGCCCCCGCGCAAGGGAAGCCTAGTCCGCCAGCAGTCGCCGCGCGTACGTCCGCGCATCGAACACCTCGAGATCGTCGACCGTCTCTCCCACGCCGAGGAACCGCACCGGCAGGCCCACCTCCCGGCGCAGCGCCACGACGGCGCCGCCGCGGGCCGTCCCGTCGAGCTTCGTCACCATCACGCCGGTGAGCGACAGCGCGGCGCTGAAGATCCTCCCCTGCTGAACGATGTTCTGCCCGCTCGATCCGTCGAGCACCAGCAGCGTCTCGTGCGGCGCACCCGCGGACTTCTTGGCGACCACACGCGCGACCTTCTGCAGCTCTTTCATCAGGTCGTCCTGGGTGTGGAGCCGGCCCGCTGTGTCCACCAGCACCGTGTCGAGGCCGCGGGTGCGCGCAGCCTCCACCGCGTCGAACGCCACCGCCGCGGGGTCGCCTCCCGCCGTGCCCCTCACGCACGGCACCGCGAGCCGCTCCGCCCAGCGCTCGAGCTGCTCCGTCGCGCCGGCGCGGTAGGTGTCGGACGCCGCCAGGAGGACGGAGCGACCCTCCCGCATCAGCCGGCGGGCGAGCTTGGCCGCCGCCGTGGTCTTCCCCACCCCGTTCACGCCGACGAGCAGGATGACCGTCGGCCCCGGCTCGCTCCGCGCCAGGAGTCCGCTCTCCGCCGGCGCGCCGGCCGCGAGGATGGCGGTCAGCTTCTCCTCGAGCGCGGCGCGCACATCGTCGGCCGTCTTGAGCGCGCCGCGGCGCACCCGGTCCTCGACCTCGGCCACGAGATCCAGCGACGCCGCCACGCCGAGGTCCGCCTCGATGAGGACGCGCTCGAACTCCTCCAGTTCGGCGCGGCCGACGCCCCGCACCAGCACGGCGACGTCCGTGAGCGCGAGGCGCTTGATTCGCGACCACAACCCGACCTTCTGTCCGTTCTCGACGCTCGGACTCACCCTATCACCCATCTCCTATCACCTATCACCCATCACGTACTACCTCATCCCCCTCCGCCTCCTCGCTACCCACTCCACACACAGCACCGCCAGCACCACGACGTACACCAGCGGCCGCTGCTGCAACGGCACCCGCTCGCTGGTGGCGCCCGCCGCCGTGCCCGCCTGCGCCGCAAGCGTCGGCGCTCGCGGCAGGAACTCCATGCCCGCGCGCACCAGCGAGTCCCGCACCGCGAGCACCTCCCCGTCCTCCGCAGTGCGGTGTTCCAGCGACCAGTCGGCCGCTCCGAGCACCAGCGCACGATACCCTTCGGCCGCCACGCCGCCGCGTGACGCCCAGCGCCACAGGCCCGAGCCGAGCACCGTGAGCCAGCGACGCCCCTCCCGCGTGCCGCCCACGAACACCGGCTGGGCGGAGCCACGCCGGCCGGCGCGCGCGAGGACCGCCGACCACGCCGTCGAGTCGGCCGGCGCAGCGCGCAGCGCCGAGAGCGGCGGCAGGCTCTCTACCGGAACCCCGGCGAGGGCCGCCCCGAGCGGCGAGGCGCCGGGCTCGGGCGCGACGTACCAGTCCCCGGTCTGTGCCGCGCCTCCGGTCGGCCAGCGCCACACGCTGCGGCGCGCGAGCCGCGCGATCGCCTCGATCGCCACCTCCGGCCCGTGAGCGATCACGAGCGCCGCCTCCTGCGCCGCCGCCCGCGCGGCGGCCTCGCTCACCGGCGCGAGGGTCGCGGCGTCCCGCCACGGACCCTCCGCGACGCGCACGAAGGATCGCACCGGCGTGGCCCGCGCGGAACGGAGCGTCCGGCCGAGCCAGCGGAAGTCCCAGTCGGGGCTCTCCGAGAAGAGCGCCACGGCGGCGGCGCGTGTTACGGCGGACACCGTGGCCCGCGCGTCGTCCCTCGGCTCGACGTCCCGCGCGAAACCGGCGAGTCGCGCCTCGTACCGGCGCACCGCCCGTTCCCCTCCCCGGGGGGGCGGCGCCGGCACGAACCGCAGCGCCGCCGCCACGGAGCCCGCGCCCAACCCGACCCGTTGACGCGCCGCGATGCGGCCGTCCTCCCGCAGCTCGAGCGACCCGCTGTCGCCCGCCACGGTCTGCCGCACGGCGACCGCCACCTCTGCCGTCGCCGTGTCCCCCGCACGCAGGACCGGCGGGAGGCGCACGGCGGCGAGGCCCGCGTCGGGGCCGCGCGGCCGGGCCACGATCACGACCCGCGCCGCGCGCATCACGTCGGCCGGCAGCGCCGCGGCATCGTCCAGCTCGCCGTCGGTCACGATCACGATGGGGCCGCCGCGCGAGACGGCCTCCCGCAGCGCCGGCAGCAGCAGGCTCGTCGGAGCGTCGGGACGGGCTCTCTCGTGCCACGCGCGCGGCGTGGCGCCGAACAGCACCACGGGCCCGCCCGCGGCGAGGCGCCGAGCGGAATCCACGGCCGCCCTCCAGCGCGCGTCGCCGGCGGGATCGCTCATCGACTGGGACTGGTCGAGCAGGACGGTCGGCGGGGCCGGGCCGCTCCGGCACCCGGGGTCGAGCAGCAGCGCGGCGACACCCAGCCACGCGAGCGCGCGGAGCAGGGCGAGCGGCACGCCGGAGGGCCCCGCGCGCTCGGGCCCGAGGTAGAGCGCGAGCGCTCCGCCCAGGGCGAGGACGGTGGCTAGTGCGATCAGAGGAAGCACGGAGGGGCGGCCCCGGCGATCGGCGCCGCGGCGCGCTCAGTCGGCGCGCGGCGAGACCGGCGCCGGATTCGGCTCGAGGAGGTCCAGGAAGCGCCGCCGCTCCTGCTCGAAGCCGGCCCGGCGGGAGGCGACGATGGGCGCGCCGGCCCCGACGCCGAACTGGCGGCGCGGGTTCCGGGCTCGGCCCGCGACACGGAACTCGTAGTGCAAGTGCGGGCCGGTGCACAGCCCGCTGCAGCCCACGAACCCGAGCGTCTCTCCCTGCCTCACGCGCGCCCCGGCGTTGACGCCGCTCGCGAAGCCCGAGAGGTGCGCGTACCGGGTGGTGACACTTCCGGTGTGGCGCAGCTCGACCATGTTGCCGAGACCGCCCTGGTAGCCGGACACCCCAACGGTCCCGTCCGCCACGGCCCGGACGGGGGTGCCGTACGCGGCGGCGAAGTCGGTGCCGGTGTGCGCGCGCCGGATCCCGAGGATGGGATGCCGGCGGCTGCTGCTGAACCGGCTGCTGACGCGCCTGTACTCGAGCGGCGCGCGGAGGAACTCCCGCTTCATCGACAGGCCCTTCTCGTCGTAGAACTCGGGCCGCTCACCGTCGTCGTACCGGAAGGCGTACAGCGCCTTCCCCGTGGCGTCGAGGCGCGCCGCGAGCACGCGGCCGTAGCGCACTTCCCCCTCGCTGGATACCAGCCGCTCGGCGAGGGCGCGGAAGCGGTCGCCCGGCTGGATGTCCCGGGAGAAATCGACGCTCCAGTCGTAGACTTCCGAAAGGCCCCACACCAGCTCGTTCCGCGCGCCCTGCGGGAGGATGTCGTCCCCGACCGCCTCGTCCATCGCCTCGTAGAGATTCGCGGTTACGATCCCGCTGACGGTCACCCGCTCGACGCGCCACGGGATGCTCTCGACGGAGGCGGACCACTCCGCGCCGGTGCGTTGCAGGTGCAGTCGCGAGTCGTAGGAGACGCGGACCACCACCGCGTGCGGCGCCGACTCACCGTGCCGCCGGCGGAACGTGAACACCAGGCCGGCGCGGAGCCGCCCGGGGTTGAAGTTGCGCACCGCCTGGGCCAGGGCGCTCCAGTCCACCCCGTGCACGCCGCGCCGCTCGAAGAGCTGCGACACCGTCTCCCGCGCCCGCAGCGTGTCTCGGACCGTGAAGACCGGCGGCCCGGACACGACGATCTCCGGAGCCGTCCGCAGCCCGCCGAAATACCCGGCCCCCCGGGCGACGACGAAACCGACCCCGGCGGCAAGGGCGACGAGAGCGACCGCGAGCTTCCTCAATCCATCTGTCTCCGGATGAACGTCGGGATCTCCATGTCCGTCAGCGGCTCGCTCGCGGGCGGGGCCTGCGGAGCGGGCTGCGCCGTGCCGGCGCGGCGCGTACCCAGGGGCGCCGCCGGCACGCTCGAACCGCCCATCGCCGCCGCCTGCGCATGAGCGGCGCCGGACTGCCGCACCGCCGCGCGCGGCGTGAACGGGATCACACCCGGGCGCGAAGCGGTCTCCTTGACCTCGCCGCGGTCGAACCCGGTCGCGATCACCGTGACCCGGACCTCGCCCTGCATCGCCGCGTCGTTCACGGAGCCGAAGATCACCTCGGCCTCTTCGCCCGCCGCGTCGTGGATCACCTCGCTGATCTGGGTGACCTCGCCCAGGGTGAGATCGTTACCGCCAGTGATGTTGATCAGCACGCCGCTCGCGCCGCTGATCGAGACGTTGTCCAGCAACGGGCTCGAGATGGCCTGCTGCGCGCCCTCGAGTGCGCGGTTGTCGCCCCGGCCGACCCCGGTGCCCATCAGCGCCGAGCCGCCGTTCTGCATCACGGTGCGGACATCGGCGAAGTCCACGTTCACGATGCCCGTCACGGCGATGAGGTTCGAGATGCCCTGCGTGGCGTTCAACAGGACCTCGTCCGCCTTCTTCAGCGCATCCTGAAAAGGCATGCCCTTGCCCGCCACCGCAAGGAGGCGCTCGTTCGGCACGACGATCATCGTGTCCACGTGCTTGCGCATCTCGGCGATGCCCATCTCGGCCTGCCGCATGCGCTTCCGCCCCTCGAAGAGGAACGGCTTGGTCACGATGCCGACGGTCAGCGCGCCGACCTCGCGCGCCATCCCCGCGATGATCGGCGCGGCCCCCGTGCCGGTACCGCCGCCCATCCCGCAGGTGACGAAGACCAAGTCGGCACCCTGGAGGACGCGCTGCACGTCCTCCCGGTTCTCCTCGATGGCTTGGCGCCCGATCTCCGGCCGCGCGCCGGCACCCAGCCCGCGCGTCAGCTTCTTCCCGATCTGGACCTTGATGTCCGACTTGGAATGGAGCAGAGCCTGGGCGTCGGTGTTGACCGAGATGAACTCCACGCCCGTGAGGCGCTCCTCGATCATCCGGTTCACCGCGTTCCCGCCGCCGCCTCCCACGCCGACGACCTTCATCCGCGCGAACTGAGAGACGGTTTCCTCAAGCTCGAAGATCATTGCGCCGCTCCGCTGGTCAAAAGAAATCGGTCAGCCATCGCCGGACCGAACCCACCACCCGATCCAGGTTCACTTGGCGCGCGCCCGCCTGCGCCGCGCCCCCCACCATCTGCCGCATCCCGAACAGCGCCAGCCCCGTCGCCGTGCTGAAACGGGGCTGCTCCACCGCATCGGTGAGGCTCCCCACCAGCGACTGCCCCGGCACCCCGATCCGCACCGGCATCGCCAGCACCTCGCGCGCCAGTTCCACGATGCCCGCGAGCTGCGCCGTTCCGCCGGTGAGCACCACCCCGCTCGCCAGCTTGCCGAGAAAGCCCGTGCGTTCGATCTCGCGGCCCACGTTCCGCAGCACCTCGTCGAGACGCTGGTGGATGACGTGGGCGAGGAACTCGCGCGGGGCCTCGCGCGGGCCCTGCCCCGGAGTTCCCGGCAGCTCGATCATCTCGGTCGGGTCCACCAGCGGCTGGAAGGCGAACCCGTGGCGCTCCTTCAGCCGCTCGGCGTCCGCCTGGGTCACCGACAGCCCCTGCGCGATATCGCTCGTCACGTGGGCGCCGGCGAAGCCGAACGTCGCCAGGTGCCGGAACTTCCCGTCCTGAAAGATCGCGAGGTCGCTGCTCCCGGCCCCGAGTTCCACCAGCGCGACGCCCAACTCCCGCTCGTCCTCCGTCACCGTCGCGTAGCTCGCGGCCAGCGGCTCCAGCACGAACCCGGCCACGTGATAACCCGCGCGCTCCACCGCCCTGCGGAGGTTGGTCGCCGCCGAACTGGACATCGTCACGATGAAGACGTCCACCTCGAGCCGCGTGCCCGTCATCCCCACCGGATCGGAGATCCCCCGCTGCCGGTCCACCAGGAATTCCTGGGGGATGGTGTGCAGGATCTCGCTGTCGGGCGGCAGCACGACGGCGCGCGCCACGTCGATCACCCGCTCGACGTCGGCGGCGCGGATCTCGTTGTTGACCGCCACCACCCCCGGCGAGGGGATGGCCCTGACGTGTTCCCCCGCCACCCCGACCCACACCGAATCCACCTGCGTGCCGGCCATCCGCTCGGCGTCGGCCACCGCCTTGACGATGGAACGCATCGTCTCGTCGATGTCGCGCACCACGCCGCGGCGGACCCCGGTCGTCTTGGCGCGGCCGACCCCGAGGATCTTGGCCACCGGCGTCCGCGGAAGGTCGCCCGCGATCTCGGCGATCACCGCGCACGTCTTCGACGTTCCGACGTCCAGCCCACAGACCGTGCGCTCACGCATCAGGACAAGACCTCCACCTTCGACGGACGCCGGACCACCACCCACCCGGCGAACCGGCCATCCAACTCCCGCCACGGCTGCGACCGTGCGCCCAGATCCCGCTCGACCGCCGCCACAGCCCGAACCACCGCAGGATCCACGGGCATCCCGAGGCGGATCCGCCCCCGGCCCTCCAAGTCCAGCTCCACGGATCC
>Ga0315284_10007801_pt1 | contig 15279 bp, 14 predicted proteins | sample YL17G09_16_MG_FD_203696 | JGI IMG/M metagenome (GOLD analysis project Ga0315284, IMG submission 203696) | Sediment microbial communities from Yellowstone Lake, YNP, Wyoming, USA - YL17G09_16 | ecosystem: Environmental > Aquatic > Freshwater > Lake > Sediment | place: USA: Wyoming | collected... | reverse complement strand
CGCCGCCTCCTTCCTCTCCTTCGCCTCCTTCCGTCTGAATCCCCGACGCGCCCAGGTGCACCACCAGCATCGAGTCAGGCAGCCCGGAGTCCCTCCCTTCGTTCAAAACGACGGCGTGGGTGAATTTTCTCCTCCGCGCCGCTTTCATGATCGAAGAGAGCCGCGCGCCGCCGACCCTCTTGTAGAAGGTCGAGTTGGGGATCACTTCCAACAAATCGGCGACGAAGCCGAACGTGGCCGCTTTCGGTTTATGGGAGGTCGTGACGAAGACTTTCGGAGTCGCAGTTCGAGAGAAGTAGGGCGCAAACTCGTCCGTCGAAGAGGAAAGCAGAAAATCCTCGTCGGCGGGGTCGAGCACTGTTACGTCTTTTTCCCTCGTCGACTCGAGCGTCTTCGGGACCTGCCTCTTGGGGCCACTGTCGTCGCCGGCGGCCTCGGCGGCGGCGATGGCAGCCTGGCGGGCGCGGCGGAGCTTGGCCTTGTCGACCTGATGATGCGCGCGTTTTTTTTTAGAGAGAGAGTCGGGGTTGAGGATGGAGGAGGTCGACGAACAAAGAGCTAGCCGCCGTCGAAATGGCCAATCGTTCTTCTTCTCTCTCTCCGTCTCTCTTCTCTATTTACCTTTTGCTTGTGCTTGAGCTTTGCGTACTGCTCCTTGCGCACAAGCTTGTTGGCGATCGACGACGTGCGCATGCCCAGGGAGGGCGCGTCCGGGCGGAGGGAAGAAGAGGGGAGAGCGTCGTTGGCATCTGGGGCGGCGTCGGCGGCCAACGGCAGCGAGCTCTTCTTCTTGCCGCTGCCCTTCTTGCTAATCTTCTTTCCGCCGCCAGAGGAGGGCTTCTTCGCGGCCTTGACCATCTCGCGTGCGGCTCTTCTGACGAGCGGGGCGAGAGAAGCAGCTGAGAAAAAAAAAGGACGACAGCAGACGAGAAGTCGCCGTCGAAACCAAATGCTCGGTCGTCGAGAAGTGTTTTTTTGTTTCACTCTTCTTTCGAAACACTGGTCGGAAATCGAGCGAATCCCCTCCTGCTGCGACCTCCTGCTGCCCTTTCCAGAGCCCCCTTTTCTTCTTCCTCGTCAGCAACCCGCGCGCAGCTAGAGAAACTCGCAAGCTAGCCGCTCCGGGGGCAGCAGAGTGCGCCTTCCTCAGAGTCGCACAAATGGCCCCCTCGCTCTGCTCCTCGAGGAGAGCGTCGCCGATGTTTCTCGCCCTCGTCCTCCTCGCCTCCCTCGCCTTCTCGTCGACCTCCTCCTCCTCCTCCTCCTCCTCCTCCTCTTCCCCTCCGCGCCAGTCCCGCGAGACCCTCGTCCTCCAGACCGCCCACGGCACCCTCGAGCTCAAGCTCTGGCCCGCCGTCGCCCCGAGGACCGCGGCGCACGTCCTGCGGCTCTTCGAGCTCGGGCTGTACACCACGGACCACTTCTTCAGGGTCGACGCGGGGTTCGTCGCGCAGCTCGCTGACGCCGGCAGCGGCGGGCGCTTCCCGCTGGACGCCAGGCAGCGGGCCGCCGCAGCCTTGCGCGTCCCCCTGGAGGCCGGGAAGGGGGGCGACTGGCCGAGGCACGACAGGGCCGGCCTGCTGTCGATGGCGCGCCACGCGGACCCGGGCTCGGGGGGGTCGTCGTTCTCGGTGATGCTCGGCCCCGCGCCGCACCTCGACGGGGAGTACACGCTCTTCGGCGAGGTCGCCGACCTGCGCGCCTTCGAGGCCTTCAGGGAGCGGGTGGAGGCGCTGCCCACCAGGAGGGACGGCATCTTCGTCATGCCGGTGCAGCGCGTCGAGGTGCTGAGCTCGTACGCCTTCTCCCCTCCCCTCCCTCCTTCTTCTCCGGGGTCCTCCGCCGCTGCTTCCTCCCTCTCGTCGTCGACTTCTTCCTCCTCCTCCTCTTCTTCTTCTACTACTTCTTCCTCCTCCTCCCTTTCCGCGGTAGAGGAGTGCCTGAGGGACCTGAAGCTGATGGAGGCGAGGTGGAGGGCCGAGAAGGCCAGGAGGGTGGCGAGCCTGCCTAAGTGAGAAGAGAAAACGATTCTTCTTAGAGATTTTCGTCGTCTCGTTTTCTTTTTCTTTTTTCATTTTCTTCGTTGTTCTTTTTGTCCTCTCTTCTTTTCCTTTTTTTCCTGTACAAATGCAAACCGAGAAAGGCAAGAGCTACACACTTTGAGAAAAACGAGGGGTCCCTTTCAAGAGACGGCAGCGGACGAGGCGGAGACCTCGACCCTCGCCCCCTTTCCCCCCTTCCCCGCCGCCGTCGCCCTCGACGACAACGGCGGCAGCGGCGCTTGCTCCGCATCCTCCTCCGCCTCCTCTCGCCGCTTTGACGAGGGCAGCAGCGCCTCCACCAGCGTCCTCACAGGATCGAGCTCCCCCTCCGGCAGCAGTCCGTGCTCCCTCCCGAACGCGACGTAGTGCTTGAAGACAGTCGTGAGGTGCGCCGACGCGTTCAAAATCCTCGGATCGCCGATCTCGCGCCAGTGCGCAAAGTAGCAGTGCGCGAAGACGCGGGCGAGCCTCCTGTACAGAGGTTGCAGCACGTGCGCGCGAAACCCCCGCGGGAACGGTTCCCCTTTGGCCTGAGGGAAGGCGTGAGGGGAGGCGAGGAGGACGTCGGCCCAGGAGAAGAGGGCCGCTGCGTAGTCCCTCGCGGCGAGGCGCGAGGGCTTTTGGGGCTTTCTCTTCCGCGGAGGGGCTGCCGCCGCGGCCGCCGCCGCCGCCGGAGAGGTCGGGGCAGCGGCCGGGGCCGCCGTCCCGCCGCTCCTCTCTCCTCCTTCCCCTCCCCCTCGTCCCCCTGGAATCTCGGGCTCAGCCCAGAGGTACTCGTGCCTAGGACCTGCCCGCATCGCCGGGCACGACTGAGGGGTGCAATATTGGTGCGAGAGGGCGCCGTGCAGCAGCGCGGCGGCGTCGAGAAAGTCGACGGTGTGGCGCGCGAGCCATTCGTTCAGCTCGTCGGCGGCGGCGTCGTCTCCGTTTTCGTCTCCGTTTTCGCTTTCGCGCTGCTCGCCTCCCCCGCCGCCGCCGCTGCCGCCGCCGCCGACGGGCCAGAGCGCGGATTTGGTGACGGCGGCGTCGGAGACGGAGCCCAGGGTGGCCCCCGGGGCCAGGGAGAGCACGGCCGCGGCCGCGGCCGCGACGCCATCCACCGGGTCCGAGGTCGAGCACGTCGGATTCGACGCGCCCGACGCTCCTGCTCCTGCTCCCGCTGCTGCCTCTTCCGCTCCTTCCTCTCCGCACTTGAAGACCCCAGCGAGAAGGAAGGGTCTCGTCGCCGGGCGGAGGGTGGCCGCGGCGCCGGCGCTGTTGTGGCGTGAGAGCCGGAATGGGGGAAAGAGAGGGAGAGGGAGAGAGAGAGAGAGGAGAAGAGAAGAAGAATGGTTTCGTTTTGCTCTGCGTGAGCGAAGAAGGAGGAGGCGCGTCTTCGCCGCGCTTCGAAGGACGGCGAGGGACGGCGACGATGACAATGAAGATGACGCACCGTGACCGGCTGAACATTGGTCGCCTCCAAAGAGAAACAGAGAGAGAGAAAGCTGCAGAGACGAGGGGGAGGGAGAGACAAGAGGAACGAACGAAACGAAACTGTGCATCAAGGTCTTCTTTTCTTCATTTTTTCTTCAGTTTCGCTCTGCTCGGCGCCCGCGTCGAAGGAAAAGAAAAGATGGCGAACGAGGAGGAGCTCACCGACTACGAGGCCGAGCGCGCCGCCCGCATCGCCGCCAACCGCGCCAGGCTCGGTGAGTTCTGCCGCCTCGTGAAAGTATTTAGGGGAGAATGAATGCGGGACGTGAAAGAGAGATCGAGGCGCCAGGAAGAGAACAGAGAGAAGATGGACGCGGTGCCTCTTTTTCAATTTTTTGATTTTTTTCTCCCCCCTCGACATCGTCGATCTCCCTGCCCAACTTTTCCTCGTTTCCTCTCTCTCTCCCTCCACCGCTCCCAAAAAAAAACGGACAAAAAAACAGCGGCCCTCGGCGTCCTCGACGCCGCTGCGGGCCTCCAGGCGGCGGCCAACCCTGCAGGCCCCCCCAGGGTCCCCCAGCGCCGCAAAGAGAAGCGCCTCAAAGCCGGGGGAGGAGACCACCCCCCGCGCCGCGCCTCGGGGCGGATCGCGGCGGCCGGCGCCCGCGACTACAGCGACGCGCGCTCGTTCCGCTCTCTCTTCTTCTCCTCCTCCCCCCCCGGCTCGTCGCTGCCCGGGTCCGAGGCCGCGTCGCGCGGCGGCGGCCCTCCGCGCGTCCCCTCCTCGTGCCACTCCTGCAGGCAGAAGCGAGAGGAGATGGGGGCCGAGGCGGAGGGGAGCAGCTGCTGGCGGTGCGACGGCGCCCGTGGCCGCTTCTGCCGCGGCTGCCTGACGATGCGCTATGGGTTGTCTTTAGAAGCCATCAAGCTGGCGAACGAGAGGGCGGCCGCCGCGGAGGAGGAGCTCGCGAAGACGAGGGCGGGGGATGAGGAGGAGGAGGGAAGAGAGGGAGAGGGGGACGCGGGGGAGGACGGCGACGAGGCGGGGAGCGGGCGAGCGGGGGAGGAAAGGAGCAGCGAGGGCGAGGCGCGAGGGGGGGTTCCCGCTCCCCCCGGCCTCCCCAGCCCCTGCGGCTGGCTCTGCCCGCACTGCTACGAGGATGTCTTCGGCCCCGCCGACGGCTGGATCTGCAACTCGAGCCTCTGCATGAAGAAGAGGGCGGTGCCGCTGAGGCCGACGGGCGTCGCCGTCTTCGAGGCGAGGGCCGCCGGGCACGCCTCCGTGGCGCACGCGCTGCAGGCCAGGCTCCTCTCCGAGAGCGGGAACAGTACCAGGGGCATGGTGGGGCCCAGGAAGGAGGGTCTGGGGTGCGTGATCGAGGGGGAGACCGACCTGGCGACGGTGGAGAGGAGAAGAGCGCAGGAGGGGGAGAGGAGAAGAGCCGCCGCCGCTGCTGCTGGTCTCGCTCCTCCTCCTCTTCCTTCTTCTCCTCCTTCTTCCACTCTTCCTCTTCCTTCCGCCGCCGCCGCGGAAACGGGGAAGGAGAACGTCGAAGGGAACGCAGCGGCGGCCAAGAGGCCCCGCGGGAGGCCGCCGAAGAGCGCCGGGGCGGGAGGAGGAGGGGGAGCGAGAGCTGCGGCCGCGGCGGCGGGAGAGAGGGCGGAAGCGGTGCCTCTTCTGCCTCTCTCTGCGTCGGCGGCGCTGCCGCAGCCAGCCGCTTGAGAGAGTCGTTTTCTTCCCTTTTCTCTCTGCTTTTTCTCTCGTTCTTTTGGCCTTTCTGTTCGATCTTTCTTCCTGGCTTTCGAAAGGAGTAAAAACTGATGTTACACACTTGTCTTGCAGACACTGTTTTTCCCTGCAGACACTGTTCTTCTCACAAAGACGAAAGAGAAAGAAAAAAACTCTGGAGACAACGGAAGAAGAAGAAAACGAAGACGGTAAAAATCTTCATTTCATGGGGCACCCTCTCTCACGACAGCTTTCCTTTTCATTCAAACCGCCACACGCCTCACAGAGGCCCAGGTCCCTTCGCTGCTGCCTGGAGACGGCCGAGTCGACCTTGTAGGCGAGCAGAAACGAGGCCATCATTCCCAGCTGTTGAGGCGTTTTTTTTGTGTTTTTTTGCAAGGGAAGAAAGGTCGAGGGGGGGGGGGAGGTGAGAGAGGAGAAGTACGAAACAAAAAAAAGGACCTTTCCTCCATTCTCTTTGGAGGGAAAACATAGCAAATTTCTTCTTCTGCCTTACCCCAAAGACGAGACCGGCGATCTGGTCGAGCGTCCAGTCCGGGGGCGCGTCGGGGGCGAGGGCGCGCTGATTATTATTTTTTGGTGGGTGGAGAGAGGTTTGGAAAGAGGAGCAAGGTTGAGAAAAACGGAAAAGAGAAGACGAGTCGAAATCAATCCCCCCTTTTCACCACGAAAGCGACCTTCTCTTCCTCTTTCCTTACCGTAGAGACAAGCAATGGTCTCCTTGCTGCTGGTCGGAAAGCAGCGGAGCGAAGATCGGAATCCCGGGAATGCGAGGAGGAAACCGATGTCGAGCAAGAAGAGGAGCAAGCCGTCGCCGCCGACGACGACAGCGAGTTTGGCATCGACTCCGACAGCGCTGCTGTCGCGCCCGTCACCGCTCGACGGCCGCGAGGAGCGCCTGGAGCGCAGCGCGGCGACAGAGACGCCGGGAAGCTGCTGGTCACGCGCGACATTTTCGATGACGCGGAGAGGTTCGCCTCCTTTCGAAACGGGATTTCTAGAAAGCCAGAGCGGAACCGAGGACGACGACGGTGATGATGCAGAGTGCTTTTTGCTTTCGAAAAAAAAACATTTCTTTTTCGGTTTCACTCTTCTTTTGCGGGGGTTCAACTCGCTCAGCAAGTGCTGATTTCGTTTGGATCCGAGAGCGAACATCGCTCAGATCGCAAACGCTCATCATCGAAGCCTGGAGGAGGCGAAAGAGCAGCCAAAAGCGGAACGTGGAGCCAGGCGCTGATGATGATGCGGCGACCGCCATCGGCGACGCTCCTTCGTCGCCGAGGAGGCATCTCCGTTGCTGCCCTCTTCCCGCTCCTCCTGCTCGCGGTCTTCGCCTCCTCGCTCCTGGCCACCCTCTCAGTCACGCGCACCCTGACCTCCTGGATCCTAGAGCGCAGAATCGCGACAGTCAAATCAGCGACGAGGTGGAGAGGAGGAGGCTTTGTCGATGGAGTTGCGACGCCCGACGCCGCCGGCCTCCTCGGCTCGCACCTCGCGCTCTTTGACGACGACGGCGGAGAAGAGGAGGAGGAGGAGGAGGAGGAGGAGGGAGACCGGCAGCAGCGACCCGCCTCCGCGCCTTCACCTCCTCCTCCCGCGAGCGCCGCCTGCGCCCCGATGGAGCACACGGAGTGAGTCACTTTAACCTCTTTTGCATCGAAAGAAGGGGAGGGGGGGGCGCTTCCGGTCCCTCTCTCTCCTCCTCTGGCTCACTTTCCCGTCGGACCCCGTCCCCCTCGACCTCCGGAAAAAAAAACGTTTCGAAAAAAAACCCAAAAAAAGCTACTTCGGCACCCCGATCGTCGAGGGCCCGGACTTCGTCGTCGCCTCGGCCCGAGAATGCTGCGAGGCCTGCGCCAACTACAGACCAGCCGCCAAAAAAGGGAAGAAGAAGCAGAAAGGGAGGAGGCCGGAGGAGAGCGGGGGAGGAGGCGAGGCGACGGACCCCTCGCTCGAGTGCACGCTCTGGGTCTTTTGCGGCGACGAGGCGGCGTGCGGCGAGGCCCTCGGGCAGTGCTGGCTCAAGCACCTCGCCTGGCCCAGGGCGAGCAACCCGCGCACGGGGCCGGACGTGCCGTGGACGAGCGGGCTGAGGTCGGGGAGGCTCTCCCCGGCCCTGGAGGAAGAGAGGGAAGAGAAGGGGAAAGAGAAGGGAGGCGAGGTCGAGCGTCGGTCTCCGCCGCCGCCGCCGCCGCCGCCGCCGCCGACGGTGGCGGCGCAGCCGCTTTCAGCTTCTCCGTCCCCCAACCGCCGCGCCTACCACGTAGCGATCACCGCCTCGGGCCCCGCGGTCCACTGGCAGTCCCGGGTACACTACTACTGGTATCTGAAACAGAAGAGGCTCTGCGAGGAGGAGGCGAGGAGGGCGAACGAAGAGGCGGCGGCGGCCGCCGAGGCCTCCCCGGCGCCGGCGGCGCCGGGCCCCCCGTCGCCGAGGCCCCGCCGCCGCTGCGACATGGGCGGCTTCACGCGCGTGCTCCACGACCCCGCCGGCACCCCCGACGACCTCAGCCGCGAGATCCCGACCTTCGTCGCCCGCCCGCTCCCCGGAGGGGCCGACGGGGGCTACGTGGTGCTCAACCGGCCGTGGGCGTTCGTGCAGTGGCTGGCGGCCGCGCGCGTCGCCGAGCCCTTCGTGCTGATGGCCGAGCCCGACCACCTCTGGCTGCGGCCGCTGCAGAACCCTTGCCCGCGCGACGGCTCGCCCGCGGCGTTCCCCTTCTTCTACATCGAGCCCTCGAGGGCGGAGCACCTGCCCCTGGTCGCGAGGGCCCTGGGCAGGAGGAGCGGGAGGATCTCGAGGGCCGAGGCTGAGGAGGTCGCGCCCGTCGGCAACTCGCCGACCTGGATGCGCACGCGCGAGCTCGCGCGGCTGGCCCCGCTCTGGATGCGGACCAGCCAGGAGATGTTCCGCGACGCCGAGACGAGAAAGGCCTGGGGCTGGGTGCTCGAGATGTACGGTTTCGCCGTCGCGCTGCACAGGAGCGGCGCCGAGGCGCGCAGGCTCGGCGAGGAGGCCGCCGTCCTCGGGGCGCTGGCAGCGAGGGCGAAGGCAAAGGCGAAGGGGGAGGGGAGGGAGGAGAGGGCGCGCGGGGGAGGGAGCTCGCCCGCCTCCTCCTCGTTCTCGCCCTCCTCCCTCCCGTCGTTCCCTCCCTTGTCCTCCGAGGCCTCCGAGGTCGCCCTCGAGGCCAGGAGGGCGTTCCGGAGGGAGCAGAGGCAGAGACGGCGGCGGAGAGAGGAGGGGGACGACCGCGACGACGACGGCGGCGGCGGAGGAGGAAACGAAGACGCCGCCGATGCCGCCCTCGAAGCCGGAGGCCGAGGAAGAGGAAGCGTCAGAGTCCTCCCGCGGGTGATGCTCCAGCCCCCCTGGGACGCCCTCCTCTCCCCCGGAGCCGCCCTCCTCCACTACACCTACGGCTGCGACTACTCCTTCAACGGGACTTTCCTGCCCGGGGAGAGAGGGCAGTGGAGGTTTGACAAGAGGGAGTGGTCTGTCTCGCCGCCGACGCGTCGGGAGCTCCGAACGCTGAAGGAGAGCGCGCCCCTCGGGGTCAGGGAGAGCGCCCCGGCGACTCTGCGAATCGTCGAGATGCTGCTCGAGGCCGCGGAGGCGATTCCGGGGTGGGAGGAGTACGCGGAGAGCGGCACGGCGACGGAGTTCTGGGACGGGGAGACGTTTCTGTAAAAAAAGGAGAAGAGGTTTTGGGACTCTGAAGGACGAAAATCAGACATCAAAAAACACGTCTCCGCTGCTTCGCTCGCTGGCTCGCTCGTTTTTTTGCTATTCTCTTCCTGCCCTTCGCCGGCCTTTCGTCATGGCCTCCCGAGACTTCGCACTGGTGCGTCCGCCTCGCCTCGCGAGCCGCTCCTGCGTCTCTCGCGCGGGCAAACGAGGGGGTGCGCGAGGGAGGGAGGGAGAACCCGAGCGGCGAAGTTTACTGTTCTCGGCCGCCGGCGTCGGCGTTGGCGGTGACGACGACCTTTTCTCACCTGGAAGGGAAAAAAAACTTCGCCAACGAAAAACAAAGCAGGCCGTCGACGCGATGTTTTCGTTCCAGGACAGGATCCGCGTTCTCATCGAGGTTTGGTTTTTGTTCTCTGTTTTCGTCTCCTTTCGTTCAAGGGGAGAGAAAGGAAAGCGAAGGGGGGGGGGGGGACGAGAATGCCCCCCCAAAAAAAATTCCAAAAAATCCAAAAACAACCAAACAAAGGACGCCGAGCTCTTCTCTCGCGGCTTCGCCGTCGCCAACGGGGGGCCCGGAGCAGTTGCGCGGGCCACCCTGGCGGCCGCCGTCGGGAGCGCGCGCGGCACCCTCGTCGCGTTCGCCGAGGCGACGCCTCTGGTCGTCGCCGCCGCCTCGTCCCCATCTCCAGTGACGTTCGTCACCCCGACGGCGACGGCAGCGCCGGCGGCGGCGGCGGCGCCAGAAGTAGCGGGAGCGCCAGCGCCAGCGCCAGCGAGATTCGGAGCCGGAGCCGATCCCTCGCCTCCGGCACCGGCCCCCGAAGAAGCAGCAGCTCGCGCGGAGGAGAAGCAGAAGAGGAAGGAGGAGAAGAAGAGGGAGAAGAGGGACCGGAAGGAGAAAAGGAAGCAGAGGAAGGAGGAGGCGAGTAAGCGCCGCCTGGAGGACTACGACGGCAATGGCGGCGACGGAGAAGGAGAAGGAGAAGGAGAGGAGGACGAAGAGGAAGAGAAAGGAGTCGGCGGCTCGTTGCAGCCGGCGAAGAAGAGAGCGAAAAAGAACCGCAGCCCGCGGCGCGGAGCCGAAGGAGGCGGAGGCGGAGGAGGAGGCGGAGGGGGGATTGGAATGGGAGACACCACCACCTCCTTCGCGGTTCTGCGGGCAGCGGCCCTGGGGCTAAGGGAGAGGAAGGCGACAGGCGCTGCGGCGGCGGCAGCAGCGGAGAGGAGGCCGGCGGCGGCGGCGGCGGAGAGGAGGCCGGCGGCGGAGCGCACGGCCGCCTCGGTCTTCTCTTCCTCGGCCGACGGCGACGGGGGCGGAGGCGAGAGCGGCGACGAGGGCGGCTACGGCGACGACACTGGCGGCGGAGCGTCTAGGGGAGATGACGAAGGCTTCGCCTTCGCTTCGCAGATCTGCTGCGCTTCGGTCCTAGAGGACAACCGGATCCTGCTCAACCGGGTGAGAGCGAAAGCAAGAGGAAAAGGGGGGGGGTAAAAGACGACGACGACGACGGCGGCGACGGCGGCGGCGACGGCGGCGGCGACGCACTGACAGAAGCCTATTTCCCCTCCCCGCCCCCCTCAAAAAACATCTCCCGAGGAAACAGCGCGTCGTGAGCGCCCTGGGCCTCGACGAGGGGACGCCCGACTCCGAAACCTACTATGAGCGCGCCGCGGGGAAAAAGGCGAGGAAGAGGGGGTTCGGCTTCTCGCTCTTCGCCCTCCCCGAGGCCCCGCGGCGGCGCAAGGGCGGCGGCGGTGGCGGCGGCGGCGCCTCCTCCTCCTCCCCTTATCCTCCTTGGGACGCGCCCACCCCAGGCTCCTCCCGGGCTCTCCCCACGGAGTTCGCCATCTGCAAGTTCACGGGCGCTCAGCGAGCCGTCAGCACCTACTGGGAGCTCTCCGACACGAGGGCGCTCTTCCGCGCGGGGGGCGCGCTGGGCGACGCCGAGGTCGGCGACGAGCTGTGGAGAGCTCGGAGGGCCCGGGAGCGGGAGCTGTTTCTTTGGGTGAGGAAGAGGAAGGAGAGGAGGACGGAGCTTGGATAAAAAGGTGGTGGTGGTTGCGTGTTTGGGGGAGGGGGAGGGGGGGGTCGAAGACGAGCAGAGGAAGAAGAGACGAACAGAAGAAGAAGAAGAAGAAGAGACGAACCGAAGAAGAAGAGACGAACGGAAGAAGAAGAGGCGAGAGGGGAATGATTGGAATGAGAAGAACCAAAAAAACCCGGGCGGGGGGGGACTAAGAGTTACAATTGGTTTCTTTCGTTTCGTTTCTGCCCTTTTGCTCATCCTCGATCGACCGCGGGAGGCTCAGGAAACAGGAGAGGGGGGCCGCGGCGGCGGCGCGGAAGCAGCAGCATGAGCCGCAGCAGCAGCTTCGGTCGCTCCCCCCCCCCCGCCCGCCTCTTTCCTCCTCCACTCTTCCTCCTCGACCTCCTTCCGCGCCCTCCTGAGGATCCTCTGCACCCCTTCCCTCAGCCCCGGGGCGTTCAGCTTCCTCTCCAGGGCCTCCGCCGCTTCCAGCGAGAGAAGAGGAGCCGAGGCGGAGGAGGAGAAGAGGGAGGAGGAGGAGGAGGAGGAGGGAGAAGCGACGGCAGAGTCGAGATCACTCAGGGCGACGAAGGAGATCCGCGGCCGCAGCGGCGCAAGCGGCGGCGGACTCTTCTCCTCTCTCTCCTCGGATCCGACGCTCCGCCGCTGCCCCTCCCCGAAGATGTCCAGGTACTCCCCGGGGGCAGGCTTGGGCCCAGCGGCCAGGGCGGCGTCGGCCCAGCTTCCCCTCGGGGGCAGGGAGGCGCTGCGGAGGAGGAGGACGGGGCCCGAGCTCGAGCCGGAGCCCTCTCCGCTGCCGCCGCCGCACCCGCCCTCCGCGCCCCTCGCTTCCTCCCCTCCCCCGAAGACCGACGCCGCCGCGGCCTTGGCCGCCACCGCCGCCGTCGCCCGCGCGCTCTGCTCCTCCGCCAGAGCGTCCAGCGCCTCCGCCAGTCCTCGGGAGCCCCTCAGCGCCGCTCGAGCCGTGTAGGCCTTCCAGATCGAATAGTACAGCGGCAGCGCCGGCAGCGGGGTCAGCAGCACGGGCAGCAGCGGCACGCTGAAGAGTCCCCAGCCCCAGAGGCGCCGCGTGGCGTCGGCGCGCCCTTTGCGCACGAGGAGGCGCGTCCTGCGGCGGACGAGGCGCTCGGGCTCCGTTGAAGGGTGGTGGAGGGTGAAGTGGAGGGGAGCCGGGGCGACGGCGGCCTCACCCTGCCTCTCTGCTTGCTGCTCGTCTCCTTCGGGTTTTCCGTCGCTGTGCGGGGGCAGCGACCTCAGGAAAGCGGCATCGGGGTCTTCCCTCTCGAGGACGGCCTGCGACAGCCTGTGCATGACTCCTTTAAAGGAGTTGGGCTTGGCGGCGGCGAGCGATGCCCACTGGGCGTGGAGCTTGCCTCGGGCCTGGAAGAGAGAGTTTTTTTTTTTTTTTTTCGAGTTTCGGTTTTTTCCGTCGTCGACGGTAAGGGCATTGGCCATCGCTTTTCAACTCCCCCCTCGCATCAAAAAGCCTCTCTCCCGCGGGCGAGATGGCTTCCAATGCCTCTCTTTTTCGCACAAGAAGAAGCACAACATCACGCTCTTACCCAGAGCGTCGCCTGCTTGCGGGCGAGCCTCGTCTTCTCGGAGAGAGAGGAGCCCGAAGTCCAGGGTTTCAATGAAGAACTCGACGACGACGACGACGATGCGGCGGCGGCGGCGCTGCTCCGCGCGTGCCACAGCCAGTTCCGCCGCAGCACGGGCACGACGAAGACGTCGATGGCTCGGCGGCGCGCGGAGGACATGGTGAAATTGTCCGAAGTAGAGGGAGAGAGAATGAGAGTGAGGAATGAAGGAATACTAGGCCGACTGACGGCCCCGGACGGAGGAGTGAAATTGCAGTGAGAGCAATTCTTTTTCCCACTTTCTTTTTTTTCCTCGGAGTGAGAGAGAACACAGAGTTGTGCTCTCTCTCTCTCTCTCTCTCTCTCTCTCTCGAGGGAGGGCTGCGGCTGCTGCTGCCCCCCTGTCTCTCAGTCGCGATGAACTCTTTCGCTCAGCAGCAGCACCGCCTCGCGATGACGACGGGAGGCGCCGTGACGAGGAAGGACGTCACCGTTCCTCTTTCGTCGGCGACGCTGCCATCATCGATTCCGTCGGCACTCTCTCCTCCTCCTCCCCTCCCTCGCCCTCGCGCCGCCCAGCTCCAGGCCCAGCTCGCCGAGGCCGTGACCCAGGCGTTCGCCGGCAGCGAGGCGCGCATCGTGGCCGTGTTCGAGGTGAGAAGAGAAGAGATGAGAGAGAAAAAAAAGGCAATCGATTCTCTCTCTCGAGCAAAAAAAAGCAGCAGTTTCGCTCTCTCTCTCAGCCTTGAGGAAAAAAAAAAAAAAAACTCCAGGTCGTCAAGGCATCCCCCTCCTCGGGCCCCACCCGCCCGCCGCGTCCGGACTCGTCCAAGCCCCGCCTGCTGGCCCTGACGGCCGTGAGGAGCGCCTCGAGGCGCGGGTTCAAGGGGTCCCTCCACGTCCTGAAGTGGCCAGAGGGAGCGGCGGCCGACGGCGCCGCCCCTCCCTCCTCCTTCTCCTCTCCCGCCGCTCTCCTCCCTCCCTCCCTCCCCTCCCGCCCGGCCCCGGTCCTCCGCAAGTCCTATCCTCTCAAGGTGGTCACGCGCGTCGACGCCTGGAGGGGAGGAAACGGAGGAGGAGGAGGTGTTGGAGGAGGGGGCGTCTCTGCCGTCGAGGTCTCGCTCGCGCCGGCAGTCGGGTTCGCCGGGGACTCCCGCCTCGCCTTCTTCGGCGCCGCTTCTTCTTCCTCCTCCTCGGGACCGTCCTCGTCGTCGCTGGAGGACCTCGTCGGAGTGCTGAGCGCATTCTGCTCCGCCCACCACCGCAAGCGCGGGAGCGGAAACTCGAGAGAAGACGCCGGAGACGGCGGCGGGAGCAGCGGCGGAGGGAACGGCGGAGGGATCGGCGGCGGGAGCAGCGGCGGCGGAAACGGCGGCCCCGTCTTCGGGGGCGCGAGCGCGGCCGAGCTCCTGCGCTGGGGCAGGGCCGCCGCGGCGACGCTGCGGCCGTTCGGGGCCGGGCTGCTGCTCGGCAGCGGCGGGCCCCCTCCCGTTCCTCCGCCGCCGCAGCAGCAGCGGCAGCAGCAGCAGCAGCAGCAGCCGCAAGAGCTTTCTGCGGCGGCGACGGCGAAAGCGGCGCTGAAAGCGAAAGTGTCGCCTCCTTCTCTCCTCCCGCAGGAGCGCGGCGGCGGCGGCGAAAGCGGCCACCTCGTCGCCGCCGCCTCGGCGTGCGCTGCGAGGTCGCTCTCCGCGGGGAGGCCACCATCCTCCTCCGTCGCCGCGAATCTCCCTCAGGCCTCCTCCTCCACCGCCGCCGCCGCCGCCCCTTCTTCCCCCCCTTCTTCCGTTTTCGGCAGCGACGGAGTCTCTCTGACCGCGCTCGTCGCCCTCGCCCTCCGGGGAGAGGGAGGTGAGGGCCGCGAGGGAGGGGCGACGCGGCGCGAGAAGAGGCGGGGGGACCCGAGGGCGCCGCCGGGGGGCGGGGTCGCCCGCGCCGCGAGGGGGCTCGCGCGCGAGGCCGCGGCCCTCGGGGCCGCCAACTCCCGCTGGGCGCTCGAGAGCGCCACGCGCGTCTCCCTGCTGGCCGCCTCGGCGGCGGCGGCCGCCGAAGGCTCGCGCGCGCACGCGGCGGCGCTGCGGGCGGCGGCGGCTGCGAGGCTCGCGCGCGTAAAGGCCGACGCGGGGGCGATCTCCGCGCGGAACGAGGCCCTGGCCGCCGCGGCGCGCGGCGGGGAGAGCCTCGTGGCTGCGGTGGACGCCGCGGTGGCGAGGGGGAGGGTGCCGAGGGAGGTCACGGCCGCGCTGTCGGCCCTCGGGAGCGGCGGCGGCGGAGGAGGAGGCGGCCCAACGGCGGTGAGCCCGCCCGCCGTCCCCTCCCCGGCCGTGCTCGCCGCCGCGGCCTCGGCCCTCTCCCGAGCCCTGGCGCGGCTCGAGCCCCTCCCTGCCGGCGGCGGCGGCGGCGGCGGCGGCGGGGGACTCGATCCGTGCCTGCTGCCCACGCAGGCGACCGCCGAGGCGAGGGGCGCGCTCGAGGACGCGAGGGGCAGGCTCCTCGGCGGGAGCGTGCGGTGGCTCTCGGACGCGGCTGCGGCGACCGCCCCCTCCTCCTCCGCTCGCCCCGCTCCCCTCCTCCTCCCCCCCCCTGCTCCCTCGCCCCTCGCCCCGCTCTTCTCGGCGCTGCTGCGACTGGACCCGACCGCGGGCCCCGCGCTGGCGGGGGCGCTCGCGAGGGGGGCGAGGGCGCGGCTCGGCCCGCGGCTGGAGGCGGCCGCGGCAGCGGCCGCGGCGAGGGTGGCTGCGGCGGCGGCGCGCTGCCCGGC
>Ga0315284_10007799_pt1 | contig 15281 bp, 15 predicted proteins | sample YL17G09_16_MG_FD_203696 | JGI IMG/M metagenome (GOLD analysis project Ga0315284, IMG submission 203696) | Sediment microbial communities from Yellowstone Lake, YNP, Wyoming, USA - YL17G09_16 | ecosystem: Environmental > Aquatic > Freshwater > Lake > Sediment | place: USA: Wyoming | collected... | reverse complement strand
GGAAAGGGGGTGTTGCGCGCCCAGGCCGGAATCTCAGCCTCCGCAACCACCCTCTCCGCCCCCCATACCTCGTGCCGGGCCGCCGCCTAGCACTCATGAAATATGCGGGCTAGGCCTCGGGCCGGGCGAGGCGGGTGAAAATGGCGAGGATGACCTCGTCGGCGCAGAGTTTGCGGGCCTCCAGCCGGGCCAGGCGGGCACTTCGGCCCATCCCGCCGCCCACGAGCAGGTCGTAGCCGTCCACGGGGCGGCCGCCCTCAGACCTCACGACGCCCACCAGTCCGATGTCGGCCACGTGGCTGTGGGCGCAGCCGTTCGGGCACCCCGAGATGCAGACCGCCTGGGCCGGGCCGAGCGCGCCGGTGAACCGCTCGCGGATGCGGTCGGCCAGGCCGTTGGTGTCGGCCAGCGCGCGGCTGCACCATCGCTTCCCCGGGCATGCGACGACCGACGGCTGCGGCTGCGCGGCCGCGCGAAGCGCCCCCGCCTTCCCGACTCGCGCCCGAAGCGACTCTTCGTTGCGGCCGAAGACGATCACGCGATGGTGGCCGGCGATCCGGACCTTGAGGCCGTCGGTTTCGGCCAGGACGGCAAGCGCATCGGCCGCATCGGGCGAAACGTCGCCGTTGGCGAACGTAAGGACCAGCCGCGCGCCGAATCCGCCGCCGGCCTCCGCCAGGTTGACCGCGGGCCAGGGCCGCTCGCTTCGCGCGGCCGCCAGGCCGTCGGCGAGCGCCCGGCGAAACGCCTCGTCGCCGATCCGCTCGCGGACATGGCGCAGGCGCGCCCGGCGGCGGTTCGCGCGGTCGCCATGCGCCGCAAAGAACCGGACCGCCGAAACGACCAGCGGCAGGACGTCCTCGGCCGGGAGCCATTCATGGAGCAGGATACCCGCCGCCGGCCGCGGGCCCAGCGACCCGCCTCCGATGACGCGAAAACCCCATCGGCCCTCGCCCTTCTCGGCCACCAGACCGAGGTCCTGAATCCACGGCTGGCCGCATCCCTCCTGGCAGGCCGACAGCGAAATCTTGAACTTGCGCGGCAGCGAGAAGATGCCGTCGGTTTCCTCAAGGACGCGACCGATCCGCCGGGCAAGCGGTTCGAGGTCGGGCCTCCCGCCCAGCGTCCCAGAGCAGGGGCACACGACGATGTTGCGGAGCGTGTCGCCGCAGGCGCCGACCGTCGTGAGGCCCGCGTCGCCGAGTGTGCGCTGGACCTCGGGCACATACTTGGCCGAGAGGTCGTGGATCTCGACGTCCTGGCGGGTCGTCAGGTGGAGCGGCGCAGCCTGGGTGAGCCGGCGAGCGATCGCCCCGAGTGTCCGCCACCCGCGTGCATCGAGCGCGCCGCCCAGGACCTTCGTTCGCTGCATCCAGAGGCCCTCCTCGCGCTGGCCGTAAAGGCCGAGCAGCCGGGCCTCGCGCGGATCGGCCGGAACGTTCGAGCATGGAAAGGATGGCGCGCCCATCAGATGCCGGCCCCGTCGGTTAGTTTCATCGGCTTGGTGTTGATGCCGCACTCGCCGCCGCACTTGCTCGTGCCGATCCACCGGCCCGCCCGCTCGTCCCGTCCGGCGACGACCCGCGTGCACGGGGCACACCCGAGCGACCGGTAGCCCTCGGCATAGAGCGGGTTGACCTCGACGCCGTTGAGCGCCGCGTACTGCCACACCTCGCGCTCGTGCCACACGAGGATCGGGTTGACTTTGACGAGGCCGTCCGTGCGGAGTTCGACCTCCAGGGAGGCCGCGCGACCCCGGCCGCTGGTGGCGCGGACGCCGGTCGCCCAGCAGGCAGCGCCGAGGTCCTCGATGGCCCGCCGCGCCGGCTCCACTTTCAGGCGTTCGCAGCAGCGGTCGGGATCCGTCCGCCATACGTCGTCGGGCAGCGGCTCGTCATTCGAGTAGACCTTGAGTTCGGGGTACCGGGCAACCACGCGGCCCATGAACTCAAGCGTCTCGGGGTGGGTGTACCGCGTGACGACGATGAAGCCGCGGATATCCGGGCTGACGCGCTTCGCCAGGTGCCACACGACGCCCGCGCCCAGGCTGTTGGCGACGACGAACCGGTCGCCGAACTCGCACCAGGCGGCGTCGAGGATCGCGAGCGACCGCTCGACTTTCTCCTTGAAGTTCAGGCCGTCTGCCAGCGGCACAAGTTCTTCGGCGCCGGCAGCCCGGTCCAGGAACGCCGCATGGTTGCGCCGCGTCCGCTCAGCCGGCGCCTCAGCCGGGGCCTCGGCGGGCCGCTCAGATACTGTAACTTGCGACATACTGAACCTCCCGCTCGGATTTCTTTACCAGGTCTTCCAGCGTCGTCCGGTCGAACACTCCGGCCAGCGCGTCCTGCGCCTCCTCCCACATCTCCAGGAAGGCACACCCACCGTGGAGCGGACACTCTGCCGCGCCCCCTTCGCCTGCAATGCACGAGACGGGCGAAAGCGGCCCGTCGGTGAAACGGACTACCTGCCCTACGGTGATCGTCGCCGGGTCTGCCACAAGCAGGTACCCGCCCCGCGCCCCGCGGCGCGACTCGACCATGCCGCCCTGCCTGAGTTGCCTCAGGATGAGTTCGAGGAACCTCGGAGGAATGGCCTGGGCCCTGGCGATATCGGCCACGGAAACGGCCCCCTGGCCGTGGCGTTTGGCCAGTTCAAAGAGGCCCCGCAGGGCGTATTGGCACTTTTGCGATACCCTCATCATGCCCGGCCTCCATACCCGACTATGATTATCGGAATAGTACTATATTCACCCTGCCCTGTCAAGGGGTTTTTTGTAGGTTTTCCCGCATCTTGGATTTGCGCAGCCCAGTAGGGTGCGTGCGGAGCACGCACCCTACGTTCTGCCGTGCCGGAATCCGGGGTCACGCCCTGCGTGGGGCGGCCTGCTTTTGAGGTTGGACGTTTCGGGTGCGTGTGCCTATAATTGTCGAACTCGCGATTGGAGTCTCAACGAGAAGCAGGTGCATCCGGACGGAGGAGCGGAATGACGTCGCTTGAGCGACCGCCCCAGGCGGACCTGGCCGCAGAGGTCAGGCGCCTGAAGCGCGAGCGCCGGGCCGTGATCCTGGCCCATAACTACCAGATACCCGAGGTCCAGGACGTCGCCGACATGGTCGGCGACAGCCTGGCGATGGCCCGCGAGGCCGCGCGCGTCAAGGACGCCGATGTGATCGTTCTGTGCGGGGTGCGGTTCATGGCGGAAACGGCCAAACTGCTGAACCCCGACCGGCCGGTGCTGATGCCGGACCCGAACGCCGGTTGCCCGATGGCTGACATGATCCTGCCGCGCGAACTCGCCGAGGCCCGCCGGCGCCATCCCGACGCCGCCGTCGTCTGCTACGTGAACTCGTCGGCGGCCGTCAAGGCGATGAGCGACGTCTGCTGCACGAGCGCGAACGCCGTCCGCGTGGTCGAGTCGATTCCGCGCGAGCGGCCGATCCTCTTCGTGCCGGACCAGAGCCTGGGCGACTGGGTCGCGCGGCAGACGGGGCGCGACAACCTCATCCTGTGGCCGGGCTTCTGCCCGACGCATCACCGGATCCTGCGGGAACACGTCGAGGCGCGGCGGCGCCAGTACCCGGACGCCGAGGTGTGCGCGCACCCGGAGTGCACGCGCGAGGTCGTCGAGGCGGCGGATTTCGTCGGCTCGACGGGCCAGATCCTGCGGCACGTCGAGGAGTCGCCGAAGAAGACGTTCATCATCGCGACGGAACTCGGCATCTGCCACACCCTGCGTCGGCGCAACCCCGGCAAGAGGATCGTCCAGATCAGCAGCCTGGCCGACTGTCCGAACATGAAACTCAACACGCTTGAGAAGGTCCTTTGGTCGCTCCAGGACATGCAGTACGCCGTGGAGGTCGCGGAGGAGGTCGCGGGGCCTGCGCGGCGTGCGATCGAGCGGATGCTGGAGGTCGCCTGACGCCGCAACGGGCCGCGCGGGCCCCCGCCAGCCCAGGAAAAGCGCATGGCCGAACAGAGTAGCCAACCCGAATCGTCGGCGGCTTCGCAGGCCGAGGCCCAGGTGCCGCGCGCCGCGGCCCGGGCGCCGGCCGGCCCTCCGCGCCTCGTGGACCTGATCGACCTGGAGACGCTCCAGGCCATCCAGGACGGGTTCGCCGAACTGACGAAGGCCGCGGCGAGCATCCGCGACGAACGCGGGCGGCTGGTGACGCGGCCGAGTTGCTCGACGCGGTTCTGCGACCTGATCGGCGGCGCGCTCCACGATGACGAGGCCTGCGAACTGTCGAACTACGCAGCCGCAGCGGCGGCGGCCGAGCGGCCCACCGAACCGGTCAAGTACGTCTGCTACGCCGGCCTCACGCAGTTCGCGGCGGCGATACGCCTGGACGGGCGCGTCCTCGGGACCATCGTCCTCGGGGACCTGCCGGAGAAGCCGCTGACGGACGCCGAGGTGGACCGTCTGGCCGCAGAGCGCGGCCTGGACCGGGAGCAACTAAGAGCGGCGGCGAAGGAACTCCCCCTGTCGCGCGAAGAGGACCTCCGGTCGGCCATCTCGTTCCTGCGGCTCCTGGCCAACACCCTGACGCAGATCTGCTACCAGCAGGCGATGCTCCGGGAACGCGTCGACGAGTTGACGCTGCTCGCGCAGACCAGCGCGCTGCTTTCCTCGACGCTCAACGAGGACGAGATCCTCGATACGATCGTGCGGACGATGGCCGAGGTCATGCACGTCAAGGCGTGCAGCCTGCGCCTCCTGAACGAAACCGGCGACGAACTCGTCATCAAGGCGACGCACGGCCTGTCGCCGGAGTACCTGAAGAAGGGCCCGGTGCTGGTGTCGGAGAACCCGAACGACCAGGCGGCGCTTCGGGGCGAGATCATCGCCATCGAGGACATGCAGTCCGACGCCCGGGTCCGCTACCGCGAAGACGCCCGCCGCGAAGGCCTGATTTCGAGCCTGGCGGTGGGCCTCGTGGCCAAGGGCCGGCCGCTCGGCACGCTCCATGTCTACACCGGCCGGCGCCACGACTTCACGGCAGAGGAAGTGCGGCTCTTCCGGAGCGTCGCCGACCAGGCGGCGCTGGCCGTCCGGAACGCCCGGCTCGTCGCCGAGGTCGTCCGGTCACACGGGCAGCAGCGCGAACTGACGATGGCGGCTCAGGTCCAGAAACGGCTGCTGCCGGCAGGACCGCCCGTGATCCCCGGCTACGACTGCTGTGCGGTCACGGTGCCGTCTCTCGAGGTCGGAGGCGACTTCCACGACTGGATCGAACTGCCGGGCGGGAACTGGGGCATCGCCGTGGGCGACGTCGCCGGCAAGGGCGTCCCGGCGGCAATCCTCATGGCGTACGTCCGGGCGGCGCTGCGGGCCCAGGCAGAACACGTCTACGAACTGGACCACATCATGGACCGCGTGAACGAGGCCCTGGCCCTCGACACCCAGGCCTCGGAGTTCGCGACGCTCTTTTACGGGGTGCTCGACTCGGGGAAGCGGCGGTTCACCTACTGCTCGGCCGGGCACGAGCCGGCGATCCTCGTCCGCCAGGGGCGGATCGAACGTCTCGGCGCCGGCGGGCCGCTCCTGGGCGTGATGCGCGGAGCCCGGTACGAGTTCGACGCCGTCACCCTCCAGAGCGGCGACACCCTCGTGGTGTACTCGGACGGCACCTACGACACCCTGAGCGACGGGGCCGAGCGGTTCGGGGCCGAGCGTCTGGTCCAGTCGGTTCTGCGGCACGCGTCGAGCAGCGCAGCACGGATGGTCGAAGGGGTCCGTGCGGACATCCGGAGTTTCGCCGGCCTGGCCCCACGGACCGACGACCTGACACTCCTGGTGGTGAAAGTGCTGTAACGGCCGGCCGACGGCGGCGCGGTATTCAACTGCCGGCCGGCGCGATCTTCTTGGCCTGGGCGGCGCCGACGCTGAGGGCCTGCCGGTTGAGCGAAAGGATCTCGCGTTTGCCCGGCTCGGTACCGAGTTTTTTCTCCAGAAGTGCCACGATCGCCTTCTCGGTGGTCAGGTTCTTGAGTTTGTTGAGGGCCCCGAGCATGACCATGTTGGCCACCCGGACGTCGCCGATCTCGTTGGCGAGGTCCGACGCCGCGACCTCGACAAGCCCGGCGCGGCCGTGGGCGCCGGTCGGGCGGACCATGCTCGAATTCGAGAGCACCATGCCGCCCGCCTGAACCAGGGGCGCGAACCGGTCGTACGACATCTGGTTCATGACGACCAGGCAGGTGGCGTCCTCGACGACGGGCGACGCGATCGGCCGGTCGCTGATGCAGACGTGGCAATAGGCCGTCCCGCCGCGCACCTCCGACCCGTAGGACGGAAAGAACGTGACCTCGTGCTGGTCCATCATGAGTTCAGCGACGAACTTGCCGAGGGTCATGAGGCCCTGTCCGCCGAACCCCGAGAAGATCATCCGCTCGTCCATCGCCGGCCACTCCGCCCTGTCCCGGTTTATTTCGCTCGCCCGTTGCGTCCATCTCAAAGGGCCGCTTATCATAGGCTATGGCCAAACAGCCGCTCAAGCAAGTCCTTTTACCTGAAAGGAGACGAACATGGGTGAAACCATCACGCGCCGGGACGCGATCCGGGGCATCGGCCTCGGGGGTATCGCCGTGGCGGCCGCTGCCGTGGGATGCCGGGCCGAATCCGGCGGGCCGGCCGGCATGGCGGGCATGGCGGGACCCGAACCCTTCGCCCTGCCCCCGCTTCCATACAAGTCGCTCGAACCGGTCCTGGACGACCAGACCCTGGCCATCCACCACGACAAGCACCACCTCGGCTACGTCAACGGGGCGAACGCCGCGCTGGCCGCCCTCGCCAGCGCCCGCGACGCCGGCGACTATGCCACCATCAAGTTCTGGGAGAGGGAACTTGCGTTCGCCGCTTCCGGGGCCGCCCTGCACGCCCTGTACTGGGCGAGCATGTGGCCGGGGGGGCGCAGCAAGCCGTCGGGCGACCTAGCGAAGGCCATTGACGAGGGGTTCGGGTCTTACGAAAAGATGGTCGCCCAGTTCAAGGCCGCCACCAAGGCGGTCGAGGCCAGCGGCTGGGGCGTCCTCGCCTGGGAACCGACCTCGAAGCGCCTTGTCATCCTCCAGGCCGAGAAGCACCAGAACCTGACGATCTGGGCCTCGACGCCCATCCTCGCCTGCGACGTCTGGGAACACGCCTATTATTTGAAGTACCAGAACCGCCGCCCTGAGTACGTGGACGCCTGGATGGGGATCGTTGACTGGCAGTCGGCGAGCGAGCGCTTTGAGGCGATAGCCAAGTGACGCCGTGATGCAGCAAGGAAGTAACGTAGTAACGCAGTGACGTAGTAACGAAGGCGCTGCGGGCAGTCATCGCCCAAAGCGGCGCCGTTTGGCCCGTGCAGCACCCCGACCTGCGACAAACGGCGCAAATGACGCCAGAAACTGAAGAGACGCCTACGTTACTGCGTCACTTCGTCACTCCGTCACTTCGTCGTATCCTTGATCACGCCGCGCGGGAACACTTCCTCGAAGTACCGCTCGATGTACGAGACGGCCTTGTTGGGCGGGACGCGCCAGTAGGTGGGGCACGGCGAAAGGATCTCGACGAGGCTGAAGGCCTTCAAATCGCGCTGGATGCGGAAACTTTTCTTGATGGCGTTCTTCGTGCGCTGGATGTCGCGGGCGTTGCCGATGATGGTCCGCTCGATGTAGACGGGCTGTTCGAGGGTGGCGAGCATCTCGCTGACCCTGAGGGGGAACCCGTCGTTCGAGACGCTGCGGCCCTTGGGCGTGGTGCTGGTTTTCTGGCCGGGCATGGTGGTCGGGGCCATCTGGCCGCCCGTCATCCCATAGACGGCGTTGTTGATGAAGATGACGCTGATCGGTTCGCCGCGGTTGGCCACGTGGACGATCTCGTTCGTGCCGATGCCCGCCAGGTCTCCGTCGCCCTGGTACGAAAAGACGATCTTGTCGGGCCGCGCCCGCTTGATGCCGGCGGCGACCTCGGGGGTGCGGCCGTGGGCCGCCTCGCACATATCAATATCCATGTAATCGTACATGATCACCGCGCAGCCGACCGGGGCCATGCCGATGATCTCGCCGCGCAGGTCCCACTCGTCAATGATCTCGGCGATGATCCGGTGGACCACCCCGTGCCCGCACCCCGCGCAGTAATGCGTCCGCCTCGGCAGGAGCGACTTCGGGCGGCCGGCTTTCAGGACGGGGGCTGCTTGTTGGGCCATGACTTACCTCCAACAACAATACTCAACAAGAAACACTCAATGACCAATATCCAAACGCGCGCCGCGCAAGCGCGGCGGCGAAACACGACCCCTTCGTTCCTACGTCCCTGCGTCCCTTCGTCCCTTCTTTGCCAGTTCAAGCACCCTCGCGGTCACCTCGGCCACGTTGGGCACGCCGCCGCCCGAGCGCCAGTGGAGGTCCACCGGCGCCGGGTTGCCATAGAGGGCAAGTTTGACGTCGTCAACCATCTGGCCCCAACTCATCTCGACCGCCAGGAACCGCGCCCCGCGCTTCCCGGCCGCAACCAGCGGCTCGCCCGGGAACGGCCACAGCGTGATCGGCCGCACGAGGCCCGCCTTGACGCCCGCCTCGCGCGCATGCCGCACGGCGCCGCGCGCAATCCGGGCGCACGTCCCATAGGCCACCAGGACGATCTCGGCATCCTCAACCGAATCGCACTCCCATCGCGGCAAGGCTTTTTCCATCTCGATGTACTTGGCGCGGAGTTGCTTGTTCCACTCCTCGAGTTCGCCGGGCCGCCCGCGGAAACTGCGGACGATGCGGCGCGGCCGGCCGCCGGTGGCGCCCGAGAGCGCCCACGGATGGTCCTGGACTTTCGGCAGGTCTTTCATCGGCGGCAGGACCACTGGTTCCATCATCTGGCCGAGTTGCTGGTCGGTCAGCATCAGGACCGGGCACCGCCACCGTTCGGCCAGGTCGAACGCCTCGTACGCCAGGTCGCAGGTCTCCTGGACCGTGTGCGGCGCAAGGACGAGCAGCCGATAGTCGCCGTGCCCCCCGCCGCGCGTCGCCTGGTAATAGTCGCCCTGGGCGCAGCGGACGTCGCCCAGGCCCGGCCCGCCGCGCTGGCAATTGACGATGAAGGCGGGCAGTTCGCTCCCGGCCATGTAACTCAACCCCTCCTGCTTGAGGCTGATGCCGGGACTGCTGCTGGAGGTCATGGCCCGTCCGCCGGCTGCCGCAACGCCGTGCACCAGGCTGATGGCCGCCAGTTCGCTCTCGGCCTGAATGAACGTGCCGCCGACCTCGGGCATGCGGCTCGACATGTACTCCGGCAGGTCGTTCTGCGGGGTGATGGGGTAACCGAAGTAGAAGCGGCACGCGGCACGGACGGCGCCCTCGGCCGCTGCCACGTTGCCTGTGATCAACACCTTTTCCTCGGTTTCAAGCACCGCCTGCTCCTCCGCGCCGCAGACGCCTGAACGGCGCGCACGGGGTATCTTAACGAGGCGAGAGGTCAGAGGCAACGGCAAACAGGGCGGCTCCGGTTTCGCCCCGCCGCAGCGCAGTGCGCCGGCTTGCCGTACACGGCAGATTGGGCTTGTGGCAGCCGCAGCCTCTTGCTATATGGAATGCAGAATGCAAGCGGAGGGTCCCATGACCGACCCGAAAGCCCATCTGGAGCCACCGGCCGAGCCGTGGCCGGTGGCCACCATCCTGGCGATTATCATCGCCTTTCTGGGGGGAATACCGCTCGTCCTCCTGGGGCTGATCGCCACCCGGTTCGAGGACATCTTCAAGGAGTTCAAACTAGGGGTTCCCCTTCCAGCCCGCGTGCTGTTTTCCATTGGTCACTGGTGGTACCTGGCAGCACTTGGGGTGTGCGGGGTGGCATTCATCCTCGGATGGGTGGGGCGGTCGATGCGGATCCCTGTCGCCTGGCTGATCCTCATCGCAGTGGCCGTTTTGCTTGCGATGATTGGTGCCCTGTTGTACTCGGTTTGTTCCCTTTTCATCCCAACCGTCCAACTCATATAAATATCCATTGAACCCAAGGGTGGTTGGCTTTTGTTTTTTCGGCGAGGGACCGGTCGCCGATTTGTCGGGCGTAGCGGTTACAGGTCGGCGGTCTGCCAGACCTCGATGGCGGCGTCCGGGCAGACGCGGGTGCAGAGGGTGCAGCCGGTGCATTCGACTCCCGGTTTCGGGCGGGCCGGGCGGACGCCGATCTCGGAGAGTTCCTCCGACATCTCGAGCACGCCTTCCGGGCAGGCCGCCACGCAGAGTTCGCAGCCCTTGCAGTATTCCGTGAGGATTCGCACTTGATGGGCCATCCGTTCGGCTCCTCAGAAAGGCCGATCAATGTTAGAGGACCGGTCGGTGCGAATCAAGGGTTTGGACGGCGAGTAACGAAATGACAAAAGCGTTACGCGTTGTCAGCGACAAAACGCGCCGCGCAAGCGCGGCGGCTAAACATTGCGCCTTCGTCACTTCGTCACCCCGTCACTTCGTCACTTTCTTTTGTACTGCGGTAAATGCCCCCAATGCAGTTTCTCGCTCAGGGTCTCGAACGTGCCGCGCCCCGCGTTCTGCACCAGAAGGAACGACGCCGTCGAGCGGCGGATGCGGACGTGGTCGCCGGCGGCCAAGCGGACCATCTCCTGTCCATCCACCACGCAGACGGCCTCTTTCTGGAGGTCCGTGGGCGTAAGGACGACCTCGCAATCGGCCCGAAGGACGATCGGCCGATGCGTAAGCGAGTGCGGGCAGACCGGCACGAGGACCATCGCCTCGAGGGAGGGCGTCAGGATCGGACCGTTGGCCGCCAGGCAATAGGCCGTCGAGCCGGTCGGCGTCGAGACGACGACGCCGTCGCCGAAGTAGGTGGTCACGACCTCGCCATCCACCTTGGCCTCGATGCCGACCATGCGGTGCGGCTTGCCACCCACCACGAGCGCGTCGTTCAGCACGAGGTAATCGCAGACGGCGGCGCCGGCGCTCTCGCAGCAGACGGCCAGCATCAGCCGCCGCGAGACCGGCATGCGCCCGGCCTGGATGTCGTCGAACCGCTGACAGAACTGCTCGGCCGTGAAATCGGCCAGGTACCCCAGTTTCCCGAGGTTGATGCCGACGACGGGTACCTCGCGGCCGGCCAGGAGCCGCGCCGCCCTGAGGATCGAGCCGTCGCCGCCCAACACCACGACCAGGTCGGCCCCGGCGGCAAGCGGCTCGGCCGAGAGCGCAAGCGCCTCGACCTTGGCCCGCTTCTCGATCCATGGACACAACTCGTCGAGGGATTCCCGGGCGCCCTCTTTCTCGGCGTTGTAAAGGATCAGTACCCGCTTCACGATCGCCTCCTTTCCGCGCCGCCGCTTGCGGCTTAGCCCTCACTCTTTGCGGCCAGCGTCCGGATGCGCTCGGCGATCCGCTCGGCCGTCAGGCCGGCGGCCTGAAGTTGCGCGCGGCGGGTGTCGGGTTCGACGACCTCGGCCGCCACCGCCAGCCGATGGATCTTCCGCCCGTCCAGGCCGCGCGCCTCGGCCGCCTCCAGCACGGCCGACCCGAACCCGCCGGGCAGCGTGTGGTCCTCGAGTGTAAGCACAAACGGCTGCGATTCGAGGAGCGACGCGACCAGCGCGGCATCGAGCGGCCGCGCGAACCGCGCGCTCGCGACCGTCACGCGGATCCCCTCCTCGGCCAGGCGGTCGGCCGCCTGGATCGCCTCGCCGGCAAGCGCCCCATAAGCAAGGATCGCCCCGGCCCGGCCTTCGCGGAGGATCGCAGCGCGGCCGACCTCGACCGGCGCGGCCGAGTAGTCCTTCTCGGGGACGCGGTCCCGCGGATACCGGATCGCCCACGGGCCGCCGGCCGCAAGCGCCGCCCGGACCATCCCCCGGAGTTCGCCGCCGTCGGCCGGCGCCGCAAGCACCAGACCCGGCAGGTGCCGCATGTACGCCACGTCGTACAGGCCGTGGTGCGTGGGCCCGTCGGCGCCGACGAGTCCCGCGCGGTCCACCAACAGAAGGACCGGCAGGCCCTGGAGGCCCACCTCCTGGAATAGTTGGTCGTAAGACCGCTGGAGGAACGTCGAGTAGATGCAGACGACCGGCCTGAGGCCGCCCCGCGCCAGGCCCGCCGCCAGCGCGACCGCGTGCTGCTCGCAGATGCCGACGTCGTAGAACCGGTCGGCGAACCGGTGGGCGAACCGAAGGAGGCCGGTCCCCTCGGGCATGGCGGCCGTGATGGCGACGATCTTCCGGTCAACCTCGGCCGCCTCGATGAGCGCGTCCACGGCGGCATCGGTCCACTTCGGCGCCGAGGACGAATCGTCGCCCGTCACGATCTCGCCGTTTTTCTCGGCGAACGGGCCGGCGCTGTGCCAGTCCTCCGGCTTCTCGCTCGCCGGGCCGAACCCATAGCCCTTCCGCGTGTGGACGTGCAGGAGCCGCGGCCCCTTCAGCGGAGCCAGTTCGCGCAGCACGTCCAGGAGGTCGCCGATGCTGTGCCCGTCCACCGGGCCGAAGCACCGGAACCCGAAGTGCTCGAGCGCGTGGTCCGGGATCACGGCTTCCTTCAGCGACTCCTTGAAGGTGTGGATGGCCCGGGTGATCTCTCGCCCCAGGGGCACGCGCTCCAGCATGTCGCGGACCTCGCCCTTGAGGCTGTCGTAGGCGGGCGTCGCGCGGACCGCCGTCAGGTACCGCGACAAGGCGCCGACCGTCGGCGAAATGGCCATGTGGTTGTCGTTCAGGACCACGAGGAGGTCGGCCCCGACGTCGCCGGCGTGGTTGAGGGCCTCGAGCGCCAGGCCGCTCGAAAGCGCCCCGTCGCCGATCAGGGCGACCGTCCGCGCGCCGGACCCCATCGCCTTGGCCGCCAGCGCCAGACCCAGCGCCGTCGAGATGCTCGCCCCCGCGTGGCCCGAGCGGAACCGGTCGTACGCGGGTGACTCCGCCGGGCTCGGAAACCCGCTCACGCCCCCGGCCGTCCGCAACCCCGCAAAACCTTCGCGGCGGCCCGTCAGGATCTTGTGGGCATAGCACTGGTGCCCGACGTCGAACACCAAGTTGTCCCGCGAAAAGTCGAATGCCCGGTGCAGCGCAATCACCAGGTCCACCACCCCCAGATTGCTCGCCAGGTGCCCGCCGCGCTCCGAGACCGTCGCGGTGATCAGCGCGCGGACCTCGGCGGCCAGGCGGCCCAGGTCCTCGACACTGAGTTTCGCCAGGTCCTTCGGCGACCGGATGGCATCGAGCAGCCTTTCCGACACGGTTATCTCCAGTGCGGAACCGCGCGCTCCCCTTCGGGTCGCGGCTAAACTCAGCGTTTGCGATTGACCACAAACCGGGCCACGTCGCGGAGCCAGTCGCCCTCGTGTCCGAAGACCCGCAGGGCGTCAATCGCCTGCTCCGCCTCGGCCAGCGACCGCTGCCGCGCCGCCTCGACCCCGTAAAGCCTCACGTACGTCAGTTTCCCCGCGGCGGTGTCCTTGCCGGCGGTCTTGCCGAGCGTCTCGGTGGTGCCGACGGCGTCGAGGACGTCATCGGCGATCTGGAACGCCAGCCCCAGGTGCGTCCCGTACTCGCGGAGGCTCCGTTCGAGGTGGCGGCTGGCGCCGGCGCTGGCGGCCCCCATGACGACGGCGGCCGTGATGAGGGCGGCGGTCTTGCGGCGGTGGATGACCTCGAGCAGCCGCTCATCCAAAAGGCCTTCGCGCTCGGCCTTGAGGTCGGCCGCCTGACCGCCGACCATCCCGCCGGCGCCCGCCGCCGCTGCCAGTTCTTCGACGAGGCGCTTGGCTAAGGCCGCTGTGCCCCGGGTGTATTCACCCGGGGCAATCCGATTCACCCCCGGTGAACACACCGGGGGCACAACACCGCGCACGAGCACCGCAAACGCCTCCGTCAGGAGCGCGTCGCCCGCCAGGATCGCCATGGCCTCGCCGAACTTCTTGTGGCACGAGGGCCGCCCGTGCCTGAGGTCGTCGTCGTCCATCGCCGGCAGGTCGTCGTGGATGAGCGAATAGGTGTGGACCATCTCGACGGCGCACGCCGCCGGCAGGGCTTGCTCGGCCCGCCCGCCACACGCCTCAGCCGCCAGCATCGCCAGTACCGGCCGCAACTTCTTCCCGCCGCCGAGGACCATGTACCGCATGGCCTCGTAGAGGTCGCGGCTCGCCTCGTCCGGGCACTGGAGGGCTTGGTCGAGCCCGCGGGAAGCCTGCTCGACCCGCTCGCGAAGGACGTCCTGGAACTCTTTGGGACCATTTGCCTGGGTCATGGCCGCCCGGTCATCCGAAAGGCGCTCCCAGTGGGGCGCAAGCATGTATCGTAACGGCGTCTGCGGACCGCCTCAAGCAAAAAGGGCCCTTGCGTCCGTGGCTACAGATCAGGCGCCCCTACCGGGGCTGACGAACATAACAGCCCATGCCCAAATCCGTAGTCACACCCGACCGTTCGGAATCCTCGGACCGCTCTTGAATCGCCGGTGGGGCGCGGTACAATGACCGGTGGAATGGGGCCGTAGCTCAGCTGGGAGAGCGGCTGGTTCGCAATCAGCAGGTCAGGGGTTCGATCCCCCTCGGCTCCACCACGCCGCCCGGAGGCGGCGTAGAGCAGGTGAGCAGGAGAGGAGAGCAGCCTGAGGGCGTGGAAGTCGGCCACGCGGCCCGACGCGTCGCGGTACGGGATACTGGCCGCCTGGAGGTCCCGCTTCAGCATGTCGGCGGGCTTGTCCGGCATCTTGAAGAGGAGCGCGTGCAGCGGCCTGCCCTTGATGAAGGCGGCGAGGGTCTCGGCCATCTCGCGCCTGAGCGTGGGCAGTATGCTTCTGCTGGTCCTTGGGTAACTTCTCCAATCCCCAATTCGACCAACTCAGGGGCTACCCGTCTACTTCCTACCTTCCGAAAGTGCGAAACTTATCGTACGTTATCTTCCGGAGCCTGCCCTCTGAAGGCGGGTTCCGCGTTTGATTCCCCCGCCCGCCGTTTGGGTGAAAGCCCTAATTCTTGGTGCCACGGATTGCGAGCAATCCGTGGCACCAAGGTTTCGGAACCGCTTCTAATAGTATACACGTAAACCAGAGAAAGTCATTGCCCGACCGCCTTCTGCCACGTGGTGCCGAGGCGGACTTCGTCGAGATACGTTAAGTCCGGATGGCTCTGGCCGTTGTTGTTGCTTCTGAAGACAATCCCCGTCAGACCGGCACCATCAACCTCCTCGCTGTGCGTCGCCGCCACCGTCCACCCGCTGGGGGGTCCCGAGAGGTCCGGGTTGACGTAGCAGGTAAACGTCTCATTGCCGGTAGAGGACAACTCGATCTTTATGATGAACAACTGAGGATTGGTGGTG
>Ga0315284_10007798_pt1 | contig 15281 bp, 13 predicted proteins | sample YL17G09_16_MG_FD_203696 | JGI IMG/M metagenome (GOLD analysis project Ga0315284, IMG submission 203696) | Sediment microbial communities from Yellowstone Lake, YNP, Wyoming, USA - YL17G09_16 | ecosystem: Environmental > Aquatic > Freshwater > Lake > Sediment | place: USA: Wyoming | collected... | reverse complement strand
TGATACTGTTATCAAATACATTTACGGTCATTTCATGTTGAAAAAAAGAAGCAGGTACATCTTTGTCTTACTGCTATAATCTTTATATTTGTCTGATGCAACCCGGGAGCATATATTCTTCTGGTTACTAATTAATTGATATGAAGAGAGTAAAGCTGAAGGTTTTAGGGATTTCCTACAGTCAGACCCAGTCGGGAGCATATGCTCTTATCCTCGTTGAAGAAAATGGTGAACGGAGAGTCCCTATAATTATCGGAGGCTTTGAGGCTCAGGCAATTGTGATCAAGCTCGAAAACCTGGATCCTCCACGGCCCCTTACGCACGATCTGTTCCGGAGCTTTGCAGCTGAATTCAACATCTCAATTATCGAAGTTATGATTTATAAGCTGGAAGAAGGTGTATTTTATTCCAGACTCCTCTGTAACAATGGTGAAAAGGAATTGTCGATCGACAGCCGCACATCCGATGCAGTAGCTCTTGCACTGCGATTCGGATGTCCCATTTACATAACAGAAGAGATCCTCGAAAAAGCAGGTATCACAATCACACCTTCTGAACCTGAAACTTCAACAGAAACTGACTCTGACAATCTGTTTGAAACGGGGAATTCCAGGTTTGATAACTATTCGGATGAGGAACTCTATAAAATGATCGACGAAGCGGTTAAAACTGAAGATTATGAGCGTGCCGCTTCGATAAGGGATGAACTAGACAAACGGAAGAAAAAGTCCGATTGATTTCACCTGTTGATGGATCCTTTCCTTTGAAACAATAATTAAATAATAAATAATATGAAACGAGGATTGCTATTTATTCTAATATTTGTAGTTGCAGCAGGATATTCAATTGCTAAAGATTGTAAAGTAAGTTCCCCTGACGGAAAGATTGTACTGACAGTTTCGGTCGGAACTGATATTACATGGTCAGCCTCATACGATGGAAAAGAAGCAATATCTTCAGTTAAGGCAGGCATGATGCTGGGTAACGGAAAAATCCTGGGCCGGGATGAATCTGTTAAAAAGGTTACTCCCGGAAAAATTAGCCAGGTTCTTGAACCTGTTGTTGCTTATAAAAGATCAAAGACGGAAGATAATGGAAACACCCTGCTAATTGCATTCAGATCGGGAGTGTCGATCCAGTTCAGGGCCTATAATGATGGTGTGGCTTACCGTTTTGAGACATCAATCAAGGATGAACTTGTTATTAAGAATGAAATTGCAGATCTGCAGTTCCCTTCAGGCACTTATGCCTGGTACCCGCGTGAGGAGAGCTTTATGTCGCATAATGAAAGGATTTTTATTTATTCATCACTCGATACTATAGGAAGCAAGCATCTGGCAAGTCTTCCAACCCTTTTCAAGGCAAACGGGATAAATGTACTTTTTACGGAAGCTGATATTGAAGATTACCCGGGCATGTGGATCAGGGGAGCAGGTTCAGGAAAGATCACCGGTGTACAAGCCGGGTATCCTGAAACAGAAAAGCTTACCAGGGACCGGGATTTATATGTTACAGGCACAAAAGATTATGTTGCCAAAACAAAAGGTACACGGACTTTCCCATGGAGAGTATTTATAATTACCGGGAATGACGGCCAGCTTGTGGAGAGTGATATGGTGTACAGGCTCGGCGCCCCAGGCAGGCTGACTGATACGAAATGGATCAGGCCCGGACAGGTAGCCTGGGACTGGTGGAATGCAAACAATATTTATGGAGTGGATTTCAGGTCGGGCATAAATAATGATACATATAAATACTACATCGATTTTGCATCCAAAAACGGAATTGAGTATATTATCCTTGATGAAGGATGGTACAAAACGGGAACCACCGTTCTTGAATCGATCCCTGAGATTAATGTTCCCGAGCTCTGTAAATATGGCGAAAGCAAAAATGTGGGAGTTATCCTGTGGGTAGTCTGGAAGACTTTCTGGGATAAGATCGATGAGGCTGTTACCTTGTACGAAAAGTGGGGAGTAAAAGGAGTTAAGGTAGATTTCATGCAGAGGGATGACCAGAAGATAGTCAATTTCTATTACGAAGCTGCCAGGAAAACTGCTGAGCATCACCTTCTGATCGATTTTCATGGTTCATACAAGCCTGATGGCCTCCAACGGACATATCCGAACGCACTTACAAGAGAGGGTGTCAGGGGAATGGAAAATGACAAGTGGGAAAGGAACATTTCACCTGAACATGATGTTACTCTGCCATTCACAAGGATGGTTGCAGGTCCGATGGATTTTACTCCGGGTGCAATGATCAATATGGACAGGGCAAATTTCAATCCGCAGTTCACCCGTCCTGCAAGCCAGGGAACAAGGGTTCACCAGATGTCGATGTACGTGATTTATGAATCTCCCCTTCAGATGCTTTCCGATTCTCCTTCAAATTACATGAAAGAACAGGAATGTACTGATTTCCTTGTAAAAGTGCCCGTAGTGTGGGACGATATTAAAGTGCTCGCTGCGAAAATTGGTGATTATCTCCTGCTTGCACGGCGCTCCGGAAGTGACTGGTTTATAGGAGGCATGACCGACTGGGACAAGCGTCAACTCGATCTTGATCTTTCATTCCTTCCTGCAGGAGAATATGTAATGGATATTTTTCAGGATGGAATAAATGCCGATAAACACGCACAGGATTATAAGCATCTCAGGAAGAGCGTTAAATCGGGAGATAAGATGAAGATAGAAATGGCCTCCGGAGGCGGCTGGGTGGCAAGAATATCTTCAAAATAGATTTCTTAAAATTCAGTGATGAAGCAATATCTTGAACTACTTGATCATGTCCTTAAAAAGGGGACCAAAAAGTCTGACCGGACAGGAACCGGTACAATTAGCGTGTTTGGCTATCAGATGAGATTTAATCTCGAAGAGGGATTCCCGCTGATGACCACCAAGAAATTGCATCTGAAATCCATTCTACATGAACTTCTCTGGTTCATTTCAGGCGACACAAATATTAAGTATCTGAAAGACAATGGTGTAAAGATCTGGGATGAGTGGGCTGATGAGAATGGTAATCTTGGTCCCGTCTATGGATACCAATGGCGCTCATGGCCCGCTGCAGATGGCAGAAAAATAGATCAGCTTACAAATGTTATAAGTTCAATAAAAAAATCACCCGATTCGAGGCGTCATATCGTAAACGCCTGGAATGTCGGAGAGATTGAAAAAATGGCGCTTCCTCCCTGCCATATTCTTTTTCAGTTTTATGTTGCCGATGGGAAATTATCCTGCCAGCTGTACCAGCGGAGCTGTGACATTTTTCTCGGGGTACCTTTTAATATTGCGTCATATGCTCTGCTGACACTGATGGTGGCTCAGGCAACTTCTCTTAAGGCTGGAGAATTCATTCATACACTTGGAGATACGCACATTTATCTGAACCATATTGAGCAGGTAAAACTGCAGTTGACGAGGGAACCTTATAAGCTGCCGAAGATAACAATAAATCCGGATGTGACCGATATAACTAAATTCAGGTATGAAGATTTTACATTATCGGAATACATTGCCCATCCTCATATAAAGGGAGATATTTCAGTATAAACAGATGAAAATGATTTCAATAATTGTTGCAGTATCTGACGATTGGGGCATAGGGAAGGATAATAAGCTTCTCTGGCATATCCCCGAAGATCTCAGGAGATTCAGGAAGCTGACAATGGGGAAGAGCTTAATTATGGGGAAGAAAACGTGGGAATCGCTTCCGAAAAAACCGCTTCCCGGCCGCAAAAATATTGTGCTTACGGATATTCCTTATGAATGTATCGATTGCTCAATAACAGCATTTTCAATAGAAGATGCATTAAGCAAATGCGACACAGGTGAGGAGGTGTTTGTGATCGGGGGTGGAAGCGTTTACAGTCAGTTCATGCCGGTTGCAGACAGATTATATATTACCCACGTTCACAGGAAGGCCCCGGCCGATGTCTGGTTCCCGAAAATTGACCGGAGGAAATGGAAGGTTGTTGAGAATGAAGAATGCATTTCAGAAGATGAAAAGAAGATTCCTTATTCATATGTGATTTATGAGAGGAGGGGAAGCTAAAAATAATAGAGTTGTTTAAATAATCATACATCTCCATTAAACCTTTTTTAACCTCTCTCATCTAAATAGCTGTTGATCGTATTTAATTACTAATATTCACAGCTATGAAAACAAAGATTTTTTTAATGATAACTGCATCTGTACTGATGACATTTAACTCATGCAGGAAGGATATGTTATCCCTCGAACAATCGAGTGTCGATCTTGCTGACGATGATGCCGTAAGCGAAGCAGTTTTTGAAGATGTTTTTAACAGCATTGATAATGCCACCATCGCTCTGGATGATGCCATGAAAAGTGGCGATACCAAGTCAGTCTTCCTGGTTGCCGATTCATGTCCGGCAATATCTGTATTGCATCCTTCAACAGGGATCTGGCCTAAAATAATCACTATTGATTACGGAACCGGCTGTACAGGATTCTATGACAATACAAGGTCAGGCCGGATCATTATCGAGGTAACCGGTCCCCGCAGGGAAGAGGGTTCAAAGAGGAGAGTCACTTTTGATGATTACTATTTTAACGAGATAAAAGTAGAGGGAACCAAACTGTTTGAAAATCTTGGACTTAATGCCAATGGAAATTTCGTTATCTCTGTGACTCTTACAGATGGCAAGCTAACTCTGCCTGACGGCAAAACACTTGAAAGGGAAACGGAACATCAGAGAGAATGGGTAGCAGGATTTATGACCAAGAATAAATGGGATGATGAATGTCTTGTAACAGGTTCTGCAAAAGGGAAGAATGCTGAAGGCATATCGTATTTCAGAACCATTACAAGTGCATTGCACTGGAAACGGGTTTGTGCGTTTATTGTAAGCGGTGTGGTTAAAATAGAAAGGGAAGGAACTGAACCATTTGAATTAAATTATGGGAATGGTGAATGCGATAATGTAGCAGTAGTGTCAAGAGGAGGAGAATCGAAGGAGATTCAATTGAGACACAGGCATAGAAACTGGATAAATTAAGAAATAATGGGTAACCTTTGTAGGGGCGTTGCATGCAACGCCCCTACTATTTATCATGAAGCTTTCAGGACCTTCATGTCAATCCTTTCGAGCTTGCGGATTGCGTAATCGGTTGTAATGGTCAGTTCTTTAGCACCTTCAGAAGGAGAATCGAACATGGCATCGAGCATAATAGCCTCACAAATTGATCTCAGTCCGCGGGCTCCCAGCTTGAATTCCATGGCTTTATCTACAATAAAATCGAGAACTCCTTCGCCAAAGGTGAGTGCGATGTTATCCATCTTAAAGAGCTTGATATATTGTTTTACAAGAGCATTTTTCGGTTCTGTAAGTATTGCCCTCAAAGCTTCCTTGTCGAGCGGATTAAGGTGAGTCAGAACGGGCAGTCTTCCGATTATTTCAGGAATCAGCCCATAAGCCCTCAGGTCCTGGGGAGCTATGTACTGAAGCAGGTTTTCCTTGTCAATCCTTTCCCTCTTTTTGGATGCTCCATAACCTATAACCTGTGTATTGAGCCTGTGTGCGATCTTCTTCTCAATTCCCTCGAAGGCGCCTCCGCAGATAAAAAGAATGTTCTTGGTGTCGACCGGGATCATTTTCTGCTCAGGATGTTTACGTCCGCCCTGGGGAGGGACATTCACAATTGATCCCTCAAGCAGTTTCAGCAATCCCTGCTGTACGCCTTCACCCGAAACATCACGCGTAATTGAGGGATTATCTCCTTTCCTGGCGATCTTATCCAATTCATCGATAAAAACAATTCCTTTTTCAGCAGCTTTTACATCATAATCAGCATTCTGAAGAAGCCGTGTAAGAAGGCTTTCAATATCTTCGCCTACATATCCAGCCTCAGTAAGAACTGTTGCATCAACAATTGTGAAAGGGACATGGAGCATTTTGGCAACTGTTCTTGCAAGCAGGGTCTTTCCGGTACCGGTCTCACCGACAAGGATAATATTTGATTTTTCTATGTCAATATCCTCGGCGTCAGGCTTTTGCATAAGCCTTTTGTAGTGGTTGTAGACAGCAACGGAAATTATCTTTTTTGCCATTTCCTGTCCGATGACATACTGATCAAGAAAATGTTTTATTTCGGCAGGTTTCAGCAGGTTGATAGTTTCAAAATTGATATTCTTTTTTGTGCCGAGCTCTTCGTTCATAATACTGTGAGCCTGCTCAATACAGTGGTCACATATATGTCCTTCAAGACCAGCAATAAGTATGCTGACCTCTTTTTTGGTCCGGCCGCAAAAAGAACATTTATCCATTGTCGCTATCGTTCAGTTTTCTTGAGGATCTCATCGATCATCCCATATTCTTTAGCCTCCTGTGAAGTCATCCAGTGATCCCTGTCAGAATCTTTTTCTACTTTTTCCATAGGATTGCCGGAATGAAGCGCTATAATCTCAAAAAGCTCCTTTTTAAGTTTCATGATCTCACGTGCCTGGATCTCTATATCTGAAGCCTGGCCTTCAAATCCTCCCATCGGCTGGTGGATCATTATCCTTGAATGCTTCAGAGCTGATCTTTTCCCTTTTGTACCGGCTGTAAGAAGAACCGCTCCCATCGAAGCAGCCATTCCGGTACAAATAGTTGCGATTTCAGCAGAAATATATTGCATCGTGTCATAAATTCCCAAACCTGCATTGACTGATCCGCCGGGAGTATTGAAATAGATCTGAATATCTTTTCCCGGATCGGCAGAATCGAGGTACAGAAGCTGAGCTTGTATAATATTGGCAACATAATCATCGATAGGCAAGCCAAGAAAGATGATCCTGTCCATCATCAGACGCGAAAAAACGTCCATTGATGCAACGTTAAGCTGCCGTTCTTCGATAATTGTAGGGGAAATGTAAGCATCTGCAGTTATTGAAGCATATTTGTGCAGAGATAGACTGCTGACTCCGTGCTTACTTCGGGCGTATTTTCCAAAATCACTTAAATTACTCATAATAGAAAGCTTAAATTTAAAACACAAAATTACAAAAATTATTGCAGATCATTGCAATGCATTGATTACTATTCAAAAAGCTTGTTGAACTCTTCAATGGTGACTGTTTTAGGTTCAAGCTTGACCATATCCTTAAGGTTCACATTGACTTTTTCTTCAAGGATCTTATCGGCAATTCTTTTAGCATCTTCTTCCCGTTTAAGGGTCTCTTTTGCATAGTTTGTCACCTGTTCATCAGTTGCATAAAACAATCCATACTGGCTGAACTGGTACCTGGTAATTTTTTCAGCTTCTTTCTGGAGTTCCTCTTCAGTGATTTTAAGCTCATTCATCCTGGCTATCTTGTTACGGATCAACTGCCATGTCAGATCGCGGCTGAAAGTGTCGAATTCCTTTTCGACTAGTTCTTCGGTTGTCTTTTCATTTACCTTGAGAAGCCATCTTTTCAGGAAAGCTTCAGGCAGCTGGAATTCAGATTTTTCTATTGCCAGTTTTTTCAGATCCATTGACAGTTTATAATCGCTCTCATTCCGGAGATTAGCAGTTATCTCTTCATTGATCCTGTTGCGGAACTCTTCTTCGGAATGTATAACGTTTTCACCATAGATCCTGTCAAAAAGCTCCTGTTTTATTTCTGCCGGCCGGAAGCGGCTTATCTCATTGATGGTAAACCTGAAATCACCTTCAACCTTCCCGACTTCCTCTTTTTGCTTCTTAAGGAGGCCGGCTATTTCATTATCATTTGGAAATGCTTTTCTCAGGTCAAAATCAATTGAGTCCTTTTCGGCTTTTCCTATAAACTGTTTTTTGATTTTTTTATCCTTGATAATCTCTATTGACAGTGTGGTGTCGTCAGTTATTATCCCTTCTGGAATCGGGCTCTCTTTCTCATCGAGTGCCTCGATCTTGCCCTTTAAAATGTCCTTTTCTTCTGAAATGTCAGCTTTCTCGAATTTTCCGTAACGGCGTGTATAATTATCGAGATAGTCATTCTTCATCTTGTCGTCGGCAGCTATTTCATAATAAGTGACTTTGTTTTTCTTGCTGAGCTTTGTTTCAAAAGCCGGAGCAAGCCCGAGATCGAATGAAAATGTAAATGACTCCTGTGTATCGAAATCAATTTTTTCATTGTCATCGATTTTTGGAAGCGGATCCCCAAGGATCTCGATTTTTTCGTTGGTAAGGAATTTCTGAATATTTTCTGTAACTACCTTATTGATCTCATCGATCTGAACAGCTTTCCCGTACATCTTTTTTATAAGGCCGAAAGGCACCATTCCAGGACGGAACCCCTTAATATTCGCTTTCTTGCGATAATCTCTCAGCACTTTTTCGACATTCCCTTCATAATCAGCCTTTTCAACCTGTATTTTCAGGACGGCATTCAGATCGTCAATACTTTCCCTGTTGATATTCATCTTTAATTGTTTATTGAGTACTTAAAAAACCGCCAGAACGCTAATTTGATAATCGTTACAGGCGGTCTGTAAACTGGTGCGGATGAAGGGACTCGAACCCCCACGTCAATATGACACAAGATCCTAAGTCTTGCTCGGCTACCAATTACGACACATCCGCGGAAAAATCCCCGCAAAAGTATAGAAAATAATTATTAAAACAAAGTGAGGCTGTTACCTGCGGAGTTCAAAATTCTTTCCAAGATAAACATTTCTTACATGTTCATCTTCAGCAAGTTGTGACGATGTCCCGGACATAAGTATACGGCCTTCGAACAGAAGATAAGCACGGTCGGTAATTGCAAGTGTTTCGTGCACGTTATGATCAGTAATGATAATTCCGATATTTTTCCCTTTGAGCTTGGAAACGATTTCCTGGATATCTTCAACTGCGATGGGATCGACTCCGGCAAACGGTTCGTCGAGAAGGATGAATTTGGGCTTGAGTGCCAGTGCCCTGGCTATTTCAGTACGTCTTCTTTCTCCTCCTGAGAGCTGGATCCCTTTGCTTTTCCTGATTTTCTGCAGTCCGAATTCATTAAGCAGAGTTTCAAGGCGTTCCGCCTGTTCATTTTTGGAAAATCCCGACATCTCAAGCACTGCCCTGATATTATCTTCAACCGAGAGATTCCTGAAGACCGACGCTTCCTGGGCAAGGTACCCTATGCCCCTGCGGGCTCTTTTATAAACAGGAAGGGTGGTTATTTCTTCATTTTCCAGGAATATTTTACCCTCACGCGGCCTGATAAGCCCCACTATCATATAGAATGATGTGGTTTTTCCTGCGCCATTCGGGCCAAGCAAACCAACTATCTCACCCTGTTCAACTTCAATTGATACATGGTCGACAACAGTTCTGTTGTGATATTTCTTTACCAGATTTTCTGTATATAGTTTCATTCCTGTGCAGCTCTTTATGCCTTTTATGTTTTAGCCGAAGAGTCATCATTCATGAATGCATCATGCTCTTTCTCTTTTCGTTTCATTACCCCGGCTGAGATAAAGATACTGACTTCATAAAGGATAAGAAGCGGTATTGCAACAAGGGTCTGAGAAAAAACATCAGGCGGGGTAATGATTGCAGCTAAAATAAAAATAACAACAATCGCATGCTTTCTGTATTTTCTCATGAAGGCGGGAGTGACGACCCCGATCTTGGTAAGGAAAAATGCTACTATCGGAAGCTCAAATACAACTCCGGTTGCGAGGCAGATTGAGGTTATTGTACCTATAAATGATCTGACATTTATCTGGTTGACCACGCTCTCACTTATCTGATAAGAGCTCAGGAAATGAATTGAAAGCGGAGCAAGCAGAAAATATCCAAAAAGGACACCAATGAAAAAAAGCATTGATGAAGCAAGAACAGCACCCCTGGCATGTTTTGCTTCATTTGAGTGGAGGGCCGGTTTGAAAAACATCCAGAATTCGCGTATTACAACAGGAAATGCAAGAATTAGGCCTGCTACAAGGGCAACAACAATATGAGTAGTTATCTGTCCTGCCATTTTAATGCTTATCAGGTTCAATGTTTTTGTATTAATACACATTACGTCAGGATTCTTGAAATGGAATATCCCGGCCATATAGTGCCCGAATTCACAAAACATCCTGTTGGAAATAAAAGTTGAATTTTTTGGAGCCAGAACGATTTTGTTGAAAAGTATATCTTTAAAGATAAATGCAACAATCATCATAACCACGATGGCTATTAAGGATCTTATTATATGCCATCTGAGTTCCTCGAGATGTTCAAGAAATGACATCTCTCCTTCTTTGCTATTCCCCTTTTTACTGCTGAAACTGAATGCCATTGATCTTAACAATAGTTGAATTAAAATTACAGCCTGTAAAGATGATAAATCTTATTTTGCAAAACAATACCATTTTCAATCAGCAGAAAAACCTGATTCAATTTTTATTTTTTGATTTTTGTTAATAATAAAATAAATCTTCTATTTGATTAATAAATTAATTAACTTTATATAGACTACGAAGTGCAACACTTTGAAAAGAGATAAAATAATCATTAGGGAAGAAAATGACGACTGATGCAACAACACGTGATTATTTGAAGAAGTATTTTGGATTCGATACATTTAAGGGTAATCAGGAATTTATACTAAAGAATATACTGGAAGGCCGTGACACTTTTGTGCTTATGCCAACAGGTGGAGGAAAATCGCTTTGCTACCAGCTGCCTGCAGTTATGAAACCGGGGACCGCAATTGTCATCTCACCTCTGATAGCGCTTATGAAGAACCAGGTGGATGCCATGCGTAATTTCAGCACAGATGATGATGTAGCCCATTTCCTGAATTCATCGCTGACCAAAAGCGAAAGTACCAGGGTCAAGAAGGACGTGATTTCCGGAAAAGCCAAGCTTCTTTATGTCGCTCCCGAATCCCTGACCAAGGAGGAGAATATTGATTTTCTCAAGAATATTCAGATATCATTCTATGCAGTTGATGAAGCTCACTGTATTTCAGAGTGGGGTCACGACTTCCGGCCTGAATACAGGAGGATAAGGCCGATAATCGACACCATCGGACGTTCACCGATAATTGCCCTTACTGCAACGGCAACTCCGAAAGTCCAGCACGATATTCAGAAAAACCTTGGCATCCTGGAAGCAGATGTATTCAAATCCTCATTTAACAGGCCAAACCTCTATTATGAGGTAAAATCAAAACAGGATGTCACGAAGGAGATAATAAAGTATATAAAGAATAACTCTGGCAAATCTGGTATAATTTATTGCCTCAGCCGCAAAAAAGTTGAAGAGATGGCTGAAACCCTGAAAGTGAACGGCATAAAGGCTTTGCCATACCATGCAGGCATGGATTCTGCAACGCGCACAGCAAACCAGGATAAATTCCTGATGGAAGAGGCTGATATTATTGTTGCAACAATAGCATTCGGAATGGGAATTGATAAGCCCGATGTCAGGTTTGTTATTCACTACGATATTCCTAAAAGCCTTGAGGGATATTATCAGGAAACAGGAAGGGCAGGCCGCGACGGAGGTGAAGGGAACTGCATTGCATATTACAGCTACAATGATATAATGAAGCTGGAGAAATTCATGCAGGGTAAGCCAATTGCCGAACAGGAGATTGGAAAGCAGCTTCTTCTTGAAACTGTTTCATACGCCGAATCATCAGTGTGCCGCAGGAAACTGCTGCTTCACTACTTTGGTGAAGAATACCCGAAGGAGAATTGCGAAGCTTGCGACAATTGCCTTCACCCCAAAGCGCAATTTGAAGGAAGCGAAGCTGTTGTCAATGTTCTTGAAACTATCCTGGCAGTGAAGGAAAAGTTCAAGGCAGACCATATTGCCAATATTCTTGCTGGAAAAGTAACCTCGGCAATCAAGTCGTACAAGCACCATAAACTTGAGTTTTTCGGAATAGGGGAGGACAAGGATGAGAAATTCTGGAATATGGTGATCAGGCAGGCACTGATAGCTAAATTCCTTGTAAAGGATATTGAGAATTACGGATTGCTGAAACTCACTGATAAGGGAATGGCGTTTCTTGAAAATCCAACCTCATTTATGCTTGCCGAGGATCACGATTATGCCGATACGACTGATGAGGAAAATGCTTTTGGTGCCAGGACCGCAGCTGTCGATGATGAGCTTTTCAGCATCCTGAAGGACCTTCGCAAGAAGATCTCAAAGCAGAAAGATGTTCCTCCTTTTGTGATCTTCCAGGATCCATCTCTTGAAGATATGGCGATCCAGTACCCTGTTACAGTCGATGAGCTTCAGAACATTTCGGGTGTTGGTACCGGAAAAGCTCAGAGATACGGAAAGGAATTCGTTGAGATCATAAAGAAATACGTTGAGGAGAAGGAGATTATCAGACCTCTTGACATGGTTGTCAAATCGGTGGTAAACAAGTCAGGAATTAAAGTCTATATAATCCAGAGTATTGACATGAAGCGTCCCCTCGAGGATATTGCAGAAGCAAAAGGACTGGAAATGAATGAGCTGATCACCGAAATTGAGGCTATTGTAAATTACGGGACCAGGATCAACCTCGATTACTATATTGATATGGTAATCGATGAGGAACGCCAGCATGACATATATTCCTACTTCAGGGAAGAAGCTGAATCTGATTCGCTCGAGGAAGCTATTGTCGAGCTTGGCAATGAATTTGAAGAGGAGGAGATTAGGCTGATGAGGATCAAGTTCCTTTCAGAGATGGGTAACTAATATGACCATTTTACCCTGTTAACAACAGAGCACAGAACAATTGCAACAACATAAAGCGGGTAGACCAGCTGGGAAGGAAGGAACCATCTCATAAGGTTTTTTTTATCATACCTTCCTGCAGTGTTTGATAAAACAAGAAAGTCGGGAACTGATTTTAACACGAAATAAACTGCAAATACCCATAGCAATCCAGAGAAAAACAATCCACCCAGCAAAAGCAAAAACTGAGTTGCAATTGTAACAAATGTTACAATTGCAAGCACCTTTGTGAACCGGTCAATGTAAGCTCCTGCTTTTGAGATCCACCTTACCCTCTGGTGCAAAAATGAAGATAAATTCCCAGAGGTCCGGGTTACTGCTGTCGCTTCAGCTGAGTCGAGCCACATGATTCTTTTGTCAGGATAACTTTTAATATTATGAAGAAGAAAGACATCATCCCCCGAAGCCAGCTCATCATGAAGATTTCCGGCATGATTAAGATAGGTTTCTTTTTGGAAAGCAAGGTTGGCGCCATTACACATAACAGGATTTTCTCCAACTGATGTACCGGCCGTAATTCCCTGCAGGCTGAGGAACTCGAGTTCCTGGAACCTGTAAAAAAAGCCTTTTCTGCCTTCCAGTTTTACCGGACTAATGATCATTTCAGGTTTATGCTCAGCCTGGAATGATGCGATAGTCTTCAGCCAGTTCTTCCCGATCCTGCAGTCGGCATCGGTTGTAATTATTTGTGAACCTGCTGAAGCTTCAACACCTGTTCTTATTGCTTTCTTCTTCCCTTTACCATTACTGTTCAGCACTTTGATGTTTTTAATCCTGCTGAATCCGGATGCAACCTCAAATGTTGAATCTGAAGAGTTGTCGTTTACAATTATCAGTTCGAAAAGATCAGGATTGTAAGTCTGGCCTGCAATATCAGACAGGATCAGGGGAAGAGCCCTTTCTTCGTTCCGGCATGCAACTATCACTGATACAAATATTTCAGGATCTGTTTTTGGATGGAAAGAGGTAATGGTTTTAAGACTGAGGTATATCTTTGTTATCAGATATATATACGGTATCAGAATTATAAGAAGAAGCCATTGCATAGCTTATTTCCTCATCCATTCGTAGAAAGAATAGTGTTCTGAACTCATTCCAAGCGCTTCGTATGTCTTTTGAGCCCTTGAATTTTTTGTTTCGACATAGAGCCTGAGTCCGGCGATGTCCTGTTTTTCAGCCAGTTCCCTGATATAGAAGTACATTTTCCTGAAAATCCCCTGTCTCCGGAATTCAGGTACTACATAAACCGACTGGAACCACCATACATTGCAATTCCGCCAGTCGCTCCATTCATAGGTTATAAGCAGGGAAGCAACCACACTGCACTCCGACTCTGCCACATAATACTGACCCCTTGAATGATCGTGGAAGACAGCGTCAACTCCTTTTGTGACAATTTCGGGAGCGAGATTAATGTTTTCCGTTTCCCGGGCCATCTTAAGCTGGAAATCGATTATTGAAGAAGAGTCAGAGGGAGTTGCTTTTCGGATTATTATCATTTTTAAGTTCTTTATTTATCTTTCTACATCCCCCTGTCCCCACCACAAAAGCTACCCCCTAGTCTGGCTCCTCCCTAAAATTGCCCACCGGGCAATTTCTTAACGGTCGGCCCCCTTCAAAGGGGGAATTTACCTCGCACCACGAACCCCGTATCCCGTACCTTATTTGTACTCGTCCCAGCTCTTGATTTCCAGGTCATCAATGCTCATTCTGCAGAATGCCAGGATAAATGCACTTGCAAGCCTTGCATTTGTCAGAAGTGGGACATTGAAATCGACTGCATTTCTTCTTATTGAATAGTCATTGTCCAGCTCGGTTGTGGTCAGATCCTTTGGAATGTTCACAACAAGATCGACCTCTCTGGTCCTTATCAGTTCTATAGTATTGGGAGATTTATTTTCATCGGGCCAGTAAGCGACTTCAGCTTCAACCCCTGCATTTCTAAGAAACTCCTGTGTGCCTCTTGTTGCATAGAGTTTATGTCCTTTTTCGCGCAGGGCCCTGGCGCTGTTGAGCAATTCCACTTTTGACCGGGCCGGACCGGTAGAAAGCAGAATGCTCTTTTTTGGAACCCTGTAGCCAACGGAGAACATGGCTTTCAGGATTGCCTCATAAAATCCTTCACCTATACACCCTACCTCCCCGGTTGAGGACATGTCGACGCCAATAACCGGATCGGCTTTAGCCAGGCGTGAAAAGCTGAACTGCGGAGCCTTTACACCTACATAATCGAGGTCAAAGACTGATTTGTGAGGTTTCTCGACCGGAATACCAAGCATCACTTTTGTAGCCAGTTCAATAAGGTTCGTTTTAAGTACCTTCGATACAAAAGGCATGCTCCGGCTGGCCCTGAGATTACACTCAATAACTTTTATATCATTGTCTTTAGCAAGGAACTGAATATTGAATGGCCCGGTTATATTAAGCTCTTTTGAAATCTGCCTCGAAATACGCTTTATCCTTCTGGCTGTCTCAAAATAGATCTTCTGCGCAGGAAAAACAATAGTTGCATCGCCCGAATGAACACCAGCAAACTCCACATGTTCACTGATTGCATATGCAACTATCTCTCCATCCTTCGCAAC
>Ga0315284_10007796_pt1 | contig 15284 bp, 12 predicted proteins | sample YL17G09_16_MG_FD_203696 | JGI IMG/M metagenome (GOLD analysis project Ga0315284, IMG submission 203696) | Sediment microbial communities from Yellowstone Lake, YNP, Wyoming, USA - YL17G09_16 | ecosystem: Environmental > Aquatic > Freshwater > Lake > Sediment | place: USA: Wyoming | collected... | reverse complement strand
AAAAAAAATTGAAAAAAGAGTATAAAATAAAGGTAAATGTAAAATAAAAAGTAAAGAAGCGTAAAAAGATGGAATCACTAATGTTAAAGATAAGCTCAAGGTATGGAATGTCAGCGTCGGAGTTGATGGATCTGGTAAGAGAAGAAGGTATGTTAGATTTAGGAAGTAAGGATATGATGAGTTCGATGGTTATGAAGGCAGTATCAAATAAGTCAGTATCAAAGTCAAAGAAGGTGGAAATGTCTTCAGAGGATAAGGCAGCAGCGTTGGAAGCGAAGAAGGCGGATAAGGCAGCAGCTCAGGAAGCGAAGAAGGCGGAGAAGGCAGCGGCTCAGGAAGCGAAGAAAGTAGAAGCGAAGGCAAAAAAGGAGGAGGAAAAGGCAGCGGTGCTAGAAGCAAAGAAGGCTGCGGCAAAGGAAAAGAAGGAGTTGGAAAAGGCTTTAAAGAAGGCTGCGGCAAAGGAAAAGAAGGAGTTGGAAAAGGCTTTAAAGAAGGCTGCAGAAAAGGAGTCAAAGGTAGTAGTAAAGGAGTCCTCAGAGGAAGTAGTAGAGGATTTAGTGAACGAAGTAGTAGTGAAGGAATTAGTAAAGGAACCCGATGCAAAGACTTTGGCAAAAGCAAAAAAAGAGGAGGCTTTAGAAGCAAAGAAGGCAGAGAAGGCAGCAGCTTTGGAAGCAAAGAAGGCGGAAAAGGCGGCAGCTTTAGAAGCGAAGAAGGCAGAAAAGGAGTCAAAGAAGTCAGAGAAGAAGGAGTCAAAGAAGAAGGAGATGGTCGCGGAAGTAGTAGATGAGGAGCCTGATGTAGTAAAGCGCATCGAGTTTGAAGGCGTGAAATACTTAAAGTCGAAGAAGACGGGAATTGTCTACAACGTGGAGGAAGACGTTGTAGGCTCGTGGAACGAAGCAGAGCAAAAGGTAGTGTTTGACAAGGAGGAAGAGGAGGAGGAGTATGATAACTAAATCAACTTTTAGAAAAAGTTGAGCAAAAATGTGTAAAATATGTGTAAAATATGTGTAAAATATGTGTAAAATATGTGTAAAATATGTGTAAAATATGTGTAAAATATGTGTAAAATATGTGTAAAATATGTGTATAATTTAGATTTTAATTAATATAATTAGGGTGGGTGTGTTTTTTTTACTGGTCTAAAATAAGGGTCCGGATTATATGTCCGGATTATATGGTATTCTTTTCTCTCTTTGAATGAAAAAATAAAGTAAATATAAGGGTTCGTTTTGTCACTCATTTCTTCATTTTGTCACTCATTTCTTGATTCTATATAATAGTCTTTTTAGTCTTTAAAGAGAGAAAGATGGTCTGAGATATGGTGACAAATATGCAGCGTATATGCCGCGATTAGAATGTGAATATGGTGCCAAATAGGGTGCCAAATAGGGTGCCAAATAGTAGGATAATAGGGTGCCTATTTTTCTCTCTTAGAATTGATTTTGATTAAAATATCTCTACTAAAATATAATTATATTGTATAATGAGTGTGAATATAAAAGAATTGTATAATAAATATGATAAAATTATAAAATATTCTACGTATGCATTTTCAGGATGGGTTTTATCATGGGGTCTGTTTTTTATTATGCTTCCAACGATGATTCGTTATTTTGGAAAAGTAAAAGGCGCATTTGTGAACTATATATTTAGTTGGATATCGATGGTTATTTTTATTGTTCTTCTCTCTACTATTTTATAGTTTGACAAATAGTAGCATATATGGTTTAAATAAAAACAAAATACTTTTATTTTTATAAAAATTTATAAAAATAAAAAAATAAAAAAATAAAAAAATGCAAAGGTTTTGCTCAACTTTTTCTAAAAGTTGAAAAAAAATTGAAATACTTTTTTAGAAAAAATAGAAAGCATAAATATAAAAAATGAACAACTCTTTAAGATTTTACACTATGATAAGCTGTAACGGCGATTACGTGCCGACACCTGTGCCAGCGCATGTATTCAGTTTGAAAGCGGACGCGGATTTAGAGGCGATTGACGCGCAAATGGAGGCGCTTTACGAGACAGATACGATAATAATGGAAGCGACTCTTAACGAGCCGGAGGACTATGATAGGCCTTACTTTGACGACGACTGTGAGTGTTGTAGTGAATGTAATAAAATGACTGAGATAGTAGCGTATGGATGGCGAACAATAAATGATAACTTGTGCATCGATTGTGTTAACTTGCCGGGGATGTATGCATACGAATGCTAGATAAGATGGAGACGACGGACGCACCAGCAGAAAAAATGGGTAGGGTGTGACGGATATGTGCGATAAGGAGGGGCACATATCAAAAAATATATTGAGAGTTCTCACTCTAATATATATGGGACAACGGGCAACAAATATTAATTCAAATAGGCGCTACTATGTAAAATAGCGGCGTTTGACTATTGAATATAAAACGGGTACAATCGGGCAATTTTATTAAAATTATTAAGTAATAGACAAATGATAATTAAGATAATACTTCATTTAAACCTATGAAAAAATAATAAACAGGGACAACTGGCATTTAAATATACTTTAATAGGCGCTTCTATATAAAATAGCGGTGTTTGACTATTAAATATAAAACGGAGACAACGGGCGAATTATTAAAATTATCGTAATAAATACAAATTAACATAATTTAAAAAATTAATGTAATTTAAAATTTATGAAAATAATTAAAACCTTCTGACAATACCAACGGGTTCCGTTTGAGTCAAACCCAAGGACGGTCTGCTACTGGCAAAAGGCACACTCGAGGTTTAAATGCTAACCAGTACGGGTTAAAAAACGGTACATTGATGGAGTGTTATAAAAAAGTGAATTATACTCGTTTATAATACCAAAACCCTAAAAATATTCTTAAAATCTTTTAAAAACCGACGGACGCACCATTAAGTGGTCAAATTATGGATGGGTGCGACGCAAATATGCGAGGTATAAGTTATTCTTTTGAATAACGGATGGGGCATATTTTTTTTCGCGTTTTATAGAGGTCCGGATTATATGTCCGGATTATAGAGTGCTATTTTGTCACTCATTTCTTCATTTTGTCACTCATTTCTTGATGTCCGGATTATATGTTTTTCCTTTCTCTCTTTGATTTGAAAAAATAGTATTTTTAAAGGATGAAATAAAGAGTAAACGTATTTTGGTAAATAGGATGCATAGTAGTCTAATAATAGAGTATCCTTTTTTGTTTGAAGAGAGATTAAAACCCTTCACTTTATCCTTTATATACTTCAAGTTTTCCACAGCTTATTGGAGGTTCCGTCAGCCACGGACACTACGCAACTCTTTCAGCGTAGTGGGTTAGCCAGATTTTCAATCTGCCTACAAAGTCGCCTTCACTATGGTGGTCGAACTTGGGAGCAAGAGTTCGAATCCCTTACCGTGGTAAACACATAAACATGTAATAGAAGAGCATGTGAAATTTGGCGACAGTAGTAGTAGAATATGGCTCACTTTACAAAATAGTCGCGCAAATTGCCGCCAAGTATAAATCAACACATAACTAATTTGTGCTGCAAAAAATTGCCTTAATACTAAGGGACGCCTAGTATTAAACCCCAAAATTATATTTTTGTTTTATCATTTTTGCTTTTTGCTTTTTTTAATGTTCTCTCTTATATACTTACATTTTCCCACAACATTTGTAGTAACCACGTTTCCAAACAGACTCGGTTAGCTCAGTTGGTAGAGCGCAGGACTTTTAATCGATTGATAAATGTTATCCTGTGGTCGAGGGTTCGAGCCCCTCATCGAGTGACAAAGGTTTTCCTTTTTGCATTTTATTTTTGCATTTTATTTTTGCATTTTATTTTTGCATTTTATTTTTGCATTTTATTTTTGCATTTTATTTTTTATCCTTTATATACTTCAAATTTCCCAAAGACCTTTGTCTGCGATACGACCACACCACTTCTGCCCTAACGGGTAGTAGTCCAGGCGCAACAACCGTAGGTCTCAAACTATCATATGCCGGCATTTCAGAAATGAACTGACCTTATGGGTTCGATTCCGAGCATCCTGTACAGGATGTTTACAGCAAAAACAAACCAAAAACCAAAATCATTATGAGATTAACTGGAGTTAACTAACGGTGGAGTTAAGTTAACGAATGGACGCACCAAGTTGGGGGGTTGGGTGCGACAAATATGTGCGAGGTGCAGTTATGTTGAATAACGAGAGGGGCACATATTACGGGTACAGATTTGCCGATAAAGAAAGATGACGAATGGGCGCATAATTACACAACTAGGAGTATGCGACAGGTACGTGCGGAGTGAGGCAGGGGCACGTATCAACACGGGGCTACTTTTTGCTACTCATTTATTCATTTTGTCACTCATTTCTGCATTTAACAAAAACACAATTTTTTTAAATTATCCCATAACTTAGACCTATTATGGTCTCCTTGCACACCTTAAATAGGCGCCAAATAGACTGCATACAGGCGCCAAATAGACTGCGTATAGGGAGTCATTTTGTTACTCATTTATTCATTTTGTCACTCATTTCTTGATGTCCGGATTATATGTCCGGATTAGGGTGCACCTTTTCTCTCTTTGTTTCTTTTTCAAAGGGTTAATTGTATAGTATTTAAAAGAATGATAAGGTTCGTAGAGTATAGAGTATAGAGTATTTTACAGTGCATATTTTAATCCCTTTGTATTTTTACGCTTCTGACTACACTTCATTCTTTTCCTATTTTTAGTCTGTTTGCTTCTCATTCCACCATCCAATTTGTCCTTTTTAGGAATAAGATTACCGTCTTTATCTTTAATAAAAAATGCATCCAAGTCGTAACCGCGATTCATAAACTTACGATAAATTGAAAAGTTTAATAATCTATTATTAGAATTTGTAAAAATTGTACAACTATTATCCAAAAAATATATTTTGGGTAGCCCTAAAACCTCATTTAATAACTTGTATAATTGTTTAAATTGAATTATACCTATAATTTGTTTACCATTTAACGTAATAATTTGGTCTGGTTTTATAACTGTAAAAATTAATTGTTCAGCTTCCACTTTATTAATACCTTTTTTCCTCATAACATAGTTTGTCAGCTTTTCTAATTCTAAAATATTAACTCCTTCTTGACCTGGTTCTTGAACTGTAATTGAATAATTATCTCTGTCTATAATAAAAAATTTATTAAAATACAAATCTGTAGGTTTACCATCAAAAAACAAAGGTTCAATAAGAAAGTCAAAACCCATATATGTTTGACCTAGTTTTACGAATTTATCAGTTGGAAAATTTTTAATACCATTTTGTCTCTCCGTATCTGTTTCTTTATACTTCTTAGATAAATATGTGTCTATACTAAATAAATCATTAATATTTACACCATCATGTTCCATGTCATTTAAATTTACTCTTATTAAAGGGTCACCAATTATACTACACTTTCCAGGTGGAGCAAGCATAAACACATGAATGTTTGCACCTGGTAAACTAACAGAGTCAGGAGTTCCAATTAAATTTAATTTAATTTCTGATTGTCCGTGAACCATTATTTTAACATAAACCGAAAGAGGAGCAATAGGAGTCAAAGAAGTTTTATCATGAGCAGAGAGAGACATAGGAGGCGGTGTGCTTTCTGAATTTCCCATCTTATAATAATAAAATATTAAAACCTTTTTTATCAAAAAAGTATTCAAAAAGATAAAATATATATCAAATATAAAATGCCTAATAAATGTGAATGTAAAGAAAAATGTAAAAAATACAAAAATATCCAGAAACTTTTTCCAGATATAACTGAAACAGTTTATAAAGCATATAAAAATGGAGACAGTAGTGTAACTGTTACTATACCAAATATAGACCAAACTATTACTTTTAACAATATTCAACAATACGATTCATTCTGTGAGTTAAAAAAAATAGTAATAAAAACTGTCTACAAAGTAGCTACAAATATAATACAAATTACTATGAATAATAAAAATTATACTTCTTCCAACGGAAAATCAACTATAGGTTTAGTAAATAATTTATTATCACAAGATTTTTATGAATATGGATATAATAATGGATTAAATACTAAAATAAATGATACATCTGATTTTTTATTAAAGTATTAAAGTAATAAAAGTATTAAAGTAAAGTAAAATAAAATAACAATTTATATAAAATGTCTGATTGTAATTGTGCGATTAAAAATCAAATAATTAAAGAAATTAAAGAAAATAAAGAAAATAAAGAAAAAAAGGTAAACAAAGATAAATACATTACAAATTTAAACAAATTAAATAAAGTTATATCAAAATACGATCTTTATACAACAATAGAAAATTTTTCAGACATAGATATAAAAGACATTATAGATGATACAAAATACAATTATTCATATTTATCAACATTAATGTATGGACCAGGACTACGAATTATTTCAGTAGTTGAACAGACTACAACAGGACAAATAATAATAGACCCTGAAAACTTTACATTTGATATTTATTTAGGAAATATTAAAATAAAATCAAATGAGTTTGAATATAAAAAATATATAATTTACGGTTTTAAAGCAAATGAAGAGTTTTTATTTAAAAATACGATGGTAAATATAATGAATAAACCATTACCAGTAAATAGCAAATAGCAAATAATTAATAATAAATAATAAATTTATTATAAATATATAAATGTCATGCTCTAATAGTCCTTTTTCAACATTCGTATGTCCAGTTCCATTTAATTTATCAGGTTCAAATAATACATACGCTTATGTAAGCGGAAGTTATTTTATAATAACAATTACAGAAAATGGTTCTATAAAATTTACAAATCCGAATATTACAAATGTAAATTATATTTTAGTTGGTTCTGGTGGAAATGGAGGTGACAACTATTTTAATTCATCAAATAATATTATATATGCAGGAGGAGGTGGCGCAGGAGGCCAAGTAATAAATTCATCTTTTAATGTAAATACATCAAATCCACTAAATTTTTCATTTGAAAATGGTTCTACAATCTGTGCAAATGGTTCTACAACTATAACCGCTTATAATGGAGAAACTGGTGGGAATGCCACAGAATCAGGACCAGGAATCGGAGGTTCAAATTATGCAGCAGGCGGAAATGGTGGAAGTTCTCCAAATAATCAACAAGGAACCGCAGGTAGCAACGGTGTTCCTATTGAAATAAATGGCACAACTTATTTTTTTGGTGCTGGAGGTGCAGGAGGTTGTGGTAATACAGATGGAACAACACTAAATAATGTTTCAGGTGGTATTGGTGGTGGCGGTGGTTCAGGAACAGGTTACGAATCCAATAATGGTTTATCTTATTATTATACAAATGGAAATATTACACCGGTTCCATCAATAAACGGATATGCAAATACAGGTGGCGGCGGTTCAGGAGCAGATTGTGTGCCAAGTAGTAGTCCAGGAACTGGCGGCTCTGGAATAGCAATTATTTATTTTGAATATAAAACAGTTGGGCCTACAGGTTCTACTAATACAAGTTCTAATACTGGTGCTACAGGTTCTGATACTTTACCTTTCTCATTATTGCCCATAACATCTACATCATTTCAATATGTAAATGGTCATTATATATTAACATTTAATAATTCAAAAACAGATGCAACGTCCAAATGCTCAAATGGAACAATCGGTTCCGTTGAATTTAATGTTCCAATTTCAAACGCAAATATAATATGCGTAGGAGCAGGCGGAGGCGGCACTTCAGGATGGGGAGAAGAAATAGTGAATGGTGTTTTCAATTCACAGTCAGGATGCGGTGGAGGAGCAGGCGGTTGTGGCCAAGTAAGTTACGAATTTGGTAACACAGGAACATATATTACTTTTGTTGGTGCTGGAGGAATTGGAGGTCCACAAGTAAATCCTGGTTCTCTCATTCAAAATGGAACAGATGGAAACTATTCAATTATTTATGATGTAAACGACCAAAATATTATATATAGTGTAGGCGGTCAAGGAGGCGCTACAACTTATGGGGGAATTGGCAACAGCTCTACTTCATTATTAACCTCTTTTGAAGGCGGAAACGGCGGAAACGGTGGTATTTTAATAAGTAATGGCGCAAGTAATGGAAATTCAAGTGTAACCGTAAACACTCCTTTAACAATACCTAGCAGTTTATCATCTTATATTTTAGCATCGTATGGAGGTGGTGGTGCAGCAGGAACATTACAAGGCGGTCAAGCAGGCATAAATGGTCTAGGAGGTCAAAATAGTATCGTTCTAAATGGTCAGACAACTACGAATTCAGGAGCAGGTGGTGGTGGAGGTGGCTCTGGTAATGGTTCATCAAATATATCTTCTGCAGGAGGTGATGGTGCAGATGGAATATTATATATTTATTTTGAATGGCCAAACAATACTCCTCCATTTTCTTCTTTATCACCATCAATTTCTTATATTTACGAAAATGGATACTTTGTTATAACATGTGTCAATATTCTTCCGCCTACAACAAGTGCACAATCAACATCAGGCTCAATTAAATTTACAGAGTCTGTTGAAAATGCATATGTTATAAGTGTTGGAGCAGGCGGCGGAGGCAGCCCTGGATGGGGAGAACAAATAACTAATATTATACAAATGGGTGGAGGTGGCGGCGGGGGTGCATTTTGTCAAATAAATATAAATTTTGAAGCGGAAAATACTTATGATACGTATGTTGGAGCAGGGGGTCAAGGAGGATTACCTGTAAATCCAGGAACGCCAAACGTGAATGGTTACGCGGGTGGACCTACATATTTAGCATTAATACCAAATACTTATATTTATTGTGAAGGAGGTCAACCAGGAAGCAATTCAATCGGAGGAAATGGTGGCACAATACCGGCTTATGTTCCTGTATTACAAGGAGGAGCTGGAGGTCAAGGAGGAAGTGCAAATATAAATGGTTCAAGTCCATTAGGAAGCCTAACAAATATACCAATTTCAATAATAGAAATGGCATATGGTGGAGGCGGAGCTGGTGGGTCTTATGGTGGAGGCGGAGCCGGGTTAACAGACGGTCTAGGTGGTCTTATTAATTACAATAATGGTCAACCAGTAGGTCCACAAGGAGGGCAAACAGGAACTTACGGGTCCGGTGGTGGCGCAGCAGGAATCGGTAATGGATTAACAAGCACAAGTGCAGCAGGAGGAAATGGTGGCGATGGTATTATAATTATATATTTTCCATACCCAACAGGACCAACAGGAACAACGCCTACAGGACCAACAGGAACAACGCCTACAGGACCAACAGGGCCTACAGGGACAGCATATGCAACCACAACAAAATTTAACTTTTATAATATTACTACCGGGCCAACAGGTATAGGAACTTCATATGACATTACAGTTGATGAAAAACTATCCTATATTCCAGGAGATACTACAATTATTTCATTACCAACAGGACCATCAGGACCAGTTTCTTTTTTAGCAAATGTTGCAACTTATACAAAATCAAATGGAAATATGACGGTAGATAATTTTAGTAACATAACAAGTCAACCACCAAATGAAGTCAAAACATATAATTTAGATTTATATACAGCTCCTACAGGACCTACAGGACCTACAGGAATAACAGGACCTAATAAAAATATAACTTGCTTTCCAGAATTGTGTAAAACTGTAAATAAAGACAAGACTATCAATTTGCAAGGGTCTTTTACTATTCCAGGATACACGACACCTCCTTTTAAATTATGTGTATGGGATTTACTAGTAAAACCTCCTGTCTGTTTTCCAAACACAACAACGGATTTTCCAGGAGTAGAACTATGGCCTACCACAGACTGGACAATAGCATTAGATATATACTTATCATTTATAATAGAAGCAGGTCCTTCTTCAGAAAGTTTTTCGGTAACAACAACAACACCTTCAAAGCCACAAGAAGCATCAAAAATTTTAGTCGAAAATGTAACGTTAAATTTATCAGTAAGTGTAAATGGAGGTCCTACAACTAAACTACTACCAGTTGCACTTGTAGATAGTTCAAATAAATTTTTTATAGAGCAAAGTAATAACTGCCCAGGTTATTTTACGGTAAACATTCCTTTTGACAGTTATAAATATGAATACGATGGTTATGGATTTAATATAACAAATAATTTAACCATGACACTAGACCCATCGGATGACCAAGGATGGATGAATTATAATGGGTCGGCAAGCATTTCCGCTTTTGGATATACAACATCAGCATCCTATTCGGCACCAATAATAGCAGTTACAAATAATAACTAAACTATAAACTATAAACTATAAACTATAAAACTAATAAAATAAGTTATGCCACTTAATTTTATATATTTTTAATAAATATATAAAAATGGCATGCATAAACCGAGAATTAAAAGCAATTTATATTCATTTACCAAAAGTAGGAGGATTATATATTGAAAACATTCTAATATCTTTTTACAATTTTAAACAAATCCGATTTGGCAGACTAGACCATGATGAGTTTAATGAAAACAAAAACATTACAAAATTTAGTGAAATTAATGCAAAAGAAGAAAGCATTCTTCAGCTGAGAAATAAAGGCCTAACAAGATATTTTGATAGCGCAGAATCACCAATTACAAAGGAAGAATGGAACACTTATTATAAATTTACTTTTGTAAGAAATCCGTATGATAGGATGGTCTCAGCATTTAAATATTTAAATAAAATTAAGAAAATTAACATTCATAAAAGTAATTTTAAGGATTTTCTCTTTGAAAATGCCGATTTATCAGATTACGGATACTTTCACACTTTTATAAGTCAATATGACCACTTAATTGATAATAATAATAATATTAATATAAATTATATTGGAAAATTTGAAAATCTGAATGAGGATTTTATAAAAGTTTTATGTAATATTGGAATTTCTGAAATAAACCACACCAAGTATTTGGAAGATAATATAATTATAAATAGCAGTAGTCAAGGTAAGATGCACTACGATAAAACAGATAAAACAGATAAAACAAACAAATCATTATATACAGATTACTATGACGAAGAATGCTTACAACAAATAAATACTTATTTTGAAAAAGATTTTAAACAGTTCAATTTTAAAATGTGCAAAAATAGGGAAGAATTAATAGAAGATTCAGAAAAATACATTTTAACAGATGAGCAGTTTATAGAAAAAAACCAAAAAATATTACAAGATATAAATAAAAATATAACTATAAGTAAAATAAATAATAAAAATAAAAGTAAAATTTTAACAGAGCAGGAGTCAAATGAATTAATATACTTGAATAAAAATAGTCAACATACTCAACGATTCAATCATTTTATAAGAAACCTCTCTCAAAATATAAATTCTTTAACAAAATAAATGTCCTAAAATATTTCTACAAAGGTTTAAAGTAAATCTTTCTCCAAATTAATTAATATATTTACAAATGCAATCAAAACAAACCTGTTACCTTTTGTAATTGGCAACCCAGAATGCTTTACTTTACCTGAATGAACCAATAAGTCACCCTGATTTAAATAAGCAGTAATACCATCATTAAAATAAGTACCACCACCTTCAAAATCATTTGTATCACTCAGTAAAATATTCATGGAAAAAAAGCTGCCGTCATGGTGCATCTCCAAACTATTTTGCATATCAGAATCATATTTAACAACAAACAAATCGGATATATTAAATGTAAGATAATCAGGCAAACAATAGGATTTTTTAATCATGTCAAAAATAGTATTAAACGAAAACAACGTGAAACCAAAAATACTCGTAACTTTTTCAACTGGTAAGTCAGTAGTAGGATAATTTCGGTGACGCTGTGTAGTCCATCCACCATTCGACTTGGCATAATTTTCACTTTCAGCAATTAACCATTCACATACATTCTTGGAAAAAATACTATTGTAAGTGAATCGCTGAATAAACCGATTATAAAATATATCTTTTTGTTGATTCGTAAATGACTCGACACCATTAATCAAATTAATTTGGCTATTAAATTTATCAAACACCTTCTTTTTATCTGAAAATATAATTTCCTTTTCATCAAAGTCATCGGTAATTAAAAAGTTTGCAGAAAAGGGGTCCTGCTCACTAAGAGAATCATATATTTCTTTAACACATGACACAATTGCATCAGGCATAACAAATTTATTTTTATTGTATAACATGGACTCGTAAAAATTATAATTAAAAATCTTTTCTTTATTTTTTATTAGTTTAAAATCAGACATACTAGTACTATTACTACTCATCGAAAACAAAACAGGTTCTTTGGTAAAAGTAGTAGTACTACAATTAATGTCAAAAAACGGAACATTTAAAGGTTTTTTATCCCACAAATTAATAGCAAACATTAACCGGTCAATAACAGAGTCATTATTAGATTCATTAAAAATATTTAAAACCCCATGAAAATTCGTGCCGTCAAATGTGACCTGTTTTCTCTCTTCCGGAAAAACAATATTAATATTATTTTTGTGGTTAAACTCTTTAAATTTATAATCATCGATTCCAACTTCGGTTATAATAGTAGGAAAATTGCATTTATTAAAATAAGACACACATGATAACAAAGGTTTACAAAACACATTATTTTTCTCTCTTTCTTCTTCATCACAGTCAACATGAAATTGATTTATACCAAGAATTCTATGATTTTCCATAATAATATTTCCTTTAAACCAAAACTCTACAAATTTATCATTAATATCAAGACCTAATCGAGAGAAATGAAAATTTGCAACATCATACACATATTTCTCTACCAAACTAAATGTTGGTTTACTTGTGTCCAAAATATAAAGTTGTTTATTCGTATTTTTTATTATGTCTATGATTTGTGAAAAATGTTCATCCGAACAATCTAGTTTCCATGTACAAGCATTCATTTAAATATATAAATATAGACCAAATTATATTTAAATATTTTTATAATTATTTATATTAGTTACTAGAAACATAAATCCAACCCGTAATAATGTATTTATTACTTGATATAGGAATTCTTCCACAGTGAGGATATGTCCAATAAGCAGGAAACAACAATAGCTTCCCTGTAGTTGGTTTAATAAATATATTATCCTCCAAAACAGTTTCACCACCCTCTTCTACATCATTTAGATACCATAAGTAAGTAATCACACGATGTTTACTATTTTGAATATCCACCATAAAATCATTATGATAAATATATCTTCCGGTATTTTTAATATACCGCTGAACCATAAAAGTTTCTATGTCTAAATTTTTTCCATCAAAATAAATATAATTAAAAGAAGACAATTGATTGTTGTTATTAATACGATTATTTTGATTAAGACCATCCAAATAAAATTTAATATTACGACTTAGTTCCTTATATAAAAACTGATGATATTTATACCATTTTTTATCATTCGTATTAATGACATAGTCAACTGTATCTTTTACTTTTTTATTAACTCCAGCCAAAGTTCTTCCATCATTTTTATTCTCTTCAGATTCAAACATTTGGATTATGTCATAACATAATTCCTTTGAAATAGAATTTTCATTCGTATAAATATATTTAGTATTGTTTTCCATGTGATAATTTGTAATCCAAAAATATATTTAAATAAGTTTTAAAATAAATATAAATATAAATATAATTTTTATATAATATATAATATAAAATGGCAAATAAATATTTTTATAAAAATCAAGACATAAATTCTTTAAATACTACTACTGGTGGAACTCAAACTATTCCAGGATACACAGGTTTTCCTTCACAACCTACTACTATTGTTCAACCGCAATATACTTCAACAGTAACAAATCCGTTTCCATTAAATTATTTATATCAAAGCACAGATGTAGCTAATTATTGCACGGCTTTTACTACTACTTTATCTAATACAACACCAATACCAAATCCTGTCACATATAATAGTATAACTTATAAACACATATCAGCTTATGGATGGGGTGGCGGAGGTGGTGGCGGAGGTGGTGGTGGAGCTTATTCGGGGTCGCCACAGCGAGCCGGTGGCGGGGGTGGATCTGGTGCGCCAGGCGCCTATGCTGGAACTGTTCAAGTGCCTATTACAGGTGCAATAACTTATAGTATAGGAACAGCAGGTAATGGGGGTAACTCTGGTTCAAAAAGTGCAAATGGTTCAGGAGGTGCAGGTAAAGGTGGAGGTGCAGGTAATGCAACAAATATAACAATCGGTAATGCTATACTAACTGCTCCAGGAGGTAATGGAGGTGGCGGAGGTAATGGAGGTAATTACACTAATGGAAATAACGGCACTCCAGGTGGTGCAGGTTCAACACCTGCTTCATCTGTAAACGCAGGAAGCCCTACAACTGTTACTGCTCCTCCAGCACCTTATACTGTTTGGCCACAACAAACATCAGGTGGAGGAGGTGGTGGTGGTTCAGGTGCTAATGCTCCTACTCCTGCTAATTCAGGTGCTCCAGGCGCTTCAGGCTACCTCCAAATATACTTTTTATATCAATAATTCGTATTTTAACAAATAAATTATAAAAAGGTTTAAATATTTTTTTATAATATAAGTATAAATGTTTATTTTTAGAAGAATACATAAGTGGTGTTTTGGTGAAGTAGATGTTAAAGAGGAATCGACTGTTAAAGAGGAATCGACTGTTAAAGAGGAATCGACTGTTAAAGAGGAATCGACTGTTAAAGAGGAAGAGGAACCAATTAAAGAAGAAAACCAAATTTTTGCTCCACTTTTAACAAAAGTGGAACTAACTAATAAAGAAATAGAGGAACTAGTTAAAGAAATAAAGGAACCTATTGTAGAAACAAAAGAACCTATTGTAGAAATAAAGGAACCTATTGTAGAAACAAAAGAACCTATTGTAGAAATAAAGGAACCTATTGTAGAAACAAAAGAACCTATTGTAGAAACAAAAGAACCTATTGTAGAAATAAAGGAACCTATTGTAGAAACAAAATAACCTATTGTAGAAACAAAAGAACCTATTGTAGAAACAAAAGAACCTATTGTAGAAACAAAAGAACCTATTGTAGAAACAAAAGAACCTATTGTAGAAGAAGTAGTTAAAGAGGAAAAACAAAATTTTGCTCCACTTTTTAAAAAAGTGGAAGAAGAACAATAAAGCAAAAAATTTGGTTATTTAATGCATATAACTTTTTTTAAAATATATCCAATTTTTGCTCAACTTTTTTTTAAATATATCCAATTTTTGCTCAACTTTTTTTAAATATATCCAATTTTTGCTCAACTTTTTTTAAAATATATCCAATTTTTGCTCAACTTTTTTTTAAAAAGTTGATTTAAATATAAAAACCCCTTT
>Ga0315284_10007795_pt1 | contig 15286 bp, 11 predicted proteins | sample YL17G09_16_MG_FD_203696 | JGI IMG/M metagenome (GOLD analysis project Ga0315284, IMG submission 203696) | Sediment microbial communities from Yellowstone Lake, YNP, Wyoming, USA - YL17G09_16 | ecosystem: Environmental > Aquatic > Freshwater > Lake > Sediment | place: USA: Wyoming | collected... | reverse complement strand
TTTGGGTGAGGCTTTGACTAAGGATGTTGATAAGAAGGTGGTGGAAGAGGCGATTAAAAAAATACGTTAACGGAACCACGAAAAGTGTTCACGAAAACTCACAAAAATTTTTGTGTATTTCGTGAGGATAGTTTCGTGGTTAAGCCATCAATATAGCTATGAGAAAAATTTCAGTAAAAAAATACGCGCAAGTTTTGTATGAAGTAACTAAAGATTTGCCTAAGGCGCAGATTAAGGTTGAAATTGGTAAATTTTTGCAACTGGTAGTTAGAAATAAAAATTTTAAGCAGATTGATAAAATATTCAGCGCCTTTGAAATATATGCGAATAAAGAAGATCAAGTTGTAGAGGCCGAGGTCATCTCCTCTGCGAATTTGAGCCCTAATGAAAAAGAAAAGTTAAAAGAACAGATTAAAAAAGAACAAAAAGTCAAAACTGTTAATTTGCAGGAAAAGATTGATAAGAGTTTACTCGGCGGGTTTGTTTTGAAAATAGGGGACACGATTTTTGACGCCAGCCTGAAGACGAGACTGGAGGAATTACGCGGTGAAATGAAAAAAAGTTAAACCTTACGAACTACGAAATTGTACGAAAATACGAAAAGTAAGGAAATTTCGTATATTCGTAAAAGTTTTCGTACTTTCGTAAGAGATTAAATTAATTATTTATTTAACGAATATAAACCATATGTCAAACAGAGATTTAATCATTGAATCATTAAAACAGCAAATTAAAGATTTTAAAACCGGTTTGAAAATTGAAAAGACCGGCACGGTCGTGGAAGTTGGTGACGGCATTGCCAGAATTTCCGGCTTAGCTGATTGTATGTCATCGGAAATGTTGGAATTTCAGACTAAGGGCGAACCTGGCCTCGGCCAAGGCGGGCCAGTATTTGGCGTGGCCTTAAATCTGGAAGAAGATACTGTCGGCGCCATTATTTTGGGTGATTACTTGGAAATTAAAGAAGGCGATATAGTCAAAACAACAGGCCGTATTTTGGAAGTGCCTGTAGGTGAAATGATGATTGGCAGGGTAATTAATCCTTTGGGCCAGGCTATTGACGGCAAAGGTGCGATCAAAGCCAATAAATTTTATCCAGTGGAAAAAATCGCGCCGCGCGTTATTACCCGCGAACCAGTGAAACAGCCGCTTCAAACCGGCATCAAAGCAATTGATGCCATGATTCCAATCGGACGCGGCCAGCGCGAATTGATCATTGGCGACCGCCAGACAGGCAAAACCGCGATTGCCATTGACGCGATTATTAATCAAAAAGGGCAGAATGTTATTTGTATTTATGTTGCAATTGGCCAAAAAGAATCCAAGATAGCTAAAATCGTTGCGGAATTGGAAAAACGCGGTGCCATGGATTATACAGTGATTGTATTAGCCGGCGCATCTGACCCGGCTGCCTTGTCATTTATCGCGCCTTATGCCGGTTGCGCCATTGGCGAATACTTTATGGATCAGGGCAAAGACGCCTTGGTTGTTTATGATGATTTATCCAAGCATGCTGTTGCTTATCGCCAGATTTCCTTGCTTTTAAGAAGGCCGCCAGGACGCGAAGCTTATCCGGGCGATGTTTTTTACTTACATTCCAGACTTTTGGAACGCGCGGCTAAATTGAATAAAAATTACGGCGGCGGTTCTTTGACTGCTTTGCCGATTATTGAAACCCAGGCTGGCGATGTGTCAGCTTATATCCCGACCAATGTAATTTCCATTACTGACGGCCAGATCTATCTGGAAAGTGATTTATTTTATCAGGGCATTCGTCCGGCATTAAATACTGGTATTTCCGTGTCCCGTGTCGGTTCTGCCGCTCAAATTAAAGCCATGAAAAAAGTGGCAGGACGTTTGAAACTGGATATGGCCCAATATCGTGAAATGGCTGCTTTTGCCCAGTTTGGCTCTGATTTGGATGAAGCAACCAGAAAACAGATTATTCGCGGCCAGCGCATGCAGGAAATTTTAAAACAGGATCAGTATGTGCCCATGCCGGTTGCTAACGAAGTCGTGATTATTTACGCCGGCGTCAATGGTTATCTTGATGATGTGCCAGTGGAAAAAGTCCTGCAATTTTGCGCTGAACTTGATAAGTATTTAAATATTTCAGGTAAAGATTTGCTGAAGAAAATTAATGAAGAAAAGGATATTAGTGAGGAAGTGGCGGGGAAGTTGAAGGAAGTTATAAATGATTTTAAGAAGACGGTGGACTATTTAAGTAAGTAGAATTACTAATTTTTAAGTTTTAATTTTTAAAGAATGTCTTAATGATTTAATTTCTAATTTAAACATTAAGTCATTAGAGATTGATTATAAATTAAAAATTATAAATTTATCATTTGACGATGGTTTATGCCCAATACACGCGACATTAGAAGACGCATCAAGTCCATCCATAATACGAAGAAGATCACCAAGGCCATGGAAATGGTGGCTTCTTCCAAGATGAGAAGGGCGGTGAATGGAGTTCTGGCTTCCAGGCCATACTCTGATTTGGCGTGGCAACTGATTTTAAACGTTGCCGGTAAAGCCCATGTTAAGCACCATCGCTTGCTGGCTAAGCGTAAAGAAATTAAGTCCCTTGGCATTGTTTTAATTACGTCCAATCGCGGTTTATGCGGCTCATTTAACCAGCAGGTGATAAAATCAGCTGTGGAAATAATCAAAAAGGAGAAATCCAGCCGTTCAGATTTGAAGGTGGAAGTAATCGCCGTCGGTAAAAAAGGAGCGCGTTCTATGTTTAGGCTGGGATATAAGGTGGTGGCGGAATTTGAAAAACCCGATGTGCTTCACAGTATTTTGGATGTAAAGCCCATGGCGAAAATGATTATGTCAGACTTTTTGAGTAAAAAATACGACAAGGTGTACTTAATTTATACTGATTATATTTCAGCTTTAAAGCAAATTCCGCGCGTTAAGCAGATTTTGCCCATTGAAACTACGCCTGACTTATTTTTAGGTACTGTCAGTGAACATGCCTTAGCGCATCCTTCGACTAAGCCCGGCTTCGGCCGAGACGAGCTCACCATGATAGCTTCGGCTGAATATAAATTTGAACCGCCAGCCAAGGAAATATTAGGCGAATTGTTGCCCAGACTTTTAAGCGTTCAGGTTTATCAGGCTTATTTGGAAAGCAATGCTTCGGAACATTCAGCCCGCATGCTGGCCATGAGAAACGCGTCAGACGCGGCCGGTGACATGATTTCCGAATTAACCTTAATCTTCAACCAGGCGCGCCAGGCAGCAATTACCAGGGAAATAGCAGAAATTGCGGGCGGCAAAGCAGCGCTGGAATAGTTTAAAATTCAAAGTGCCCGCCTTGGCTCGCTTATGTCTTAATTTAATCCTTATTTAAGTATTTTAGGCCAAGCGAGGCCAGGCAAAATGCATAATTACAATGTAAAATTAAAAATTAAGGTATTTAATTATATAATATTTTCCAAAATTTTGAATTATCAACTGTAACTTTTCACTTTAAATTTTTAACTTTTAACTATATTTAATATGAACAAAGGAAAAATCAGACAAGTTATTGGCGCGGTCGTTGATGTGGCATTTGAAAATCAATTGCCCAGTCTTTACAATGCTTTGGAAGTGGAACTGCCCTCCAAGGAAAAGTTAATTCTGGAAGTGCAACAACATCTTGGTTCCAATATGGTCAGAACAGTGGCCATGGGTACTACTGACGGCTTACGACGCGAACAGGAAGTCATTGACCAGGGTGCAGGAATTTCTGTACCTGTCGGGGAAACAACTTTAGGTCGCATGGTTAATGTTTTGGGCGAGCCTTTGGATGAAGGCAAACCAATTGAATCCAAAAAGGTTTATCCGATTCATCGCCCTGCTCCGGAATTTAAAGACCAGTCAACTAAAGCGGAAATTTTGGAAACCGGCATTAAAGTTATTGATTTAATTTGTCCGATTGTTAAAGGCGGTAAAGTCGGCATGTTTGGCGGCGCTGGCGTGGGTAAAACCGTGGTGATTATGGAATTGATCCGTAATATTGCCAAAGAACATGGCGGTTATTCTGTGTTTGCCGGCGTGGGCGAGCGTTCTCGTGAAGGCAATGATTTATATAAGGAAATGAAAGAGTCAGGCGTCTTGGCCAAAACCTCTTTGGTATTTGGCCAAATGAATGAACCGCCAGGATCTCGTTTGCGCGTGGCTTTGACTGGTCTTTCCATTGCTGAATATTTCCGCGATGAAATGAATCAGGATGTGCTTTTCTTTATTGATAATATTTTCCGTTTTACCCAGGCTGGTTCTGAAGTTTCGGCTTTGCTGGGCCGTATTCCGTCAGCTGCCGGTTATCAGCCGACTCTGGCCACAGAAATGGGTGAACTCCAGGAAAGAATTACTTCCACCAATAAAGGCTCCATTACTTCAATTCAGGCTGTCTACGTGCCGGCTGATGATTTGACTGATCCGGCTCCTGCCACCACTTTTGGTCATTTGGATTCCACAGTGGTACTTTCCCGCGCTTTAACTGAATTGGGTATTTATCCGGCTGTGGATCCTCTGGATTCCAGTTCCACGATTTTGGATCCAAAAATTGTCGGTGAAGAACATTATGAAGTTGCCCGCAAAGTGCAGAAAGTTTTACAGCGCTATAAAGATTTGCAGGATATCATTGCTATCTTGGGCATGGAAGAATTATCTGATGAAGATAAAATCACAGTGTCCCGCGCCCGCAAAATCCAGAGGTTCTTGTCCCAGCCGTTTTTTGTGGCGGAAACTTTTACCGGTACTCCCGGCAAGTACGTTAGTTTGGCTGATACGATTAAGGGCTTTAAGGAAATTTTGGATGGCAAGCATGACGATACTGCGGAACAGAATTTTTATATGAAGGGGGGAATTGAGGAAGTTAAATAGGATAACGGAACCACGAAAAAAATTCACGAAAAAACACGAAAAATGTATGTCAGATAAGAAAATACAATTTAAAATTACCACCCCAGAAAGGGAAGTATACAATGAACTTGTTGACCAGGTGACCATTCCGACTAGGGAAGGCGAGATTACGGTTTTGCCGGAGCATATTCCGCTGGTAGCTATTTTAGTTCCCGGTGAATTGGTGATTAAAAAAGATAAGGAAGAAGTCAGCTTGGCAGTGAGTTCAGGCTTTATTGAAGTTTTACCTGACAAGGTTACGATTTTGGCTGACACGGCTGAATTGGCTGAGGAACTTGATGAAGAAGCTATTGAAAAGGCCAGGCAGCATGCTTTGGACTTACAAAAAGAAAAGCGCTTTGACGCCGAGGAATACGCTGCTTTGGCAGCGCAGATTGAAAGGGAATTGGTCAGACTGAAAGTAGCGCGCAAAAGGAAATATCGTAAATAGAGTTTTAGAATTTTAGCGTTTTAGAGTTTTAGTAATTAAATATTTAAAAGGAGGAGAAAACTATGTCACACGGATGTAAAAATTTGATTGTTCACTGCATGGATTTTCGGCTTCAGCCGCTGATTGAGGAATGGAAAAGAACCAAAGGCATTTCTGGAGATGTTGATGTTATCTCTATCCCTGGCGCCTGTATTGATCTGGCGAATTACAATGTTGGCACCTGTGAAGCCAATTATGTCATGAAAGGCATTATCCTGGCTTATGAAAAGCACGGGGTGCGCAATATCATCCTGACCCAGCATGAAGACTGCGGCGCCTATGGCGGCAAAACAGCTTTTGCCAGTGATGAGGCGGAATTGGCCAAAACCATCGGCGATATGAAAAAAGCCAAGCAAGCTTTGCTGGCCAAATTCCCGGATCTGCATGTGGAAATGTATCGTATCAAGATGGCGGGGGAAGGGTGGGAGTTTGAGGCGGTAAGTGATTAGAGTTTTAGTGTTTTAGAGTTATAGAGTTTTAGTAAATAGAAGTCGCTCGTCCCGCTCGTCTAGGCCGAAGCCTGGCGAAGCGGGAGGCGGCTTTTTGAATTAATGCGAATAAATAATTTTATGCTACGAATGGGCAATTTTTTTAAGCAACTTCATAAAACTTCATACAATCTCATATAACCTCATAAAACCTTAAAGTTATTTAAAAATTATGCTAAAATTAGAACATATGAATATTTCCAACTTAGAGTCAATTTTAAAGTCAGAGCCTGCGTTTAGATTAAAGCAGGCTAAGGAGGCGATTTATAAGTTACTGATTACTGATTGGTCGCAGGCTTTGAATTTGCCGGAAAATTTAAGGGCTGAATTAAATAAAGATTGTTCCTTGGAAATTGAGGCGCAGGTTTTGGAATCAAAGGACAAAAAATCAGTCAAAGCGGCAATAACTTTGGAAGACGGTTTAAAAATTGAAACTGTATTACTGCGCCATGGGGACAGAAATACGGTTTGCGTGTCTTCTCAAGTCGGCTGTCCCTTGGGCTGCCTTTTTTGCGCGACCGGTCAGAATGGGTATAAACGCAATTTAGAAATTGAGGAGATAATTGAGCAGGTTTTATTTTTTAACCGCTACTTAAAACCCTTGGGTGAAAAAGTTGATAATTTGGTTTTTATGGGCATGGGCGAGCCGTTTTTAAATTATGAAAATGTTTTAGGCGCGATTAAATTATTAAATTCTGGCGAAACGTTTAATATCGGCGCTCGCCACATTTCCATTTCCACCATCGGCATTATTCCGGGCATCCAGAATTTAGCCAAAGAAAAATTGCAAATAAACTTGGCCATTTCCCTGCATGCGCCCAGCGATGATTTGCGTTCTCAAATTATTCCCTTTAACCAAAAATATGGCTTGAAAAATTTAATTGACGCGGTAGCTGACTACCTGAACAAAACCAAGCGCCAGGTCATGTTTGAGTATATTATGCTTGAACACTTTAATGACTCAAGCGATCAGGCGTTGGAATTGGGTGATTTGCTTAAGCCATTAGCCAGGCATTTGTATATAGTTAATCTGATCCAATATAATCCCACTCATGGTTTTAACCCTTCTGCTCCGTTGGTCATAAAAAAATTCCAGGCAGTTTTAGCAAGGGAGGGAATTAAGTCCACGATTCGCCTGCGTTTGGGCAGGGAAGTGAAAGGATCCTGCGGGCAATTGGTGGGGGATTTGGAATAATGATATAATTAGGGTAGTTAAAAGTTCAAAGTTTAAAATTAAAAGTTACAATTGTTAGTTTAAAATTTTGGAAATAATTTTATTAAATATCTTCCAAAATTTTGAATTTTACACTGTAACTTTGCACTTTGAATTTTGCATTTTTAACTCGATTTTATGCCCTATAAGGAAAAATTCAAACCCCTTGAATTTCCGCGCGACGAGCAAAAACATAACCACATTATTGAATGGTGGTATTTTAATGGTAACTTGCAAACACAAGACGGCCGTTTGTTTTCGTACATGAATACTTTATTTGCCACCAAACCCAAACTGGTCAAAATTCCATTTTTACAAAATATTCCCTTAAAAACTTTGTATTTTTCCCATTATTTACTGTCTGATAATGACAACCATAAATTTTGGGACAAGGTTAATCCTTTGTGCCTTTTAGATCCCAATAGCTTTTCTAAGCCCTTGCTGTGGGTTGAATATGATAATTCCTGCCTGATTGAAGAAAACAAATTGTTTAACTTTCATATTGTTAATGATTTTGTGGATTTAAAATTAAAATCCCTAAAAAAACCATTATTGATCAATAACAAAGGATTTATTGATTTGAATGTAAAAACAACATTTTATTATTCTTTAACTCATTTGCAGACCAGCGGCTTAATTAGAGTTAAAGACAAGTGGTTGCCCGTTAAAGGCTTGAGCTGGATGGATCACCAATGGGCGCAGTCAGCCATGACCAAAGATGACAAGTGGACCTGGTTTTCTTTGCAGTTAAATAATGGCTGGGACATTATGGCCGTGATTTATGGCGATAAGATAAAAACAGCGCATGCCAGCCTGATTGACAAAAACAATAAAATTAAAACCACCAGTAATGTTTTTTTTAAGAATTTGCCTCCGAAATATTCCAGCAAAGAAACCGGAGCTGAATATCAGTTGGGCTATGAAATTTTTTTGCCTGACTGGAATTTAAAGCTTACGGCCAAACCATACAACAAGGCCCAGGAAATGGTTTTTGGCACTATAAATTACTGGGAAGGCGGCATGGAGATTCAGGGCAAATTGGGCGAAAAAAATATCAAAGGCCAGGGTTTTTTGGAACTTTTGGGCAGTCCCATGAAAAAGAGCCTGATGAGGGTTTATTTAAATAAATTCCAGAAAAGCGGGTTTAAAGATTTGAAAGCCGAGGTGCTGAATCAAATTAAAGTTTATCGCTAAGTAACACGAATTTTAAATATTTTCCCGCAGGCGACAATTCGAATTGTCGTCTGCGGTTTTGTATGAGTCCCATTTTTTAAAAATAAAAACCGCCTCGTGGGGAAGCGGTCATGCATATACTAGAAAGTTTCCAAGGGGAGCGGGGAGCCCTCCTACGCTCTCACTTGGTTCGAGCTTCGGAGGGCACTCCTTGTAAAGTAAGGAGTGTTTACACCCTGAAGCTCCAAAGGAGCGAAGGGGTGGTCTGGGCGGCGCCTGCGGAAAAAGGAGGAGGATAAAACACGTTCGGCAAGGGAAAAAGGAGAGCGCAGGCGCCGCCCAAGCTTAAAGAACAAAATTTTAGTGTGGGCCGCTCCAGCCAGGCTAATGGGTAATGTCGCCGAGGTTTCCCAGGCGAATGCCTAAAGCGACCCATGGTCGCGGGGATGTGAATGGGCGGACCATTGCCAGGCTGAAGCGGCCCGAGACAAAGGAGAAGAACTGTTTTTATGTTAACAAAATTATCAAATTTTAGCAAGTATTATAAAACCGCCTGGTTTAGGGGCGGTTTGTACTTTTAAGGAATCGTGATTTCCCGTTGGCACTTAGGACAGTTGATGACTTGCCCTTTTGTGACCATGAAAATCCCCATGGAAGTTAAGCGCTCTAGTTGATGATTAGACAAAGGAGGTTGTCCATTCGTAACAAAGAATTTGATCATGTTGTAGCATTGACAAGCAAGGGTGTCTATAGCTAGCGACTGACTCTTTTTTCTCATTTTTTTCTCCTTTCGCGATACTTTGTTTAATTGGACGTTACTACTTTTTTAGATTTTTGTCAAGGTTTTAAAGGCTGGTAAAAAAGGGTAAAATCAGGTAAAATAAACGTGTTAGTTTATTAGTTAATTAGTTTATTGGTAATTTGTATTATGGAGAATAAGTCTAAATTCAATACGCAGCCCTCCTTCGCTGTTCGTTCCTCACAGCTTTTGCCTACGCTAAAGTTTCGGCAGACAGCTTCGGCAGGGCTGTTACTGAAAGAGTATTATAATATGAATGAAAATAAAAAATTTAATACACAGCAGCAAAAGGCCATTACCTTTGGTTCTGGGCCGCTTTTGATTGTGGCTGGGGCCGGGACAGGCAAAACCATGGTGATTACTCAAAGGATTTCTCATTTGATTTTGGATAAGAGCGTTAAAACTGACGCGATTTTAGCCCTGACTTTTACGGAAAAAGCTAGCGGTGAAATGCAGGAACGCGTGGATAAACTGATGCCTCTTGGCTATGTGGATCTTTGGATTTCCACGTTTCATTCGTTTTGCCAGAAAATCCTGGAACAGCATGCCTTGGACATCGGCATTCCCAATGATTTTAAACTACTGGATCAGACCGCGGCTTGGCTTTTGGTGCGGCAGAATTTGGACAAGTTTAATCTTGATTATTACAAACCTCTGGGCAATCCGACCAAATTTATCCATGCTTTGCTGTCGCATTTTTCCCGCTGTAAAGACGAAGAAATTTATCCGGCGCAATATTTGGAATACGCGGAAAAACAGGAACTTGATTTAGACAGCAAACAAGGGGATGAAAGTATGAAGTCCGAAGTCCGAAGGCTGAAGGAAATTGCTAACGCTTACCATGTCTATCAACAGCTGCTTTTGGATAATAATGCTTTGGATTTTGGCGATCTGATTAATTACACTTTGAAATTATTTACCCAGCGCAAGAATATTTTGAAAAAATATCAGGAGCAATTTGAGCATATTTTAGTTGATGAGTTCCAGGACACAAATTTTGCTCAATACAATCTGGTCAAGCTTTTAGCCGGGGACAAAAAGAACCTGACAGTCGTGGCTGATGATGACCAGTCAATTTATAAATTCCGCGGGGCTTCGGTTTCCAATATTTTGCAGTTTAAAAAAGATTATCCTGGAGCGGCCAATATCGTGCTGACTGAAAATTACCGTTCCTGCCAGGATATTTTGGATTTATCCTACAATTTTATCCAGTTAAATAATCCCAATCGTTTGGAAGCGCAAAAAGGATACAAAATTAAGAAAAAATTAAAAGCGAACAAGGAATGTAAGTCTCAAATTGAACATTTGCATTTTAAGACTTTGGATGACGAGGTCAGGGGAGTGATTCAAAAGATTTTAGACATTAAGAAAAAGGACAAAGAGGTCTCCTGGCAGGATTTTGCGATTTTAGTGCGCGCCAATGACAGCGCCACCAGCTTTATCAATTTTTTGCGCAAAACTAATGTGCCGTACCAATTTGTGGCTTTGCGCGGTTTATATGGCAAAGCGATTATCCTGGATATTTTGAATTATTTTAAATTGCTGGACAATTATCATGAAAGCGCGGCAGTGTTTCGTTTATTGCGTTCGCCGATTGTAAATATCTCTGACGAGGAACTTACCAAACTCTGCCATTTTGCCAATAAAAAGAATTTTTCTTTGTATGATGCCTTGAAAATCGCGTCCACGATTTATGGCTTAAGCGCTGACAGCGTTTCCCAGATTAATTTCTTTTTGTCTTTGGTGGAAAAGCATACGGCTTTAAGCCGGGAAAAGACAGTCGGGGAAGTGATGCTGGCATTTATGCGAGATTCCAAGTATTTGGAAAAAATCTTGCAGGCTGATGAGGAGATTGCCAAGCAAAACGCTGATTATTTAAACCAGTTTTATAACCGCATTAAAAAATTTGAGGAAAGTTCCAATGACCCGTCTTTACAGAATTTTATGGCGGAAATGGAGCTGGAACTGGAATCAGGCGAAGCCGGCGCCTTGAAATTTGATATTGAAATGGGGCCGGATGTGATTAAAATCATGACGGTCCATGCGGCCAAAGGTTTGGAATTTGAATATGTTTTCATCCCCAATCTGGTTGACCAGCGTTTTCCGACCAATAAGAGGGGAGACCCGATTGAAATTCCTGAAAGCCTGGTCAAGGACATTTTGCCTGAAGGCGATTTTCATTTACAAGAAGAACGTCGCTTATTTTACGTGGCCATGACTCGCGCCAAACAGGGCTTATTTTTCACTTCAGCTGATGATTATGGCGGCGCCAGGTCCAAGAAAATATCCAGGTTTTTGGTGGAATTGGAAGAAACCAATAAGGGATTTAGATTAAAGCAAGCAGGCTCGGCCGCAGGCGCGACTTCGGAGTCGCGCCTACCTGAACAGGGGAAAGAAGCTGTTAAAAAATCTAAGCTAGGCTTTGAAATCCCGACTCAATTTTCCTTTTCCCAAATTACTGCTTTTCAAGCTTGTCCCTATCAGTACAAACTGGCATTTTTATATAAAATTCCGGTCTTTGGCAAAGGCGTGTTTTCTTACGGCAAAAGCATGCACTCAACTTTGCAGAAATTTTTTGTGCTGGCTAATCAAAAAGCCACTGCCAGCCAGCCTGATTTATTTAGCGCCAAAAGTAAGAGTAAGGGCAAGAAAATCGGCGACTTGGTCAGTTTTGAGGAATTGAAAAAGATTTTTGAAGCCTCCTGGCTGGATGAATGGTACAACAGCAAAGAAGACAAGGAAAAATACTATCAAAAGGGCCGCGATTTCATTAAATTATTTTATGATGAAAATAAAGACAGGGAATTAGCGACCTTGGCCCTGGAAAAAGGTTTTAATATCAAATTAGCCAAAGAGTATACAATTCGTGGTTTTATTGACCGTTTGGATTTACTGCCGGATCAGACCGTGGAATTGATTGATTACAAAACCGGCAAACCCAAGGATAAATTAACACTGGAAGAAAAAACTCAATTGCTATTGTATCAACTGGCTTGCCAGAATTTGCCTGAAATAACTGCTGGCCACAAAGTCTCCAAATTAACTTTTTATTACATAGACAATAATTCCCAGCTCTCATTTTTAGGCACTGACAAGGAATTGTCCAAAGTTGAAGCTGAATTTGGCGAGGCAATTGAAGCAATCAAAACCAGCAAATTTGAAGCCCAGCCTGAAATGCACAAGTGCGGTTTTTGCGATTTTAAGGACATTTGTGAATTTCGGGCATAGTGAAACGTATAAAAGGTATGGAAAATTAGTATAGTTTATCGGTTTAGGAAATAGTGTTTTTAAATTTACCATAACCCATATCCTATTCCCGATGCTAATTTTCCATACCTTTTATACGATATCCATTTATAACGCATGTAATTATGGATCACATCAAGAATCTATTATCAAAGCGCATCCGCCAAACCGGCCTTGCCCGCCAGGTCAGCACTGCTTTGGCAATTATTGAATTCCAAAAAATAATTCAGGCTGAATTTGGGGAAATAACAGCCAAAAAAATCAGGGCTTTATACATTAAAAATAATATCTTAAACGTGGCTTGCTTAAGCAGCGTGGTCAGCCAGGAATTTAATTTTCACAAGCAGGCTATTATCAAGGAATTGAATGAAAAAATAGGGGTGGGGGTGGTGAAGGATATCAGGCTGATTATTTGAATAGAATTTAATTATTTCGTCCAAGTTATCCACTTTACCTGGCCTAGCCATTAAGCTATAATAAAGGCAGAAAGAAAGGGTTTATTTTAATGTTTTTAGTATAAAAAATATAATTTTAATTATTATGGACAAAAAAATATTTAGAAAGAACAATTTATCAAGATGGGTATCTCTTGTCTTGTCGGCTTCTATTTTTGTAAGCTTAAGCGGCATAAGTTTATTTACTTTGCCAGTACCCCAAGCTCAAGCCACCGGAGCCGAAGTTATTAAAATAACAGTTGATGCCACGGAACACAATGATTATGGTTTGTCTTATCCTGGTACGTATGAGTTTTCTATTCCAGCAGCGGCGGTTGGTTTAAAAGCCTACAAAAAATATAATTTGGGTGACGCCTGGACGCAAATGACTGAAAAAACAACAGCTGATTATTTTAATGGCATTGAAGCGGTGAGGTTTGATTACGCAGGTGACAAAGTTTATATTTCCGTTGCCTTCAGCGCCACGTCAGATACGATTTATCTGGAAGTTACTGACACTGATGATACGGGTACTCTCCAGGATATAAATTATCTGGGCATGGCCAATTTTTATGACAATAGAGACGCAGCTGTAGTTGTTACGGCAGATGATTGGACGGGAGCGGTGGGTAGAGATGACGTATTTGCTACTGCTTGCACTGTTTTTAGAAATGCAAATATGTGGATAACCCCTAGTATTATTACTAACTCTGATGGGGTTCCGCCAAACTGGGCAAGCATTCAAACCCAGATTGACGCCGGTTATGTTGAGCCGGCATCACATTCCAGAAATCACAATAATCCATATCCGCCTGTTTCTTATGACGAGGAAACAGAAGGAAGCAGGGATGATATTCTAAATAACTTGGATATGCCCGCTTTAAATAAAAAAGGCGCATTAGAATATGTCTATGCCTGGATAGAACCGGGCGGATTATCTGATGCTACTTACCGCGCTAAACTCGGCCAATATAAGTATTTGTCCGACAGAAGCACGAGCACTCCCTCTCATGATTATGCGACCTGGGATGAAACAAATGGTACTTATAATAGGGCTTTGACCAGCACCTGGGGAGAACCAGGCAATTTTAATCTCGGTGATGCTAACACTCGTCTTGATTCAGCTATAGCTCTCCACTATGTGTATCATTTATGGTTTCATCCGAATGATGCGGATTTTTCAGATGGGTCAACTTTAAGACAGCATATAGACTATATTAAGAATAAAACCAATGTTTGGTACGTTGGTTTTGGGCAATTATATCTTTACCATTATTATGAAAGATTAGCCAGTTTGGATAAAATTCAAGTAGGTCCGGCTCTATCATCTTGGGATTTAAATATGGATGCCGGAACCATGACTTTGCATTTTGGCCAAGCCATGGATGATACAGTTAATGTTGATGAAACAAAATTTAAAATCCAGGATGCTGTAACACTGACTACATCATATACTCTGACAACCAGCGCTTCAGTCTGGACAGATACTACCACCTTAACAGTTACTTTTTCAGGAGCTGATTTGGCCGCTATTGTAGCTGATCCGGGCATAGCAATTTCAGCCAATGATTCTTATTTACATATTGCTACGGGTACCGGTTTAGTTGATGCGGCCGGTAAAGCTTTTTCTCTTGATGCGGTTACTGACAATACCATTAAAACCGATAATTATACTCCTGATTCGACGCGCGCCAGCCTGGCCTCTTGGGATTTAAATATGAACGAGAGCACTATGACGTTACATTTTGATATGGCTATGGATCAGGCAGTTGATCCCGATGAAACCAAATTTACTATTCAAGACGCTGTTACTGCCACTACTTCGTATACTTTAACGGATAGTGTTTCAGCTTGGAGCGATGCCACTACGCTTTTAGTCACGTTGTCATACACTGATTTTACTGCCATTGAAGCTACTGTTGGCTTGGCTACTTCTGCCGCTAATTCTTATTTGCTGATTGCTGCAGACAGCGGATTAGTTGATAATGCCACAACGCAGCTTTTAATTATTTATAATGGTGACGGCAGCGCGATTGTTACTCAAGTTGATGCTTTTGTTGCAACTGGTACGCCCGTTCCCAGTTCACAATACATTGACCTTGATGGCAATGGGACAGTTGATAGGATACGTTGGACTTTTGGTGAAAATGTGACTGCTTGCGCTTATAATTTAGGTGACTGGTCAGTTCAGACAGCAGGTACTGTTAATGTCGCCATTACAGGATTATCCTGTACTACCACAGATCACATCCTTGATATTCTGGTCACTGCCACTGCTTGGACAACTGGCGGAACAACAGATCCTGTTATCAGTTATACTAATAATGCTAATAGAGTAACCTTAACAAGCGGTAATATGGGTCGTAAACCTTATATTATAGCTTCTGACGGAGCTGCTCCGTTTGCTCGTTCCGCATCTTATGGCATAGTTACTGGAGGAGCCTCTGATCATGTCAGCAGTATTATTATTGTAATGACAGCAGATACTGGAAATACTTGCAATGGGGATATTAGTGATTGGACATTCCATGCGGGCACTGTCAATAT
>Ga0315284_10007791_pt1 | contig 15288 bp, 16 predicted proteins | sample YL17G09_16_MG_FD_203696 | JGI IMG/M metagenome (GOLD analysis project Ga0315284, IMG submission 203696) | Sediment microbial communities from Yellowstone Lake, YNP, Wyoming, USA - YL17G09_16 | ecosystem: Environmental > Aquatic > Freshwater > Lake > Sediment | place: USA: Wyoming | collected... | reverse complement strand
CAGTACCCGAACTACGAGCCTATCTGTCTCCGCAAGCGTGATCGGGCTTAAAAGGTTGTACGATAGCTGGATCTCCTGAGCCGTTAGATTCGTCGTAGCCGTGATCAACGGCGAAGCGACGGTTTCGAACAGGACGCCGGTTGCCCCGCCGAGGTCTCTCCTGCAAACCTGAAACTTGATTGTCGCCTCGCTGCCTACGCTCGCCCAGAACCATCCGTTGAACTCCCATACCCCCGCCGGAATAGAAAGCTCTCCGGGTATCCCGGCGATAGTTATAAAATTATTGATCGGAACCCCGTTGACGTCGGCTCCGGTCACGTCTACGCTCTTGTCTACTTCTGTTCCTGTCGGTGGTATCCGGACGAATCGGTCGTCCGTGATCAGCAACGTGACGTTCGCCCCGGCTAGCTCGGTTGCCAGCGAGTCCGCCGAACTCAGCGTCAGGACGTTGGCCGCGACAGTCGCTATGGAGAACGTCGAGTTGTTTCCGGGTTGGGACGCCCCGCTTACGGTCACCCGCTGTCCCGCCACCCAGCCGTCCGACACGAAGTCGCCCGCTATCCGAGTGATCGTATCGGGATTCGAATCGACAAAAGCGATTGTGTTCCCGGTGCTGGCCGGAGCCGATAAATCGCTTCCGCCGCTGTCGAACCAGTACTTAAGAACGCACGCCGTCCCGCCTGCGCCTTGAAGTCCGATAGCTCCTTGATTTCCCTGATTGCCCTGATTCCCTTGATTGCCTTGATTGCCTTGGTTTCCTTGAGGACCCTGTGCACCCTGATTTCCTTGCGGACCCTGTGGCCCTTGATTCCCTTGATTGCCCTGAGGACCCTGACGGCCCTGCCGCCCTTGTGGGCCTTGAGAACCTTGAGCGCCATGCTGCCACCCCGTGAAGCCGTAGGGGTAGTTATAACAAGGCGAATCAATTTCTAAGTCGCCCATGGTTCTATCTAAAGCTGAGGTTCCGTCAGGCTAGAACAGAAGAGAGACACGCTTGACATGCAAAGAGAGATGGCGAGGCTCAACATCGGGATGCGCCTCCGCTAGGGTTTTATGTATTTTAGCTCACCCCCTTGAAATATTCAATCCCGTATGCAGAAGTTACTCTGTGGAATTAACTGTCTTAGTATTGGGATTATCTCTCTTACTTTTTTGTCCCACGTCCAGTTAGCATGAACATACTGGCTCGATTTCAGCCCCCTCGCAGCCACGTCTTCCGGGTGCTCGGCACACCACTCCATCCTCTCAATCAGGTGCTCCATAGACGGAATCGCCTGAACGCCGTCGTCATTCTGGGAGGACTCGTAGCCCGCAACCTTGACCCAGTAAGTCAGGTCGTCTTTCCCGAAGTCCAGTGGACCGGACCACTTAGTCATGATAGCCGGGACGCCAGACGCCATCGCCTCCAACGGGGTCAAGCCGAACCCCTCGCCTCTGAACGGAAGAACCAAGACATCCGCTTCGGACATCAATTCCTTCATCTGCTCTGGAGGCGTTACTCGTGTATCCCAGACGATTCGCTTGTCGGACTCGTACTTCTTCCTCTCCTTGGCGACGATCCCGGACCCCGGCCCGCGAACCCACGCCCGGACATTGGGAAGCTTAATCTCGGAGAACGCCTTCAGGAACAGATCGTACCCCTTACGCCGGTTCTCATCACCAAACCATAAATAGGTGAATGGCCTATTCGGCTTCTTCTTTACAAGGGGAAAGACCGCCGGATCTATTCCATGCCCCCAGACGAACGCCGGAATCCACAGGCCGGACTCCTTCAGTGCCGTCTGGCAGAATTCGCTTGGCGTCAAAATGGCATCGTAGTATTCCAGCCTGCTTATGACGTCCCCCCGCGCCTGAGACCCCTCCAGCATATAGTAGCCCGCAACAAACGGGGCTCTCTTGAGGATATCAAATATCTTCTTGGGTGGCTCAACGCGGTCCATTGCAATAACCGCGCTTGTCGAGAGATCTTTCGGAACTAAGTTCCAAGTCGCCGCCACGACCGGAATCCCGGCCAAGGCGAGCCAGCGGACGGTTTCGCGGCTAACGTGGGAGAGCGAGTTGCCGTAGTTGAAATCGCTGTAGCACCACACGATCCGGTCTATCTTGGCCGTCTTGATAAATTCTTTGCGTATTTGCTTCTCGTGGTACCCGATTTCCCGGAACTGGTCGCCTTCCACTATATATCCCAGCAGGTGGTTATTTTTCAAGGAATCTGGAACTTGGATCTGGGATTTTACTGGGGGCCGGGTAATCGACTGGGACCCTTCGGATACGGCACGGACCACGCGGTGGCCTGCCCCGTCGTCTTTTGTGTGGGCGAACTTTGCCATGGCTTCTGTACCCAATTTTTAACACGTCCTCGGCATTTAGTCAATAGTCCAAGCAGCCAAACGAATTACGACTTTTAGCGTTTTACGGGATTCTTTCTTATCTTTCGGTGCTTCCCCACACAATAGGAGTGAACCATTTAAGGGAAATGCCATGAAGTCGCTCCTGATCGCCATTCTGGTTCTCGTCCCGCTCTACGCCTTCGCGCAGGACGCCAAGATGCCTACGGACGCCAAGAAGGTAATCGACAAGTACGAAGCGTCTGTCGAAGTCGCCCGGAAGGCGTTTGACGCCGCTGTTGCAAAGGCTCGGGATCAGGCTCTCAAAGACCTGAAGCCGATCCAGACGACGGAGACGAAGAAGGGGAATCTCGACGGCGCAATACTGGTTAAGAACAAGATCGATGAACTGACGGCTGAAATTCCGAAACCTGCCGCTGAAGGCGATTTGGCGAATCCCGCTCCCCCAAGCACCGATACACGAGTGACAACGCTTAGCGGAAAGTGGAAAGTTACAGTACCGGGGGGAACATATAATGGAATTTGGGAATTTCGCATTGATGGAACGGTCACACAGGGTGGAAAGCTTGTAGGAAAGTACGCGTTCGAAAAAAACAAAATTATCATTACTTGGGACGACGGCGGAATTGACACTCTTAGGCAGTCGAAACCCGGAGCCTCGGTGATGGAAGGGGCTAATAGCAAAGGGGTTCAACTAAAATTTGAAAAATTGGAAGAAAATAAATAGTGTAAAATGCTACTCGTTTTACGGCTCTTCACAGTTCAAATCTCTTCCACTCTTTTTCTATCTTGTTATGGCTACAAAAAAAGTGCCACATTAAAGTCTTGTCATTATACATACCATTATGCGCGTAGGACCAGTTATACCTAGCCGGTAAAATTTCTATCTTTGTGCCGTCTTCTTCTAATACTTTGCAGAGAGGAGACTGCTCGTAAAAACTGAGCCCACAAGGCTTGTCTTTTCTCTTTGTTTTTAACCTTTCAAAAGACTGTTGTGAAGACCTGTCAGCAATGAAAAATCCGGTATTAAAGACATTTCTGATTAGAAATCTCTCCTGAACAGCCTTTGCTACTTTTTTGTTTGGCTCAAGACACGCGGAAAAACCGATAGATGAATACGTAGAAAGAGTTTGAATAGGAATGATGTCAGCATCGAACCAAATAATAGTATTAACTGAATTGTCAACAAAATCCCACAGGTACGCTTTGACCCAGTGCGCAGACGGGATGTCAAGACTTGCTATCTGCTGTTCGCTTATATTTATGACGTTTATTGGGTTTAAAGCAGAGAAACGCTTTACCGCTCTTTCGACTATATGACAATAGTATCTCCCGGTTCCGCATGTAAATGCAGCTACTGTTTTCATAATTTTATAAAAATCACATCCCAAATGCACGCTTCCACAGAGGACCAATCTGCTTCGGCGAGCAATTGTCCAATATGGATTCTCGGCCATTCTTCCCGATACGTATGGCCTCCTCAGTATTTTGAAGCAAATAAATTGCTTTTTCTGCTAGCCACGAATCCATAGATGCCCTGTGGGAAGGATCTGGAGATATGAGACAGTTAACTCCGTTTTTTATCCAAGAACGAATATCCATACTCAACCCAGCAACAACCGGAATCCCAGAAAGCATAGCTTCTATCGGGGACATCCCAAACGCATTCCCAGAAACCAAATAAACAAAAACACCGAGTTTTAAAAGCTCAGACTTAAAATTTTCGAAGTCAGGTGGGCATGAAACGTTACAGAATTTTTTAGACATCTCATTAGCATGCCCAATCAGCATAAACTTTTCGATTTTAGAGGAAAGAGACTCGCACAAAGCAGCAATATGCTTCTGGTAGTCGCATCCGTTATGAACGGACCCCGCCACTGTGCCGAGATTTACGGCTGGCCGGAAATGTGAATCGCTATAACAAAAGTCGATTGCGCATACTTTTTTGTTGTTTGACAAGCCACCAAAAGTTTCTTTTTTGTGCGGACTAGGAAAAACAAAAGCATCACACTGATTATCGAGTATATTTTTTAGTTTCTCGTGTTTTGAGGAATCCCCTATAATATGCTCGCAGTGATAGAAAAACACTCTCTTATTTGCTTTTATTTTTGTCAAGTCTTTTCTGAAATCGTCTTCAAAGAGCGCATCAAACTTAGCCAAAAAAGACTCTTCTAAGCTAATCTTTGTTACGTTTTTTGGAAGCGGCCTAAACGCGCCGTTCCAACCTGTTACAAAAAATAAAACCTCCGGAAGGCACTCCGCGACAGAAAACGCATGTGGTATATGATGGTCATTCAATAAAATTTTAAAAGACATTTTGTTTCCCATTCTTCAGGGAATGACTTGTCTAGGAATACATTTTGAAGTGTATTCCTTTATCCAATTCCTGACTTTTTCCGGATCAGTGCTAACAATTGGATTCCAGCCATTTTTTTTATTTTCATCACTCTGTCTGCTCAATCTGACTTTCCATCTAGAAATAAGATACTCGATTCCAAGTAAACGATAATGCAAAAGTTTTATGTCAGCTTTCGAGGAATTTCGCACCGTGCCCGTTGGTTTACAGAAATGAGATCCAATTCCGAAATTAATATCGACTACGGGATCAAAAACCGCTCTTTTGCAATACCAACGACTAGGCATGCCTGTTTTTATTTCATCATAGATCTGACCGTTTAACTTTGGAGGGATGTCAGAAATCATTTCATATCCGTCTACCAGTGGGACAGTAATTTTTTCTTTCTTATAAATTTTAAGGATGCCTGCCAAGTCAGGGTGCCAGATTAGCTCATCAACATCCACGACAATAGCCCAATCCGATTTTCCCCTATCTCTTTTATAATAACTATTTTTCATTTCAACATTCTTTGCCTCATAAAAAGCACCTCCGGTGTCGAAACGAACAACGTTGGCTCCCATGTCTTTCGCGATTTCGACTGTACTATCCGTGCTTTCATTATCCCATAGTGTTATGTTATTCGAAAATTGCTTGTAGTGTCTCATAAAATAAGGAAGCATGAACTCTTCGTTATGCGCAACAACGTATATGTAGATGTTCACTGTTTTAAAAACTCAACAAGTAACCCCAAACTTTTATTTGCCCCGTCGCAAAACCACTTTTGATGCTTGCACCGGACGATAGCTGTTTCGTCCGCATACCGAATATCCAGTTTGTCCGCATAGGATCTTAAAAAGGCATCGTGTTTCACGTTGTGATCATAAATCTCCGCTGTTGCATTAACAACGAATGCTAATAACATTCCATGATAATTTCTAGATCTGACATGCCCGAAACGGATAAGCTGAGAAATACTGTCAATATTTTTTGCACCGTCTCTCGCATGAAATGAGTTAAAACAAATAGAGTTTTCTCCGTCACGAGAAAATAATGTGTCAGTAATAACAACAGCTTTTTCTACTCCGGCGGGTGCCTCGCCTATCCAGTTGGATAAAATTACATCAGGATATACAAATGCGTGATTAATACCTAGGAATTCTTTTGTCTGGTAGTCTCTTACACATACAAATGGAATATCTTTCAAAAAACGGCTGGAGTCTCTCAGCCCTTTTATAGTTTTATACCTCGTGTTGTGCTCCCAGTTTATCCCTATACCAAAAACAGCTTTTTTTGCTGCACACTTTATTATCGCCGGAGTGTTTAAAAGATCTGGATGGATTACTCCTCCGCCACCAATAACTAACCAATCGCTCGTGCTAAGTGCCGCGAGTTTTTCAATCTCGTTCGGCAGAATGTAATCAACCGAAAAACTCTCTTTAGTAAGAAATCTTTTCATCGTCTGATAAATTGTCAGATCACCGAAATTGACATCTTGGCACACGCAACTACTGCGGGTGTTATCACGAAACGCGCCGTATAAAAATACTTTTGTCATTGAATAAATGGCATCTTATAAAAAAATTCTTTCTCACGACCACGAATCATTTCTTTTATTTTTTTGACGCACACTCCGTTATTACTCTTTGCGTCAACAACGTCTTCCCGGTGTGACTGATCGTCTGGCTTTCTGTGGCACTGATGTATACAAGAAACATTTTTAATCAATCTACAGTCTTTTCCATAAAATACGACACGTGCCCCGAACATCCCATCTTCGCACCCGTACCCAAGCATGTCCACATCATGCTTGCCAAGCTCAAGATAAAGGTCTTTTTTAAGCCCGATGTTCTGGCACCTAAAGTTGTTTTTTGCATCGTACTGTAAATACTCTTGATTGGTATAGTTCATTTTCCACACGGACTCAGGGCAGGCGTGCGCGGCAGACGAAAACAAGTTTGCGCCGCTCTCCAGAGCGGGATAGTTTATTTTTCCATTTTTTATAAATTCATCCCCAAGAAATAGTTTGTCTGGGTAGTCATAAACAATACCCTCCCCCACAGATTCTGGAAATTTTGAAAAGAATTTTTTGTAGTTTTTAACAAATGACGGATATACGATCAGATCGCTATCCAATAATACGACGTGAGTTGTCTGTGCTGCCATGACCCCTAAAAATCTGGCTCCTGCCAGATACTTCGGAAGAGGACAAACGAGAGTTTTGGCATTCGGAAAATACTTCTTGCACAACCCAAAAACATCGTCGCCGCTCAAGTTGTCAACAGCTATGACATCAAAATCCGTGTCTATCTGGTTTTTTAACGAAATCCACTGACGCCGCATAAGCGGCAGCCGATTGACATAATATCGGCTATCTGAAAAAAGGCAGACAATAACGGTTACTCTCATTGGCTATCGCCCTGATATAAGCTTGTCAATCGTACTTAGCACTTTTCCAGAAGACAGTTTTTCCATACAGTACACTCTATCTCTATTGCAGCCACTAAACATTTTAGGGAAGTCCCCTCTGTGGTGACACCCTAGGCATGGCACCTCGATGATATCAGCAGTAGCACCACGAACAGAATCCGATTTTGTCAAAACACGCTCCGGGCTAACACACCCAAACACACCAACACACGGTCGTCTAAAGGCTTCCGCTAGATGTAATGGCATTGAGTCAATCCCAACAAACAAAGACGACCTTTCTATAATAGCCGCTAAATTATGGAACGTTGTTTTGTGTCGAAGATCTAGGTCACATTTTATCGGATCGGGCGGGGTATTACCAACCAAAACAATTTTCAGACCCTTTTTCTGTAGATCCTCAGCAATTTCTGAGAATCTTTCCCACGGCCAATCACCTCCGGGCCATCCCTTTGGACCCGGATGAATAACAACCCACCTGTAAGAATCCGCCAAAACGCTACTAGCAAATAGCCTGTTCTGCTCTCTTAAATAAACGCGAGGCCATGGGTCTTTCACATTTACATTACACGCCTCCGCGTAAGCTTTAAGTATACCGATATCTGGGCGAATCTCATATGCCAAGTCCAATTCGTAAAACGCCTCGCAATCCTTGGAAACAACCCACTCGTGCCCCACGGGAACAACATAGTTCACGTCTGGGTTATCCCGATAAATAAAAGGATGGCTTGTCGCGACAATGATCTCCCAGTCTGGCTTCTTCTCGCGTAATGCACGGACAATCGGCGTAGTTAAAAGAACGTCTCCCAAAGCTGTGGTTCTCTTTAGAATCAGTCTATTTAAAAGCGGTCTACTTGGCTTTATGTGCCATTTTCTTAAAGTGTAATCAGTCCCCCACTTGTTCTCAAACGTTTTACGCCCCTCGTCTTCCCATAGCTTCCACTCCGTGAATTCCTTCTTCTTATTTGGGGATGCTCCACGAGTCCCCCCTTCGTCATGATATGCACACGCCTGACCGCAATAAAAAACCTTCCATCCAAGGGTGTGCGCCGTCAAGCAAAGATCCGCATCCTCCCACGCCATGTGGTAAGACTCGTCAAGTCGCATAACCTGTTCTAAAAATTTCTTACTTATCCCAAGGAATGCTCCCGTTACTCCCATAATCTCGCGGTCAATAAATGCCTCTGGGGTTATCGGCTTTCCGTGCAAATAGTGTCCTGACGCAGATGGCTTTCCCGCGTGCTGAATCTTCCCGTTGGGATATAGGAGAAGTGCCCCCACAAGCGCGACGTCTGTTTGTTTTTCTAAAACCTCCGCTAAAAACGCGCCAGAAGGCATTTCAAACCACAAGTCATCATTAACAAGAATAATGTTCTCGGCCTGCTCGTCGCCTGCTTGGATTCCCGCATTCACGGCAGCCGAAAAGCCACTATTCTTCTCAAGAGGAACAAGCTGGGCTTCATACTTAGCTGCCAGCATGATCGCCGAATCTATATTGGGACCCCCGTCATGAACAATGACAACCTCGTAATCCATCTTGCCGTCGTGCTGCTCCCTCAAGGTCTTGAGGCAGCGCTCCAGCTTCTCGTTGGCGTGATAAGTAGGAATAACAAAAAGAGTCTTTTTTTGTGGAGTTGGCGTACCGCCCGTGCGGATGAACGTTCCGATCAACTCAGAATCTGATTTGTCTTCTGGAGCCTCTACGTACTCGCGTAGCATTGTGTCGTCTGCGTTCGACGCCCGGACAACCGCCACAACCTTCTGGAGACTCGGGCTGACGAACTTCAGTTTCATGAGACGCTTCATCTTGACGCGCCTTTACGTTAGCGAGTTAACACGGATTACCCGAGAAATACTACGGAAGAACCTGCCGTCTTACAATAACGAAATAAACAGCATCTGCTGTCGGAGTAGCATAATAAGTATAAAATTTTCCGTCTGTCAGAATGCGCATGCTTTCTGTTTTTGTGTTCGATAAGAAATATGGGTTTCCGCCGCCGTAAGCAAGTAGCTGCGATTTATGATAAACTTGAACCGCGCCATCAAAAGTTGTGCTTGTAACACCGTCAGGAAGATAACCCAATAAGCTCTTAATCCATGTCGCGTAAGTACCAGAAGATTGGCCCGAGAAAAAATAAGCAACCGATGAACCTATTGCTGGCCCCGCGTTCAGATAAGTTACACCCATGGCATAATCATACTTTTCATCATAAACAATGCCCGTATCTACCCATGTGATATCAGCAACGGCTCCACCCGGAACGTGGCGCTCGAATACAATTTGCCAGTCACCAGAAGGAATGGTTACGCCAGCTAGGTCCGTATAGGGTCCACCATTTTCAGATACCCGGAACTTAGTTCCGTTGAAGAAAATCCTCCCCTGTCCGGCCCCCGAAACGGCGGGAGGAGACATCCCGAGGAATGTCAGGGCGCGTTCGATCAGGTGCCCAACAGCGTCAATGAACATTTTTATTCCCTGCCACAGTTATTTATACTGGAACCCAAGAATACCCGCCAATACCGTCTGAGTAAAGATGGTATGCGCCCTGAGGCCCCGGCAGAGCGGGAACAACGGCTGGGCCTTGATAACCTTGATTACCTTGGTTCCCCTGCGCTCCGGGGTTCTCCCCTTGAGGGCCGAGGTCTCCCTGATAGCCTTGGAATCCCTGTTCGCCCTGATTGCCTTGATTACCCTGATTGCCTTGGACTCCTTGGTTCCCCTGATTTCCTTGGAAACCCTGAAGTCCTTGGTTGCCCTGATTACCTTGGTTCCCTTGGCGACCTTGGTTGCCCTGATTGCCTTGAACTCCCTGTACTCCCGGAAGCTCCCTGACAACATCGAACAACTGGTTGTTAACATTGCCTCCACCAGCCCCGAAGGTCACAAAGACCTCCAAGTACTCACCAGCGGAAAGGTTGTAAATAAACGTCTTTGACACCTGATCGGGCTGGTCCACAGAAAGGACACGCGTGCTTGTCTCGGAACCGCTAATCAGGACGTTGTTCTTGCGGACGTGCGCCAGAGTGGAGACAGACAAGTCGTTTGTGGTAAACTCAGCCGCATAGGAGATTCTGTAGTAGCCGCTCTGCCCAGCGGGAATCGTGATCCGGGACTGAGCCCCGACGGCGTCATGCATTAAATTCGTGTCGTTTACCTCTTCGATGAAGTTAAGCGCGGTAGGCGTCCCATCGGGAACGTTTTGCCCAGCCGCGTTCCTCACCGTGCAGGCCACGACAATGCCCGTAACGAGGGTTCCCTGCGAACCCTGATTACCTTGATTCCCCTGATTGCCTTGTGAGCCTTGGGAGCCAAGAGATCCTTGTGGTCCTTGCGCTCCGGGATTCTGTCCCTGAGGTCCGAGATCGCCTTGATAGCCTTGGAATCCCTGATTGCCCTGATTCCCTTGGCTGCCCTGATTCCCTTGGTTACCCTGTGGGCCTTGCACTCCGGGATTCTGTCCCTGAGGCCCAAGATCTCCTTGGTAGCCTTGGAACCCCTGATTGCCTTGGTTTCCTTGAGCCCCTGCAATTCCCTGATTACCTTGGTTCCCTTGAGAGCCCTGATAGCCTTGCTCGCCTTGGGCTCCCTGCTGTCCCTGATTCCCCTGACTCCCCTGACGGCCTTGGTTTCCCTGACTGCCTTGGAATCCTCTGTCGCCTTGGAACCCCTGCATTCCACGGAAGCCTTGGAACCCTTGGAAACCCTGCAGGCCTTGGACGCCTTGGTTTCCTTGGAAGCCCCGCAGACCTTGATAACCTTGATTCCCCTGACTGCCTTGGGCTCCCTGATTCCCTTGATTGCCCTGCACTCCTAGGACACCCTGACTTCCTTGGTTGCCCTGATTGCCTTGGATTCCTTGAGCGCCTTGCGGGCCTTGCGCTCCGGGGTTCTCGCCTTGCGGGCCGAGGTCGCCTTGGTATCCTTGGAAACCCTGATTCCCTTGGTTGCCTTGGCTGCCTTGGCTGCCTTGGTTGCCTTGGAATCCTGCGCCTTGGAGTCCTTGGTTTCCTTGAGACCCTTGATTGCCTTGGCTTCCTTGTGCTCCGAGGCCCTGATATCCTTGATTGCCTTGCGGACCCTGTGAGCCGGGGTTCTCGCCTTGCGGACCAAGATCACCTTGATAACCTTGGAATCCCTGATTGCCCTGAACACCCTGCCGCCCCTGATTCCCTTGGCGACCTTGTGCGCCTGCGATTCCCTGATTGCCTTGGTTCCCTTGGTTCCCTTGATTGCCTTGATTCCCTTGGAAACCCTGAAGACCTTGATAACCTTGGTTTCCTTGGTTTCCTTGGCGACCTTGGTTTCCTTGACGGCCTTGATTTCCTTGGCTTCCTTGGTTTCCCTGAGGCCCCTGAACTCCGGGGTTCTCTCCTTGTGGTCCTAGGATTCCTTGGAATCCCTGATTTCCTTGGTTTCCTTGGTTTCCTTGAGTCCCCTGAACTCCGGGGTTCTCGCCTTGCGGGCCGAGATCCCCCTGATATCCTTGATATCCTTGATTTCCTTGATTTCCTTGGTTTCCTTGGAAGCCTTGCAGTCCTTGGAAACCTTGGCTCCCTTGGTTTCCTTGGTTTCCTTGTCGTCCCTGATTTCCTTGATTTCCCTGATTTCCCTGAGTCCCTTGAAGTCCGTCAAGGCCTTGGCTTCCCTGATTCCCTTGACTGCCCTGATTCCCTTGGCGACCTTGGAAGCCAGTTCGACCCTGACTACCTTGGTTCCCCTGAACTCCCTGATTTCCTTGAGGTCCCTGCGTTCCGGGGTTTGTTCCCTGAGGTCCAAGAATCCCTTGGAATCCTTGATTGCCTTGATTCCCTTGGACTCCCTGATTTCCCTGAGGTCCCTGCGCTCCGGGATTCTCGCCCTGCGGGCCGAGATTGCCCTGATATCCTTGGAACCCTTGGTTCCCTTGGTTTCCCTGATTGCCTTGGTTACCTTGGTTTCCCTGATTGCCTTGGTTACCTTGAAGTCCCTGTAGACCTTGGAATCCTTGGAGTCCTTGATTGCCTTGGTTCCCCTGATTCCCTTGGAAACCTTGGAGACCTTGGAATCCCTGATATCCTTGGAAACCTTGGTTGCCTTGGTTTCCTTGCGGACCCTGAGGACCCATGGGTCCAACTGGACCGGGGGCTCCTCCTGAGGGTTTTGAAAAATCACTCATTTATTGGTCCTCTAAAAATTCGTCCAATCGCGGGTCTGTTCCATCTAACTACACTGGGTGAGAAACCCACGAAGCAACTCCGCCAGTTATCCGAAGGATATAATCTCCATCACCTACTGGTGCGCTGGGCAGATCAGGACCCTGCGGACCCATCTCGCCTTGGAATCCCTGATCGCCTTGGCTTCCCTGAGCGCCTTGGTTTCCTTGATTACCTTGAACGCCATCAAGCCCTTGGTAGCCTTGCTCACCTTGGTTCCCTTGTGCTCCTACGTCTCCTTGGCTTCCTTGTAATCCTTGATCTCCCTGCGGACCTTGGCTACCGGGGTTGTCACCCTGTGGTCCCTGAACTCCGGGATTTGTTCCCTGAATTCCCTGATTCCCTTGATTACCTTGGTTTCCTTGGTTTCCTTGGTTTCCCTGTGGTCCCTGAACTCCGGGGTTTGTTCCTTGATATCCCTGATTTCCTTGTCGGCCTTGGAGTCCTGAACCTTGATTCCCTTGGTTTCCTTGGCGACCCTGATTCCCTTGACGACCTATTGCTCCCTGAGCCCCTTGGATTCCCTGACTACCTTGGCTTCCCTGATTTCCTTGGTTGCCTTGCGAACCTTGGTAACCCCTGTTACCTTGCGCCCCCTGACCGCCTTGGACTCCCTGATTTCCTTGGTTACCTTGATTGCCTTGGTTTCCTTGACGACCAATCGGCCCTTGCGTTCCTTGGGCTCCTTGGTAACCTTGGGCTCCCTGATCGCCTTGGGCTCCGTCAGCTCCGTTGGTTCCGGCGATCCCCTGTAGGCCGATTCTCCCCTGACTTCCTTGTGAACCCTGACTCCCCTGATTACCTTGAATGCCACGCTCTCCTTGAGAGCCTTGGCTTCCCTGATTTCCTTGATTACCTTGGTTACCTTGACGGCCCTGCCAGCCTTGGTTTCCTTGGAATCCCTGCTCGCCAATGGAGCCTTGTCTTCCCTGACTTCCCTGATTCCCTTGGCTTCCCTGATTCCCTTGGACTCCTTGATTTCCCTGAGGACCCTGAACTCCGCGAAGCCCTTGGCTTCCTTGGCTTCCCTGATTCCCTTGGACCCCCTGATTTCCTTGGACTCCCTGAACTCCCTGACTGCCTTGGTTTCCTTGGTTTCCCTGATTGCCTTGACGACCCTGCCAGCCTTGGCTGCCTTGGAATCCCTGCTCGCCGATTGAACCCTGTCTTCCTTGATTACCCTGACTTCCCTGACTTCCCTGCGCTCCTTGTTCGCCTTGATTACCTTGAGGGCCTTGGACTCCACGGAGTCCCTGATTTCCTTGGTTACCCTGATTCCCTTGATTTCCCTGCGCTCCTTGAACGCCTTGGTTTCCTTGGCTACCTTGATTACCCTGATTTCCCTGAAGTCCTTGGCGACCCTGCCATCCTTGGTTACCTTGGAACCCTTGGTTGCCTTGGTTTCCTTGAACCCCTTGAAAACCCTGATTTCCTTGTACGCCTTGGAATCCTTGAAGACCCTGATTTCCCTGAAGACCTTGGCGTCCCTGATTACCTTGGTTTCCCTGAGAACCTTGGAGTCCCTGTGCGCCTTGGCTTCCCTGACTCCCCTGATTTCCTTGATTCCCCTGATTACCTTGGAAACCCTGAAGCCCCTGATTTCCTTGGTTGCCCTGACTGCCTTGGCTTCCTTGACTTCCCTGCTCACCCTGAGAACCCTGACTGCCTACTGGTCCCTGTACGCCCGGATTGGTTCCTTGGACTCCTTGGTTTCCCTGATCCCCTTGAGTTCCCTGATTTCCTTGCGAGCCCTGTAAACCAATTCTTCCCTGAGAACCCTGATTACCTTGTCGTCCAACGGCCCCTTGATATCCAGATCCTGTCAGCCCTTGCGGGCCTATACTTCCGTAAATGCCTTGAGTCCCCTGTGATCCTTGACTCCCGGCTATTCCCTGATTGCCTTGGTTTCCCTGTGCACCTGCGGCACCTGATCCACCAGCGCTCCCCTGATATCCTTGCCGACCTTGGCTACCCTGTCTGCCTTGGTTTCCCTGATTCCCCTGTGGGCCTCCGGGAGTTCCGGCGGGGCCATCGGGACCTTGAAATCCCTGAATCCCCCCCGTCGTGATGTCGTCCTTCACGCCCTGAAACGAGTCCTGCAAAGAGTCCAGCATGCCACCCGCAAACGGGTCACCGCCGGGAAGGAAGTAATCTTGTGGAGCCATTTGCTGTCCCGCTGTTAATCAGGCCGTAATACGATTGCCTTGATCCGATGCGGTATTGTATTACGGTTATGAAATTCGATGTTATTCACATCCAGATGTTTACAGTCCACGGGTGCCTGCACGACGGTTGGAAGTGCCTCTGGCCACTCACCTTGAAGACCGTAATAGAACCGGATCGGTGGAACCGGATATGCCCCCGGCCATTCGACCCACCATGTAAAAACCGGGATATCTGTATTGAGCCCGTGGTACCAGACGAAAACTTCGTCCGGATCGAGAATGAGTTCGAGTCGGACGAAGGCCCCGTAAAGACTCCCTGACCCTCCACCCTGAGGATTAAATTGCGGGTAGAGAAGGTCGCGTCCATAGCCTTCAAATGCATCTGCCAGATATTGCCGGTAGAATATTCCAAGGTCAACATTGTCCCCCGGCATTGGCCAGAGGTTACCCAAACCGTCTCGGAACTGTGCATTCCATCTCCCTACGCGATCTGCAAGGTAAGTACCCGATGGACCTTGAACGAAATTATTCAGGAACGTTAGAGTATAGTTCGGACCCAATACGGTCTTGTTGGTTATCTGCGTCAGGAACGTCCCAACCAGTCCCTGATTCTGAACTTGAATGTAGTCCCCGATAGCAACGTCTCCGGGGTCTCCAACGGTAATCCCTTGATTTGTTGTCGTTACAAGATTTAAGCCAAAGTTAGAAACGGGCGCTGTATAGACGAGTTGAGCTGTAATCTTTTGGTGCAATCCATCGAGAATCGCCAGCTCCGTCCCCACCGCATAAACAGAGTGGCGCTGGTCTAGAATGCCAAGAC
>Ga0315284_10007789_pt1 | contig 15289 bp, 12 predicted proteins | sample YL17G09_16_MG_FD_203696 | JGI IMG/M metagenome (GOLD analysis project Ga0315284, IMG submission 203696) | Sediment microbial communities from Yellowstone Lake, YNP, Wyoming, USA - YL17G09_16 | ecosystem: Environmental > Aquatic > Freshwater > Lake > Sediment | place: USA: Wyoming | collected... | reverse complement strand
AAGCCACGTCTATAGTGTGTAATGACCACCCAGCTTTTCTTAGCTTCAGCTCTGCGTCCCAATCTTCATTGTATCCCTTGAGGTTATTGTCAAACCCACCAGCCTGTTTGATCGCAATGATCCGATACAGCGCGCCTCCCGTTCCCAGAGTTTTCAGCTGACCTCTCTTCGACTGATAGTCAACCATTCTTCCTGCAGCTCGAGAATAAGTTTCAAGAGTTGCTAACAAACCATGCCCCGGCACTGTCGCTTGTTTTCCCTTCACAATCGCTGCTTTCGGGTTTTTCTCCATAAACTCTACGAGTTTTCTCAAGAAGTCAGGTCTCAGTACCATGTCACCGTCAACCCAAAGGATGTAGTCACCCTCAGCGTTTGCGATCACCATGTTCCGTGCGTTCCCCAGTCCCTTCCAAGAAGTGTGAAGGATGACGACAGTCATGTCCATCTTGCTACCATATTTCTGAACAGTCAGGAGAGTGTTGTCTTCACTTCCATCATCAACAAAGACCCCCTTGATGTAGCCATGAGGATAATCTTGACTCATTATGCTGTCAATTGCTTCCTTCACGAAAGCTTCGCAGTTTCTAACGCAGATACCAATGGTGACCTTATGATCCATAAAAGACCCCTTACATTTCCAATGAAAAGACTTGCAGGATATCTGCTCTTTGATGGAAACTGTGCTTCAGGAAAACAAGGGTGTGCTTTGAGACTTGCTAGTGTGGAGTCGATGCAGGACAGTGTCCAACTTCTGCGTGATCTGCTTCCAATCGTACGTGGTTTCTACGAGCGCCCTTGCCGCTTTGCCTATAGATGCTGACCTGTCTTTGTTTCTAAGCAATTCAATAATGCGAAGTGCAAAATTCTCAGTGTCATCTTCAATGCAGATGTTCAGGCCGTCTTTGACGTCGAGACCTTCTGCACCTATAGACGTGGAAACGACAGGGAGGCCGCAGGAAAAATACTCAAGAATTTTCAGTCTGGTGCCTGACCCGTGAAACAGAGGAGCAACAGCAACATCGGATACACCAAGAATATCGGAAACGTTATTGACAAAGCCTGTGTATACTAACCCAGGCAGTTCAACTTCGCCTTTCTTCTCTCCAACAACAAGAAACGTGACGTCGTCAAATTCTTTAAGAACTCTTGGCGCGATTGTTGATGCTAAGATCTGGACCGCTTCGCGATTGGGCAAGTACTTCAGATTGCCGACAAAGACCACCGTCTGAAAGTGTTCCAGTCCGTTTTGTTCCCGCGTCTTGTCTTGTTCAAGTGGCTTTGCGAATAATGTTGTGTCGACCCCATTTGGAATGACCTCTATTTCGTGTTCTTGAACCCCAGTTGAAATCAGATACTTTTTTTCTGTCTCGGAAACTGTTAGCAGGAGATCGGCATATCTGTAGACTAGTTTTTCGATGGAAGTCTCTAGCATCCTCCTTAGCATGCTTGTGTGTTTCACCCTCAATGCTTGAAAGACATCGTGGCAATCAACAATAACCAGTTTCTTCAAGATTTTCTTGATGAACGGGATCAGCACCCCTCCTGATGATTGCTGTTCTATTTGAACGATATCTGATTCACGAACCAAACGGATAACTCGTAAAATGAACAAGAAATCATAGAAGTAGAGTGATGTTGTTCTTGTGACGTTTGTGATCTTTTTCAAGACTTCTAGCATTGCTCTTGGACTCAGACCTTTGAGGCCATTGAGAGCTATGCCTTCGACGGATTCATACGTCGCATGAAGCCTGGGTATTATTACCCTGACTTCATTTCCAGCTGCTGTAAGACCCTTTGCCAAGTTGAATATTCGAACAGAAGCGCCAGTGTCTTTCTGCATCGAGTCTTCAAAAGAACTCAAAATACAAATCTTCATCTTCGCTTCCTGAGCATAGACTTCTCTTTTAGCTTCAACGAAAGCCTCCATAGTGCACGCTTTGCTGGACAAATCCTATCGCGACTAGCGCGAATATGCATCGCGAGTTGCTTGTAGCTGGCTGCTTTCTTCCTTGTAGAATTTTTCAATAAAGGCATCAACTTTTCCGTAGAAGTAGTCCATATTATCATAGATTCTCTTTTCGCTCCAGTTCCACCATGCGATATGAAGTAGTTTGTTGATTTGCTCCTGAGTATACCGGTATCTCAGGACCTTTGCAGGGACGCCTGCAACGACAGCGTAAGAAGGAACATCACTTGTGACTATGGCTCCAGCGCCTATTATGGCTCCGTCGCCTATTGTCACTCCAGGCAGAATTATCGCGTTGGCTCCGATCCATACATCATTGCCTATCTTCACGAAATTCCTCTTGTCAGGGATGCGGTAGCGAGGCAAGAACTCGTGTTTGCCTACTCTTCGCATCGGATAAGTTGCTACGCGGTAGTCTTGATGGTCTTTCGGTGGTATGTGCCCCTGATGAGTGATCAATATCACTCCATGCGAAATCGAACAATATCTGCCGATTGTAACCTTGTCGGTCGGTTCCGCAGAGATTATGTACGGGACGCTGTCAGTATACTTGCCTATCTCAACAATACACTTAGGAAAATGCCTCATTTGCAGCAAGTTGTAAATTACCAGTCTCAGACTTACCATGCATTTAGCCTCCACAACATTGATTCGAAAGATCGCACTTCGGAGCTAAGCCTCTTCTAACACAGGCGGAATGATGTCTCCGCTTAGTCTCTGATAAGCTTTCAGCAATGAAAACTGAATGTTCCACAGGTATTTCGCTGGCACAAACCCTTCCTTCGGGAATGTTCTTGCAAACTCTTCGATTCTCTCTCCACGGATCGCAATGTCAGATGGATCGCCAAGCTTCTCTCTTTTAGCAATTTTCAAGAACCGGATGCTTGAAGGATCATAACCCATGATTCTGGAAGCTACCCAGTCGATCGAAAAGACATCAGGGCTTGCCATTACAAGGCCAAGTCTGACGGGAAAACGCCCCAATCCAACCAGTCCGTCAACAATATTCAAGTTTGGACGCAGAAGCTTATTTATGCCGACAATAGCCTCATCAAGAAACTTGTGATAGACCATCTTCTTCGGGAAACCAATGCAACCAAAAATGTTCTTCATAGCACATGTGATTTTTGTGGCTCGCATGATCTTCAATTTTGGCACGTTGATGAAAAGATCAGATTTCCGCAGCAATTCAGGAACCTTGAACGAAATCTCGCGCCCATTAATGCGAACGGTTTCATCTAGAAGAACATCATCAGAAAGGTTGAAAAGCTCAACGTTTTTCTCTTTCGCCAATCTTTCATATCCAAGGACTGGAAAAGCATATTTCGTCCGCATCGCCGAGGCATCGGCTTCAGCAACTTTGATTTCAACATCATCGCCGTATCTTTCACGAACAGAATCGATTATTCCTGAAACAACCCGAGGATCAGTCGTGTAGCCTGTGCTGGAATCCCAGTAATAGCACAGGTTTGGCTTGACAACCACGGTTCTTACGGGTTCAATGGGTTCGAATCCTATTAGATCTAAAGCGTGGTCAATAGATTCTTTTATGTCTTTCTTCGAATCGTGTGCTTTCACTAAGCTGACGAGGTTTTCCATTTGTCCTCACGTCTGATTTGTTGTTTTCTGCTGAAACTGCTTGTATGCAGCTTGGATGACCTCTACAGTCTTCAAGCCATCTTGGGCCGACACGAGTGGGGTTGAATCGTTCTTCACGCAGTCAAAAAAGTGTTGAAGCTCTCGGTAGAAAGACTCGTAATAATAAGTGTATGATAGAAAACGTATCTTTCTTCCAGTGATTCTTCTTAGAATATTCTTGGTTCCTTCCTTGACGGCGTGAAGATAGAGGTTGTGAGGCACCAGTTCTTCACTCGACATGTAGCCTGCTGCTCCGTGGAGTATTGCTCTGAAATTATACCTTGGAAAAACAGTCTGTTGATACCAACCGACGTTTATTATCCCTTTTACCGAAGAAGCCGAACGCAAAAACAATATAGCACCATCTTCAACTGGAAGGTTAAGTCTATAATTGAGATGAGAAAAGACGACGTCGGCGTCTCCTGCAAAAAACCGGAACAAGTCTATCATGTGGTAGCCCACGTCGAGAAGAGCCCCACCTCCAGACTTTTTCGGGTCAAACCACCAGTCGGATACTGGAGCCGGAACTCTGGGATGAGCAAAAGGACCATTAATGATTTCCTCAATTGTCGCAACCTCCAAATCTCCAATCTGCCCGCCATCCAATTTTTCTTTCATCGTCTCGAGAGCTTCGACAAACCTCATGACATGACCGACCATGAGTTTCCTGCCGCTTTTCTCTACCAACCCAACTATTTCACGGCATTCCTTTACGGAAGTTGCTAAAGGCTTCTCTGCAAAAACGTTTAACCCAGCTTCTAGCGCTAACTGAATGCTTTCAAAGTGCATGAAATTGGGCAAAGACAAGACGACTGCGTCCAACCCCGATGGATGGTTGAGCAAATCATGATAATCTGGGTAAAGTCTATCTACGTGAAGTGTCCTTGCTTTGCTAAGAGACTTCTTCGACGAGTCCGCAGCAGCGACCACTTCGACACCATCCATTTTCAGACAGTTCATCAAATGGAGCATGCCCATTCTGCCCAGACCGATAATTCCGACTCTAATCATTACAAAATCACCAGCATTTCACAGAGCTACGTTTATGATTTTTCCCAAACGGTATAGCGCCTGCCACGCACAATAGATAACAGCGCATAAAACAGAACGAAGTTATCAACCAGAACCTCAACGAATGCTCTTCGAGCAAGAACCAGCAAACAGCCAACGAACATAAGAATACCTACAGTAAAAAATGAGAACAGGGAGAGCAGAATCACTGATGCCGTTGTTACGATCAAGCCGACGAGAATCAATGGGCTGAGAATGAACAGCAACATCTCGGGGATGGCGATTTTTTTGGGCAGAAGAAGTCGCCTCTGAAACAGAAGCTTCGAGCATTTTATCCACAGACTGATGAGTTGAGTTGCACGACGTGCCTTCATCTTCAACTTGTCGGCAAAAAAAGTCGGGAAAGTCGTGTAGAAAACCGTGTCGGGCACGATTATTGCTCTGTATCCCCGCTGAACAACCTCCAACGCCGTCCCAGAATCGTCCGAGCCAGTTTCCGCATCAAACTGGTCAAAAGCGTTCTTCTTGAAAGCACAGAACCCTCCTTCAAACCTTATGGTCGAATGAAGTTTCGATTCGCCGAGCCTTATCAAGTTAGTAAAATGCAGGTAAGTGTCTTCACCCTTTGTCACCCAAGTTTCATCTCTGTTTCTGTTTACCCCTCCACACGTTACTGCCCCGACTTTCGAATTCATAAGATAAGGCAGCGTCTTCTTAAGCACATCCTCAGGCCACTGGGTGTCTGCGTCAGAAACTATGACCACGTCGTTTGAAGAAAAAGGCAAAGCCCTGTTCAAAGCAACCGATTTGCCCGTCCGCAGACTATGTTTGACAACCCTGATGTTGAGGTCTGGGTTGAGCTCTACGAAACTCTTCACCCTCTGCAGAGTACCATCATCGGAAGCGTCGTCGGTCACTATTATTTCGATGTTTCCTTTGGGATATGCGACGCTCTTGATGTTTCTCAGCTTGTCTACTATAGTTTTTTCTTCGTTGTGAACAGGAATGAGAATTGACACCTTGGGTTGGAAGTTGCTGTCAATCGCTAGTCCCCATGGTTTTTTCGCCCAGACACTGACACAGACAAAGTAAATCCCGTAAATCCCGACAAAAAGCGTGAATAGCAGGAAAAAAAGCAACATCAACAGCTCTACCATTTTCTGCCCACATTCAATATTGCATTTCCTCGTGATGTCAATCCAAACTCAATAAAAAAGCAGTCGAAAGAACGACTTCTTTTCTATTTCAGCTTAATGTCAGAAGTAATGCACGCTAGATCTTTTGTGCGCTACTTCGATTCGTGGAATATCTCTTTCTTCTTCAAGAATCTTTTTACGCTAGTGTGAAGAGGTTCTTTTTGCTTCCTCGAGATTATTGTCATTTCGCTCTTGTACTCGTCAAGCACGCTCTCTTTCAGACTGAGGAACGCTGAAATGTCTTCCTCAACCTCGTCTCTTCTGAGAACGCTCAGGAACTTCTCCACCACCGGACCCAGATGCGCGTACGCGTGTGTGATGGTGTATTCATACGATCCCGCATACCTCAACTGCTTCAACGCGCGACGCACAATCTGGTTTGTCGCTCTGTGATCCGGATGACAATCTCTTCTAAACGGGTAATACAGGTCAGCAGGCCAATACTTTTCAATCATATCTATCGCTTTTTGCTCAGCTTCCGTCTTATGCATCTCCAATGTTCCATCTTCGAAATCAAAGAAGAAAAGATTCTTCTCAGGCACATCGAGCATCCTCATAGCCCCTATGAATTCCTCTCTCCTAATTTGCTTCACTTCTTCTGGACTCGGCTCTGAAGCTATCCCTAGCTTTTTGGTAAACGCATGCCTCCCGTCCGTCAACATAACCACATAAACGTCAAACCCTTCACTCACTCTCTTAGCGATAGTACCTCCACAACCTAAAGCCGCATCATCAGGATGGGGAGAAAAAACAACCATTCTTTTCCTCAAATCACGTCTCTTACGCAATCACGTCGCCGTCCAGGTTTTATTGTGGCATGATTCAATGATTCAATATGTGAATGTTTGTCCACGTAGTTATTCTTTGCAGATTCCGAGTTAACATTAGAACTCAATATATCTAATCCCTATTCAGCTCCTCCATTTCAAGCGTGCGCGCTACTTTGACCTGTTGAACAGTTTCGCTGCTTCCATGGCGTAGTATGTTAGTATCATGTCTGCTCCCGCCCTCTTGATTGAGCTAAGAGTCTCCATGAAAAGGACTTTTTCATCAACGCGTGTCGATTGAGCAAGCAATTTCGCCATAGCGTATTCGCCGCTAACCTGGTAAGCTGCAATTGGGATTGTAGGATACCGCTCCTTCACTTTGACTATCAAGTCAAGATTTGTCAAGGCGGGCTTAACGATAACCATGTCAGCTCCTTCACTTAGATCCAACTCGACTTTTTGCATGTACATCTTCTCATTGATTATATCCGCCCTGAACTTGCTGGAATCAATTCCCTTTCTAGGTGCCTTCGAATGCGTCATAGCCTCAAAAAACGGTTCAAAAAGACAACTGTCTGTCTTAGCATATGTCATGACCGGAACATCTTCCAAACCCTTTTCATCCAAAGCTGATCTTATGTGCCCGACCTGTCCATCACACATTGCAGCTGGAGCAATCACGTCTGCACCGGCTTCTGCGTGGACAACACCTATCTTCGCAAGCATCTCAGCGGTCTTTTCATTCAAAACTTTGCCCTTTTCGCTGTAAACACAATATTCCTCGGCCGTAAAGTCGCATAGGCAGACATTTGATATCAAAACCAGATCATCACCAAATTCTTTTTTCAGCCGCGCAAAAATCCTAGCATGGAAGTTGCCTTTCTGTAAAGCTATAGAAGGGTCAGCACCCTTTTGCTTCAACACACCGAAAATCATCACTCCAGGAATCCCCAAATCCACCACCTTGCCACAGATCTCAACGGCATCATTCAACGAAAGATAATTCTGTCCTTTCATCGACGGTATTTCATACTTTTTCCCATCCTCTCTGATAAAAATCGGGTAGATCAGATCGCTTACAGTTAGTTCGAATGGCCTGACAAGACGGATCATTTGCCTCGACCTTTTTATTCTAGTTGTCAGATGCATTTCAAAGTCTCCCTTTTCACTTATGAATTCAACATGCGACTACAACGGCGCGCAGACTAATATTCTTTAGGGGAACCGGAATCCTGCTCACTTTTTGCTCACACACGCATCATCTAATCTGCTTAATCCTCTAGTTTAACTCCTCGATCATAGATCTGCCCTAGATCATAGAGTATGTAGTGGCATATTCTCAGAAGATTCTTCTTCTTTTGCAGGGCTCAATAGCGACAGGAATCTCAGGAAGCCTTGCTCGCACTTTTGAATTCATTCAAGTCTAATAGTTTTCTTTTGTGCGAGACCTCTTGCAAACAAGAGTATGTGCAACTATATGTCTGGCAATAACATTTTCTGCCCAGAGATTTGTGCATCCGGGACATTGTCTTCTGTACATCTTTGTCAGGCGCTTTCGATACAATTGAGTATCAATTATCTGTGATAATGGTTTCTCCCTCAAATTTCCGATTGGGGGCAACGCGAAGCAGCCAGAATAGACTTCGCCATGAGCCCCAATACTTATGGCTTGATAGCCGTTAACACAAGGAAGACCCTTTACTTCCCCTCTGAGGAAACCCCTGGCATAGTCGAGCTCATGCGAGCAAAAATATGCCACGGAAGGATATTTCTGTTTCATATGTCCCAGATGGTCAAAAAGCAAGTCAACCGTCTCACGGTTTGAAAAGCCAAGCTTCTTTACGTCGATATTTCTGAATAAATCTGAATTGCATTCGAGTAGGTTGAAGAGCCACGATGCCTTGAGTTCATGGCACATCTCAATCAATTGCGGGATTTCCCAGGCGTTTGGCCCCAATAGAGTAGTCAGTATGACAGTTTTCAGGTTCCTATTTTGCTCTTCTTTCAACTTGTTGATAGCGCGAATTCCAGCGACAGCCTTTTCAAAATGGGCGGGTACGCCTTTGACAACACTGTCTACATCTTGCATACCGTCAATAGAGACCAAGAGATGAGAAAGGCCGCTGTCGACAAGTTCCGCAGATCTCTCTTCGAGCAAAAGGCCATTTGTTATGAGCATAACCTTTTCAAACCCTGTCGATTTTGCTTTCTTGACTATGTCGATGACATCTGATCTCAAGAGAGGTTCTCCGCCAGTAAATGTAACTCGCGATGCTCCTAGCTCTCTAAGCTGATGAAAGGCATTGCTTAGCTCTGTAAGCGATAGTTCATTGGCGGATCTACGTCTCCACGCCATGCAAGTAATACACTTACTATTGCAGTTCTCCGTCAGTCGTATCTCCTGCCAGATCTCAGGTTCGAACGAAGCAAGCTTTGCTAGGACCCAGCTTCCCGAGGAAAGTACCAGATTTCTCGCTATTTTCTGCAATCTCGTTCTTTGAGCCATCTGGGTATCACGCCATTTGTCCATGTAGTAGCGTTCGAATTCCCTTGAATAACTACTCCGACGACTTACGCGTGCGGTCTACCTAGGCTTTGGACGGTTAACTCAGAATCATAACCTGGCATGGAGTTGAAGGAAGCTTTCCTTCATGATCTTCTCGAGTGCGTTTCTCGAATGACATCCATCCAAGATATTAACCGTGCGATCATTGCCGAGCGCGCATGCGTGTTCCTAAAATGGTCAAAAATGGTTTTAATTCGGTTTTGCCCGTTTCTCCTGTGTTCGAGGAGACAAAATACCCAAAGAAATCAAGAACAGACACGAAGCCCAAAGCCGTCCCTAGGTCATGAAGGGCGAATAAAAACCATTTTAGGCCAATTTCGGAACAAGCATGCGCGCTATGTGTATTGGATTTTCTTGTGTTTGACTATTTGAGAAATATACCGACAGTGTCTGAGTTCCTTATAAGCGAAGTCCGAAGATGCGACCCAGACTGTAACTCGTTATCTGAGTAAAGTGTAGCAACTTCTTTTCTGAATCTCTAGGGGAGAATAAGGGGAACAAACACCGAAGAGGGAAGTAGGAGATGTAAACGATTTCCCTCACACCCTTGTCGAGGTGATGTATCCGCTTCATTTGTGTCGATTGCATTCCCCATCTAAATTGCTGTTTAATAATGGTTTTGAGGGTACTTGGGAAAATATGGTATACCCTTATGTTGGGGTCAAAAAACAGATTCTTTCCGTTTGCGGCGAGCCTCAATGAGAGTTCGAGATTTGAGCCTTCAGGTTCGACGAATCCACCAGACTTTACCAATACACTTCTCTTGTATGCACTGTTCGAGCCGAAGATGCGTCCCTGGGGGGAACCAAGCTGAACTCTCTTGATGCTTCCAGGATATCTTTGGTCCTCCACAAAGATCCTTCCGGTCAACTCCTGAATCTTGTTTTGACCGTAAGAGTATGGGAAGACTGGTCCACCGATGCCGTCAGTCTCAGAATGTTGGTTGAAGAAACTGGATATTTTTGACAACCAGTTTTTTTCGACTATACAGTCTGAGTCTGTAAAGCAGATAATATCACCTTTGGCTTTCTGAATTCCCAGGTTTCTCGGAGGTCCTATGCCTTTTCTGGGGCAGTGATATATCTTCACTGGAAACTCTCTTGCTATATCAACTGTCGAATCGTAGCTTCCATTATCAACCAGCAGGACTTCGAACGTCTCACCACTGATTTCATTCGAGAAAATTGATGAAAGAGTGCCTGATACTGTGGCTGCACTGTTCAGTGCGGGAATGACAACTGAGAGCAACTGCGATTCGTCACCTCGAGGTCCAGTTCAAAGTAATCCGAGCGCGCTTTAAATATTCAATTTTCGCTAGTCACCTAAACCGCTGAAAGTTGCGAGCAGTCGTGTGGTTGTGTTTTCCCATGAGTAAGCTTCCGATCGCTGCAGTGCTTTTTGTCCCAACTTGCGCCGAAGCTCGGAATCGGATAGCAGTCTTGTCACAACCTTCTGCCATTCCGCAACAACAGGTTCAATCAAGAACCCTGCGTCTCCGACTATTTCTGGAACCCCCCCTCTATTGCTCGCCACAACTGGTTTCCCGCAAGCCATGGCCTCAAGGACCACAAGTCCAAAGGTGTCTATCGTGCTGGGAAAAAGGAAGACTGAACATCTCTGCATGAGTCTGACGACCTGGGCATCTGGCGGATACAAAACCAGTTGAAATCTATCTGTGATTTTCAGCTTTTCAGCTAGGCCTAAAAGTTTGTTCTTATACCACAGATCGTCTTCGGCAATGTCTCCTGCAATTATCAACGAATAGTCTCGTCTTGTGTTCTTCATGGACAATACCGCCAGTTCCAACGATTTATGAGGGTGTATTCGACCAAGATAGAGGGCAAACGGTTCTTCTTCGCCTGTTGGCCGGAACTCAGCATGATCCACTCCTAGCGGCACAACTGCGGCCCTTTTTTGTCCGACTACCCCTTGCATTTTGGCTTGTCGAAGCTGGTATTCGCTCGGTGCGATGAATAGAGCGACTTTCCTCAGACTTGAATTCTCCAATCCACCAACCGGAGGCAAACTGATCAACGTATCAGCGATCCTTCGTTCTAGAGTCGATTCCTGAAAAGGCAAAGCTAACGGGCGAGGTCTAGGCGGAACCATGTTTAAAAACACCACCCCTCTGGGTTCATTCAGGTGATAGAAAGCTGGCATGAGCCAGTGTTCGCCGTGATAATGAAGCATGGCCGCATCGAACCCCACGTCCGCCACCCTTTCGCTTGTATTCAACGCGAAATCCATCTGTTTAAAGCCGTATGCAAGATATTTGACGAGATTGAGCATAGGGCTCTTGATGTCCCTCTGAATCAAACGCTTTGTTTCACGTGTGCTTTCTCCTCGCGAGGAACTTCGCTTTGAAATGAGTTCAACGGGAAGCGAGAGATATTGTCTGAAGCACTTCTGAGGATCCAATCTGGATGTAAAGATTCTGACTTCATGCCCGAAGTCTCCAAGTTTGCGAGCCACTTCATAAGTAAAACGTCTAGACCCAGTCCTTGAGGACAGATCATAGTCTATGAACGCGATTCTCAATAAGGATCCCACATAACCTCGTGTAGATGCGCGAACATTTCAACCCAAATAGTATTAGAAATTGTTATAGAGGTTATTTCCAGATGGGTAATATAGCGAAAGAGTGACAACTCAGTTAGGCGTCATGCGGGAATAATTTGTAGTAATCCACTAATTCCATTAGACCTTGCCTCATCGTAACTTTTGGCTCAAAACGCAGGATTTCACGTGCTTTTGTAATGTCACCACAGCTATGGTACACATCCGATTGTCTCTGACCAGCATATGACGGCTTAACATGGTTCTTGTCCATGACGACCTGCAGAATCTTCATAAGACCGTTTACGGTCACTCGCGAGCCTGAAGCAACATTGAAAATTTCTCCAGCGCACTTCTCATTCGCGGCAAGCATGTTGGCCTCGACCACATCCTTGACATTAATGAAGTCTCTAGTTTGTTCGCCATCTCCGTAGATGATTGGCGGTTTTTCATGCAAGAGACTATCCACAAAGGCGGTTATGGCAGCTGCATATGGTCCACAAGCCTGCCTGGGCCCATAAACGTTGAAGTATCTCAGACAAACCGTCTCCAACCCGAAAGTCTTGTAGTAGAACTCTGCATAGAGCTCCGTCGCCATTTTGGAAACCGCGTAGGGCGAACTCGGATGCAAGGCGACATTTTCCTTGACTGGCATGACTTTCTGCTCCCCATAAACGCTTGCTGAAGAGGCTAGGACGAAACGTTTTATCTCAAACTCTCGTGAGGTTTCCAAAAGATTCATTGTTCCATCAACGTTGACCGCATTTGTAAACATAGGTCTCTCAACGGATTGGGGGCCGCCTATGAATGCAGCTTCATGAAAAACCACGTCAATGCCTCTGAGCGCTTTCCTGACAGTTTCACCGTCCCTAATGTCTCCTTTGACAAAAAGGAAATTCTTGTTGTCTAGATGAGTTTTTATGTTGTCCAATCGGCCTGTGCTGAGGTTGTCAATCACCTTGACGTACAAATTCTCTCTGAGAAGCCTGTCCACTATGTGGCTGCCTATGAAGCCTGCGCCTCCTGTAACTAGAGCGCAAGAATATCTCGATCCCATCAGTCTTATTCCTCCCTCACAATCTCAGAGACTCTTTCATTGCTTCACCAGTTCTTTCGAAATCTTTCCCTGTATGTGTGCATGAAATGTAACAGGTCTATGCGCGCGTCGTCGTGTCAAGTCTCGTCACAAATAAAACGACATTGTGTCCTTTCCTTTCCAGCTGATGCGCTACTTCAAATGTGAAACGCCGTGAATCTGTCCTCAGAGACAAACCCTCATCAATGAAGGGCTATGCTCGAGGCTCTTGCCCTTTTTCAGGTCATCTGAAGTGTGAGCTCGCTGAATCTCTCTCTGCAGATATCCATTTGCTGGGCATTCGTTTCTTTTAGAGGAACGAACAGTTGACACATTGAATAGGAAACTTGCCGCCTTTGAGTCGACTCCTGAAATCGTGGTATTTCTCGTTATTCCAGATTTTCTTGAAGGGGTCTTGAAGTAGGTTACCGCAGAAATAGGTGCTAGGAATACAACAAGGCGAAACGAAGCCATCCCACGTCACATAAGCACTTGTCCATGGCCATGAGCATTTTTGACGGACGCGTGAGATGCTAAGTCTGTCGAAGATAGATTTTCCTCCATATGTCAGAATCTGCACGTCATATTTGTGCACCAACCGCAGTGCCTTTCTTAAACAGGATTCAATTTGATTCTTCTCCCTATCATCTTGATCAGCCAGCACTCTCAGCGACTCTTCCTTTCTTGCCAATCCTGAATTAAGTTGTTGGAATTGAACGTCCTGCACCCATAGGTATCTCACTCCAAGTCTGTGAATCAAACTAACCAAATCTGGTAGCTCATGCAGGTTTTCTCTCATTGCAACTACGAAAGCAGCTACTTTGATGTCTTTGCGAGAACTGTGAGCAATGAGAGATGTGAGTGTTTGTACATTTTTTGTTACCTCTTCAAAGTTTGCTCCCGTCCTGATTCGCTCATAGGTTTCCGCTGTTGCCCCGTCTATCGAGATGGCTATTTCATCTAAGCCAGAGGACACTATCTTCTTGCACATATCTTTGCTAAGAAGTGTTCCATTTGTGACCGTGTTTACATAAATCAATTTTCTCTTCAGATACTTGATCATTTCAAAAATGTCTTTGCACAGAAATGGCTCTCCTTGTCCCTGCATCCAGACCGCTTCCATATATGGAAGTAAGGGATCAATAATTCTCTTGAAATTCTTGAAGTTCATCTCCCCTATTTCGGAAAGGGGCATGATGCTACGGTGGCACATTCGGCATTTGAGATTGCATTTGTTCGTCGGTTCAAGTTGAATAGTATATGGTATTGACAGAGTCCTAATAGGAAGCAATCTTCTATTGACCAGTATCATCGACTTATTGAACATACGTCTGGCTAAATCTGCAGTTGTTGTTTTGCCGACATACTTGAGCGTGGTTCTTTCTACAAGGGTTCTTTTCATGATCGGCACTTTTCGTCTCACCCAGTCATCAAGACAGATTTGCAGATAGTGGCAGAATGCTCAATCGACTAATTTCAGGAGCTTTGGCTCGAAAATAGCCGTGCCTCATCTCTTTCTTTCCTAAGGTCACTCATTCAAAGACTCAGCCATTGCTTCAACAGTCTTCTCAAGATCTTTGTTTGAATGTGCCCATGAAATGAAACAAGTCTCGAATTGAGATGGGGGCAGAAACACTCCCTTCTCTAAAAGCCTCTTATGGAACGCCATAAACCTCTTATTATCAGCTGCCTTGGCACTTGCATAATCATAAACAGGTTTGCCCGTTAGAAACATCTGAAACATTGAGCCCACATGATTGACTTGCATCTGCACGCCTAACTCGTCAGCTACACGACTCAACTGCAAAACTAGCTTTTCACATTTCTTCTCCATTTCCGAATAGAACCTTTTCTTACTCCGCAGAATCTTCAGCGTTGCTAAGCCCGCTGCAACGCTAATCGGGTTCCCACTGTAAGTTCCGGCTTGATACACTTTTCCTGAAGGCGCAATCATCCGCATAATGTCCTCCCGACCAGCGTACGCAGCCATCGGAAAACCACCGCCAAGAATCTTGCCTAAAGTGGTCAAGTCAGGCTTTACACCGTAGAACTCCTGAGCCCCACCCAAAGCTAAACGAAAACCCGTAATCACCTCATCAAAAACCAAAACCACCCCATACTCCTCTGTGATCTCCCGCAAAGTCTCCAGAAAACCTTCTTTGGGCAGGACAACTCCTATGTTCCCGATAACAGGCTCAACAATCACTGCTGCAAGTTCCTGTCGTTCCCTCTTCACCGTCGCCTCAAAGGAGTCAACGTTGTTGAAAGGCACGACAACTGTATTCTTCGTCGTCTCCTCAGGCACTCCAAGCGAATCGGGCATCCCAAACGTCGTGGCTCCAGAACCAGCCTTCACCAGCACCGCATCGTGCGCTCCATGATAGCAGCCCTCAAACTTGATTATCTTCTTTCTTCCAGTAAACCCTCTCGCCAGCCTTATCGCACTCATCGTCGCCTCCGTACCCGTGCTCACCAACCTAACCATTTCAGCGGAAGGCACCACCTTGCAAATCA